>Ga0208961_1000079_pt1 | contig 51707 bp, 38 predicted proteins | sample RifOxyB3_FD_184034 | JGI IMG/M metagenome (GOLD analysis project Ga0208961, IMG submission 184034) | Groundwater microbial communities from Rifle, Colorado - Rifle Oxygen_injection B3 (SPAdes) | ecosystem: Environmental > Aquatic > Deep subsurface > Groundwater | place: Rifle, Colorado, United...
GACTGGCACGTGGGGCTGACTTTGGAGCGCCCGCGTCCTCGCGGGCTCCGGAAGCGTCGTGGCCAGTTTCACCTAGGTATGACCGGGCGGTCTGCCGCCCGGGGGCGCTGACGCATTACTTGGTCAACCCTCCTGGAGTTGACAAATGCCCCGTGAATGGCGACAGTAGGTCATGGTAGCGTCCGCGCCATGCGGTGCGACGTGGTTGGGTCACGGTGCAACAGGATCCCATGAGTGATGTCGGTCTGATGCTGTTGTTGGTTCTGGCCGTGCTGGCCGTTGCCGGCATCGCCCGTCTGTTGGTGCACGTGACTGAACTGCGCCAACAGTGCTGGTTGGCCACGCGTGAGCGCGAGGAGGTCATCGACTTCCTCAACCACTTCTGCCGTCAGTTGGCGGACGTGACCGACATGGGCGACACGCTGCAGCTGGTGTCGCGCTACCTCTGCGATGTGCTGCGCGCCGAGTCCCTGGCGATCTTTACGCTGGAGGCCGATGCGGCGGTCGGGGCGCCGAAGCGTCTGCGGGGCAGTGCGGTCGCCGGTTCGTTCCCGATATTCCAGAAATCCTCCGACCTGGTCATGTCTAAGGCCAAGCACCGGCTCGAGCATCTGAAGCACGAATACATCGCCATGGGGGAGGGTATTGTGGGGCGCGCGGCGCAGGGGAACCGCAGCGTCCTGGTCAGCGACACCGCCGGTTACGCGAATCCCGACGAGATCCCGCGTCGGGTGTACAGCCTGATGGCGGTACCGGTCCAGGTGGACGGTCGTTTCGTCGGGGTCGCCTGTGCGGTGAACTGCCGTGAGGAAGGCCGGCGGTTCGAGGAACAGGACCTGCGTCTGTTCGAGAACCTCTCCTACCAGGCGGCGCTGGCCAGCAAACTGGTCGCCATCTACGCCGAGCGCGGCAAGCACGAACGACTGCAGCGTGAGCTCCAGGTCGGGCAGGAAATCCAGCGCTCGCTCCTGCCCGCGGCGGTGCCGCAGTGGGGCGAGTGCCGGTTTGCGGCCTTCGCACTGCCGGCACTTGAGGTTGGCGGCGACTACTACGACTTCGTGCCCATCGACGCCGACCGGCTCATGATCGTGATGGCCGACGCCTCCGGCAAGGGTGTGCCCGCCTGCATGCTGATGGCCGCCTGCCGCAGCTTCGTGCACTGCCTGGCGGACCGCTATGCCGGCGTACCGCAGTTCCTGCAGGAACTCAACCGCCGCCTGTACCGCAGCACCGACCACGCGCATTTTCTTACTCTCGCGGTTGCGGTATTGGACCGGCGGAGTCATGTTCTGGAGTATGGCAGCGCCGGGCACACGCCACTGATCGTCCGTGGTCCTGACGGCACCATTCGCGCCTTGAAGCCGGAAGGCCCGGCACTCGGGATGCTGCCCGACGACCTGGGCCTGTGCTTCGAGTCCGTGACACTCGAGTTCCCGGCAGGAAGCGCGTTGCTCTTGTTCACCGACGGCATTACGGAAGCGCTCAACGCCGCGGACGAGGAGTTCGGTCTTGAGCGTCTGCGCCTCTTGTGTGCGAAAGGTTGCGCGACCCCGCAGGGCCTGACTGATGCGGTGGTCGCGGCCGTCCGTGAATTCTGCGGCACCACCCCACAGTCTGACGACCAGACCATGGTCGTCGTCACCCGGCACTAGCGTCTGTCGATCTTCGCGCAGTGTCAACGGTAAGACCGGAAACCCAATACGGAAGGAGTCCCCACATGTCTCTGGAACTGACATCCGCCACGTTTGACGACGCCATCAAGACGGGTACCGTGCTGGTCGACTTCTGGGCGCCCTGGTGCGGGCCATGCCGGATGCAGGCCCCGATCCTGGACCAGGTGGCTCAGGAGGTCGGCGATGCCGCCAAGGTCGCGAAGGTCAACGTCGATGAGGCGCAGGACATTGCCGCGAAGTTCGGCGTGCGCTCCATTCCGACGCTGATCATCTTCAAGAACGGCAAGGAGTTCAAGAAGTTCGTCGGCCTCCAGCAGGCCGCGGCGCTGGTCACCGCCCTGAAGGGGTAGGATAGCACCTGCCACTGCCGCGAAGGTTAAGCGCATCCCCCGCCTCACGTTTGCGCGGCCGCCGCGACTTGGCGCAGGAGATCGTTCCTCTCGAATGGCTTATGCAGGAAGCCGTGCATGCCTTCGTCCAAACCGTAGACCGCCGCAAGTCCGAGGCCCGTACCCATCCCCCCCCCGCCTTGGTGGTGAAGAACGGCTCGAACAAGTGCTTCCGGGTCTCGGTGTCCATGCCGACGCCGGTGTCGGTGATGGACATGCCTCCAGGCGTTGCCTGATCTCGACGCGCTTGTGGAGGCTGTGTCTCAGTAACGCGATGGTGTCGTGGACGACGGTGTGCATGTCAAAGGGAATGGGCTGGTACGGGTCCTTGCGCGCAAAGGCAAGGAGCCGCCGGGTCAGGTCGGTCGAGGAGCGAGATGCCTGCAGAATACTCTCGGCATAGCCGCGCAGGTGCGGGGTTCAGGTTGCCCATTATCCGGGCAACCACCTTCGAAAACACCTCAGAAGTGCTTCAGCTCGGCGTCATCCAGAGGAATGACCTCCTCCAGCTTCTGGCTGTTGGCCGTAACCAGCTCGGGCTTGCCGCCGCGGTGTCCGTTGCTATTGCCGCCGTGCGGCCGTGTTGCCCGCGCGCGCGGCGCCATTGCCAGTGCCGGTGCGTGAGGGAGCGGCGCGGGCGCCCGCCGCGCGCCACCGTTTCCGCCGCCACTCCCGTTCCCGTTGGCGCCATGAATGATAGCCATGAGTTCCTCAACCATGCCGTTGAGTTCATGCGCGTGGCCCGCCAGTTCGTCGGAGGCACTGGCCGATTCCTCGGCGTTGGCCGCGTTCTGCTGCACCACCTTGTCCATCTCCGAAACCGCAGTGTTGACCTGCTCGATGCCCTGCGCTTGTTCCTTGGACGCGGCCGCGATCTCCGCCACCAGCGCCGCCACTTTGCCCGAGCTCTCCTGGATTTGCGACAGCGACTTGGCCACGTCCTGCGTCACCTTCACCCCCGCGTCGGCGTTCTTCTGGGCGCCCTCGATCAAGTTGGCAGTGTTCTTCGCCGCTTCCGCACTGCGCCGCGCCAGGTTCCGCACTTCCTCGGCGACCACCGCGAAGCCCTTGCCCGCCTCGCCGGCGCGCGCCGCCTCGACCGCCGCGTTCAGCGCCAGCAGGTTAGTCTGGAACGCAATCTCGTCAATAGTCCGGATGATCTTCGCCGTCTCGGTCGCTGAGTTCTTGATCTTCTCGATCGCCTCGGACATGCGTTCCATCGACTCGACGCCGCCGCCTACCGCCAACTTCGTCTCCCGCATCAGACGGTCAGCGTTGTTCGCATGCAGGGCGTTCTGTTGAGTCATCGACGACATCTCCTCAAGCGCGCTGGAGGTTTCCTCCAGGCTGGAGGCCTGCTCACTGGCGCCCTGTGCCAACGACTGACTTGCACCGGAAACCTGGTCAGATGCGGAACGAACTTGCTCGGAACCGCGCGACAACGGCTCGACGAGGCGCCTCAACGCCCGGCTGATCGAGACGCTGAGCCCGACGCCAAAACTGAAGGCCACGACCACAATGACCGCGCTCAACAGCAGGCTGAACGCCGCGATGGCTTGGGCCCTGCTGTTGAATTCCGCGTCGGCAGTCTGGGCCTCAGCGGCAAGCGCCGCCGCAAACCCGACCAACGACTCCTGCAGGGTCGTGGTCAGGCCCTCAAGTCGGGCGTCCAAGGCGCACACCTTGTCCGCCGCCGCGTTTCCGGATTCGAGGAGCGGCAGCAGCTCCTTTTCGAACAGCAGCGTCACCTCCGCATAGGCGCCGGTCGCTTGGAGCAGACACTCCTTTTCCTCTGATGTGTCGGCAAGTTTCTGGAAGGCTTTGAGGTTCCTGGCCATCACCTTGTCCATCTCGTCCCAGGCGTGCTTGGACTCGTCGAGCTGGCGGTTGATGGTCGCGTGGGCAATGACTTGGTACACACGCGCGGCCATGCCCGTCCCTTCTTGCGCCGCCATGGCAGCCTTGGCACTCTCTGCGCCTCGCCTCTGGAGTTCCTGTATCACGCGCAGTTTCACCTGGTTGTAGCCGCACACAATAAGTGTCAGGGCCACCACAACGAGAAACGAACCGGTCAGCTTAGTCGCCAGTTTCATGTCTCTGAACATCGGTGTGCCTCCTTACCGGCCATGACCCGTGCCTGAGCCGGAACCCGCTCGCCGGCGCTGCTGTGCCCGTGTCAACGTGGTGAAATCAACGCCGCTTGCATTTCTCGTCGGTTTACCCCCACTTCCATGCGCCAGCAACGGCCGATGGCCTGCAGCGGCACAGACATGCAGGAAACGTGCCAAACTCAGGCACCGCAGGCAGGCGCCGCGCCACGAGCCAGGCGGCGGGACATTAATGTCGCAACGGTGCGACGTGAATGCCCCGCGAATCATCGGGGGCAGACAACGGTCGACACCCCAGCGGAGATGGCAGACGGGAGTCAGGACTTGACGCGCAGGTGACCTGGCGCGCCCCATTGAGCTACCGGGCGAAGCGGATCGGGCGGTGGCGCCGTCACTTCTTCCGCGCATTCACGGTGGCGGTCATGTCCTCGACCTTCTTCATGATGGCGGGGCGCGCTTCCTCCATGATATCGCGCATGTCCTCGTAGCGGAAGGTGCGTTCCTCGAACGAGCGCCGCTGCAGGCCGAGTATGAACCGCTCCTCGAACTCCTTGAAGTACGAGCCGTAGATGTGGTAGCTGTCGGCCATGTGCACGTAGCGGCCCAAGTGGACGGCACGCCCGAGCCGGTCGGCGATCTTGGAGGCGATCAGCTTCTGGAGCTGCACGAGCGCGAACATGTTCATGAACGCGGCCTTGTAGGCATCGTTCGAACGGAAACGGATGTTGGTGTTCAGCCACAGTTTCTCGCCGTCCTCCGTCAAGCGGCACCAGACGCTCTGGAGGCAGGCCGGGTCGTAGCACTCGTTGTCCTCCCAGACCTTCCAGGTGATGGCCTGGGCGCGGCGCGTGTAGGGGGTTTCGGCAAGCTTCTTCGCGAGGATGTCGATCTGGTCGAAGATCTTGTCCTTGAACCCAGGCACCACGTAGGCGAACAGCCGTTCGTTGTAGGTGTACTCCCAACGCGTGTCGGTGGGGTCGTTCGGGTCGCGCACCAAGTGGTTCTTGATGCCTTCGACCACCTCCATGACGTACTCCTGCAGGTCCTCGACACCGCCGGGGAAGTCCTTGTGGATCATGGGCTCGGCGAGCGGGTCCTCGATGGTGATCAGCATGGTCGCGTCGATGCTGGCCGGGTCGGTGGACTTGTCGTACATGGTCTTCATGCGGCAGCCGTTGCGGTGCAGTTCGACGAGCGAGTTTTCCCACGCCTCGGCAATGCCCTGCCCCCGAGCCGTCAGTACCGGAATGCCGTGCCCCATCGGAACCTCCCGTTTTGGTTGCCTCGACTGCTCGCGTGTGGCCCGCGTGTGCCCGGATGACCCCTCCGGTCCAGTGCCAGCAGGCCGTTATTTACGCCCGCCGGCACTAGCCACGCCCCCATAGCCTACCGTACAGGACCGGCTTGTCAAACCGGCATGGGGCATGGGGCATGGGGCATGGGGCGTGGGGGAAGATTGCCGTGGATCGACTCTCTGAGGAAGTCGTGCATGGCTCCAGCCTTGCACTCTCCCGCTCAGGGTGAAAGCCGTGGCGCGGATCGGGAACGGTACAGCAAGGCTGGAGCCATGCTGCTGCTTTGCGGAGCACCATCTTGCGGTACATGCGCAAGCCACCGCCGTTAGCTTGATAGCCATGCCCCACCCTCCACCCGCGACTCCCATGTTACTCGTTGGCCGCTCTGCGCCTCCGCCGAGCTCGTCTCGGTGGGGCGACGACGGGGAGAACGGGAGGGGCGCCTTCGCCCCTCTTTCTCCCCATCGTCGCCCCACGGCCGCAAGGACCGTGGCGGCGCGGACAAGCGTGAGTAACGTCAACCGATGACCGGGTGGCCGTCGCCCGGGAGTTGCTGGCGCATCATGAGGCATTACGCGGCCGGCATTGACGGGCGCGGTTCGCGTGCTAGATTATCGGTTCGCAGTGATGTGTTTGTGACCACAGCAGGCTGAATGGCATAGTACGAGCGTGCCTCGTACGGAGGTGATTTATGGCACATAAGAAGGGTCAGTCATCGAGTCGGAACGGACGTGACAGCAACCCGAAGTTCCGGGGTATCAAGGTCTATGGCGGCCAGGTGGTAAAGTCCGGCAGTATCATTGTCCGTCAATGCGGGACGAAGTTTCGGCCGGGATTGAATGTACGCAAGGGTCGCGACTTCACGCTGTTCGCGGTTGCGCCCGGAGTGGTGAAGTTCGAGCAGACCGGCAGTCGGCGCGTGAGCGTGATTCCGCTTCCCGCCGTAGCCCAGGCCTGAGTCGTCTTTGAGTTCTTAGCACCGCCGTCGGGCAGACACCCGCGGCGGTGTTCTCTTTTTGACCTGTGCAAGCAGAGTGAGGCCGGGTAGGTCGCGGTGCCAGCCCAGGCCGGCCCCGAGCACCCTGCTGCGATCCCAGAGGTCCCGCGCCACTGCCCGCCGCCGCGCACAACCGCGAACGAGCTTACTCCGGCGTCCGCGCTCCGTGCTTCGAGCTTCTTCAGACGCAGGGGCTCAATCGGCCGGGACCGGCGCGAACGCCGCTGCCCACGCGTCGATCTGCGCCGCGACCGCGGCAATGGCCTCCTCGGAACCCAGGCGCGGACAGTAGACCACTCCGCCCTTGAACCCGTGTTTCTGCAGGGCGGTTGACCACTGTGCCTGGCTGGCAGGGTCCAACTGCTCGCCGGCGGACGGTTGGTAGTGCAGCCTCACCAACCCGGTGTTGAAGCAGACGGTGCGCAGCATCTTTTCGACCTCAGCCGGATGGGGCAGTTCGCCGGGGACCAAGTCCAAGGCCAGGCGACAGCAGGGATGCATGACGTCGTGGACCAGGTTGCCGGCATGTTCCCACTCCTTGGAGCCCGGGAAGGCGCGCGGGAACCGCACCCGGACGCAAACGGTCATCTTCAACCGTTCCGCATCCGGCATCAGGGCCCGCAGGAGTCGGACCCGTTCGCCGAGGTCGTGCTGAAACGTTGCCTCGCCAATTCGGTCCAGCCCCATTTGCAGGCAGACCGACCCTACCTCCGCGGCATGACACAGAGCCAGTGTTTTCTTGAGGCAGGCCTGGATGTCCTCGCGGCCGCGCGCCGGGCTTTCGGTGAGGTATCGCGCGACGTCGGGGGGTAGCAAGTCCCTGGCGTGGGCCACCCGCAATCCGAGCCGTCGAGCCAGGGCCAGGGGCTCAGGGCCTGCGGCCAGGACCGCGGCTGAGCATTCGACGTCGCGGACCGTCTTCATATTGCCGACGGCCTCGAACCAGGGCCTCCAAGTCTCGTCAGCAACGCTCACAGCGCAGGTGATCATGGGGTATTCTTCCCAGCAGGTAACCGACCAAGGCCGGCACCGCGGTTTCGACTCGCAACGTCCACTCACCCACGGTCAGCGCCGTGTAGCCGCGCTGCCGCAGCGCCGCCGATTCCTCATCGCTGAAGCCGCCCTCCGGACCGATCCACAACTCGATTTCGCCGGTTCCTGGCGTCGCGCCGGCCGGCGTCGGGGTGACGGACTCGACCGGCACCGCCCCAAAGTACCCGGTTCCCGTCCCCGCCGCAAGGGCGGCCGTGAAACTCTGTGGCGGTTCGAGCTGCGGCACAAACACGTTGCCGGATTGCTTGGCGGCCTCGACGGCGTCGCGCCGCCAACTCTCGATGGCGCCGGACGACTCCGGCTTGGCGACGCTGTAACGGCAGATCAGCGGCGTGACTCGCCACACGCCCAGTTCCATGGCATCCTGGATGACGCGGCCCATGAGTTTACCGCGCGGCACGGCGACACAGAGCCGCAATCGCGTCCGCGGCGGACGGAACACATGCCGGTCCACGACCGAGCACACCAGGCGCTCGCGGTGTTTCCGCTCGTCCGCGCGGCTGACGACGGCTTCCGCCCGCACTCCAGCGCCGTTGAGCAGAACGACCCGGTCGCCCTGGGCAAGCCGCAGGACGCGCAATGCGTGCCGTGCCTCGTCGGGCGGCAGGTCTGCTTCCTGCCCCACGGGCGGAATCTGTTCACAGTAGAAACGTCGAATCGTCATACTCGGTCCCTTGCGCAAGGGGGACGCGCCCCGGGGCCGTCGGACAGATCGGACAGATCCGACGGATCGGGTGCCTCCGACATATGCGGTGCCGCGGGCCGGTCCGCCGGCGGTTGCCTCCCGCATGATGACTACGTAAGCTTGTCAAACAGGCCGCTGCCGACAGTGGCCTCCAGGGCACGGCCGCGGTGGCTCATGCTGTTCTTGACCGCACCGGGCAGTTCGGCGAACGTGCGGTGCTGGCCGTCCGGGACGAACACCGGGTCGTAACCGAAACCACTTGTGCCGCGGGGCTCAAAGATGATGCGGCCCCGGACCTCGCCGCGGGCCGTACCGATCAGGCCAGCGGGCGTAGCGAGCGCAATGACGCAGGTGAATTGCGCGCGCCGGTCGAAGATGCCCTGCAGGGCGTGGAGGAGTTTGATCACGTTCTGCCGGTCGTTTCCCGGTTCGCCGGCGTACCGGGCCGAGAGCACCCCGGGCGCGCCGTGCAGGGCCACAACCTCCAGCCCCGAGTCGTCGGCCAGCGTGCAGAAACCGGTCGCGGCCGCGACTTCGACGGCCTTCTTTACGGCGTTGGCCTCGAACGTGGCGCCGTCCTCCGTGACGTCGGGTAACGCGGGAACGCCCGGGTCACCGGCGCCGAGGACTTCAACGCCGCATGGTTTCAGGATCTGGCGCATCTCCTCGAGTTTGTGGCGGTTCCCCGTGGCGGCAAGAATCCGTTTCATGTTGCCTCCCGTCCTTTCGGTTTCGGATCTCCCCTGCTTACGTCTCGGAAATGCTGCACATGTCGTTGCGGTGGAAGGGCCGTGGTCCCCGGCTGCGCGTAGCGCGAAGTTCAATCTGGTGTCATGGCGTCAATTTGCAAGGCAACGGAGGCGGGGAATACTTCAAATCAGTCTACCCGCGAAAGCAGCGTTCGGCAAGCCGCCGTGGGATCCGCCTTCGTGCCGACACTACGGCGTGACGAGCACCGCTGGCGTGCCTACCGCAGGCGTTGCGCGATGAGGAACGCCATTTCCAGGCTCTGCGAGTAGTTGAGCTGCGGGTCGCAGTACGTGTCGTACTTGCGCTCCAGATCGTTGGCGCTCAAGTTCACCGCGCCGCCCAGGCACTCGGTCACATCCTCGCCCGTCAGTTCGAAATGCACCCCGGCCAGGCGCGTGCCGGCATCGCGGTGCAGCCGGAACGCCTGCTCCAGTTCGCTCAGAATGTCGGCAAACGCCCGCGTCTTGCGGCCGCCGACAACCGTCGTGTTGCCGTGCATCGGGTCGCAACTCCACGTGATGCGCCGTTTGGACTTGCCTACGGCGCGGATGAGCTTGGGCAACAGCTCGCCGACGCGGTCGTGACCCAGGCGCGTGATCAGGGTGAGGCGGCCGCTCTCACCCGACGGGTTCAGGATCCCGGCCAGCTCCGCCACCTCGGCGGGGTCGGCGTCCGGCCCGATCTTCACCCCGATCGGGTTCGCAATGCCGCGGCAGTACTCGACGTGCGCGCCCGTCAGCGCCCGGGTCCGGTTCCCGATCCAGAGCGTGTGTGCCCCGACGTTGTAGAATCTGCCCGATGTCGGGTCCTTCCTCGTCATGGCTTCCTCGTAACCCAGCAGCAACCCTTCATGCGAGGTGTAGAACTCGATGCGGCCGAGCATTTCGGAGCGCGCGCCGCCGAACGCCTCCATGAACTGGATCGCGTCCACGATCCGGTCCACGGTGGTCTTGTACTCGGGCCATTTCTGCGTGCGCTCGATCGAGTGCACGTTCCAGTTGTACGGGTGGTGCAGGTCGGCGAACCCGCCCTCGATCATGCCGCGAATGCAGTTCAGCGTCGCGGTGGCGTGGAAGTAGCCCAGCAGCAGCCGTTCCGGGTCCAGGCGCCGGGCGGCCGCGGTCGGTTCGAACGAATTGACGCTGTCGCCCCGGTACACCGGCATGCACCGGCCCCGGACGGTCTCCGTCGTCTGGGACCGGGGCTTGGCGTATTGCCCGGCCAGCCGCCCAACCTTGACGATCGAACGTCGCACGCCGTAGGTCAGAATCACGCTCATCGCCAGCAGGATCTTGAGCTGGTTCGTGATCGTCTCCTCGCGGCAGTCGATGAACCGCTCCGCGCAGTTCCCGCCCTGCAGCACGAACGCATTCCCGTCCGCGGCGGCCGCGAGCTTTTGCTTCAGGTTCTCGACCTCGCCGACGTAGACCAGCGGCGGATAGCTCCGAACCTTGGCCAGCACGCCCTCCAGCGCCGCACCGTCCGGGTAGTCCGGCTGCTGCACCGCCACATGCCCCTGCCAGCTCCCGGGGGTCCAATCCTGTTTCGGCTTGCTCATACCTGTTCTGTCCTTTGCCCAACCGATCACGGGCACAGAGTGTACCACGTCGGGCAACGTCCCGCAATCCGCTCCCGGTCAAAGCAAGGTTTTCCCATTGTCCGGGGCGCGGTTCCGGCGTAGTGTGGAGCAGGTGAGAGAAAGACGTGTGACGGGTGTCGAGTGTCGAGGGAAAAACAAGAACAGACTCAGGCAGTCTTTGTGGCTTCACGCCCCCCCCCGACACCCGACACCCAACCCCAAGGAGACATTTCCCATGTCAAGCAAGCTCGCAGTGTACGGCGGCAAGCCGGCGGTCCCGCAGGGCAGCATCAAGGCGTGGCCCCCGATCGACGACACGGACCGGAAGATGATTCTCGACTCGCTCGAGAACCGGCAGTTGGCGTGCGGTCCGAACGTCAAGGCGTTTGCCGAGGAGTGGGCGGCGTGGAACGGGAACAAGCACGGCATCTTCACCAACAGCGGCACCGGCGCGCTGCACATGTGCGTGGCGGCCTGCGGCGTCGGCGCGGGCGACCACGTCCTGGTCACCGCCTACTCCTGGTCATCGAGCGCCACCTGCATCATTCACCACAACGCTATCCCGATTTTTGTGGACATCGACTTCGACACCATCAACATCGACGTGGACAAGATCGAAGCGGCGATCACGCCGCGCACCAAGGCGATCGTCGTGGTGCACCTGCACGGGCTGGCCGTGAACATGGAGAAGGTCCTGAAGATCGCGCGCAAGCACAACCTGAAGGTGATCGAGGACGCCTGCCAGGCGCACGGCGCCATGTTCAAGGACCGCAAGGTCGGGACGTGGGGCGACTGCGCGGCGTTCAGCTTCAACCAGAACAAGTGCCTGTGCACCGGCGAAGGCGGTGCATTCGTGACCAACAACGAGGAGATGCGCGCCGCCGCTGCGCAACTCTGGAGCTTCGGCGAAGTGCGGACTCCGCACGAGAGCCGCGACTACCACGCCTACGCGCTGGGCTGGATGTACCGCGGCAACGACCTGACCGCCGCGTTCGGCCGCGCCCAGCTCAAGAAGATGGACGGGTATTTCAAGGCGCAGCGCGAGAACGGCGCCGTCCTGAACCGGCGGCTCAAGAAGGTCAAGGGCCTGATCCTGCCGACCGAGCCCAAAGGTCACACGCACAACTGGTACAACTACACCTCGCGCATCGATATGGCCGACACCGGCTGGTCCGGCGATGCGTCGCGGTTCCGTGACGCGGTCATGAAGGCGCTCAATGCCGAGGGCGTACCGGTCGGGGTCTGGCAGCGGTTCATTCTTCCGTCCATGACCGTGTTCCGGGCCAAGAACGCGTACGGCAAAGGCTGTCCGTGGTCCTGCCCGCTGGGCGGCAAGGAGGCGGGCAAAGGCGTCGAGTACGACCCCGCCAAGTTCCCGGTGGCGCAGAAGCACAGCGAAACGCACTTCGGCATGACGACACCGCTGCGCGCACCCAATGGCACCGAGGTCGCCGAAACGGTCGCCAATGCGTTTGAAAAGGTGTTCGGAAACCTCGATAAGATCGACCCGGATAAGATCCTGAAGTAGGCGTATGTGAGTGTGTGAGTATGTGAGTGTGGGGGTATGGGGGTATGGGGGTATGTGGGAGAGGTTGCAGGTGTCAGGTTTCAGGTGTCAGCGTAGAGCCAGAGTCCGCCGCGGTGGACCGACGCAAAGACAGCCTGGAACCGGCCTGGGACCTCGCCGCACACCCGGGGGCGTCGGACGAACGATGGGAGATGACGGCCAACCCTCCGATGCCGGACCGGGGATTCCGGTTCCCCCTGAAACCTGACACCTGAAACCTGACACCTGAAACCTGACACCTGAAACCTCCCGAGGAGCCCCCAATGAAGCTCTCAATGATGTCCTACACCATGGCGCGGCAGCCGCAGTTTTTCACGCTCAAGGGCATGTTTGAACTGACGCGCGAGCTGAACCTCGACGGGCTCGACATGGTCAGCCTCTACGACAAGGACGCGAAGGAGTTGCGTCGCATGGCGGACGACCACGGCGTACCAGTGGTCGCGCACACCTTCTTCTGCGACTTGAACTTCGCCACGAAAGAGGAGCGCGCGCCGGCCATGGACAAGGCGCGGCGCAGTCTGGACGATGCGAAGACGCTCGGCGCGCCCGTGGTGATGGTCGTCACCCCTCCCAAGGCGGGCATGACCTCGGCCGCGTCGCGCCGGAACTGGATCGCCGGACTGCAGGAACTGGCGCCGTTCGCCCAGCAGGCGGGCCTTGCGCTCACGGTCGAGAATTTTCCGGGCGTGGAAAGCCCGTTCGTGACTGCCGCGCAGTTCCTCGAGGCGGCCGCCGCGGTCCCCTCGCTGCGCCTGACGTTCGACAACGGCAATGCTGCGACCGGCGAGGCACCGGCTGAGTCGTTCCGGCGCTCGGCCAAATACGTGGTGCACGCGCACTTCAAGGACTGGGACGTGGTCGAGAACGAAACGCCCGGCTACCGGCCGATGTCCGATGGCCGGTTCTACCGCTCAGCGCTGATCGGCGAGGGTGCCTTGGACCACCGGAGCTGCCTCGAGGCCATGCGCGACGCCAAGTACCCCGGTTGCATCAACATCGAGTACGAGGCCAACAAATACCCGCCGGCCGAAGGCATCCGCCGTGCCGCCGCCTACCTGCGCGCTACCGCCACGGACATCGGCTGGTGACCCGCGCGACGACGGGGGAGAGGGGAAGAACCAATGCTGCTGAGGTCCTCCGGCGACGTCACCATATGGAGTGCTGTGGCAAGTCCGCCATGGCTTGGGTGTGTGTGTGGCAAGGCTCAGTGTCGGTCGGGGCTGTGGTGTGGGAAGGCGTCGGTTCGAGTCGGCCATTTTTGCCTTGCCGAATCGAGCGTACGGTGAGCGGGCGGGTTCGATGTCAAGCCCTACGGCCCCTCGCTTGTTTTCGCCGCGGCCCAGCCGCCGCGCGGCTCGCGCAGTTGCGCAATGTGCGAGGTCACGCCGAGCGGCAGGTAGGTTTCCATCGCCTGGTCGAACGCGGCCCAGGCGCATCGTAAGCGAACAGGACCAGTTGCGCGGCGTCCATTTCGCCGCCGCCGGCGTCGAGCTGAACGAGTCCACCCGGCCGGCCGCAGAACGGCATGTGCCGCAGAAGCTTGCGCAGCGAGGTCTCGACCCCGTACGTGATCTGGTTCGGGTTCGTCCCGGCCTTGATGCAGGCGGCGCGGACGCCGAGGTCCGAGCCGGGGTATGGGCTCAATGTACGGGGGCTGCCCCACCTGTCAAACTCGTATTGCTGCACCGTAATGCGTCAGTCGCGGGTGCACGGTTGGGCGGTGAATGGCCAAAGTGGCGGGAGCGGCTCGCTCCCGCGGGTGTCGGAGCGAGCCGCTCCGACCACTTTAGGCGTCAGCCCAGGTCAACCTTCGACCTTATCTCCACCCGCGACTGACGCATTACGCTGCACCTGCATGCGCGGCTTGCATTTGGGGGTGGGTCACTGTAACTTGGGCCTCACAGGCACCGGTTGCCGCGTGGACAGGAAAGGTCGCCGGACGGTGCGCGGGGAGTTTACTGCTCGTGCCCCCCATCACGGAAACCCATCTCAAGATCGAGTTGTACAAGCGCAGCCGCCGGGGCCTGCCGGCGCTGGGCATCGGGCTCCTGGTTACCGCCCAGGCCATTGCGCTGTTCGCACACGTGCTGCGGCGCGAGGTCGGCGCCGCCATGCTGACGCGGTATCAGCGGGAGCAGCTCAACCTGGTTGCTTTCCAGGTGACCCGGCTCCGGACCAGCCTGAACAGCGTCCGTGACCAACTGGAACTGCTCGCGCCCAGCCTGGGCCGGGACAACATGACGCGGGAGGAGGTACACCGCGTCTTGCGCGAGTTCGGCGAGCGCTACGCCGAGTTTGCCTACTGCACATTCCTGCGGGATGAGACCGGAGTGACGCGGGTCACCGAAGGGCAGGACTGGCCCCGGGGTGGAACGACCGCGAACCAGCCCGGCTTGTTCAGCCGCCTGATCGGGCGCAAGCGCCCGGTCCAAAGCGTGTCACTGCTGGAGATGGGCGAGTGTTACTCCATTGCGGTACAGGCGCCGGTCGCGCGGTCGGGAGCTGCGGCCGGCAGCGTGGGCATACTGGTACGGCCGGAGGCACTCGGCGCCTGGCTGCGCGAGGGCACCGGGCCGACCGGCGGTATGGCCATGCTCCTGGACGCCAAAGGCCGGATCGTCTATCACCCGGAAGCGCGGTATCGCGGCAAGGACTTGGGTTACTGTCCCCCCATCCAGATGGGTTCGCACCGGATGACTCCGGCGGATTTCCTCAACAACACGACCGGTGTCATCGGCGGGCCCTTCTTTGATGAAAAGCGGTATGTGTTCGGGAGTTGGTCGTTTGCTTTAGACTCCGAGCAGTGTTCCCTGGTGAGTTGCTCGCCGCATGCCGAACTGGAATCGTACCTGGCCACGTTCAGCCGGCTGATCGACACCCTGACCGGATTGGCCTTGGCCGCCACGCTCCTGAGTATGGGTTATGCGGCCTATCTGTTCCTGACGGAACGGCGAATGTGGCTGCGCTTCAGTTCCGACATGCAAAGCGAGATTTCCGAACGGCACGAGGCGGAACGGAAACTGCGCGAGTACCGGGATCGCCTCGAGGAACTGGTCAAGGAGCGCACGCGGGAGCTGGCGCAGATGACCAGCGAGGCGCAGGTGGCCCGGGAGGCGGCGGAAATGGCCAGCAACGCCAAGAGCACCTTCCTGGCGAGCATGAGCCACGAACTGCGCACGCCGTTGCACGCCATCATCGGCTACACCGAACTGCTGCAGGAGGAGTCGCGGGCGGGCGGCCAGCAGAGCACGACCGCGGACCTGGAGAAGATCCTCATGGCGAGCCGGCACCTGCTACGGCTGATCAACGACGTGCTGGACGTGACCCGCATCGAGACCGGCAAGCTGCGGCTGCGCCCGGAGACGATCGGTGTGGCCGAGCTGGTGCGCGAGGTCACTGTCACCTTGGAGCCGCTGGTGCAAGGCAGCGGGAACCGGCTGCAGGTGCAGCTCCCGGACCCCCCGGGCACGATTCACACCGACCCCACGCGCGTGCGCCAGTGTTTGTTCAACCTGTTAAGCAATGCTAACCGATTCACACAACGCGGCACCGTTACGCTGGAGGTGACGCGGCGGGGGGCAGGGGCCGAAGAGTGGGTTATATTCACCGTGTCAGACACGGGTATTGGCATGACACCCGACCAGATTGAGAATGCCTTCGACATGTTCACCCAAAGCAGTTCACTGCGGGGGAAACGCGACCCCGGGGGCGCGGGGTTGGGCCTGTTCATCACGCGCGGCCTGTGCGAGCTGATGGGCGGGGCGATCAGCGTTCAGAGCGAGCCAGGCAGAGGCAGCCGGTTCATCATCCGCTTGCCGGCCTGTTCGGAGGTTCGTCCCGAGGTCACTGCGGGAGGGCCAGATGGAAAACAGGGGTCATGAATCCGCCGAGTCACGAGCCAGCACATTCGAGTTGCGGCCTGCGGGACGGCCTGCGCAGCCGGCTAACATTCTGGTCGTCGACGACACGCCCATGAACGTTGACCTGCTCTGCCGCCGCCTGCAGCGTCAGGGATACAGGGTCGATAGCGCCTTGGACGGTCCGTCGGCCTTGGAGCGCGTCGAAACGGGGACCATCGACCTGATGCTGCTCGACGTGATGATGCCCGGCGTCAGCGGTATTGATGTGCTGCGTCGCACCCGCGAAAAGTTCGCGGCCAGCGTGCTGCCGATCATCATGGTGACCGCACGCGACACCACCGAGGACATTGTCGAGGCCTTGCGGTTGGGTGCCAACGACTATGTCACCAAGCCGGTTGACTTCGCCGTCCTGCTGGCTCGGGTGGAGACCCACCTGGCGCTGAAGAACGCCGTCGACGAGGTGCAGCGGCTGGCCCAGGACTTGGCCCGCCGCACGGAGTTCATTCGGCGCACCTTCGGACGCTACCTGAGCGAGGAGGTCGTCGCCAGCATCCTGGAAACCCCGGAGGGCCTGAAACTCGGCGGGGAGATGCGCGATGTGACGATCCTGATGTCGGACATCCGCGGCTTCACCTCCGTGTCGGCGCGGCTGGGGCCGGAGAAGGTGGTGCGGATCCTGAACAGTTACCTCGGCGCCATGACGGACGTGTTGAAGGAGTACGGCGGCACGATCGACGAGTTCATCGGCGACGCCATCCTGGCCATTTTCGGCGCCCCCATCTCCTACGAGGACCATGCCGCGCGGGCCGCCGCCTGCGCCTTGGCGATGCAGTTGAAAATGGTCGAGGTCAACCGCGATTTCGAGAAGGACGGCCTGCCGTCTTTGGAAATGGGCATCGGGATCCACACCGGCGAGGTGATTGTCGGCAATATCGGCTCGCACAAGCGCGTCAAGTACGGGGTCGTCGGGCCGCCGGTAAACCTGACCGGCCGTATCGAAAGTTTCAGCGTGGGCGGCCAGGTCCTCATCTCGGAAACCACGATTTCCAGGGTCGGCGACATCCTGAAACTGGGCCGAGCGTTTGAGTTGCAGCCAAAGGGCGCGCCGGATCCCGTTGTGGCGTACGAACTGCACGGCATCGGCGGCCCATACAATGTCTGGCTGCCTGGGAAGGTGGAGGCCTTGGTTGACCTGGAGGAACCGATGCGCATCCGGTATGGCACCGTGGATGGCAAGCACGCCGGGGAAGCGCGCCAGGAAGCCACTGTGGTCCGGTTATCGGCCAACGAGGCGGAGATCGTCACCCCCGATCCAGCCGACACCTTGACCAACCTGCGCATCTCGATGCTGGCGGAGGGCGCCCCCATGGACAATGACCTCTACGCCAAGGTGATCGAGCGCATCCCCGGCGGCCGCCTGCTGGTCCGGTTCACTGCCGTGCCGCCCGCGATCGCCGCCTGGATCCAGCAGTTCCTGCCCAACCGTGCCGCGAAGTGAACCGACCAGCGACTTGCGTGTCCTTCCGCAACGCCCCGCGACGCGGCGTGCCGACACAGTCCCTGGCAACGCGATCGCCTTTTCTTCACAACGCCATGTTTCTTGGACCCTTGACAACCGCACGGGACAAGGCGATCAGCGAATGTGCGAAGAATCTGCGTACGCTCGGGCAGATCGTGGCCATCTATGCCAGCGATTACGAGGACTTCGTGCCGCTCAACTGCCGGGCTGCCCCCGCCCCGTTCGTCGTTCCCGCAGATGCGCAGACCGTGCATGCCTTCTGCATCTGGCACGACAATCGTCCCTGCGGCCCGGGCCTGCTGCCGCCAACCGGCCGCCTGCACGCAACTCACCGTCCGGCGCATCACCGCTTCAGCGCCAGGACGAGAACTCCGCCTGCGACCAGCAAGATGCCGCACCACTCCCGGAGTGACGGGCGCTCGCCGAGGAACGCGAACGCGAAGATTACCACGAGGACGAGGCTGAGCTTGTCGACAGGTGCGACCTTCGATGCCTCACCCACCTGCAGAGCCCGGAAGTAGCAGACCCACGAGGCCCCCGTCGCAAGACCGGACAATGTGAGAAAGATCCAGGTCTTGGATGGAAGCGCGAACGGATTGCTCCACTTGCCGGCAAACCAGACGAAGCTCGACAGTACAACGGTGATGATGAGCGTGCGAACGAGCGTGGCCAGGTCGGAGTCCACACCCCGAATGCCGACCTTGGCGAAGATCGCCGTCAGTGCAGCAAAGACGGCCGACAACAGTGCCCAGTAGAACCAACTCGTGGATGTCGCCATGGTGTACCCTGCCTTCGCCTAGTGCCGTCGTGCAACCCCTTCGGTGTGACGTCCTGGTCCGACATTCGCGGGAGCGAGACGCTCCCGCCACGTTCCGCGTCGAGTTCCTCCCCGCGGACGCCTCGGCACGCGACTGGCGGCGCCGCGCGCTACACATAGCGGCGCCGGGTGTCCTTGAGGTATTTCTCTTCGAGGACGCGAGCGATGCGGGCGATGATGGTGCGGCGGATTTCCAGCTCGACGGGGGTGTTCGGGTCCTGATGCGCTTCGTTGATGCGCGTCCCGACGACGAACTGGATCCAGTCGCTGCCGAGCAGGGCGGAGGCCAGCATGGTGGCGGCGTTGCGCGGCATGGGCTCGCGCCCGGCGCCCTTCTCGATGATGTCCGCCGCCCGGCTCAGTGTCAGCGTCCCCTCGGTGATCAGATCCACGCCTTCCATGCTGGAGGACGGCGGGATTTCCGGGTCGAGTTCGTCCATCGACATGACAACCTTGCGCTTCAGTTCACGGGCGACAATCTGCGCCGTGGTGCCGCCGCAGATGATCTTGCGGCCGGGGAAGTCGCGCACCCGTGCCGCCAACTCGGCATCCTTGTCCTTGGCGAACGGCGGCCCGGTGATCAGGAGCAAGCGCCGCGGCTGGCGCACGTAGATCACCGCCGCGGTGATGTCGTCCTTGGGTTCCAGGTTATCCACCTCGCGGGCGTGATTGGCCAGCCGCCGCGCCATGTCGCCGGCAGACACCGTCGGCTGCTTGGCCACCAGTTCGCGGAGGTGCGCCGTGACGCTCTCGCTGCCCCACCCGAGCGGCATGTTCCGCGAGCCCATACCCGCCTGCGTCACGCCATCGGAGCAGAAGACAATGCGGTCGCCAACCCGCGCGTCAAATTCAGAGAGCAACACGTCGCGGTCCTGCCACTTCTCGAGCTTGATCAACTGCTTGGGGACCTCCACCTCGTCGCCGCCGCGCAGAAGCACATAAGGCGGGTTTCCGTGTTCGACCACGCGAGTGTGATTGGCCGCGTCCACGTCGACAATGGTGAACGTCGAATAGCTGATCCTGCGCACACTGCAGACCGGCAGCGTGTCCATGATGATCTCGGCCGTCCTGCTGACGTTGGTGTAGTTCTCGATGTACTTGGTCGCCATGGTGGCGGTCAGGGTGGCCAGCACATTGGCCTTCACGCCGCTGCCCAGGCCGTCGGACAGCACGGAAATGACGCGTCCTTCCTCCTTGATCCGGTGACTAAGAAACACGTCGCCGGCAACGAACTGGCCGCTCTTGCAGTGCTGCCAGTGGTCGACTTCGAGGAAACGGTCGTTATCGGTCTTTGCGGGAGTGCTCATGGGAATCCGCCGAATCGGTCTGCGAGAAGGATTCGATAATGGCGTTCAGCATCACCTCGGTCTCGGCGGCGTTCTCGCCGAGCAGGTAGGCGATCTGCTGCACGGTTGCCAGGTTCTTCTTGATGACTTCCTGGGCCTGGTGGATGACCCGGCCCTTGCGCACCGCCGGCTTGGTGATATCCTGGAAGATACCGCACACCACTTGGTGCTTTTCGATCGAGAAAATGGACGCGTGCAGGACCAACTGGCGGAAACGCAGGTCGCGGTCGAGAATGTCTTCGCCCTTGTCCAGCACGGTTTGAAAGAGGGTGTGGAACGGGACCAGCGGCCGCAGCGCCGTGCCTTCCAGGCCAGGCCGGGCTTTGAAAGCCGCCTCCTGCTCCGGACCCAGGATGCGTGCGAAATTGCCGTTGCACTCGATGATCTTCAGCCCCGTGTCGAGGATGACGACGGAGTTCGGCGTCTTGGCCATCAGGGCATTGGCCTTCTTCTGCGCCAGTTTGCGCATGTAGGTCACACACATGACCTTCTCGGCCCGTCCATCGGCCAGCGCCTTGGCGAACTCGCGGCAGTTGTCGTAGCCGCAGCCGCCACAGTTCAGCTCATCCTCCACGGAGCGCTTGCCGATGCTGCGCAGGCACTCTTGGATCTGCGCTTCCGGGTAGTTCTTCGCCACCAGCGGCTCGACCGACCCGAACGTCAGCGCCGGCGCGGTCGCGGCGCGCGGCAATTTTCCCGGTTCAAGCCGGGCGTAGCCGATGACCTGGGCACGCTTGAGTGCGGTCGCCGTGCGGCGCGAAGACTTGGGCCCGTTCACGCAGCCGCCCTCGCAGGCGAGCAATTCCAGGAACAGCGGGTGCTCCAGCGGCGCCTCGCACAGGCCGTCGAGCGCTTTCTGGATCGTCGCCATGCCCGAGAAGGACATGCACTGCGCCTCGGTTGCGGAACAGCCGGCCTTGACGCTGGCCGACATGCCGCCGTCGATCGGGTACAGCCCACCCTCCTCGGCTGCCTCGGGGACGAACCGGTCGTCCGGCTGCGGCTGCAGCCCGTCCAACGCGATCTTCTTCTCCGTCAGCCAGCGGCGCAGATCCTCGAAGGTGATGGCGACGTCGATGACGTCGGGGTGCGCATCGACCTCACGCTTCTTGGCGATGCACGGCGAGATGAACACAACACCGATCTCCTTGCCGTACGCCGCCCGCAACAGGTGCCCGTGCGCCAGTACGGGCGAGACCAACGGCGTCAAGGTTTTCGCCAAGGCGGGCTTGTACCGCAGCAGGTACTCGACGACGACCGGACAGGCGGAGGAAACGTTCAACCGCGGAGTCGGGTCCTGCAGCAGCGCGGCGGCGCTGCCCGACACCTGCTGCGCCCCGAGCGCGGTCTCGGAAACGGCGTGGAAGCCGAGGGCCTTCAGAGCCCGGATCAGGACCGCGGGCGGCACGCCGGGAAATTCGGAGACGAACGACGGCGCCAGCGAGACCAGAACCCGCCCCCGGGTCTGGAGCAGTTCGATCGCGGCCACCAGGTCGTCCCGCACGCGCTTGGCGCCGCTCGGGCACACGCCGACGCAGTGGCCGCACGCCAGGCAGCGCTGCTGGATGATCGTGGCGCACGAGTTCTCGATCTTGATCGCCTTGACCGGGCACTCGCGCACGCACTTGAAGCAGTCCTGGCACTCGTTCCGCTCCGTGAAGATCGGGGCTGGCCTGTCCATCAGGGTGATCTCGCATTCTGGATTCTTGATTGCTGCTGTTAGCTATCGCGGCGCCGACGATAAGGCCGCTCATTCCTTCAGGCTGAAGTGGTGCCGCAGCAACTCGATCACCGCGGCCGCATCCGCATGACTGTGAGTCTCGCTGCCGACACCAACATTGGGGCCGTGCTTGCACATCCCCGTGCACAGATGCCCCTCCAGGACGGCCCGCCCCGCCAAGTGGTGACGCTCGATAAAGTCCCGGATCTCGGTCACCGTCCGGTTGTTGCCGCGCGAGAAGCAGGAGCTGCCCATGCAGACGGTGACCCGCAACTCCGGCTCGGCGCGTGGCGCCGGGGACAGCGCGGACGCCTCTGCGGCCGAACGGCGGCGGGCGCGCTTCTCGGTCGCCGGCCGGCGACCGAGTTCGTCCAGGCGCGCCCGCAGACTGCTGCGGCCGTTAAAGTAATCGAGTTCGTCCAGGGGAACACGGCCCGGGTAACAGGCGTAGTCGGTCCGGCAGACGCGGGGCGTCAGTTCGGGGAACAGCATGTTGGCGCCCCGCTGTAATGCCAGGGCCGGCGCATCGGCGAGTCCGACGGCCGCCAACGCCGCCGTGCCCGGCACGTCGGCTTCCGGGCAGAGCAGGCGCACCAGCGCGATGGCCTTCAACGCCGTCAGAGCCGGGGGCGGCACGTCGGCGTAGGCCGCATCTGACGCCGGCATGGCGCGCCATTCCGAAGCCGACACGTAGGGTCCGATGAGGACCGCGTCCAGGTCCAAGGCACGAATCCGCTCGATGTCGGCCGCCAGACCGTTGACGTCCTGGCCCGGGATGCCAACGATGATGCCGCTGGCCACTTCGTAGCCCAGGCTCTTGAGCTTGGCCAGGAACGGCAACCGCCCCTGATCGCCGAAACTGGCGGTGGCGTGCAACAGTCGGTAGAGGTTGGTATCCGCCGTCAGAAACCGCAGGTAGTACCGGTCCGCGCCTGCCTTGCGCCAGGCGGCCAGTTCCTCGTCGGAGCGCTCGCCTAGGCTGAGCCCGACGGCCAACCCGGTCTCCTTCTTCAGGCTGCGGATGATGTCCCCGAGCCACTCCGCGGTGAGCTGCCCGTCCAGCCCGGCCTGCAAGACCACCGAGCGGTACCCGAACTGCACCGCCTCCCGCGCGCACCCGAGGATCTGGGCCGGCGTCAGACGGTACCGGTGCAGGTCGCGGTTCCTGAACTGCAGCCCGCAGTAGCTGCACGCCTCGCCGCAGTGGTTCGAGATCTTGATCGTGCCGCACAGTTCGACCGCGTCGCCCACGAACCGGGCGCGCGTCACGTCGGCCATGTGCCAGAGTCGCTCAAGCTGCTCCGGCCGGTCCTCCGTCAACCAATTGAGCACGAGCTCATGCTGGCCCGGTGCGGGCGTCGCTGCGTGGGAATCCATGCCGCAAACCCCTTATTCGAATCCGTATATGTCGTGTCGGCCGTTTCGCGCCAGCGGTCTCAGGTTCCGGGTGTCAGGGACACCAGGCCATACGGGGACAAGTTGAACGCCTGCGTTTTCTGGAGAACAGCAGGCGCCCGCTCGCCCCGACAAGACTTCACCTGCCTTTTTCTGACACCTGACACTTGAAACCTGAAACCTCTCCCCGTGCCTGGCACCTATTTGCCAACGGCCTCCAGCCTTATGGCGGCCTGGGCCACGTTCCAGCGGTGGTAGTTCATGGTGCTGGCGTCCCAGTTGTTGGCCGGGTCGAGCAGCGTCTCCTTGACCGCGTCGCGGATTTCCTGCAGCACGGCCTTGCCTTCGGTGACCGCGGCCTCGGCGCCGCGCCCGGCCTTTTCCGCTGCCGCGATGCGCTCTTCGAGGAGCTGGATGTAGCGGTAGTCGTCCACGCCCTCGCGCTGCACGAGCATACCGATCGAGGGCAGCACGTCCCAGTCCGGCGTGTACTTGCAGTCGCAGGAGACGCGCGCTCCGGTGGGCAGTGCGGTGTACGGATCAGAGACGTCGCCGTCGTAGGTGAACGACCACTGGGCGCGCAGCACGGCGCCGACGCGCCAGGGGTAGAAGCCGTACGTGAACCGGCTCGAGCCGATGTTGTAGAGCCCAAGGATGCTGCCGCTCGTGCGGATCTCAGCCAGCGTCTCGTCGGTGATCGGAAAGCCGCTGTTCGGAATGGTGATGTCCAGGAGCGACATGTACTCGCGCGCGTCGGCGATGCCGAGCGTCGAAATGCAGGTCTGGAAACCGCCCGGCACCTGCGCCTTGACCTTGTTCAGCGCCTTGAGCAGTTCGCGGCCGTACCGCGCGCCCTTGGCCCCGTGGTTGCCCAATTCGTCCTGCACGTAGAAAACCAGTTCGGGGTAGTTGGCCCCCCGGAGTTGGCCGTACAGCCACTGCGTGGCCCTGGTCATCTCCGCGACCGCCTCGTCGCTGAACGTGATCTGGTCCATCTCCAGCTTCTTGATATCATGGACATCGAGCCAGTGCGGGCAGGTGTAGGGGTACAACTGCGGGCCGGCCATGTAGTAGCAGTACACGCGGTCCTTGAAGTTCGGGAAGGTCTGGGCGAGCTCGAAGAAGTCCTTCCAGGTCTGCCAGACATCGGTCACCTCATATTCGCCCGTCTCCTTCTTCAGCTTGATCGGGCCCCAGTGCAGGCTGTCGAACAGCCCGGTGAAGCCTTGGTCGGCCAGGAACTGTATACGGTTGTGGAGTACTTTCTTCGCCAGTTCCTGGTACCCGGCAGGCTTGGTCCACGTGAAGGCGCGCAGTGTGGTGCTGCCCACGCCGGAAGCGTACACGCCGGCGCGCAGTCTGCACATCGGCAACTGCAGCGGCAGGACACGCACCTGCACGGGCAACGCGGCGTTCAGGCCGTCCGGGCCGGTGAGTGTCAGCTTGCCTTCATACAGGCCCGGCGCGGCGTCCGCGGGCGTGAACAGGTCGACCCAGAAACCGCGTGTGAGCTCCTTCTCCCACCGGTCCGGCTGCCAGGGCACGAGGAAGAACGGCCGCACCTGGTAGCCGCCGCCGTCCACAGGATCCTCTGTGTACTTGAGGTAACGGATGTCGAAGGCTGACGACGCGATCTTGGCGCCGTTCTCCCCCACCAGGTCGCTCGCCTGCAGGGTTACTTGACCCCTGACGTCGCGCAGGGGCGTGACCGCAACCACGCCGGCCTCGCGCTCGCCCTGCGCTGCGCACAACCGCAGCGCCCGGCCCAGGTCGCGCGGCACCGGCCGCATGCCCGGCCGCACCTGCGCCGCATCGTCGCGGACGTACATGACTGCACCCGCGGCGGTCACCTCCGGCGGCAATGTCGGCATGGGGTGCTCCGGTGCGTCCGGCAGGTAGGGGAACTGCTTGTTGAACACGGTCTCCTGGGATAGACGAAAATCCTTGAGCGCTTGCTCGCCCGCTGCACGGCCCACGGGATAGACGAACAACGCGTTGACCGGGACGTCGTACTCCGCCACGCTGATCGTGAGCGCGCCGTCCGTCACCTCGATGTCCGCCTCGCCGAAGGGAATGAACCGCGCGACGTAGGTCCGGTAGGGATTCATGTCCGGGTGCCAGTCATGCTTGTAGCTGGCGAAGTAGCGGCCGGTCGGGCCGTAGAACTCGTCGAGCGTGCCCGCCTGCTCGTACAGCACCGTCTGTCCGGCCATGACCTTGTACGGCTTGGTGTGGCAGGGCGGGCGGTTCGTGCCGTCGCGCGTGAACTCGCCGGTCAGCACCGCGACGTGGTACTTGCCGTTCGCCAAGTCGACACGGAACGGCCCGAGCCCGAGAATCCCGTCGCGCGTGACATCGTCCAGGATCAGTGTGTCGCGGTAGACGCGGCGGTTCAGGTCGAACGGCTTGCGGACCGCCTTGGCCTTCACGAGCCCGAACTTGAGTTCCGGCGTGTACTCCGTGTCCGGGCGCACGGCGTACCACCCGGCCGCCACCGGACTCGCCGGGCCGCCGAAGTCGAACTTCCAAACGTCGTCCGCGGGCGGTGCGGGCGGCGGCTGGACCACCGCCGGGGCTGGCGCGTCCTGGGCGTGCAGGCAGGCGGCCTCGCACAGGAGGAGTCCCGCCGCGGCCAGGAGCAGGCTGACGTACGGGCGACGTGTACGGTTGATGACGAGTCGTTTCACAGTACGATCCTCCGAGTTCTTCGTCCGGTGGTGCCGGACGATCGCGATCCTTCGGTCTTCAGCCCCAACGGGGCGTCACATACCAGCCCAGGGCAACGCCCTGGGTAACAACCCGCGGCCCCATTGCACCCTGAAGGGGGGCGACATGGCCCCGCCGCAGGGATCAGCGTCGAGAAGATGTCTCGCCCCTTCAGGGCTGAGTGCCATTTCTGTGTTCCGTACCCAGGGCGCTGCCCTGGGCTGGTATGTACCGCGCTTTCAGCGCTCGGAACCAAGTCTCTCTCACTCTGCCCGTCACTTTGTCTTCTCGAACGGCGATGCGGCGACCCGCAGCGGCGCCTCCGCTGTGGCGATCGTCTGCTGGCCATCCGACGCGATCAGCCGCAGCACGTAGCGGCCCGCCTTCAGGTCGTCTAGGGGCAGACGCGCCGAGAGGTCCGCGCCCTGCGCGGGCCCCAACGCCTGCTCCGCGACGACTCGCGACTCGGCGTCGAGCAACGCCGCCTTGAGCGCCGTGGCGCGGCCGGAAACCGTACCCAATCCCAAGTGCGCCGCCACGACCACCGGCGCGTTGCCGGTGAACGTGGCCTGGCTGCCCAACCGCACCAGGAGTGGCTCGGGAATGCCGCCGGACCGCCGCCCGGCGAACACCGGCCGGCCCTTGTCGTCCAGGATCCGCACCTCCGCAGTCCACGACCCTTTCCTGGCGGCGACATCGAACGCCAGTGCGACGATACGCTCGCCGCCGGCCGGCAGGTCGAACGCCTCACGTTTCTCCACCGGTCCGGCGTCGCTCGTCAAGGTCAGGGCGAGTGCGAACTTCGCAGCCTGCCCGGTGAGGTCTTTCACCTTCACACTCAACTGGTTGTTGCCGAAGCCGACGTTGCCCAGGTCGACGTCCAACACTGCCACGAGGGGCTTGCCCAGCACGAGCGTGCCGAACTGTACCGGGTCCTGCCAGTCGCTGGTGGGTGACAGGCACGTGTACTCCTTCGTGTCCCAGTCGGCGCTGGTGATGTTGAAGCGCAGGTTGTGGCCGGCCGGCGCCCCGGCCAGGCCGATCGCGGCCAGGGGCAGTGCCAGCTCCGCACTCCAATAGTCATCGTGGACGGCCACCTTGCGCTGCAGCCCGGAGGCCCACGCCAGGTCCATCTCGTTGATCCTCTTCGTGTCGGTCGGTTGTGCGCCGGCCGGGTCGAGCACGGTGACGTAGCGGTGCGTGGCGTCGAACAGGAACCCGCCGCTGTTGATGATGAGCTGAAAGTACTCCGTGCCAGTCCCAAACGGATCGAAGAACATCTCGATCTCGTCGTCCTCCCAAATCTTGCCGTCGTCATTCCCTTTCGTGAAGACGCGCAGGTCCTGACCCGGCTTGCGCTGGAGCTTGACGCCGAAATACAGGTTCTGCTCATCGTAGCAGGCCCAGGCTTCGCGGGTGTGCCGGGCCAGAGTGCTCGCGAGGCCCAGCCGGAACGGCCCCAGGCATGCCTGCTTGTCCTGCCAGCATGCGTCCGTCAGTTCGCCGTCCAGCACCGGCGCCGTTGCGACTCGCGGGATTTCCAGGGTCACGACCCCGGCATTGGCCGGCGCCTGTGCCGGCGGTCCGCCGGTCGAGAACCGCACGTCCTCCAGGAGTTCGGCGTGCAACGTGCAGGCGGCCAGCAGCCCGGTCAGCAGGGCGAGTGCGCGTTTCATGGGACGCATAGGACATATGGGACGTATAGGACTCATACGATGTCGTCTCCTTCGTCGACTCCGGTCATCGCGCAAACGGTCCGGTTGCGCGGCGGAACGGGATCAGGACCTCGTGCGTGCGCTCGCCCGCCGCGCGGCCGAGCGCGAACCGCACCGCATAGCTGCCGTCCGCCAGGCGCGGCAACCTGACTTCGGCCAGAGACGTGGGCGCGCTCAGCGTCGCATCGCCCTCCGCGAGGCTGCGCAACCCGTCCGGCGTCGTGACGTTCCAGCGCAACCCGGTCAACGCCTGTTGCCACACCGCCTCCGCGACTTCGACCCGGACCGGCAACCGGTCATCGGGCTGGAACACGGTCGTGCCGCACAGCAGTTCCACGTTCAGCGGCGGGTCGGCGAGCACCTCGAGTTGCGCGTCGTCGACGAAAATCCGCGGCGCCTGCGAGACCTCCGGGACATTCGGCAGCCAGACGTTCACGTCGGCGCGCTGCGTGTCGGCCAGTCGGAAGTCAAACTCTCTGGCACAGTAGAACCACTCGCCCTGCGAGCCGCCGATCGGCAGTGCCGTGCCGCCGAACGGCCCGGGCGCAACCCCGTTCCACTGGCGCACGCAGAGCGTGCCCTGGTAGTACGGCGGCCCCTTCGCAAGCCAGAACCACGCCGAGACCCGGAACCGCCGCCCGTCGTACGGCGCGAGTTGCTCGCGGGTCAGCACCTGCCGGAGCCCCAGCAGCCGCTCCGGCCCGACCATGCTGTGGTCGAAGCACAGCGCGGTCCGACCGGTGTGAATGACATCCGGGGAGTAGACGGTAGAGGCGGCGACCCGCTTGTCACTGGCACCCTCGCGCTGCACCCACTCCGCGAAGCGCCAGCCCGTGTCCGGTTCTTCAAAGCCGGGATTCGTCAGCAGTTGGACGTTCTCGACCGGCGGCGCGCTTAGCGGCGGCAAGGCCGACGACGGCGGCGCGGCCGCGTTCTGGGCCGCGAGTCGCCCCGCGACGACCAGGCAGGCACCGACCAACCACCTTTGCGTGCGGCGAAAGAGTTTCGTTCTCACCAGCGACCGTCCCCCTTTCGTCTCTTTCCGGTAAGATAGGCCGCCAGCCTCCCCGATGCGAACTCCGCAGGGCGGGCAAAGGCCGACGCTCCGGCCTCCGTATCTCCTTCGCCACCCACGGTTCGCCCAGATCCTCGACCCAGGGCGCCTTCACATCCCGCGGGAGCCAGAAACAGCGGCCGGCGACGGCTGCGGAACCATTATTCTGTCGAATCATTCGCCAAGATGCTATACATTCTGGTCAACCATTTGCCAAGATGTCATGATCGCGACATGCCGACGCCTTCGGGTACGGGTACGGGCACGGGCACGGACGCGGGCACGAGAACCAGGAGCACGACGCATGACCAGTCGCGAACGCTTCCGCCAAACCATGCGGTTCGGGACGCCGGACCGGGCGCCGTACTTTGACGACGGCATGCGCGATGGGGTGCTCGAAGCCTGGCGCCGGCAGGGCCTGCCGGCCGACGCCACTCTGCCCACGTTCTTCGGCCTCGATGCGCGCGAGGAGATCGCACCGGACCTCGAACCGCGTCCCAAGCCCGAACGCTGGCCCACAACCTTGGCCGGACTGGAGGAACTGCACCAGCGCCTCGACCCCTACGATCCGGGCCGGCTCCCCGCGGACTGGCCCGAGCGGGTCCGTGCCTGTCGAACCGGAAGCCAGACGCTGATGCTGTGGGCGCATCGCGGTTTCTTTCTGACCCTCGGCGTGCACGACTGGGCCCGGTTCGCTGAGGTCATGTACCTGTGCGCGGACGACCCGGAATTCGTGTGCCGGGCCATGGCCATGCAGGGCGAGTTCGCCGCCGCCATGGCCGAGCGCGTCCTGCGCGAGGTCCATGTCGGGGCGGCCATCTTCAGCGAACCGATTGGCGGCAACGACCGGCCCCTGATCTCGCCGCGCATGTACGAGGAATTCGTGCTGCCGGGGTACCGGCCGGTGCTCGACGTACTGGCGCGGCACGGCGTGGAGACGCTCATCGTGCGCACCTACGCGAATGCGCGGCCGCTGGTGCCCAGCATGCTGAATGCCGGGTTCAATTGCCTGTGGGTCAGCGAGGCGAACTCGGACGCCATGGACTACCTCAGCCTGCGGCGCGAGTTCGGACCGCGCCTGCGTCTGATCGGCGGCATCAGCCTGGACGTCATTCGGCGAGGCGGCACGGCGTTGCGACGCGAGGTCGAGCGAGTCGTGCCGCCGCTGCTCGCACAAGGCGGGTACGTGCCCATGGCCAGCGGCCGCATCCGCGAGGATGTGCCGTTCCGCAACTACGTCGCCTACCGTCAACTGCTGACCGAAGTAACCGGCGGCACAGCCTGACCCCTCACCCGGGTGCGGCGAGACGGCGGCGGACTTTGGCCTTGAACTCCGCCACCGCCTCGACTGCGGGCGGCGTGCCCTGGTAGCGGAGCGTCTCGTACTCACGCAGCAGTTCGAGCAGCGCATCACGCAACGGGCCTTGAGCGGCGGACTCCAGGCGCCGCGCCAGTTCGCGAATGGTGTTACAGGGCTGGCGCTCGACCCCGAAACGCCGCGCCTGCTTCTCCAGGACGCCCAGCGTCTTCTGCAGTTCGGTGCGCGTCGGAACGAGCAAACGGTCGGCCGCGGCGAGACGCCGCCGGCGCCGCCGCTGCCACAACCACCAGACGGCAGAGCCCAGGCTCAGCACCGCGACCGGTCCCCACAGCGGGTGCGTCAGCAACCGCCCGAGGCCGCGGCACAGGCCCAGGAATAGCGCCACAATCACCTCGGCGACATAGCCCCGCTTGACCTGTGCCAGCAGGTTCTGCCAGGCGACCAGCAGGCGGTCAAACGCCCTCGACACGACGCCCGAAGCGCTGTCCGTGGTCGGGAAACCGCTGGCCGGCGTGTTCTCGACCAGCACCCAGCGGTTCTCCTCGGCCACGTACGCCTCAGTCCAGGCGTGCGCGTCTTCAAGCCGCGCCACCCAGTAGGTGCCGCTCGGGGGCCGCTCACCGCACACAAACCCGGTCACGTACCGTGCGGGTATACCTTGCGCGCGCAGCAGGAGTACGGTGGTCGCGGCGAACAGTTCGCAGTGGCCACGCCGCTGTTCCACGAACTGCAGGATCGGGTCCTTGCCCGCCGGGTCGAACTTCACACCCAGTTCGTATGTGAACCCGGCCTCAAAAAACCGGCTCAGCTGCGCCAGGCGGCCCTGAGTGCCGGGGCGCGGTGGCGTGGCGCCGAACACGGTGTTGGCAACCCGCGCCACGTCCTCCTTGATGTGCCCTGGGATGTCGAGATAGCGCTCGGCCTCCGTGGGAGGCTCAGCCGGGCCTTGGTAGGCAGTGTCCCTGATGCTGTCGTCCAAAGCGAGACTATAACCGCCGGCCACGTCCCATTCGCGGGGCACCAGCGCACCCTCGTTGCTGTTGTTCAGTCCGTCGGCAATCAGCTCGAACTCCACAGCGTTGCCGGGTGCGAGCAGGCCGCCGAGCGGGTACGCGGTGGCCGGCAGGAGGTCGATCGTGGCCGGCCGCGGTGCGGGCGGCGGCGTTGCGGACGGCGTGCGGCCGGCCAACGCGCGGCGGAACACGGAGTAGGCGTAACGTCCGCCGGGTCGGGTCGGGGGCAGGTGTTCGCCGGTGTCGGAGGAACTCCATGTGCCGCGGCCATAGCGTACGAACGCCCTGCCGCGCAGGTAGCCGGGCGCCTGGGCGGCAAGCGCGCGAACCACGGGCGTCTTGTCGGCGCGCGTCCGGGGCGGCACGGTGCGCCAAAGGTCCACTTCGTAACCGAAGATCATGCGTTCCGACTGACGCCGCATGTAGACGCGAAAGAGGTCGCGGAAGGTGCGATCGGCGAGCCGCTCGTAGTGAATGGCGGCAACGCGCAAGCCGACGACAGTCCCGGCGACGCCGAACACAGAGACCCAGAAGACGGTCGCCCGGTGCCAGCGCCAAGCGCGCCCGGGGGCCGGCAACCGGACACGGCGGTCGACGTGCGGCAGCACCGCCAGCATGGCGAGCATCTGCACAGCCACCACGCAACCGTAGAAGAAATGGAAATAGTCCAGCAGGCCGTTGGTCATGGGAAAGCGCGGGTTGGTCACGATGGTCGCACCGCTGTTGCCGGCAATCATCGTGCCGATCAGGGCCAGCGAAATGACCGACGTCAGCGTCGTATCGCGCTGCTCGAAGAACGTGATCGCGATACCGAGAAAGATGACCGCCGGCGCGTAGTAGCGGCCGTCGATCAGGTAGAATCGTTGCGTATCGACCGGGAAGATCTGGTCCTGCAGCACAGTGGCGGCGAGAACTGACACCCCGGCGTAGACATAGCTACGCGTGGTGCGCGACAACGGCGTGCGCCGACTGAAGGACAGGCCCAACCCCGCCGCGGTCAGCACCAGCGTGTGCGGCGCGTCGGCCGCGACCGCAAACACCAACGCCGCGCCGAGCAGCATGACGCTCAGCAGCAGCAGCGTGACGTGGTTCTTCGCAGGTTGTTGGTTGTCGGACACGAACGACTCGCTGGATTGGAGTGGCGCTAAGTGGCCAGTGTCCAGTGTTCGGTGTTCAGGAGAAGATCAGACGGATCCGACCGATCGGCCCGACGCGACGGCCCCAACGTGTTTGCCGCCACATCGCTTCCTGCCGCCGCTATCTGCCTGACACCTTTGCTCTGTTACTCGCTGCCCCAGGCACGCCCGCCGCTGGTGGTTCTACCCCGAGCCCCTGCCAGAGTGAACGCGTCCCCTCTGGACACCCCATTGGCGGTCTCCGGGCTGGCCGCTGGGATTGCCGGCGGCCAGCCCGGAGACTGCCCACGGGATTCCAAAGGGACGAGTCCCTTTGGCGGGGTTTGGGGCAGCGCCCCAACGCCCCGTCACACCACCGTACACCTGCCGGCGCGGATGTCGTCGGCGCGCAGCACGGTGATCGTGGCGGGCAGGTCGGCGGGCGGCGCGCCGCCCGCATCAAGCACCAGCACCGCCTTGACGCTCACGCCAGCGGCGGCCACTTCGTCCATCAGGCGGCGGCGTGTTTCGTTCCAGGTCAGCAGCACGAACAGCGCACTGCTGATCTTGGCGATTTCTTCGATCAGGTCGGCGGAGAACTCGGCGAACGGCTCGCCCCGGTGCGGCTGCAGTTCCGCGAGAATCTCCAGGATGCTCTCGAAGTAGGACGTCGTCCGGTCGCCGCCGGTGAACCGGTACACTTCCGGGCCGGCGGCAAAGAGGTCGACGACATAATCACGACCGCTGAGGTTTTCGCCAATGGCCGCGGCCAGCGACAGCGCCGCCTCGAATACGCGGTCCTCCGGTGGTGCCCAGTGCAGGTGAAACATGGAAGGCACAGGCCGGTACGTGTCGATGATCAGGGCGGTGCGGCAGAGGTACTCCTCGCGGAACTCCTTGACCACCGGCGCGCCGACGCGGGCCCAGGAGCGCCAGTGCAGGCGGCGCGGGTCGTCGCCGTCGCGGAACTCGCGGCAGCCGAGAAACTCCATGGACTCGCCCGCGTGCGAACTGAGCGCCGCACCACCCGGTTGGTAGCGCAGCCCTGCACGCAGGTCGAGCTGTTCGAGCGGTGTGAAGGCCGGGTAAACGACCAACGACTGGCGGCCTGGTGCGGTGCTGCCCCAGCGCCAGAGTTGGAACGGAAACGCGGAGTCCGCGCGCACGGCGGACAGGTTGTAGCGCCCGCGACGGCTGGCCACGAACTTGGCGGACAGGTGCGCCCTCTGCCCCGGCTGCAGGCACGACACGAAGGCGCGGCCGCGCGTCAGCCGAACGTGGGTCGGGTACGGCAGCGTGTCGATGTCGACATCCCAGGCCGGCCGCCGCGACAGGTTGGTCACGGCGTAATCGACGGTGCTCTCGGCCCCGGCCCCGACGGCAGCGGGCAGGACGCGGGCCACGTTCACACGCGGCCGGACCAGGAATCCGGCCAGGATGTTGAAAACAAACAGTGTCAGCACGGCAAAGGCCAGCAGGTGAATGGGCATGGCCGCCAGGCCGAACATGGCGTACAGAACCAGCAGGCCGGAAGTGATGAAAAGCACGTGCCCGGCGAGCGTGAAGTGGGAGGCAATCAGCGCGTAGCCCCACAGCATGGCCGTAAGCGTCGGCGACTGGTAGCCGTTGCGCCGCACCGGCTGAATCCAGATCGACGCCGGCCCGGCGTAAAACAACCGCTGCCAGTATTGGAGTCTCTTCCGCATCGCTGCCTTGCTCGGGACCCGGACAGAGGTTTCAGGTTTCGGGTGTCAGGTTTCAGGGAAGACGGGGACTGGAAATGAGCATTGGAGTTCGCCCTCCCTTCCTGAAACCTGATCACTGAAACCTGCTTTCGCTCCGCCTCACACTGGCGCCTTGACCGTGTCCAGTATCTCGGCGATCGCAGCGCGTTTCTTCACGCCCGCGTAGCCGGCCTTGGTGTTCAGCACCACCCGGTGTGCCAGCACGGACGGCGTCAGTTCCTTCACGTCGTCGGGAATCACAAAGGCGCGGCCGCGCACGAACGCCAGCGCCTGGCAGGTCCGGTACAGGATCAGTGCCGCGCGCGGGCTGGCGCCGAGCCGCAGCCGCGGGTCCTGACGCGTCGCACGCACCACCTCGATCATGTAGCGCACCACGGTCGGCTCGACATCGATCTCGCGCACTTGGCGCAGCAGTTCGATGACGTCGGCCGGCGTGGCGACCGGCTTGAGGTCATCGATGGGGTGCGAGGAGCGCTGGTCGAGCACGATACGGATCTCCTCCTCCTCGTCGGGATAGCCCATCTCGATGAGCATGGCGAACCGGTCGAGTTGCGCTTCGGGCAGCGGATAGGTGCCGTGGTACTCGACCGGGTTCTGCGTTGCGATCACCAGGAACGGTTCGGGCAGCGGATTGCGGCGACCCTCAATGGTGGCCTGACGCTCGTTCATCGCTTCGAGTAGCGCCGACTGCGTGCGCGGCGAAGCGCGGTTGATCTCGTCGGCCAGCAGCACGTTGCAGAACACCGGGCCGGGGCGGAACGAGAACTCACCTGTCTTCGGGCTGTAGACCATGCCGCCGACAATGTCGGTGGGCAGCAGGTCCGGCGTGAACTGGATACGCCGGAACTCCCCGGACATCGAAGCGGCAAGCGCCTTGGCCAAGGTCGTCTTGCCGACGCCGGGCACGTCCTCGAGCAGGATGTGCCCATTGCTGCACAGCGCGACCAAGACCAGTTCGATGACCGATTCCTTGCCACGGATCACATGCTGCAGGTTCCGGCTGATCGCCGTCGTAGTATCGTTCACTCCAACTCCTTTCCGTGGGCTCGATCGGGCACCCTAACCTGTGCCTTGTAGCGCCTGCGGAGTTCGCGGAAAAACCCGTCGTACGCACCGGTCCGCAAGTCCTGAAACGTCCACGCGAACGGTTCGAACCGGCCGCTCGCATAATGTAGGGTCATGTCGGCCCAGATGCCTTGCCCGACGTAGATTTTGAACGGGCCTTCCTTGGTCGAGGCCAGCACGACGCGGTGATAGTCGAGGTAGCCGACGTCAATGTTGACCCGCCGTTGGCCGGCAGTTGCGGAGTCCGCCTCGATCCGGTTGGCCGTCAGCTTCAGCGTCGGTAGCGCGTCCGGGTTGACCAGGGTCTCGAACGCGACGAACTGCCGCTGCAGGCCAGCGCCCATTTCCGCCACGTAGTAGTCCGTGACCGTGAACGGGACCGGCTCACCGCGCACGTCGCATTCGCCCCACGCCGCTTCCATGACCGCCAGCGCGGAGGCGAAACACACGCGATCCGACCACAGCATGCCGGCAAAGACCTTGACCGGCAACGGTTCAACGAGCGTCAGCATGAAACCCACCTCACTCCCGGCGTGTGCTTAACCGGTGTTTCCTGACCGCCGGACGCCAGCGCAGGAAATCTACGCGTCAGGCCGCACTCCGTCCAACCGGCCACGCAGCTACGCCACCTTCTGACACACGAGAGGAAAGGCAATGCGACCGCGGCGCCCGGCCTCACTCCGCTTGCACAGGTCGAAAAGGGAGAAGCGTCCCCGCCCCCCTTCCCAATCGTCGCCCCACGGCCGCAAGGACCGTGGAGGCGCGTACAGAAGCGAGTAACATCCGCAGATGACCCGCCGGTTCACGCCTCGGCCTTTTCCTCAACGAGGTCGGGGATCGAGTCGAGGAACTCGAGGGTCGAGGGATTCCGCTCGATACCGAGTTCTTGGCAGGCCGGCAGGTCGAAGAGCGACACATCGGCAATCCACCGGCCCTTGCCGAGCATCCGGGCCATCGTGTCGCTGAGGCCAACCAGCGCCGGCAGCATCCGGGTCAGGCCCGTGTCGTCCGAGACTTCCGCCTCGTCGAAGTCGTGATGGTGTGCGATCGCACTCTGGACTTCCGCATCGAGGTTCCAGTGCCGGCCCAGGTACTCGCCCACTTCTTCACGGCGCGTCCGGCGCCTCGGGCGGTGCGGGAACGGCGAACTGCGCCTTGGCCTTGGCGCGCGTCTTCTTCGGTTTGCCGAAAAAGCCTTTCTCAATCAGCCAGTTGCCGCACGTTGGCCAGTCGTTGTCCAAGTCGACCTTCTCCATCGACGGCAACGGGAACTCGGCCCCAAGCTGTTCCTTGAGCGCGATCAGCAGCGCACGGCGACTGTCGTCATCGACCTTGTCCGGCTCGCGCATCTGGTCGCACAGAAAACGCACCGCTTCGTCCTTGTCCAGGCCGCCCGTCTTCAGGGCCCAGCGCCAGGTGGCGTTCCAGTCCTGCGGCAGCACGGGTTGCGGACTGCGCACCGGGAACGCAGCACCGACCACGCGCTGCAGTTCGCCGACCAGTTGCTGCTGCAGCTCCGGGGTGCGGACACAGAACACTTGTGAACGCAGGAACCGCACCAGCTCATCGCCCTTGAGATAACCCTTGCTCGCCAGCCACAGGCCGGCCGCTTGCCAGCCCGCGTCGACATCCGTGGTCCGGTCATAGGCGGGGAACGGGTCGCCGCGCAAGGTCTCCGTGAGCCGGGCCATGGCGGACTTCTTCAGGTTCGGGTGCAACCCGCGCTGGCTGAACAGCGGTTTCACGGTCGCAATAGCGCTCTGCGCACTGCCGGGCGCCCAGGCCTGCAGCGCGAACGCCGCCACCTTCGGATCGCCCAGGCGCAGCGCGCCGGCGGCGACCTCGTCTGAGACTGTCGCTTTGACACTGATGAGGTGCTGGAACACATACTCCAGGCAGCCGGGACCGTGCCGGCGACTCTCGCGACCGTGCGTCTTCTCCCAAGGCAATTCCTTGTCAGTGACGATCTCCAGCGCGAGTTGGCGCAGCGCGTCGGTGACCTTCTGGCTGCGAAAGCCCTGGCTGTGCCAGGTGAGGAACGACAGGTCGCCGAAGTCGATCGGGTCCCGGATGCGGCGCAGGATGTACTCCTCGGCGCGCGGCGAGCCGCTGTTGCAGAGCGTGACAATAGCCCAGATCCGGCTCTCGCGCACCGCGCCGTCCGCGGCCGGCTTCTCGGCCATGGCGATGAGCGGGTCGACGGCCGCGTCGCCGAGCGCCGCCAGTTGCGTGGATACGCCAATACCGCCGTACGCGCCCTCGCCCATCTTCTTCAGCCAGGCCTGCATCTTGGTCTGCTTCTCGGTGTCCGACATGCGTGCCGCGCTCTTGGGCTGCAGCAGAATGCGCCACACGCTCGAGGCGAGCGTGAAGTCGGGACGCTTGCCCGGCACCACCGAGATCAGGATCGCCTTCATGGTGAAGATTTGCGGCCCGAGTTGCCCGGCACGCGCCATGCGCTGGTCCGGCTCGAACTTGGGCAAACCGTCCTCGAACGCCTCGACCTTGGCGACTTCCAGGCTGTCGAACGGCACCTTGAGAAGCTCGGTCTCGGCCTGCGGCGGGACCTTGCCGGCCGTGACGATGCCCCCGTCCTTCTCGAGCAGGTTGCGCGAGAACAAGCTGGTTGCGCCGTCCTTGTCCGCGACCACGATGTACAGCGCGTAACGCCGCTCTGCGGCGTTCCCACCGTCGGGCATCAGTGTCGAGCGCGGGTTGGTATTCTTCAGCACGACCGTGATCGGCTCCGGCGTCTCCTGCTCGAACTCAACGTTGTCAGTGAACACCTTCAGGTAGAACCCGATGAACTCCTTGCCGTACTGCGGCTCGGACCGCTCCACCTTGTCGTCGTAGTTGATCCAACCGCCGCAGAGCAGCGCGCCGATCAGGAGGAAAACCCATGCGTGTCGTGATGTCATGTCTGCACCCTCGGAGAAGGAAGGTGAACGCCGCGCGGACGCCGTACCCGCGCGTCACCTGTAAGTTACCATGACACGCCGGGATTGTCGAAGAGCCGTAGATGCGAAGGGGTAATGCGTCTGTCGCGGGTGGAACGACGGTGTGCTGGCCCATGCCTGAGACCCCCGTGGCCTCGTGCCACGGGTGAATCGGGTTCGCCCGCCAAACGTAGGCGCCCCCCTCTCTTCCCTTTCCCCCGTCCGCCGGCGGCGGACGGGGGAAAGGGAAGAGAGGGGAAACGGTGCAGCGTAGTAACCAAAGATGAACCCGTTCACCTGCCACACAAGGTGGCAGGGGTCTATGCTCCACCCTTTGCTGACGCACCCCCGCGAAGCCGCAACGCCGTGCTTGCATCCGCCGCGCCGTGGGCCTATTTTCCTTGCAGTGCGTGTCGCGCGGAAGACACGACGTTGACCGGGGCGTGTGGGCCTTGGTCAACGGCCAACGGTGGCAACCTGGATTGCGGGAGCGACAGGAAGGGGACCGATGATGACATCCGGAACAAGACACTGGCTGCGGGCTGTCATATCCGTCGCCGGGGCGGCAGCGTTGGCATTCTCCGGCGCCGCTTCAGGCGCCCCGGATGCCGCCGCGCAGGCGCGCGAGATTCTGGGCGCGACCGGCGTCAAGGGCGGGCTGGTCGTGCACCTCGGTTGCGGCGGTGGCGTGCTGACCGCGGCCCTGCAGGCCGGCGACCGCTATGTCGTGCAGGGACTGGACCGCGACCCGGCGAAGGTTGCCGCGGCGCGGCAGTACATTCGCTCCAAGGGGCTCTACGGGCCGGTGTCGGTGGATCGCCTCGGGAGCGACCGTCTGCCGTATGCCGATAATCTCGTGAATCTGGTCGTGGCCGAGAACCTGTCGGGTGTCGGCATGCCCGAGGTTCTGCGCGTGCTGGCGCCGGACGGCGTGGCCTACGCCAAGAACGGCAACGATTGGACGAAGACGGTCAAACCGCGCCCGGACGGCGCGGATGAATGGACGCATTTCCTGCACGACGCCAGCGGCAATCCAGTGGCCAACGACCAGCTCGTCGGACCGCCGCGCCGCCTGCAGTGGCGCGAGGGACCAACCTACGTGGTGAGCCACGAGCACACCCCCGGCATTGCCGCGCTGGTCTCGAGTGGCGGCCGCATCTTCTACGTGGCGGACGAGGCGTCCATCTCCTCAATTCTTGAGCCCGCGGACTGGTACGTGGTGGCGCGCGACGCCTACAACGGCGTGCGGTTGTGGCAGCGCCCCGTCAGTGCCTGGTGGCCTCGGGTCTGCATCTGGACCGCGGGGCCGCGCCAGCTCCAGCGCCGGCTCGTGGCCGTCAACGACCGTGTGTATGCCACACTCGGCTACTACGACCCGGTCAGCGCCCTCGATGCGGCGACGGGCGAGACCGTGCGGATCTACGAGGAGACGCGCGGCGCCGAGGAGATCCTCTGGCACAAGGGCGTTCTGCTGGTCGTGACGCGGAACGTTACCGAGCAACGCACCGCGGAGATCGAGAAATGGTCGAAGCTCGGCCAGGAGAAGGACTCGCCATTGCGCGTTCGGGAGACCATGGACCCGATGCTGAAACAGCTCCGGGAGATCGAGAACAAGACGCCCATCTCGATCCTGGCCCTCGACGCGGACACCGGCCAGGTGCTCTGGAAGAAAGAAAAGACGGAGTCCAACGGCCTGGCGCCGTTGACGCTGTGCGCCGTGGGCGAGCGGGTCTTCTGTCAGAAGGGCGGCGACATCCGGTGCTTCGACCTGAAGACGGGTGTGCAGGCCTGGTCCGTGCCGGCGCCCGGCACGCGCCTGCGCACGGCGTGCGATCAGGCCATCGTCTGTGCCGGCGCCAAGGCCGTGACCGCGCTCGCCCCTGCGACCGGCGCTACACTCTGGACCCAGCAACCGCTGCTGTGCGACATCAAGGACGCGTTCGTCATCGGCGACTCACTGTGGCTGGGCGGGTTCAAGCCGTTCGATACGGGCAAAGGCAAGCATACCGGGCCGGTGTGGGGCCCGTACTTCGCGACGCAGCACGACTTGGCTACGGGCGCGCTGCGCCAACAGATCGACCCGGAGAATCCCGGCCACCACCACCGCTGCTATCAGAACAAGGCGACCAGCCGTTACCTCCTCGGCGGGCGGCGCGGCACGGAATTCATCGACCTGCAGACCGGCGAGGTGTCCTGGAACAGTTGGGCGCGTGGCGTCTGCTCGTATGGCGTCATGCCCTGCAACGGACTGCTCTACGTTCCGCCGCACGAGTGCGGCTGCTACTCGACAACGAAACTGGTCGGATTCAATGCGCTGGCCACCGCCGCCCCGCAGAGCGTCCGGCCCGACGCGGCGGAGGCGAACGTTGCCGCGGAACCGGAGACCGGTCCGGCCAGTGCCGCGGCGTCCGCCGCTGTGCCAACCGCGCCCGGTGCGCAGGACTGGCCGAGTTACCGCCACGACGCCGAGCGCAGCGGCGCCACGCCGGTCGCGATCCCCGCGGCGGTGACCCGCGCCTGGCAGCACGGGATCGGCGGCCGGATCACCGCACCCGTCGTGGCCGGCGACAAGGTGCTCGTTGCTTCGGTCGAGGACCACCGCGTGGTGGCGCTCGATGCGGCGTCCGGCGCGGTAGTGTGGGAGTTCACCGCCGGCGCGCGCGTGGACTCGCCGCCCACGGTGCGGGGCGACCGGGCGCTGTTCGGGTGCCGCGACGGGTATGTCTACAGCGTCCGGCTCGCGGACGGTGCGCTCGCCTGGCGCCTGCGCGCCGCCAGGGAGGAGCGTCGTGTTGCCGTCGACAGCCAGATGGAGGCGGCATCGCCGCTGTTCGGCAGCGTCCTGCTCCGCGGCGATGCCGCCTACGTCACCGCGGGGCGCTCCTCGTACCTCGACGGCGGCATCGACCTGTGCCGCATCAATCCTGACACCGGCCGGCTCCTGGCCCGAGCCCCGATCTACAGCCCGGACCCTGAAACCGGCAAGGCGCCGCCGCAGTACAATTGCAACTCCATGCCCGGCGCGCGCGCCGACGTTCTCAGCGCCGACGCGCAGCACGTGTACCTCAGAGACCTGGTCTTTGACGCCGACGGCAAGAGCGTGACGGAAGGCGAGGCGCACCTGTTTGCCGTCACCGGATTCCTGGACGATGCATGGACGCACCGCTCCTACCTGATCTTCGGCAAGCAAAACTCACTGGCCACCGGGTGCAGCGGCCGCGCCAAAGACCTCATCTACGGCCGGTTCCTGGTCTTCGACGCGGCGCGGATCTGCGGCTACGGACGCAAGGCAGTACACTGGTCCAACCAGCTCGAGGACGGCCCGTACCATCTTTTCGCCGTGAACCGCGCCGACGGCGCGCGGCAGTGGTCACAGTCCGTGCCGGTCAGTGTCCGCGCCATGGTGATGGCTGAAAACGTGCTGTTCGCGGCCGGAACGCCGGGGGACGAACTGGCGCCGCCCACGGGCACCGAAGGAAAACGCGGCGGACTGCTCCTGGCTCTGTCCACCACGGACGGCACCGAACTGGCGCGCTGCGACCTGGACTCACCACCGGCGTTTGACGGCATGGCCGCGGCGTACGGACGGCTCTACGTGACCACGACCGACGGCAAGGTCCTCTGCCTGGCGGGGAAGTAGCGGCGGCGGTCCGAGTCGGGGCGCGGCGTCGCGCGCACAGGCCAGGTGCACAGCGCCCCTCTCAAACGCGGTCTCGGACTGCGCACCTTACCTCGCGCTGATTCACTTCTGCACTGCCAGCGCCTGATCGAGGGCCTCGCGGGCAATCTCGAACGTGCAGTGCTGCAGGACGTCCTCGCCGATGATCACCGTCGGACCGTTGCCACACTGCTCGGAACAGAAATTGGCGCGTACATCGACCGCATTCTGCAGGCTGCGCTCCTCGACGTACGCCGTCAGTGCGTGCAGCAGCTTCTGCGAACCGCGCACGAAGCAGGCCGTCCCGGCGCACACCTTGACCTGCACCCTGGCAGCGCTGGCAGGCCCTTCGCCCAGCGGGATCTCCGGGCCGCTGAGCCGGCGCCGGTTCTGGTAGTGCGTGTGCAACAGGTGGTGCGCCTTTTCACCGCCGACCTCGCCGATGTGCCGCTCGTAGCACTGGGTGATGAACGGATTGTCCTGCGATTTGTGCAGGGGCAGGTTCTTGTCGTTCTCGTACAAGCTGCGGGTGCGCGCCCGCCGTGACTGGCCGTTCTTCGGAACCGGCTGACCGGCGCCGCCGATGCAGCCGCCGGGGCAGGTCATGACTTCGATCAGGTCGTAGTCGCTCACGCCGGCCTTGACCTTGTCGGCCACGATCTTGGCGTTGGCCAGGCCGTGCACGATGGCAATCTTGACCGTCGTGCCGTTGAGCGTGAAGGCCGCCTCGCGCAGCCCGCCCTCGCCGCGGACCTGCGGAAAGTCCACCTTGTCCAGAGGCTTGCCCAGCACCTTTTCCACGGCATAGCGCAGCACCGCTTCGCTGACGCCGCCGGAATTGCCGAAGATCACGCCGGCGCCGGTGTGGAACCCGAGCGGCATGTCGAGGCTCTCCGGTTCCATGGCCCGGAAGTCCAGCCCCGCCTCTTGGATCATACGCCCCAGCTCCTGCGTCGTGAGCACAAAGTCCACGTCGCGTTCGCCGTCGGGGGCGAATTCCGGCCGGCGCGCCTCGAACTTCTTCGCCGTGCAGGGCATGATCGAGACCACGACCAGATCCTGCCGCATCACACCCATCTGCTTGGGCAGTATGTCCTTGGCCAGGGAACCAAACATCTGCTGCGGCGACTTGCAGCTCGACAGGTTGGGCAGCAGTTCGGGGTAATACTGCTCGGCGTACTTCACCCAGGCCGGACAGCACGAGGTGAACTGCGGCAGACGCTCGCCCTTCGTCTTGCGCTGCAGGAACTCGGTGGCTTCCTCGATGACGGTCAGGTCGGCGGTGAACGACGTGTCGTAAACCGCGGCAAACCCCAACGCTTTGATCGCGGCGACCATCCGCCCGGTTGTATCCTCGCCCGGCGTGGCGCCGAAGCACTCGCTCAGGGCCACGCGCACCGCCGGCGCGATCTGCGCCACGACCTTCTTCTTCGGGTCGTTGAGCGCTTTCCACACGCCCTCGATCTCGGGCTTCGGCGTCAGGGCGCCGGTGGGGCAGAACGCGGCGCATTGGCCGCAGTTGACGCACTCGACATCGCCCAGGTTCTTGCCGAACGCGGGCAGGACCGCCGCCTGGCTGCCGCGGTACGCAAAGTCGATGGCGCCAATGCCCTGGATCTCGTTGCAGACTCGGACGCAGTCGCCGCAGAGCACGCACTTGTTCGGGTCGCGAATGATCGACGGCGACGAGTCATCCACCGGCGCGGGCTGGTGCAGGGCCTTGAACCGAACCTTCTCGACGCCCAGGCGCCGCGCCAAGGCCTGGAGCTTGCAGTCGGCGCTCTTGGTGCACGTCGGGCAACTGCCCTCGTGGTTGGCAAGCAGCAGCTCCAGCGTGATGCGTCGGATTTCGCGGATCTCCAGGGTGCTGGTGCGGATCTGCATGCCGGGCTCGGGCGGCGTCGAACACGCGCCCATGATGCCGCGCCCCTCGACCTGCACCAGGCAGAGCCGGCAGGCGCCGTAGATGCTCAGCTCGGAATGGTAACAGAACGTCGGCAACTCGATGTGCGCCTTGCGCACCAGTTCCAGCAGGTTGCGCTCGCCTTCGATCGGCACGTCCCGTCCGTCAATGGTTACGGTGGCTTGCTTTATCATGTGTCAGGCTCCCTGTACAACAGCGGCAAATTTGCAGGTGTTCACGCACTCACCGCACTTGATGCACTTCGCGCTGTCGATCCGATGCGGCTTCTTTTTCTCACCACTGATCGCGTTCACGGGGCACACCTTCACACAGGCGGTGCAACCCTTGCACTTCTCCTCGTCGATCACCCATTTGACCAGCGCCTTGCAGCGGCCGGTCGGACACTTCTTCGCGAAAATGTGCGCCTCGTACTCAGCGCGGAAATAGCGCAGCGTCGACAACACCGGGTTGGGCGCTGTCTTGCCCAGGCCGCAGAGCGAACCCTTCTGCACCGCGACCGCCAGTTTCTCCAGCAGCGGCAGTGTGGTTTCGTCGGCTCGACCTTCAAGGATGTTGTCGAGCAGCACCAGCATTTGCTTGGTGCCCTCGCGGCACAGCACGCACTTGCCGCACGACTCGCGTTGCGTGAAGTCCATGAAGAACCGCGCGATGCTCACAATGCAGGTCCGCTGGTTCATCACCACCAGCCCGCCCGACCCGACCATCGCGCCCACGCCGCGCAGCGAATCGTAGTCCAGCGGCAAGTTGACGTGGTCCTTGGTCAGGCATCCGCCCGACGGGCCACCAATCTGCACCGCTTTGAAGCAGTCCTTGGTGACCTTGCCGCTGTCGTCCGTCACGCCGCCGCCAATGTTGAACACCACCTCGCCGAGCGTGGTGCCGAACGGCACCTCGATCAGGCCGGTGTTGGCCACGTGCCCGGTCAGCGAGAAGGTCTTGGTCCCGGGCGCTGTGGCGGTGCCCACGCGCCGGAACACGTCGGCGCCGTCGCGGATGATGCGCGTGACCTGCGCCAGCGTCTCAACGTTGTTGATGATCGTCGGCTTGCCCCACAGCCCGCTCTGCGCCGGAAACGGCGGCTTCGGCCGCGGCATGCCACGCTGGCCTTCAATCGAGGCAATCATCGCGGTCTCTTCGCCGCAGACGAACGCACCGGCGCCTTCCTTCAGCTCGCAGTGGACCCGCAGCCCTGAGCCGAACACGTTGTCGCCCAGAAAGCCCGCGTTCTCCGCGTCCGTGACCGCCTGGCGCATGCGCTTGACCGCCAGCGGGTACTCGGCGCGGATGTAGACATAAGCCTCGTCGGCGCCAATGGCGCGCGCCGCAATCATCAGCCCCTCAATGACACTGTGCGGGTTGCCTTCCATGACCGAGCAGTTCATGAACGCGCCCGGGTCGCCCTCGTCCGCATTGCAGATGACGTACTTCTTCGGGCCCGGCTGCACCCGCGCCGCCTCCCACTTGCGCCCGGTCGGAAACCCGCCGCCGCCGCGACCGCGCAGCCCGGACTTCGAGATCTCGGCACAGAGTTGCTCAGGCGTCATCGCCGTGAACGCCTTGCGCGCCGCCTCGTAGCCGCCGAGACTGATGTACTCCTTCAGGTTCTCAGGGTCGAGGTAGCCGACGTCGCGCAGGACAACGTGCGTCTGGCGGTTCAGGAACGGAATCTGCTCCGGGCCGCGGCAGGCTTTGTCCTCCACGGGGGTGCGATACAGCAGTCGCTCCACCACTCGCCCGGCGCCCAGCGTCTCGCGCACGATCTCCGCCACGTCGTCGGGCGTCACGCGCATGTAGAGGATCTTCTCGGGCAGCAGCGTCACCAGCGGCGCCTGCGAACAGACGCCCTGACAGCCGCTCTTCGTCACCCGCACCGCACCCTCGTGACCCTCGTGCTTGAACTCGGTAACCACGGGCAGCCCGGCGGCGGCAATCGCCTCGGTGAACGCGGCGTACACCTGCTCCGACCCGTTGGCCTTGCAGCCGGTGCCGGAGCAGACAATCACGCGCCGCGCCGCCGAGGGCGGAACGCCGGCGGCCGCGGACTTCGCAGGTAATTCAGTCGTTGCTTGCATCGTGTCAGACTCCATCTATGGCTAGTTCGCGCTCTGCTCGCGCGTCCGGATTTTGTCGACCAACTTCACCGCGGCCGCCGGGGTCATGCGGCTGTGAACGACATCGTCCACCATCAGGACCGGCGCCAGCCCGCAGGCGCCCAGGCAGGCAACCGTGTCGAGCGTGAACAGCATGTCGGGGGTCGTCTTGTTCTTCTCGTCCAGCCCCAGGTGCCGGCGCAGCGCCTCCAGGATCGGAATCGACTGCTTGACGTGGCAGGCCGTGCCGTCGCACAGGCGCAGCACGTGCTTGCCCTTGGGCTCGAGCGCGAAGTAGGTGTAGAACGTGGCCACGCCGAACACGCGCGCCGGCGGCACCTTCAGCGCCGTCGCCACGTAGGTCATCACACCCTCCGGAAGGTAACGGTACTCGTTCTGCACCGCCTGCAGGATGGGAATCAGCTTCGCGGGCTGGTACGAGTAGCGCTCCAGTATCGCGCAGACCGAATCAAACTTGTCCGGCCCGCTGGCCGCGGCCGGTGGTCGTGACTGCGTCAGTTCCATGGTGCGTCGCGCCTCCTATCTTCAGGCTCTGTTTCCGATTGGCCGCCAGCTTTCGCGACAGCGCGGCCAACGAATAGTACAATTCCTCGTTCTGAACGATGATCCGCTTCGGAACCTGCAGGCTGACCGGCGCGAAGTTCCAGATCGCCTGGATACCGCCGGCAACCATCATGTCCGCCACCCGCTGCGCCTCCTCGGCCGGAACCGCAATGATCCCGATCCGCACGTGCATGCGACCCGCCAGTCCCGTGATGCGCTCCAGCGGCAGGACCTGGCGCCCGCCCAGTTCGGTGCCAATCTTCGCCGGATCGGTGTCGAACGCGGCGACAATGTGCACGCCGTAATTCCGCAATCGGCTGTAGTTCAGCAGTGCCGTGCCCAGGTGACCGACCCCGGCCAGAAACGCCTCGTTGACCCGGTTCCACCCCAGGAACTCCTCGATGGCCTCAACCAGGTCCGGAACACTGAACCCGATCCGCGGCCGCCCAGGACTGCCGGTCACCTCCAGGTCCTTGCGCACCTGCGTCGGGTCAAGCTGCAACTCGCGCCCGATATCGCTGCAGGAGACGCGGACCGCGCCCTGCTCCAGCCGTTGCCGCAGCAGGTGCAGGTACTGCGGCAACCGCCGCAGCGTCGCGTGCGATACCGGTTTGGTCTTCCGCATCCTGACCCTCTCCACATATCGAGAAACTTATATCGAGAAACATTTCTTGATATAATTTACACCCGACCCGCGAACCTGTCAAGCGAAAAAAGGCGACCGGCGGCCGTTGCCTGACCTGGTCCCAAAGCTTCGCCTGGCGGTCGTCGCCGGGTTGGGGCGGTGCGGCAGGGGTGGACTTGTTCTCGACACGCGGCGGGCGGCTGGGCGTCAAGGCCAACTCCGCCAACGCCACCACCCCGCCGGACACACCTTCACGTTGATCGAGCTGCTGGCCGTCCTCGCCACCGCGCTCGCGCTCGCGCCGCGCCGTCCTGTTCCTGCGCAGCCGCCCGGAAGTCGATCCGGACCAACTCTTCCTCTCCGGTATGTCGGCCGGCGCGCATCTGTCGTTGCTGGTGCTCGGGCAGGAACCCGGCATTCGTGGTGCGGTCGTGAAGTACGGGTGCGCCTTTATCCGCGACCTGCCCGGCTACTTCGGCGGCTACTTTGGCCCGATCACGCTGTCGCCCAAGGACCAGCAGGACGCGTGGCTTGACGTGCTCGACCCCAAGCACGGCATCCCGCGCTACCGCTCGAGCGTGCTCATGCTCTCCGGCACGGACGACATCTTCTTCTGGATGCCGATCGTGCTGTACACCTGGCGCGCCATTCCGTCGCCCAAGGCCCTGCTCATGCTGCCGAACGACAACCACTCCCAGGTCGGCAACGAAGAGATCCCGCTGCGCTACTACCGCTCGCTGCTCGGGACCGCACCCGCGTTCCCGACCCTGTCCGCACCGACGACCGCGCCGCGCGACGACCGCCTGGCGCTCACGGTTCAGGTCGCCGGCCCGAGCGCAATCAAGCAGGTCGCGTACTGGGTCAAGCGCATGCCGGTCGGGAAGTTCCAGTTCGGCAAGACGGAAGGTGCGAAGTGGGAGTCGTTCCCCGCGGCGCAGACAGGCGCGGCGTGGGAAGCGCGCGTTCCGGCACCCGCCGACGCTGCCTCGGCGCTGCTCATCATCACCAGTGGCTCCGACCCGAACGAGACCGTCTGGGTAGACGACATCTTCTTCGGCGAGGTGCCGTGATGCAAGCCCGGCCCGCTCAGCAAGGTGGGCTTCACATGCGATCCGCTCCCGTCCGTTTAGTCCGTTGGGTCTGTTGGGTCCTTTCCGTCCCCAAGGAGGCCGCCCCGTGACACACTTCACCCGCATCGGCACCGCTTCCCGACTGACGTCCCGCCTGCTGCAAGCCACAGGAGTCCTTGCCATGCTTGCCGTTGCCCTCCCCTCCCCGGCCGCCGAACCGGCGACTGCCGTCGTCCGCGACGCGCTGTCCTTCGACCGCCACTACCTGCCCAACCCGGAGATGCTCGAGCGCATCCGTGAAGTCAAGAATCTCTCCGGCCGCACCGACCCGAAAGGCAAGGAGCGCGTCCGCGGCTGGTTCGAGTACGACCTGGACGTGGCGCAAGCCGGCTGGTACGAACTGCTTATCGAGCCGGACGCGGCGCGCGTCGAGATCCTCATTGACGGCGCGTACCAAGGCCAGTGCGGCACGATCGGTCCGCGCGCCGGCAGCTTCCGTCTCGACGCCGGCAAGCACACGCTGCGGATTCAGAAGTTTCTGTGGTGGGACGGGTTCAGCGCGGTGACACGCATCGTGCTGCATCCGCCCGAGCCCGGCCTGGCCCGCGCGCTGTGCCTGCACCCCGCCACCCCGGCCGCGGAACACTCCGTATTCCGCAAGGGCGAGACGCTCGAACTTGATGCCGAGTACGGCCCGACTGCCGCCGCCACCACGCTGACGGCGTGCGCGCCGCCGCGGCACGCATCCGACTCTACGCCATCGACGGGGACTTGCCCGTCCTCGACGTGCCGGCACGCGGCGCTCGACGGTGTGAGCGTCGTCAACGGCGCCTCGTACGGACGCCGCGCCGACATGCGCCCGGTCCAGACACGTGACCAATTCCTCGCAACCATGCTCGAACCGGTGCGCGACGGAAACGGGAACGCGGCCTACCTGATCGGCTCAACGTATCTCGAAGCCACCGAGGTCGTGGCACCGCCCACGGCGCTGGGCTTTCCGGCCGATACCAAGGCGACCTGGACCAGTTGCGTGGTCAACCCGGCCGGACGGCACTGCCTCGAGCGCTGGGCCCAGGCACTGGCCGGCGGCGATGCGCGCTTCCTCGCCGACGGCGGCAATGCGTACACGCTCGGGCAGCCGCTGCAGCGCGAGTTCTTCGCCGAATACCGCCGCCTGCCGGACCTGCCCTTTGAGCCTTGCGCGGGGCTGACCGACCCGGTCGCCGTGCGGCAGCGCGCGCTCCAGTTCGGATTGAGCACGAAACTTGGAGCGCCCGCGTCCTCGCGGGCTCTTCTCTTGGCTGAATCGACAGGCCCTGAAGGCGGGACTACGAACGGGGGGCGGCACAGCCCGTGAAAGGACCTGTCGAACGTGTCCGCCAGGTCCGACTCGCAAGGAGCACAGCACGCATGGCCTCGGCGACGCGCTCCAGCCACAGCGGTGTCGTGGCCGCCGACGGGCGACCTTACCACAGCACTCCATATGCTGACGTAGCCGAGAACCTTAGCCGCATTGGCACTCCCCCCCCCTTCCTCCCCTTGCCAACGGTCGCACGGGATCCTACTGTAAGGTTGTGTTCAGGGCGAACGGCGGTAAGACGGTGTGCCCGTTAGGCAGCAGGGAGGTCGCCGCGCCAGAGGACTCAGCCCAGAGGAGGAAGCACCATGGTGGACACGTTGCAGGTTTCGTGCGTGCAGATGCACTGGGCCAGGTCGCTCGAGTTCAACCTGGACCGGACACTGCACTACGTGAAGGCCGCCGCGGCGGCCGGGAGCCGCGTGGTGCTTTTCCCCGAGGCGCACCTGACCAGTTACTACTTTCCGTACGTGGTCGAGCTCGACCAGGCCGCGGTCAAGGCCGCACTGGCAAAGACCTGCGCAGCGGCGTGCAAGCACTCGGTCTGGGTCATTGCCGGGACGATCCAGACGACGCACGACCGGTTCCTGAACCTGGCACACGTCATTGATCCCAAGGGCCGGATCGTACACGAGTACGCCAAGGTCAACATGGCCGGGCGCGACGAGAAGAAGTACTGCCGCGGCGGCGACAAGCTGTCGCTGTTCGAGATCGACGGTGTGCCGTGCACCCTGGTGATCTGCCGCGACGGCCGGCATCCGGAACTGTACCGTATTCCCGCCATGGCCGGGGCGCAGATTCTCTTCCACCCGTCCTGCAGTTCGGACGAGATCGAGGCGGTGTGCTGGAAGCGCACGTCCGGGCGCGCACAGCAGCCGGTAGGGCCGAACTCGAAGATCTTCCACTGCGTGGCCAACACGATCGGCGAAGCGCCGGACGGGAAGCAGACCTCGAGCGGGTCGTCGTTCATTCGCGAGCCGAACGGCATCCCGCTGACCGAAGCCGGGTACTACCAGGAAGAGATGATCACCGCCGTGCTGGACCTCTCGCGCGCCGACCGCTCCTACGTCCTCGACAGCCTGAAGAACCCGCCGTTCCTGAGCAAGCACTGGAAGAACATGATCGCGGAAGTCAAAGCCCGTGCCGATCTGAAGCCGGAGTGAGCGGGCTATCCGATTACGCGGCGTCCGCAGCTCCCGGCCGCCGGCCGCCCGATCATGTGTGCGCGTTACTCACTGTTTGACCGGGGCGTTCTGGCAACGTGGCGGGAGCGGCTCGCTCCCGCGGGTGCCGGAGCGAGCCGCTCCGGCCACTCTACCGCAGCCCGCGAGTAACATGGGAGTCGCGTCCGGATCCCCTCATTCCCTGGGTGGCTCGCCAGGTGCGTGGAGGCTGATCCAGTCGAGGTTGGTCGGCTTGCTGACGTTGATGAACCGCAACACGTGCCTGCCTTTGCGCAGGCGCAGGAGTTTGGGCAGGTCCCGGTTGTCCCAATCATCGCTGCCGTTGCTGAATCCGCCGGTCGGCGTCAGGTTGAAGGTGCGGAAGACGTCGTCGGGGTATGCGCCGTCGACGAGCAGGGCGCGCTCAGCGGGTTCGGTCATGCAGACCCGCAACGTGAGGGTGTAGGCGCCGTCAGCGGGGACGTCAACGGTGTACTCGAGCCAGTGATCGCGGTTGTCCCAGCCGGAGAACGCGGTGCCGGGGCCGCGGTTCGCCAGATACGTATGCCGGGCCCCGTCCGGCAGAATGAAGCGCCCGCCCAGGCCATTGCCCTCGATGGTTACAGGCTCCGTAGCCATCCCCGTCTTTGCGCCTTCGGGAGCTTGTCCGCGCCGGCCGTGTTCGGGTAGAACGAGTTGGCATTGACCGTGACTTTGCCGGAGTCTGCCGCGGGAGAGTGGAGCCAGAACGCGATCCGATCGCACCGACTCCAGTCCGCCGGGAAACACATGCACTTGGTCTGCGGGAAGACTTCCGGGAACTGCCAGCGTCCGGCAGCTTTGCCGCTGTGCACGGTCTCGGTGGTGCGGACGCAGGGCTGACATCATGGTGTACACCCGTTCAAGGTCATGCTTGGCAGTACTTGTCCCAGCCCCAGGACCTCGACATGCCCGTCGACGAAGCAGGAGTTCTGGCGCCAGTTGTGCGGGAAACCGAGCCGCGATGGAGCGAGGTCGGGGTCCAGCGGGTCATAGAGGTTGGGCCACATCCACACGGTTGCATCGATGCCGCTGCAACCGTTGCCACGGTACTCCATGAACACCAAGCGCTTTGACGGGTTCTTCGTACGCGATACCTTCTTGTCGCTCGTGGAGACATTCGGGTTGTTCAGAAACGCGTTGGCGATGGAATGCGAACTCCAGGCGTCCCAGGTGGTCGGCTGTGCGGTCATCCCGGGGCTGGTCCCCGGTCGCCGCGGGCAGCGCCAGGCCTGTCCGTCGCCGATGTACTCATCGAGCAGCGTGCGGAAAGCATAGGGTTTCGGGTGCCATCCTATGGGGTTCAGGACGTGCTCGTAATACATGATCGGCCACCAGCCGTCGTTGTCGGAGGGGTACATGTTGACTGCCAGCGCCTGCTGCTTGAAGTTTCCGGCGCAGGCGATGCGGTCTGCTCGTTCGCGCGCCTGCTGCAGCGCCGGCAGCAGCAGCGAGGCCAGAATGCCAATGATGGCGATGACGACCAGGAGTTCGATCAGGGTGAACGGGCGATGTTTCAGTGCCATGCGCGACCTCCTTGTGGGCCTTCCAATCGCTCCTCGCAATCCTCGTCGCCATCGCGTCTCGATGACCTGCGACGTGGCGGACACCGGATCGAGCATCGATTGCGTTCGCCGCGCTGCGTCTATCGGCAATATACATTCTCTTCCGTCGGATGGCGCGGCACCAGAGGGATGCCCCAGGGCTGTTTCAAGATCTGGCGCCACGTCTCGGAAGGCCACGCCTCCGCGCACACCCGGTAGGGGCGGCCTGTCCTCAGGCCGCCCCCCCCGG
>Ga0208961_1000080_pt1 | contig 50987 bp, 34 predicted proteins | sample RifOxyB3_FD_184034 | JGI IMG/M metagenome (GOLD analysis project Ga0208961, IMG submission 184034) | Groundwater microbial communities from Rifle, Colorado - Rifle Oxygen_injection B3 (SPAdes) | ecosystem: Environmental > Aquatic > Deep subsurface > Groundwater | place: Rifle, Colorado, United...
ATATTGTTAAAGGGCAGTTTAATAGCTGCCCTTTAGCTTTATTAAGATCAAAATTAATTCTATAAAGAATTTTTTACCTTAAATAATCATTGAGGTGAAAGCAAAAATTTTTACAGTAAGATTTATGAGCAGAAATATGCAAATCAAACCTAAAAACCATATTCATTCTTTTTTCCCTGGCACCCGTATGGTATGGTGGGCTACCACTTTACAATCCGTCCGCCACAGTTGGGCAGGCTCAAACACTTTTTTTTATGGTGTTTTAACTTTTTGCTTCGTATATAATTCTCTCGCATTCGGCGGAACAACCGGAAAAATTTCGGGAAAAGTTTTAGATAAAGAAACGAAAGAACCTATAATAGGAGCAAATATTGTCATTCAGGGCACTTACTTTGGCGCTGCTACAGATATTGAAGGGTACTATTACATAAATAATGTTACGCCTGGTAAATATAATGTAGTAATTAGTGCCATTGGATATCACAAAATTACTTTTGAGAATGTTGTGGTAAGGATTGACTTGACAACTAACCTTGATGTAGATCTAACTTCAGAGGCAATAACTTTAGGTGAAGTGGTTGTTCAAGCTACTGCTCCTCTTATCACAAAGGATTTAACATCAACATCGGCAATAGTAACATCCGATGATATTCAAATGATGCCTGTTGAAAATTTAGGCCAGGTTATTCGATTACAGGCTGGCGTTGTTGATGGACACTTCAGAGGCGGCAGATCAAATGAAGTTGCTTATCTTATCGATGGTATTCCAGTAAATGATGCATTCAATAATAATCTTTCGGTGACAGTTGAAAATAATTCTATAAGGCAATTAGAAGTTATCAGCGGTACATTTAATGCTGAATATGGGTCTGCTATGTCTGGTATAGTAAATATTGTCACTAAGGAAGGTTCTCAAAAGTACGAAGGTTATGCTTCGGTTTATCTGGGAAATTACTTTACTCAGCACAAAGCTATCTTTTATAACCTTAATAAATTTAATTTAGCCGGACCAAAAGACTTCCAATTTAATTTTGGCGGGCCAACTCAAATTGTGGATGGACTAACCTTCTTTCTTACAGGCAGATACTTTAAAGATGACGGTTACATGTATGGGAGGAGATACTTTTTGACAACCGATAGAGCACCAATTATTCCGGATCCTTCCATTCCAGAGTTTTTTATAATTCAAAATCATGGAGACAGTGCATACGCCCCAATGAATCCCGAAGAGAATTTGTCATTCAATGGTAAATTAACCTATGGTTTGCCTGGGCTGAATCTAAAGTTTGCATATAGCTTTTTCTGGGATGATCATGAAAATAGATACTACGATCACGCATACAGGTTAGCACCTGATGGTTTGAAAACTCACTTCAGAACAAATTATGTGCATAACCTCCAAATTTCTTATTTCCCTACACAAAGCACTTTTGCTACCCTGAAATTCTCGCATAATTACAATACGTATAAGGGATACCTTTATGCAGACGAATATGATCCGAGATATATTGACCCAAATAATTCAACTGTAATATCGAGCTATACATTCCGGTACGGAGGAAATGATATCGATAGATATAACAGATATACAAAATCAAATTTAATTCTTTTAGCAGCCGAATCTCAGATTACAAAGGAACATAAAATAAAAATTGGAGCTGAAGGACGGTTTCATCAGTTGTTCAACTTTTGGAAGGAAATTAGAAATCAAACAGAATCTGAAGGCACTTGGACTATTGGCTATGCTCAGGAGGGAACTAAATATCATGTTAAATATTACCGAAAACCTTACGAACTTGCCGCTTATATTCAGGATAAAATGGAATACGATATAATGATTATCAATGCCGGTGTAAGATTCGATTACTTCAATTCGAATACCAATTTGCCGATAGATATAAGAAATCCTTTAGACAATCCTAACTTCTACGATACAACTATAGCAAAATACGGTGCTTTAGGAAATAGAAAAGCTGAAGTTGAATATCAAATAAGTCCAAGATTTGGAGTGTCATTCCCGATTTCTGATCAGGGAGCAATTCACTTCTCCTATGGTCATTTCTTCCAATTGCCGCCGTTTGAAAATCTATACGCAAACCATAATTATTTGATTGATCAGACATCCGGTCTGAATAATTTTGTTGGTAATCCGGAATTAAAAGCTCAAAAAACGGTTAAGTATGAATTGGGTCTTCAGCAAGTGCTCTTTCCAAATATTTCTTTAGATGCTTCGATATATTACAGTGATATAAGAAATTTATTGGGTATCGAAATATTAGAAACCTATGAGGGATTTGTATTTGGAAGATATATCAACCGAGATTATGGGAATGTAAAAGGACTTATTTTAACTCTTGAGAAGAGATACTCAGACTTTTTTAGCGCCAAGGTGGATTATACTTTTCAAGTAGCCAGAGGCAATGCATCCGATCCTCTGCAAAACTTTTATAATAACCAATCCGATCCTCCGGTTGAAACAACTAAAAAAGTTGTCCCTCTAAATTGGGATCAAACATCAACTCTTAATGTGATAGGTTCTATTGGGGATCCAATGGATTGGACTCTAGGACTTATATTCACTTATGGTTCAGGTACTCCTTATACCGAAGATCCGCGATATACAAGAGGATTAAGATTTGAAAATAATGGTAAGAAACCGTCAACTATGAATCTGGATCTGAAAGCAACGAAAAATTTCCAATTATTTGGTTTGAATATAGGTGCTTACCTTATGATTTATAACGTGCTAGATATTAAAAATGAATATGGTGTGAGTGCTTCTACCGGACGTGCAGGACAAGATTTGGCTGCCGAAGAGTATATTGGATTCATTTATGGATTGAACACTAAGGAAGAGTACTTACTTAATCCACAAGACTATTCAGCGCCAAGACAGATTAGAATTGGTTTTGGATTTGGGTTTTAAATATTTACGGAGTGATTAATGAAAAAAGCATTTTTAGTCAGTTTTTTCTTTTTAATTGTTAGTAATATTTTGATTGCTCAAGTAACTGAGCAAACATTAAAGTACAGAAATGATCCGTATGGTAATAAAACCTTTCGAAAGAAAGGTATTATGGATGGTAACCAAATACGTACGCTATTTAGAAATGATGGTCAAATTGGAAGTTGGCCTGATAGACCATCAGGTGAGTGGCCCAAAGGGACAGGTCATCATTATTTGGATGGGTGTACACCAATCGTTTCTACAAGATTGGAGACAGCAGTCGGCGTTGTTCATCCCGCACTAACTTCTTATAGAGAGGAAGTTGATGTCGATCCCGCTACGGGACAATTATGGGTTATGGAACCTGTACCCGGTTATAATAATCCTGGTTCTGAGATACCTGCAATCAGCACTAATCCGGCAACCTGGCCCGAAATCTGGCCAAGAACTCTTCCGTTAATAACTCCAGCCTGGGATGGTTATTGGTTTGGTTATTTTGGAAGGGGCGTTCAAAATGCAGAATTCGAAACATTTTATGTTATGGATGATTCCCAGGATAAAGAGTATAACCGACCACCATACTCATTTTATCCAGTGCTTTCCGATAATGCTCGTGGGGGTGTTGGAATTCGTGAGGAAGTTCGTGGTTTTCAATGGTCGCATGTGCTTGCCGAAGATATAATTTTCTGGCACTTCGATATTATTAACCTTTCTGATTTTGATCGTGATTCGACCATTTTTGGTTTTTATGCCGATACTGGTGTGGGAGGTGTTGAAGACAATGCTGATGATAATGCTAATTACAGCACCCTCTTAGATTTAACTTATGCATTCGATGCTGATGGAGTTGCACCTCCAAATAAATGGAAAACCGGTTATGTTGGTTATGCATACTTAGAAAGCCCCGGGAATGCTCTTAATGGAATTGATGATGACGAAGATGGAATGATTGATGAGAGAAGAGACGATGGAATAGACAATGATGGTGACTGGAGACCATACCTGGATTTGAATGGTAATGGCAAATGGGATGCAGGTGAGAATGAACCGTTAAATGATGATGTGGGTGAAGATGGTGTTGGACCATTTGATCCGCAGTACAAAGGTCCTGACACAGGCGAGGGTAATGGTATACCAACAAACGGAGAACCAAACTTTGATAAAACTGATAAAGATGAATCCGATCAAATTGGTTTGACCAGTTTAAAAATTGATAGATTGGATAATAAAGGTCCACTCTCAATCTGGCCGAAGAACGACGAATATATTTGGAATAACCTGCTTCAAGGTAACTTCGATACAACTGTGCAGAAGGCAAATATTCAAATTGCCTTCGGTTCTGGTCCCTTCCCATTGAAGCTAAATACTCAAGAAAGATTTTCTGTTGCACTTGTTTTCGGATCTGATTTTGAAGATATGGTTTTCAACAAAGAAACTGTTCAGCAGATTTATAACGCTAATTATAATTTCACGAAACCGCCATTAAAACCAACTTTACAAGCAGTAGCTGGAGATAAAAAAGTATTCCTCTACTGGAATAGTATATCTGAACAATCAAGAGATCCTTTTTTGGGATTTGAACAAAATGATCCCACTTTAGGCTATAAAAAAGATTTTGAAGGATATTTGATTTATCGCAGCGAAGAGCCTGAATTTAATGATATTAAGACAATTACTGATTCTAAAGGAGAACCGAAGTTTTATAAACCAATAGCTCAATTTGATTTAATTGATGGGATAGGTGGTCCTGACCCAATTGGTGTAAACGGAGCGCATTTCTGGCGAGGAGATGATGTCGGTTTACAACACTCTTATATTGATGAGGATGTTGTTAATGGAAAAACTTATTACTATGCCTGTGTAGCTTATGATCAAGGTGATCCAAACTTCGGTACTGCGGGATTAATGTCAACTGAAACGACCAAAATAATTACTCAGGATTTAGTTGGGAACATACAATTCATAGATATAAATTGTGCTATAATCACACCAAACGCTCCTGCAGCCGGATACATTCCTCCTGCAATTAATCCCGATGTTATTCAGCTTACTGGTCTTGGTACAGGCGCTATAGATATAGTTGTTCTGGACGGATCATTAATCAAGGATGGAGCCACTTATAAAGTACTGTTCAATTCTACAGGTAATATACCTGTTTATAAAACTGATTCGTATTCTGTCGTAAGAGAATTTAGCAGTGTGGTTGATACCCTAGATGTAAATGGGGGTGCTTCAAATCTTGGCACAGGAAAATATAGTTCCCCTTTCGATGGTATAGCTATATCGATGAGTAATTATGATTCCGTTATAGTTGATTTAGATAATTCTGGTTGGATAAAGGGATTTTGTACACTTTATATGCCCGTCACGCCTGATAGAAGTAACGTACAGCGAAATATTGCATGGCCATCGGATTATGAAATTGAATGGCTTGCGGACAAATCTGTAATTACTCCTTTCACCAAAATTCCTATAAACTTTAAAGTAAGAAATCTTACAAGGGGGGATACAGTTCAGGCCGAGATATTAGATATTAACAAAAGCAAAACTTTCGACCTTGGCGACGAGATAGTTATTATTGAGTATGTGGGAACTGCATATAAACTAACCTGGAATATTGGATACTATCCACCAATAAGTATTCCGTATATTGTTCATCCTTCAGCGGGAGATAAATTCCGTGTGAGCACACACAGGCCTTATGCAACTGGCGACTATTTCACATTCTCCACAACCTCCTCAAAAGTGGATAATAACACAGCTAAGAATTCTCTTGATAAGATTGGGATTGTACCTAATCCATACATTTCGGCAAATGCCTGGGAGAGGAGAAATCTTAACCAAACCGGCAGAGGAGAGCGAAGGATTGATTTCATTAATCTGCCAGCCAAGTGTGAAATCAGAATCTATACACTCACGGGAGCCTTAATTAAAACTCTTAATAAAGATTCTTCGCCAATTGAGGGGGCTATTTCCTGGAATTTAGTTACAGACGACGGAATGGATATAGCTTATGGTGTTTACGTCTATCATGTGGATGCACCAGAGATTGGTGAAAAAATCGGGAAATTTGCTATAATAAAGTAGAGACGGAGAATGAAAATGAAAATTACAATAATAAATACATTTGTTCTATCAATACTACTAGCAGCTTCTTTATTTGGGCAAAACATCATTACCGATGTTTCAAAAAGAGGAACAACGGCGGCACCATTCTTATCAATCGGGCAAGGAACAAGAGCAACAGGTATGGGAAGTGCATTTGTAGCACTTGCAGATGACCCAAGCGCCCTTTACTGGAATCCGGCGGGAATTGCAAAGGTTAATGGCGTTGGTTTTATTGTCGATCATACTTTATGGATTGCTGATATAAATTACAATTTTCTTGGATTAACTTATAATTTAGGTGATTTTGGAACGATTGGTGTTAGCTTTACGACATCAAATATTGGTGATATGAAAGTAACCACAGTAGATCAGCCCGATGGTACCGGAGAGACATTCACCGCCAACGATGCGGCATTTAGTGTTGCCTGGGCTATTCAATTAACCGAGAATTTTTCGATTGGATTTAACCCAAAGTTTGTTTATCAAAGCATTTGGAAAACCTCATCAACCGCTATTGCAATTGACATGGGTGTGCAATACGTAACTCCATTTGACGGTATGATACTGGGCATGTCTATCTCAAATTTTGGCACTAAAATGAAGCTCGAAGGAAACTCAGCACTGGTGTTATATGACCCGGATCCAAACAGTTCGGGTAATAATGGAAATATCCCGGCTTACCTTCAAACAGATGATTGGGAATTACCGCTAAATTTCCGGGTGGGTGTTGCTTACGAACCCGTTAAAATCGATCAGCATAAAGTGGCTGTTGCATTTGATGCTTTACATTTAAGCGATAACTATGAAAGCATTAATGTTGGAAGTGAATATACATTTGATGATTTCTTCAGCTTAAGAGCCGGTTATAAATCCATGTTCCTCAAGGATTCGGAAGAATCATTTAGTTTTGGTGCTGGGATTAAGCAGTTCTTATTGGGCAACGTGGCAATACAGTTTGATTATGCATATCAGGATTTTGGAAGATTAAATAACATTCAAAAATTTTCGCTTTCGATCACTTTCTAATCTTAATAATATTAGCTCTCTATCAATCATATTTTTTAGAAAGGGAGCTGACTTTTTAATAAAGGATTTAATGCTGCTATGAAAACATTTTTTAACACCACTCCCATATTTTTTTTAATAATTTTAATATTACAACCAATTGCGTCGGCAAAAGAATTTAAAGGTGCTGAATACAGAACGAAGGAAGCTTTTACTTATGGAAGATTTGAAGTGCGTATGAAATCTCCTTATCGCGAAGGAATGCTTTCATCGTTTTTTACTTATTGGGATGGTGGTGAAGGTATTTGGAATGAAATTGATATTGAAATCATGGGGAGATACGACGATAACATTCAGTTTAATACAATTACTCCAAGCCAATCAGGGAACCATGTGGGGCATCTACCGGTGAGCTTTGCTCCTAATTTAGATTATCATACATATGCATTTGAGTGGACACCTCAATATGTATCCTGGTTTGTAGATGGTGTTCAAGTATTACAGCAATTGGGAACGCACATTCAAACTCTTACCAAGCCTCAAAAAATAATGATGAATGTCTGGAATCCACAGTATGAAAATTGGGCCGGAGTTCTTAATCCATTATCATTACCTGCTTTTGCATTTTATGATTGGGTAGGTTATTACTCTTATACTCCCGGCAGTGGTAATTATGGTACCGGTAATAACTTTACGCATGACTGGACGGACGACTTCGATTCATGGGATACAATCCGCTGGGATAAAGCAACTCACACATTTGGTGGAAATGGGGTTGATTTCATCCAGGAAAATGCTGTGTTTAATGATGGAAAACTTATTCTTTGTTTAACGAATTCAACACATTTAGGTTATTCTGATGCCATTCCTCCATCAATACTTTATGCTAGGGCATCCCCTAACAAGGTATTAGCTGTATTTTCTGAAGAGGTTGATCAGACTACTGCAGAAGATGTTTCAAAATATTTTATTAATGGAGTAACCATAAATAACGCAAAATTATTAGCCGACTTGAAAAGCGTAGAATTATCTGTTACAGGTTTAGTTATTCCTTCCAGTAATAATCTGATTGTTCTTTCGATGACAGATCGAGCACCAATGCCAAATACTTCGAGTGCAAAACTCACGACTTTAATTATGCCTCAGGCGCTAACTTTTCCCATAAAAATTAATTGCGGTGGACCAGCAGAATTAGGCTATTTGCCCGATATTGGATTTTCAAAAAATACCGAGTATGGGTTTTTGGACGGAACAAGTTCAATTTTTCCATCAAGTTTATTCATCAGCGGGACAGATGAAGATGCAATCTTCCAATCAGAAAGATATAACTTGGTTGGGTATAAGATGCGTGTACCCAACGGAAAATATAATGTTAAGCTTCTGTTTGCTGAAAAGTTTTATAGTTCATCCGGTTCAAGAGTATTTGATGTTTATATTGAACAAAACCCTGCCATAATAGATCTTGACGTTTTTGCTCAGGTGGGAAATAATGCTGCCTGCATGAAAGAGGTTGCAAATGTCGATGTATCTGATGGAGTTCTGGATATTCAATTTGCGGATAAAGTTAACTCTGCATTCATTAGCGGCATCATAATCTTGGTCGCAACAACTGGGGAAATCGAAGATCAAAATATTCAACCTGATAATTTTAAAGTAGAGCAAAATTATCCAAATCCATTTAATGGTAGAACAACAATAAATTATTCCTTAAGAACCGCTGATGAACTAAGCTTCCAGTTGTACAATACTCTGGGTGAGCAAATTTTTTTCGAGGATTTAGGTTTGGTGCAGGGGGGAATACACCAATACCTTTTCGATTCATCAAATATTGGGAATTTTTTTTTACCCTCGGGAATTTATTTTTACGTTTTTACTACCTCTTCAAAAAGGGAAACGCGGAAGCTGGTTTTGTTGAATTAGTACATGTATGAAATCAAAAATGCAGTCATTGTTCGTTCGATTGAAGATAAATACTCATTCCACTTCCATACCTACATTAAATAGAATTCTTGAAAATAAATTTTTACCAATCCGTACAGTATAAGGAATAACTATGAAACCATTCTTAACTTTTTTTGCTTGCCTTTTCTTTTTCGTATTTACTGCTGCTCTCAGTGTAAATGAACAAAATGAAAAAGCCGGTTTGATTGATAAACAAGTAAAAGAATTACTGTCTAAAATGACACTTGAAGAAAAAGTTGGGCAGATGACTCAAATTACCCTCCAGGCTGTTTCAAAAATCCAGGGGACTAAGGACCAAGCACATCAAATAGACGATGCAAAGCTTGAAGAAGCTATTAAAAAATATCATGTGGGTTCAATACTAAATGTTTACGATGTTGCTCACGCAATTGAATATTGGCATGAGATCATAAATAAAATTCAGAACATTTCAAAAAAGGAAACGAGATTAGGAATTCCTATTCTTTATGGAATAGATGCAATTCATGGTACAACTTATACAAAAGGCGGAACTCTGTTTCCGCAAGCTGTTAGTATAGCAGCAACCTGGAACACTGAAATTGCGAAGCAGGCAGGCGAAATAACTGCGTACGAAACACGGGCGTCGGGTATTCCTTGGAATTTTTATCCTGTTATGGATATTGGAAGGCAGCCGCTATGGTCAAGACTTTGGGAAACATTTGGTGAAGATGTTTACTTAGCTTCGCAAATGGGTGCATCGTATATTTATGGTGCGCAAGGGAATAACATTGGTGCAGAAGATAAAGTGGCAACATGTTTAAAGCATTATGTAGGATATAGCTATCCCTTTAATGGAAAGGACCGAACACCTGCATGGATTTCTGAAAGAATACTGCGTGAATATTTTCTCCCAACTTTTGAAACAGGAGTTTTAGCTGGGGCACCAACTGTAATGGTTAACTCGTCAGAAGTTGATGGTATTCCCGGTCACGCAAACTATCATTTGCTGACTGAAGTATTAAAGAATGAATTGAACTTCAAAGGTTTTGTTGTTTCTGATTGGGAAGATATCATTAGATTGCATACCAGAGACAAACTTGCTGAAACTCCAAAAGAAGCAGTTCGAATTGCGGTAATGGCTGGCATCGATATGAGCATGGTGCCATACAATTTTAGTTTTTATGATCATCTCCTTGAGCTTGTTAAGGAAGGTTCTGTTCCTTTATCTCGAATTGATGAAGCTGTCACCAGAATTCTAAGAGTGAAATTTCAACTCGGATTATTTGAAAATCCGTTTCCGAACAAGGATCTTTCAAAGAAATTTGCTAGCAAGGAATTTACAGATGCTAATCTTAATGCTGCAAGAGAATCAATTATTCTTACCAAGAACGAAGGGAATATCTTACCGTTGTCGAAAAATAAAAAAGTGTTAGTTACAGGTCCAACAGCCAACATGCTTTCGGTTATGAATGGCGGATGGACTATTACCTGGCAGGGGAATGAAGAGACACTTTATCCTCAAGAAAAAAATACTGTGCTCGAAGCAATTCATAATAAAATTGGAAAACAAAATGTAAATTATGTCGAGGGATGTAGTTTTGATAAAGATATCAACACAAATAAAGCTGTTGCTAACGCCAGGAATTCAGATGTAGTTGTGCTTTGTCTTGGCGAACCGACTTATTGCGAGACCCCCGGAAGCATTTTTGATCTAACTTTAAATAAGGCACAGTTGGATTTAGCCGAAAGGATTGCTGAGACTGGAAAGCCTGTTGTACTAATTATGCTGGAAGGAAGACCAAGATTAATAACTTCCATTGAACCAAAGATTGAAGGTATTGTTTTAGGATTTTTACCTGGAATGGAAGGCGGTAATGCAATAGCTGATGTTTTATTCGGTGATTATAACCCCAATGGAAAACTACCAATTACTTATCCCAGATATCCAAATGGAATTACACTTTATGATTACAAACCTATCGAAAAATTTGATGGCTATGATTACGACCCATTGTGGCCCTTTGGTTATGGATTGAGCTATACAGACTTCAGATACAGTAATCTCAAAATTAGCGCTGATGAAATTAGTGAATCTGAGGAACTTACTGTAACTGTTGATGTTCAAAATGTTGGGAAACTTCCAGGCAAAGAAGTTGTACAACTTTATTTAACCGATAAGTACGGATCAGTCACCAGACCAAATAAGCAGCTAAAAGGTTTTGAAAAAATTTCTTTTAATCCCGGTGAAACTAAAACAATGACTTTTAAACTGAATAAAGAACATCTATCTTTCATAGGACAAGAGAACAAAAGAATTGTTGAAAAAGGTGACTTTGAAATCACAGTTGATAATTTAAAGAAGAAATTTAGATTGAAATGATTTATTTAGTAACTCACGTTACGCAAAAATATATTTATGTTTAATTATTTAGAACTTCATAGCAAAGCAAGCTTTGAGATTTTCCAGTTCATCAAAAGCGGCACGATTTGCAGAGATATAAAATTTCGTTCTTAATGCAGTTGGATTTAGCTCCGATTTCAAACTCAAATATTCCAACTTGAAAAATGAATATATCGAAGCAAAAATATGATTGCTCTGCGTTCTGACTCTCTTCGTCGGGGACTTGCATAAGCAAACATGCTGCTTTAATGACTTGTGGTATTCTTCGACTTTCCACCGTTTGCGATAGATCGTTGTAATTTGTTCGTATGTTAATGTTAGATCGCTACTGACCAAATAGAGAACACCTTCGCTTCCATCTGCGTTTTTGAAGACTTGCTCTATTAACAAAAGCGGGAAACTTACCCCTTCTAAATAGATTTCTTGGTGCTGGTTCTCTTTCAGTTCAAGCGTGCTTACTGTAACATACTTCCCCGATAGTTTATCTTTTTTGCTTAACGCTATTTTTCTATTTGTCTTTATCGGCATAATAAAATCTTTTTTCAGTTCTTCTTTGACAAGCATCATGTTCTCACTTGACGCATACCAAACATCATTGAGTACATATTTGAATTTGATATTATTTTTAACACAAGCTTTTAGCATTTCCTGGTACTGTTCGTTTTTTGTTTTCTCACTAATTCTTTTTTCTTTCTTTGTCTTTTCGTCAAATACGTTTTTTGTCTTTCGCACTATATCAAACGTTACCGGTATTCTATATCCATTACTGTAATACATTGCAGAAATAATATTTACTCCCTTTACTGATCGTCCCTGGCTGTGATCAAAATGCCAACAGATAATTTCGTTCTCATCCGTACTTGGTTTTTCTTCTATCGTGTCATCTATTATTAGTACTCCCTCTTCTCCGCCAGAAGTGGACTGTATTTCTCTTACTGTCGGTTTTATTAGTGCCCAAAAACCTGCCGCTGTAAAATCTTCAGAACTTAAAAATCTCGTTACTTTATCGTGGCTAATTTTCCCTTCTGACAATACAGATAAACCCGTTGCCGTGGTATATGAAAATGAACTCATTAAATAATCAGAGTATATTTCTAAAAGTTGCTTATCCATCTCCTACCTCTTATTTTCTTTCTTAGAAATTTAATGATTTTCTTCTTCTTTGCGTAAGGTGAGTTATGTAATTAGCTTCGTTAATATTTTCACCATTAACTTTTATTAACAATAGATCATCTTGATTAGGTATTTCAATTTTATTTGGGACTGGATCTTTTTTCCACTTTGGAGATAAATGGGTTTTTGCATAGTCTATATATATTTGCAACAAGTATGAGGGTGATCTAAAGTTTTTTTGCAAATTATGAATTCTACATTCTTTTTCAATTGTGTGTAATCTTTCTAATTTTGCACCCATAAATGAGAATATGGCTTGCTCATAATCTCCGAAAAATAAAATATGAGCATCCGTTTCCGCGACCAACTTAATAATTTCCCATTGAATTGGATTTAAATCTTGCACTTCATCGACCTGAATCCAAGAATATTTTGAGAGGCTGAGATTATTATTATTGCTGGTGAGATAATAATATGTATAAGTTAATAGGTCATCAAAATCTAAAAGTGAGGATTCTACTTTAAGTTGTTCATATCTAAGACAAACTTTTTTCGCTAACTCTAAGGATGGAATTGGTTTAGCAGGTGGTAATATTATTTCTTTGGGGAAGTTTAGTTTAAGCTGTCTGATTTGTGTATTTAACCGCAATAAATCAGGAATGTAAAATTCCACTTGACAATTTTCAACGGACTTAGCTTCTCGAAGAAGTAAATCAGAATCTTCCTCGTCCAAGAGCGAAGTAAATTGCGGTACTAATTTATTTTTAAACAAAAAGTTTGAACTGAAGTGATGAATATTTCCAATAAATACACCGTTATTTGGGTGTTTCTCCTCAATTCTTTCCTTCATTCCTTTTGCAGCTCGATTTGTAAAGGTTAAGCAAATCATTTTATCAGCACTAATGCCACGGTTCAAGGCAAGATTTACTCTCTGAGCTAGCAACTCTGTTTTTCCAGTTCCAGGTGGAGCCAATACTAAATGCTGCCCCTCGGATAAATCCACAATTAATTTTTGTTCGTCAGATAATATAATTTTTTTGCTATCCAGCATATTACCAATCAATTACTAACAAAACGATTAACCCGAACATTTTTAAAATTCTCAGTGCCATTACGCTCTTGATTAAAGTTATAGTATATCTTACATCTATTTTTTTTCAGTGATAGATTTTATTTTATTAACACATTTTGATAAATCATATTTCAAATCGTGTGTCCAAAATCTTATAACAATAAAATTCATTCTCCTTAGATTTTTATCTCGTGTAATATCTCTTTCTAATCTTTCTCCACTTAAATCTGTATGCCATCTTTCACCATCAACCTCAATAGCAATTTTTTTATTATTATTGAATAAAACTAAATCAACAAAATAAGGTCCGACTGGATATTGGATTTTGGGTTGAAAACCTTCAGAGACCAAAACTTCGTAAAACTTTTTTTCCCAAGGAGAAGCAAAACCATCATAAGGTAAGTCAATTTTTTCATATTTTTTTTGCTCAATATACTCTACAAATGATTTTAGATAAGGAATGCCGGCCCTAACACATTTTTCTCTATCACCGACTATCCAAAGAATGCTTCTGGCTCTGGTAATTGCCACATTAAATAAATTGCTTGTGCTTCGTAAAAATCCAATGAGTGTTGAATCATTAGAAATATTTTGTGCAATAACAGGGGAAAAAATCACAATATCTCTCTCGTCTCCTTGAAATTTGTGAGCAGTATCCGTTATTAAAAAATGGCTTTTAATAAAGTGCTCATCATACTTTTTTATTATTTCTTGTTTTAAATATTCTGCTTGAGCAGAAAAAGGTGTAACAATTCCAATACTTGGTTGTTCATTTTGATAACTAGTTAAGAATTTTGATAGCAACACAAGAACTTCATTTGCTTCTTTTTTGTTGAGTGCACTTCTTCCATTTAAACGTTCAGTTTCTCCTTTTGTATTAATCCATTCAAGGTTATTTTTTCCATCAGGCGGATAGAAAAGGTTATCATAATTAGTTCGTATATCAAGGTGACCGTCATACCATTCCCTATTGGAAAATTCAATAATGCTGTAATGGCTTCGGTAATGTTCATTTAATAATGTTACACAATCATCGGAAACGATACCTCTTGCGCAATGATAAAGTGATTGAATTGAATAAGAGAATCGCAAATTATCCTCGTGTATTAAACTGTATTTCTGCATTAGTCTATTATCTTGTGCTTTGCTAATAGATGATATATGTTTTAATTGTTGTGGATCTCCAATTATTACAGCATTCTTAGACCTAAATAATAATGGAAGTGATGAAGCAATGTCAGATTGAGAGGATTCATCTATTATAAGAATGTCAAATGCATTAGGAATAAATGGGAAATGACCACCAACTGATAAATTAGTAACCGACCAAACAGGCAAAATTCTCGATACCTTTTCAAACAAATTTTCTTGTTGTCTTTTTAATTGACTATAAGCTTTATCGCCTGGATATTCTCCAGATAAACTTTTTACAACAGAATAATAATTGGTTAAAGATCTTCTATCTTCATTACTGAGATTAATTATGCGATAACGACCTAATGCTTCAATATATTTTTTGCTTGCTTCAATAAAGTCTTTTTCTAACTTTTCAAGTTGATCAGTTAATTGTGAAATATTATTAAGATTTTCATTTTTGCGTAAGGATGTCAGTTCGTTATAAATTTGTACGTAATCAAAAATTTTTAAGAACTTTTGAAAATAACTTTCATAAATAATTGAATCTGCAGTTGCTAATTCTGGAAAAGTTAACATCTGACTTATAAGATTATTGCATTCAAACAAATACTGATGTATTTTCTTATAAGGATAACTCTTTGAGAATACCCTGAATATCTTATAAGAAATAGGCCAATTATTACTTTTTAATAAACTAAGTTCTTTTTTAGCTAAATCAATGAAAGGTGATTTTCTAAATTTTATTTCCCTTGCTCGACTAACGATATTATTTTCAAGGATGCTTTCATATTTCTCAATTTCCTCGTCGAGTTTGTTTATTCTATTTCGAGTAGCAACAATTTCGTCCAAATTCGTAAGCAGTTTATAATAGTTGATTTTTACTGCATCATATATTCTTTTCGTTCTATTATAATCTGTCAGAACAGAATCTTTATCCCCACCAGATAAAACAGTATCAAGTAAGTCCAAGAATTCTGTTGTATAATCACGATTTTCTGTTTTTGAACCAAGCCTTAGATTTATAGGAAATTTTACACTTCTTAAAATTCTTTCACATACAACATCTACTGCTTTATTGTTTTTACTGGTAAACAAAACCGACTGATTGTTTTCAAATGCGTTTACAAGAATGTTTAATACAACTTGTGATTTTCCAGTCCCAGGAGGTCCAGTTATTACTGAAATTGAGTTATTGAAAGAATCTAAAGTTGCTTTTCTTTGTGAACGATTTAATGATGTTATTTGGGATAATTGGAAATCTTTGCTCCTCGAACTCAAATTACCGTTGATAAGTGATTCTAATGAAGTTCCTTTTGCCTTAGCTAAATTGTTCGCCTCTTTTAAATATCTCAACTCTTTTAACAATTGACGATTATATTTGGCTGTGCTCGCAACTATGATTAGAGGAATACTATAAAAACCTTCCTCATTTACATTAGACAGACTAAACATTTCTAATGAGAGTTCGGGCAAATCAGAATAGAGTTTTTTAAATCTTGTCCAATATTCCATCAAACCATTATCTGGTATAATTTCAGCATCAGATAAACCGATTGAGTCGATAATTTGGATACGTTCTTCAAATGTTTTTGCAAACCTTTTAAGAATACCATCATTTACTTTTGGCCACTCTTTCACAAGCGAAAGTTGAAATGATTGATTGTCTTCTTCAAATTCAACTTTTAACAAAAACAAAGGTTTAAGCCATTGATAAGGATTTCCATTCTTTGCAATAGCTGGTTCTACATAAGTGGGCCAACCATAATATAACGATGAAGATTGGCGATTTAATGCTAAACTTCTACGAATATCTTGTGTAAGAATAATGTTTAGATTTTCTTCAGAGGTAGACCATTCGTTGTTCATTGAAGGTATGATGAATTGCTGGTTTTCCTTAAATGAAGGGAATGAAAATTCTTCGAATGATTCTATCTCAATACATTCGACATAATACTCTAATAATTTTTGAAGATTCACCATTTACATTATCCTTAAAAGTTTCTCAACTAACTTGAATAACAAGTTGATTGACTATCTCTTTTCGAAAAGAGACTGATCTGTATTTTCAAATTCTTTTAACGCAAAAGGATTCAATGAAATTTTTAACAATGATAATAATCCTTCGATAGTTGATTCTGCGCCAGAATTTTTATTAATCAATTTTTCATTCTCTATTCCGTCATAAAAAATTCCACTATGAGGATTATACATAATTGCACATGCCGGATTTCTTCCAACAAACCACTGTGCTACTTGCCCGGCTTTTATTGCATAACTTGAATCTAATGTAATATTGTACACCTCCAGTAAAGCAAAAACCATTGGTCTGATGTTATAAGCTATTTGTGAATATTTACTTGATTCGACAATTTCAATTTGATTGTGATGTTTCTGTACCTTAAAGTAACTCAAAAAACCGTTTTCGATTAATCGTTCATAAAAATTATTCAGTTCTAATAATGCACTTGTTTTTATACTTTCTTCATTCAGAACCCGATAAGCTTTAAGTAAGGCATAAGCTTGAGAATTACCCCAACCATGCCACGTGTTTTGCCAGCTTAGAAAAGCACCATTGAACTCACACTCTTTATCGTTCAGTTGCATCATCATAATGCCCTGAACTAAAGAATTTAGATAATCTAGGATATCGTTGTCGCGTGATGTTTTATAATAATCGGTCAAAATTATAACTAATAGAGCTGCCTGGTCAGATGCAAATTGCAAAGGAAGCCATTTCGGAAATTCGATTCCATCAATCGAGATTATTTCTTTTTCTTTAGGAATATATAGCTTTATCGCTGCAATGGTTTTTTCTATACATTGCTTTACTCTTAAAGTCCTACTATCGAGTAAATTTTCGAATTGCTTTGAATATTCCATCAAAGCCCATAGCGCCCGCCACGTCCACCAATTTGGTTCAGCCACACTTGTCTTGTAAGTTTTATTTATAGAACCATCTTCCCAGATAAAATTATAGAAGAATCCGTTTTCTGCCTGCATGTGCAAGACAAACTCAACAAGCTTATTGAATTGGCTTAGACTTGTACTATCATTATATGCTTTATAATATTCTAAATAAAAAATTGCTGCACGAGCCGCATCATCAATACAAGCAATTCCTTCATCATCATCTCCTACGTAAGCATAGTCCGGATAATTGCTATAGATGTGAATAATAGCCATCTCTTTTCCATCAATTTGAATCTCTTCATATAAATAGTCGAGGTGCGCTTTATTAACTTCAAATGTAATCTCACTATACGTTTCCGTATTGAATACAAGTGCAACAACCAGAGTAAAAATCCAAACGATATTACTTTTATATATTTTCAAATTTAGTTTTCAATTATTTACATAATGATAAAAGGTATTGAATATTAGTTTCAGCCAGGCATATATTCATATCTGCACCTGAGTAATAAATCTTTACATCGCCGTTATCTTCTAATATCCAGCCGTTAGAAAATATAACATTATTTACATCACCTATACGTTCATAATCATAATCCGGAGAGATGATAGGTCCCTTACTTTTTCCTATTACTAACCAGGGCTTTTCAAGGTCAAGCAGAACAACACCAAGTTTATAAATAGAAGATCTTACTCCGTGATAAAGCATTAACCATCCTTCTCTGGTTTTGATCGGATTACTTGACGAACCAATTCTATCGGTTTCCCAGGTACCTGGTTCAGGTTCAAGAAGCACTTTATGACCACCCCAGTGAATTATATCAGGACTGCGGCTTATCCATATATCTCTTCTTTTTTCAGCGGATGGACGATCTACTTTCCAATAATAACCATTAATTTTTTCCGGGAATATTGCACAATCCTTATTGGAAGGTTCGGAAATGGGACCGTGAATTTTAAAGTCCACAAAATTTGATGTCTCAGATAGCATTACCAGAGGCTGAAATTTCGAGTAGCCAGTATATGTAAGATAAAACTTATTTTCAATTTGTGTGATACGGGTATCTTCAATACCCCATTTCACATAATCATAAAAATCTTTATGATCTTCAGGGGTAAGTACATGTTTTGAAGCTACTTTAAAATTATATCCGTCTTCACTTTCTGCAATTACTAATGATGATCTCCCTATAGGCATCTCAACTCTGCAAAAGAGCAAATATTTTCCGTCGTATTTTACAGCACCTGGATTAAAAATGCTGTTAACTTTAAACGGTACATCTTCTTTTGTAAGAATAGGATTTTTATTGTATCTGCATATTTCCAATTAAGTAACCTTTTATAATTCATGATTTAGATTCAGTTATTTTTTTTAGTAATTCATTAACTCCAACTTTTGCAATGCTGCTTGCATGATCAGACATAGCATAAGGAATTATAAGTTCATCACCATGTATTGCACTACCGCAGCTATAAAGAACATTGGGTACATAGCCCTCTCTTTCATTTTCATTAGGAGTTAACAGAGGTTCTTCTAAACGACCGATGACTATTGATGGGTCATCTCTGTCTAATAAAAACGCTCCAATTGAATATTCGCGCATAGCACCCACACCATGACTTAATACCAGCCAGCCGGCCTCAGTCTCAATTGGTGAACCGCAGTTGCCAAGCTGCACAAATTCCCATGGATAAGTTGGTTTAAGAATTAATTGTTTAGTGTACCAGAAATGAAGGTGTTCAGAATACATTAGAAAAATATTTTCATTATCCTGCCGGGAGATCATTGCATAAAGCCCATTAATTTTTCTGGGGAAAAGTGCCATACCTTTATTTTTTACTTCGGGCCCGTTTAAGGTGCTTATTTTAAAATGAAGAAAGTCCTTTGTTTCAAGAAGTTGTGGAAAAACAACTTTACCATCGTATGCTGTGTAAGTAGCATAGTAAATTCGCTGTCCATCTTCATCCGTAAACTCAACGAAACGGGCATCCTCAATTCCATTAATTTCCGAAGAGGAATGAGGAAAAATTATTCTTTCCGAAAGTCCTTGGTCAGGACTATATTGAATCTCATAATTTGAAAGTGCTAGAGATAAAATTCCTTTTGCTGTTAACTCATTTTCCCCGCCTTTATTTCTGAAAGGCCGTATTAAAATTTTTATACAATCCTCAAGATCAGCAATAGTAAAATTATCTTCGAGACTGTCTAAAACTTTTTTGGCAAAATCATTCAGCAAATCAAGCTCAATAAGCTTTCGTTCAAAAAGTATTTTTTCATAAACAGGATTGGTAATATTTTCTGAAGTGGCTACATAACGGGTGGGGGTATTAATGTCTATTCTGTTTTCTTTATCAATTACTCCCGATCTGAAAGTAATAGATGAAATATGCCCTTCACCTGTAGCCCGCAAGCTTAAAATAAAACGGCGGCTTCCTTCGGGCAGGTCTGATTGATCAGGATGCCATACCATTGAAGGATTAAAAAGAGCAGCCGATTCCAATGAATATTCTTGTGTAAAATAAGCTCCGATTAATAATTTTCTCTCATCACTTAAAAGCTGGTCTGTTAACAAATACTTTTTCATCTGCTCAAATCTGTTAAGATAAAAGTTCCGCAGCCGTTGATGCCGTTCCTCAAATTCAGTCATCACATTCTTAAGCTCTTTTTTAACTTCCTTTTCAGAAAGAGTCAGAATTCTTCCAATAATTTTAATTATTCTTTCTTCTGAAATAATTATAAAGGATCTGTAAAGAACTCTTTTGTAATCAGGTTTAATTACTATCCTTGTCCTAATTGCTTTCATGTTTTTCCATAATTTGTTTTTCAATAATATTTTCATGATGCTCAATGCCTTTAAGCCGTTCAAATGACTGGAAAGAATTTTCCATAATGTGCATTTCAACCAGAGATAGTAAAAAGGCAAGAGTTGATTCACCCCCCTGGTTTTGATTTATCCTGTCAACATGAAGAGCATCATGGCATCCGCCGGTCATAGTATTATATAGCGGAATACCGAGGTCGTTTCTGCCTAAGAACCATTCAAAAATCATTCTTGCTGATTCCAGCCAGAACTTATCGTCAGTTGCCCTTGAAGCTTCGAGACAAGCAGATAACATTGAATAAGCTTCAATCGGCTGCTGATCAAATTTTGCCCGGTTTCCGGCTTTTAAATAAAATCCATTTGAACCGATTGACCTGAAATAGCCACGCTCTGAGGTTTGGGTTTTTAAAAGCCATCTTAAAGATGTTAAACCTATGTCAAAAGCCTTTTTATTTCCGGTCCACTGCCCGCTTACAATTAAAGCCCGCGGAATTACTGCATTATCATAGGACAAAATTTCTTCAAACCAGAACCATTCATCTACAGCAACAGAATCATAAAGATTAGTTAGACGGTTGGTAAGCGTATCTCTAATCTGATTTGCAATTGTATCTCCGCTCATTCTTTTAAAATATTCATTTATTCCCAGCAAAGAAAAAGCCCAGGCACGCGGTGAAGTTAACTCTGCTGCTACCGGAATAATCTGATTAAATAATTGAGCCTCCCACATATGAAAATTTGGATATTTCGATCTCCCTGCACAAGTTCCTAACGCCCAAATAGATCGTCCCTGGCAGTCATCAGAACCAATATCTTCAATCCATTTTCTATCATAGCTCATAAAATTTCTGAAATGTTTTGTTTCCTGGTTAAAGGCATAATTAACAAAAGCAGAATAACGGCTGGAAAGTTCATGAATTTTTGCAGTATCTGAGTATGCTTCTTCCAGAAGAACAGTAAGAAGAAGAGCACGTGCATTATCTTCGGTACAATATCCTTCATTATAATTTGGAATAGATCCTATTGCGTGATGATATAAGCCGGTTGAATCAGTCATCCGGATTAAATGATCTAATCTGATTTCAGGAAGCTCTGCTCTTTTTTCTTCAAGAGTTTTAACAGCAAATATCCGGGGATATTTTTCAATTTTTGGAAGCCTTGCTTTTTGAAAAGATTCAACATAGCGATGTGCAATCTCACTCCATATCATATTGCGGCCAAGCAGGTAAGCTTTTTTTCTCATCGCATGGCGGCGGTTTTCATCTTTTAACAGACTTATTAATTCCTTCGCAATTGCATTAGAATCTCCAAAAGGAACCAGAACACCTCTTCCATCAGCTAAAAGCTCTTCGGCATGCCAGTAGGGAGTTGAAACAACTGCTTTACCGCAGCCGAAAGAATATGCCAATGTTCCGGATGTTATTTGCGCCTTATTTATATATGGTGTAATGTAAATATCAGACATTCCAATGAATGCCTTTAGTTCTTCAATATCAACAAACCTGTTATAAAAAATTACGTTCTTTTTTATTCCAAGATCAGCAGCCATCCGTTCAAGGCTCATTCTGTATGTTTCTCCCTGCTCTTTAAAAAGGTTTGGATGTGTGGCACCAAGAATTACATAAACTGCATTAGGAAATTTTTTCAGCACATCGTTCAATGCTTTTAAAACAATTTCAATTCCCTTTTGCGGAGAAAGAAGCCCGAAAGTTAAAAGCACCTGTTTTCCTTCAACACCAAACTGATCTTTATAAAAATTCGGATCTACAAATGGCATATCAGGAATTCCATGAGGAATAACATCAACTTTTTCTAAAGGAGCTTTATAAATTTCTGTCAGAAAAGTTTTACCTTTTTCTGTCATCGAAATAAGACGGGCAGAAAGTTTTATAAGCTCTTTCATAACTAAGAATTGGTCGGAAGTTGGTTTTTCCAGTATTGTATGAAATGTGGTTACAACAGGTAAATGAAGATCTCTTAAAAGCGCCAGAATATGGCTTCCGGATTGTCCACCATAAATTCCAAATTCATGCTGAAGTGATACGACTTCAGTATTATTAAAATTAAGAAAATCTGCTGCCCGCTGATAAGAAGCAAGTTCCTGCTCTTCAATTTCGAATCTTACTTCTTTAGGATAATCATAACCTTCCTTAATATCATTTACTGAAACAACGAAGCAATCGCTTTCAGTATATTGTGAAGATATGGTAGTATAAATATCTGAAGTAAAAGTGGCAATACCGCATTTGCGGGGCAAATAATCACCTAAAAAAGCTATTTTATTTGGGATCTCTTTCTTATACATCTTTATTTCGTTCTAATCTATAATAGTTCTAATCATACAATTTAGTTTAATAAATTGATATTATTAGTGATAAAAAATTAGTAATCATTATTGAAGGAAAAGCATTTTACGTCTTTGAGAAAAACCGGAAGTTCTTAGCTCATAAAAGTAAATTCGGGAAGATACTTCTTCGCCTTTGTCATTCTTCCATTCCAGATTGCTGAAGTGCTTCATGCCCTATGTAAGAATTCGGATCATATTGATGCGCCCATTCTTCACTATCCTGGTTTTGATCAGGAAGATAGTTAGGATACAAGAGTCGTGCGGCATTAGCAGCATTCAATACCCATTTACCAATTACTAACCTTTCCGGCCATTGGGATATATTTTTCAACTCTTAAATAATTTGAGAAAATAATTTCCTCAAAATATCGATGTCTGTCAGAAAATTCCTTAAATACCTTATTTTGAATTTTTTGAACTTTACTTTCCTCAAGAGAGGAAACCATTTTAATGACTCTTTTAGTTCTTGCTTTGTTCAGTTGGAAAAACATCAAAACCACTCTCTTTGGATCCGGAATTAATTTTGTTGATAACTTTTTAATCATTTGAGATAAAATCTTTCTATTCCTTTATTCCCGCGGACGCCATACTCTGAATAAAATATTTTTGGAAGAACAAATAAGCCAGCACTATAGGTAAAGCAAGCATTACTGCAGAGGCAAGTTTCACACCTAACTGAGATTCCGCCCTTCCACCCACAGCGAACAATGTAACAAGCTGCGGCATTGTCATTAAGCTTTCTTCCCGGATTACAATCAAAGGCCAAAGGACTTCGTTCCAGGAAGCCATAAAAGTTATTATCCCGATTGTTATTATGGCTGGCATCGAGTTAGGCCAAAGTATTCTGAATATTATCTGCAACTCATTACATCCATCAAGTCTTGCTGCATCAATCAGGCTATCGGGAATAGATTTAAAATATTGTCTGAACATGATTATACTTAAAGCATTTATAAGATAAGGAACAATCAGTGCCCAGTAGGTATCTATCCAGCCGAACTTTACCATAATTATATATTGTGGTATTAGCGTAATCTGAAATGGTAATGTCATTGTGAAAATAATTACGTAAAAAATCAAATTCCTGCCTTTGAACATAAGTTTTGATAATGCATAACCGATCATTGAGCCAAAAACCAATACACCAAAAGTTATGGAGGAAGCAACAATGAGACTATTAATAAACGCTCCACCGATAGGTATTTTATCAAGCATCTGCGAGTAACTGCTTAATGTTAAGGATGTAGGTATAAGTGTGAGATTTCCAATTTCGTTTTCCGGGGCAATTGAGGCCATCACCATCCAATAAAATGGATACACAAAGGTCAAGGCACTGATAGTCAGAGCAGTATAGAATAATATTGATTTGAATTTTTTCAATGGTCTTTCTCAATGAACTTTTTTTGAATCATCACAACAGCTAAAATTATGAACGCAAAAAACAGACCTAAGGTTGCTGCATATCCCATATGATAATAGAAGAATCCTTGTTTGTAGATATAAAGCACTGCGGACATTGTACTATTCAATGGTCCTCCGCCTGTCATAATATACGGTTCAATAAATAATGAGAATCCTCCTATCGTTGAAAGAATTACTACCATAAAAATTGTTGGGTTTATCATTGGCAAAGTAATTCTGAAGAATTTTTGCAAATGGTTAGCACCTTCGAGATCTGCTGCTTCATAATATTGTGTCGGAACAGTTTGAAGACCAACCAAAAATAGGACTATGTAAAGTCCTACATTTTTCCAGGTTGCCATCACCGCAATTGAAGCCATTGCAATATTCGGATCTGTTAACCATCCAATTTTGCCAATTCCTATTCCTGTAAGTAATCTATTTAAAAGCCCAGTATCATACCCATATAGCTGCTGCCATAAAATCGTAACCACCACTCCAGATACTATAACTGGCAGAAAAAATGCGCCTCTGAAAGCACCTCTTAATTTGATTTTTTGATTTAATATTTCTGCAAGAAACAGAGCAACGATTATTTGAAGTGGAATGTGAATAACTAAGAATATTAAAGTGTTACTTATCGATCTTATAAAAGTTTTATCATTGAATAATCTTATATAATTATTCAACCCGGTAAATTCCATTGGAGAAATAATATTCCATTTGTGAAATGTCAGCACTATAGAAAACCCCACTGGAAAAGCAACGAACAACATAAAATGGACTAAATATGGAGACACAAGCAAGTAGGGTAGTATTTTTTTTTTATTAATCATTTCTATTCTAGGAACAATAAATTTACTGCATCCGCTGCATCATTTATAGCTTCCTCGGGGGTCTTTTCCCCATAAACAACACATGCCTCATATTGCTGCGAAATCAAATCAAAAATTTCCTTTAGTACTGGTGATGCATCTGTTCCTTTAACATACACCGACTGATCGGCAAAGATTTTCATCTTTGGATTATTAGTGAAATAATCATTAAAGAAAGTATCGCTGCTAAGATTTTTTCTTCTCGGCAATTGATTTGTTATTTCCAAAAGTTTCAGATCGCTTTCTCTGTCAATCATAGTTTTGATATAATTCCATGCTGACTGAGGATATTTACATGTTTTAAAGATGACTATATTTTTGGGATCACCATAAGTATAAACAGGTCCTTGATGTCCATCGGGTACAGGCATAAAAGTATACTCATATTCAAAACCTTTCGGTTTAAACTTTTCAGCGTGCGCTATTTCCCAGGGTCCTGTAAACCTTGTTGCTGTAACTCCAGCTAAGAAAACATCTTGCCGTGCAGAAAGTTTTTCCTTGGAAAAATAATTTTTTTTGTACATTTCTTGCAGAAAGGAAAAAACCTCAATTGCATATTCATTATTGAAAGCTACTTGATTATTTTTAACTAATGGCGCTCCACCCGATGCTGCAAGGTATAACGGATAAAAATCAAAAAATCTTTGCCACCAGGTTACTTCTACCTCGCTATAACCAAACCATCTGTCAATATATCCATCACCATCAAAATCTTTTTGAAATTTTTTTGAGGCATCGAAAAATTCGCTGTATATTTTGGGAGGACTTGTTAGTTCCAAATCATTTATAAAATTAATATTATAAATCAGCATAATTGGGTTGATTTTCCACGGAATCTGGTAGATGTGACCATCGAGTGATTTTATCTCTTCGATGACAACACTATCGCATCTTTCATAAAGAAAATCCAGAAACCCTTTAAGTGTATCAAGTGCAACTAAAACACCAGCCTGAGCGTATGCTTCAACATCTCCCTGCCACATATTGGAATATATATCTGGAGTAGTTTTTCCCACAACTGCGGCTAGTATAATTTCCTCACTCGATCGGCCCTCGGGAACCGGTTGGTATTTAACTTGATCGTTTGGGTTATTCTTGTTCCATTCATCCGTATTTATTTTAGCAAACTTTATTTCATCGGTATTATTTGAACACCAGTACAATAATGCATTACGAGAATCTTTATTATTACTGCTGCAACTGATTAGAACATAACTGAGTAAAACTACAATTATAATATTAAATAAATATTTCATGTATTTTTTTTACTCCCAGTTTACCCAATCACTGTCTATGGAGGGATATGCAGGTCTAGGAATTAAATTTCCGCGCTTGACTATGTACGTATCAATAGCTTTTCTATCGTTCTCTGCCGATACTTTTATTCCTCTCAGAACCTCTTCGTTGATTTTAATTTTATATTTCTTTTTTAGGTCATTAAGTCTATAAAAAATCTTTTTAGACAGCTCTTCATTTAAAATTTCGGTGCGGGATTTTTTATCATCAACCTGATTAATTTCTTCATAATTTAATGTAACAGAGTTAGCCAACTCATTCCTATAAACGCTGTAGCTTATTTTATCCCGCCACCATCCTGCTTGTCTTTCTACCCAATCAGATTCATCGTATCCAGCTTGATAAGCTTTAGCGGTAAGCAGCTTATCTCTTATCATAAGCCAGACTAAATTTTCTAATGATTTTGAAAAATCAATAAAACTATTTTTTGATAATTTGATGTGCTGCTCACGATTCCTAAACCAAATTATAAATTCATCTAATGATATATTGCTACTCTCGGATGTGACCAATGTTAAACCAGTGTATTTCTCTCCTCTTTTGAGTCCAAGATTGGTTAATGCATTATCAAGTTTCTTATCCAATTCCCATTCAGAATATTTCTCTGATGAAAGAGAAAATTTTCCGGTATATGATCTAAGAACGTTAAACACATCCCGTTTAATGGTAGGATTCTCGCTCTCGAATAAGCCCTTTACATATTGATCGGATAAAATATCCATCTTACTTTTAGTAATTGCATTGATTGATTCAGACTTAAGCTTATTAAATTCTGATTCACTTGTGATTATATTTTTCCATATGTTCTCAATCTTAATTATGTACCATCCGTCATCACTATGAATAGGAGCTGATATATCTCCAGCAGATAAAGTATCAACGATTTGAGCAAATATGGGATTTTTAATATATAGGTTATAAAGGCTGCTCTTCATTTCCCGATCATCGATAAATACTGAATCGCTTATTTGTGCATTGAAGAGAGCATCAAAAGAGATTCCATTCTTTAATTGCTGCAAATAATTTTGTAGTAATTCTGAATCTGAAGCATATAACCACCTGATTTCATATTCACTAAGTTTCTTATCAATGACCTTTTCAATTTCACTCTCATTTATATCAACCTTTGGCAGAATCTCTTTCTTGAATAATTCCTCTGTAATTAAATCGGATTCTATATCACTGTAGATTCCTTTAGCAAATTCTTTTTCCATTAAACCTTTTTCATACCCATCCCAAGCAAGTAACTTTTCATTGATCATATAATTAAGATGAGTCCGTTTTGAATCATCCTTTCTTTTGGGAAAAGCAGGTCCGAATTCATAACTGTAAATGAATTCTTCAGCAGTAATTTTTATTGCGCCAATCTGTGCAACAATTTCATTTTTATTTTTTGAATTTTCATCCCCCTCAAAAAATAGATTTTGGGAATAGCTGTTCTTCATATAAAGCAGCAACAATATCAATAAGATAGTTTTCAATTCCTTCTTTTAATCAATACTGAAGAATTATTATAATGGATAATTAACGATATAATTACTAGAATTTTATACCCACTGAAAAACTGTGCACATTTTTTAACTTACCAAAATCCCTGAAGGCATAATCAAAATTTACAATTGCTGTACTTAACAACATTTTAGAATTAACACCTGCACCAAAAGAAAGTCCTCCCTCAGCATCTTTGAGAAACAAGGAATTGTATCCCCCTCTTAGTAAAAAGAAATCCATAAATGAAAATTCTGCACCGACATTTAAGCTTTGGTAATTATTATTTGGCACAGCAGCATCAGCGGATACAACTAATTTATAGTTGTCAAATTGGTATGCGGGAATTGAAACACCTATCTGAAAATGAAGAGGTAAATCCCAGGCATCCAGCTCAATATTTGTAGGTATCCTTTCATTCGAACCTTGTTTTGTTTCGTCAATACGTATAAAGTTTCTTGTGTCTCTTCCCTCTAAACGCATGGATGTTCCGAAGTTTGACAATACAGCCCCTATAGTCAATCCTCCTAATAAATCTGTTTTAAAGATTGTACCTGCATCAACCGCAAAGGCAGATGAGCTCATATGCCAGATAGATTGCTTTATATATTTTGCAGTTATACCAACCGAAAATCTCTCGGTTAAACGTCTTGCAAAAGAAATTGCAACTGAGATATCACCAGCACTAAAATTTTCGCCAGTTCCGTCTGGTTGTTCAACCGTTCTAACTTTCATATCATCCATTGAAAGAGAAGTGAAGCTCAAACCCATATTTCCGAAATCTCCTAATGGAATAACTAAACCGGCATAATCAAATCTCGTATCAGCTATCCAATTTGTGTGCACTAGAATCGCTTCATACTTTGTAAGAGTTGCAATACCTGCAACATTCCAATATAATGTCGAAGCATCATTTGCCAGACCAACAAAAGCACCCCCCATTCCGTTTGCAGCAGCACCAACTCCAATTTCTAGAAATGAAGCAGCTGTTGTCCCAGTTTTTGAAACGTTTTGAGAATAGAAATTTTGATTCGCAGAAAAGAGAATTACAATTGACATTAATATTTTTACTCGAGTAATTTTATGCATAGTACCCTCTTGCAGTAATTTAAACTTTTTAATTTCAATCATTTTATGATCGCAAACTTTCCGATCTTTTCACCAATACCCGGTGCATCAACATGATAGACATATACTCCGAATGCAATATCCATTCCGTCTCTCGAAACAAGATCCCAGCTTTCCTGTCCGTCTGATATTGAGCTGGAATGTTCGATCGTATCCACAAGCTTTCCGCTTATAGTGTAAATGCTGATTGTACACTGGCTGGGCAGATGCATAAAGTATATACGCCTTTCACCACGTCCAACTTCGTTTGAAAGAGGTTCCCACGATGCGGCTCCGACATACGGATTAGGTACAACTGCAACGTTATTAAGATCGGATTCAGCTTTAGACTTGTCAAATCCCTGGCCTTTCAACGCGAACTCGTAGAACTCGCCTTTTCTGAATGGTTTTTTATTCACTACTTTAAAAACTTCCCCATACTGTGGAGCGCGCTGCAAATTTTCAGCAATTGTTGTGTCTTTAAGCAGAGTAACTGACCAACTAACGTGCAGATTTGAAAAATTGGTCGCCTTCTTACCGAGTGAATCTCCAAATACAAAAAATATTGCATCGCCATCGTTAAATATTTTATCCGAATTAGCATCCCTGAAAATGAACTGAAAATGGTCAATTCCTTCAGTGAGGTTATTAACAATAATGTTCGACTGTATTGGCTGACTAAAAGCTGTAGCTGGAAATGACAGGTCACCCTGACCGGGTTCCATTAACTTTATTTCAAAATCAGCAGGATAGTTTATTTTCTTTCCCAGATAAGCTGCTAGATATCTGGAGTCAAATCCAACCTGCACAATGTAGTTACTGTTTCCTGTAACCCATCCTGTTTTATCAAAGTCAATTGCTACAGCAGTATCACTCTTTATGTCAACCGTAAATCCATTGAGGACCGGGGTCTGTTCTTCAACTCCATCTATTCTCTGATGGTTTATCAATGTGTCGCCAGTTATTACATTTAGGAGTGAATACTCGGGGTGAGCTAAATTGCGATATGGAGTATTTTCATCAAACTCTAGCCTGTAAGTATTGAAATGCTTTATAGAATCAGGGTTGAGTATCTCAATAGAAATGTTTCCAGTACCTGGTCCACTTCCTTCAAAAGATGTGACTTCCGGTGCCTGATAACCTGCAGCAGGTGCTCTGGGAGTTATAACAGCAGTATTTATATCTGTAGTAATGTTCCCATTAATATCTTTCTTAAGAATTGTTGTAGTTTCCGAAGGCGGTATACCTTCAAAATTCCCTTCTATGGTAGTGGTTTCAAATCCTCTGTCATAAGCCGCAACAGCATAGTAGTAGGTCTGGCCATTCTGTACAGTAGTGTCAATAAAAGAATGCTTTAGGCCCGTATCATTTCCCAGATAAAACATTGCACCATTAACATTTATTGGATGAAGCCCCGTTATCCCATCAATTATATCGAATTGGGCAATTGGAGATCTAAAAATTGGTTTACCGTAAGCATCTGTAATTATCTTGTTCTCTAGAAAATTAGGTTCGGTAGATCTGTAAATCCTGTATCCTTCAAAATTTACTCTCTGATAAAATTCATCAAAAGTCTTCTCGGCTCTATCATCCCAGTATAGGATGACTTTGTGATCATCCGGAACTGCAGTTAGAATTGGTTTTTCAGGTGGCTTAGCAAAACGATAGTTTGCATTATAGATTTGCTGCACTGTCTTCTTTCTTCTAAAAAGATCATTTTGATTTATTCCAAAAATCATAGACATTGAAAATCTTTCTGTCTCACCTTCTTCCTGAATTTCTCCTGTAGCGGCAGAATAAGTATTCCTGCCATTCATGCTGAAAAGATAACTTGAAAAATAATTTGCAAGGTTTACACCAATAAGGGATTGACCATGTGGCTCAGGCAGCCCTGATAATACAGTCCAGTTCTCTTCATCTCTATTTAGTTCGTATTTATGTACTGCGTAAATTGCAAAGCCTGTTAATCCTAGCTGATCCGACTCGTCTTTATCTAATATTCCAAAGTTTGGTTCTCCTTGATCCGGTTTACCGTTAGCCTCCGTTCCATCATTATCGGGACCTGAGTAATTCGCGTCGAATGGACCTATCCCATCTGTTCCAACATCATCATATAAAGGCTCACCTGCATCCCATTGATTATTATTATTCAAATCGAAATAGGATTTCCAGTTCGCATTTTCATCGGCATCCCAGTGAGGTCTCCAGGAATAACCATAAAATTGTCTGAACTTCGTTGTATCTTGAAATACATTTCTTAAAAAGGGATCTTGATTAGGATCAGTTATAAAAATTGCCGCAGTGTTATTTCTTTTTTCATCTGTCAACCCGTCTGAGTCGTTATCTCTCGAATCATCAGGAACGCCAGGACTTTCAAGGAATGCGTAACCAGCAAGACCCACAGGACTCCAGTTTCCCGGACTACCAAAAGGCACAACAGACCAAGCATATGACATGTCCAGCAGTTCGTTATAATCTCCTGCGTTATTCGAGGAATTATCATGGCCCCCTATTCCCCAGTCTACATATTGTGCAAATAAAGTTTTTTCATAATCATAAGTTCCCATATTTGTGATCTCATAATACCAGAAGATTACGTCTTCTGCTAAAACCTGAGACCATTGGAAACCTCTTGCCCTGACTTGCATACCTAATCCTCCTCGAGTTGGATCATTTACATCGGGAGTAAAATTATTTTTTAATAGGTACTCTCTGTCCTCATTATCGTCAAAGACAAAATAAGTTTCTACATCTGCATTAAATACACCTTTACCAAAAAATCCATTCCAGGTACCTTCCCAATCAGTAGGTCTATCAGGCCATGTGACTGGCCATGTGACTGGATCATCACTTCGTGCTGGAGAACTACTATATGGCGCTGAATAACCGGGTAATGGCCACCAACCATACGTAACCCCTGTAGCAGCATTGAATCGAGTAAACTCATAATAGTTTGTTTCAAGCGGATGAATCAGTTTTCCTGCAGGATCGGTAGCTTCAGCCTGGACAATAATTGCAACACCATCTACATAAGTGTGGTTAGTACCTTTCGGCCAAACCCCGCTTCTGCTTGGTTCATTCAACCAGTCTGCAATTTCACCAAAGTTGTAATAAACTGTTGCAGCAAGGTTGCCGTCCATAAATCCTTTTTTTGTCTGATTGTGATCACCTTTGTTTTTATCTACAATCCTTTGACCAATAGCCAGATCGGAATTGATAAAAAATGCTGCTACAACTAGAATTATAAAACAGAAACTATTTTTCGTTATCAACATTTTCACTCCAATAAATATATAACCTAAAATGAAAAATCAGCACCTAGAACAATTTGTCTAGGTGATGAATAAAAATCCGGTCTTGTAAAGAATTCCCTTATTGTATTTACACCTCTTGGCGCTGTTTGATTTCTGGTAAGTTCCAAAGTATCTCCAGCTCTTCCAGTATCGCCAAAAACATTTACTTCATTTAGAGTGTCAAATAAATTAAAGATCTTCATGTATATTGAAAACTGATGACCTGCTAATTCAAAAAACTTTGTTGCATAAAAATCCACATTGTAAAAGGCTGGTCTGTTGTCGCTATTTTCCAATCCTGTTCTTTGATTTTGTAAAGCTGGCGTGTAAGGTAAACCTGACCCAAGTCGCCCAATGAAGCTTACGATGTAATTTCCTGGTGTTCCAAGGGTCAGAGTAAAGTTCAGTGAGTGGGTTCTATCCCAGTCTAATGGTACGAGTTGCTTATTCGACTCAATTGGTGGATTAGATTGTGCATTATTAAATGCTGCATTAGGATCCGAAGCGCTGCCTTTTGCAATTTGAAAAGTATAATCTACTGTTGCACCTATACCATTGCTAAATCTCTTTTCAAAAGATAAAGTTATACCTTTTACACTGCCATAATCTTTATTGATAAGCTTGCTGAATTTTCTAAATTCATTTTTAATAAATATTTCTGAAGCAAGTAAATTTCTTATATCTTTATAATAACCTGTAATTGTGATACCTAACTCATCAGTTAAAGCTTGCTGTAAACCTATTTCATACATAATGGTTTGCTGCGGTTCAAGATCTGCATTCCCAATAGTGTTACCTATATTCTCTGGAAAGTCACCTGTAAGCGGAATTCTAAAATTAGGATTCCGATACAAATTTTCGAATGGAGGTATCTGGAAAAAGTGACCGTATGAAATATGAATTGCACCTTTATCTGATATGGGATAAGACAATCCTATGCGCGGGCTAATTTGAGATTTAGATTTAGCGCTTATTAAAAGTGAGTCCGGAAACGGAGGTTGAAGTTCATCTAAAAGATTAATTTTATTAGGATCTTTTACATATTTACCATCCGGTTCAAAATAGTCAAACCTCAGACCAACATTGACTATTAGATAATCAATTTCCACTTTATCTTGAATGTAATATGCGAACTGGTAAGGATTAGCTTGATATGTGTTAAAATTAAAAGCACCTGGTGCCGGTATCATTGGTTTAAAGTTTGATGTAGCATCAATAACAATTTGGAAATCTTCATACTTCAGATTGTGATATGTTAAATCAATTCCCGTTTTAATTTGATTTATATTATCAATTTGCCAGGTAAAATCTGATTTACCGGTAAAACTTGTTGTGGTATGATTAAAGTGCCAATTTTGTGTCCCGCCGGTCAGGAATGCATTCCCGCTTACGTCTTTCTTTCTATTTGGATCTACATATCGAGGATCGAGAGGATCTTTGTATACATATTGTTTAAACTCTGATCTAAGTCCTGAAAAGGAAAAATCTATAAATGCTGAATTATCCAACAATAACGTATAGCTTGCTATACCTAAATAACTCTTTTGAAACTTTTTATAATCACCATCAGGATTCAGTCTATAGAGATGATCATAATCTCTGTATTTATTATCCTGATAAAGTCCGGAAAGTACAATTCCTTTTCCACCGCCAACATTAAGAGCCAATTTACCCTGTAAGGATAACCTGCGATTAAAATTCATAGGTACATAGGCTTTGTCACCTGTAGCTCCAACGTACCAATCTGCTGGATTGTTGGCCGAGAAATTAGAAGAGTCTGAAGGATTAAAAATTCTTTGTCCATAAATTGAACCTTCATCGTAATTATAGCGACCGGAAAAAAAGAACTTCATAAAATTTTCTAAACCTGGTACGGGTCCGCTAATATTTCCCTTAATATTATAAACATTAGTGGGACTGATGTGATCTATATTTGTAAAAATATCCTTATGTGAACTAACATAATCACCAGAATAGAAAGAAAGATTTCCATCTAATTTATCGCCTGCAATTTTTGTCACCTGATTAACGACGCCTGAAAGCGCTTCTCCATATTCTGCGTTAAATGTGCCTGTAAGCACTTGGATTTCTTCTATACTATTTACTTCTGCTGATAATGATGACTGACCGGAATATACATCGTTCACAGGTACACCATCGATTAAATATTTTACTTCGTTACCTCTGCCACCTCTAAAATGTCCATCGACAACACCTGCCTGCAAATTTACAACAGCAGCAACATCTTCAAGCGGAAGCATCGAAATATTATCACCACTTATTGTTTCTTCAGTAGAGGTCAAATCTTTTCTGACTATAGATTTTTCAGCAGTTACAAGTACCTCTCCTAGTTCAATTGACTCCGGATTTAACTCAAAATCAATTTTTGTCGTTTGGTCAATCGATACTCTAACTTTTTGAATGGTAAATGATGAATAACTTATCACTGATGCTTTTATTTGATATTCACCTGGAGGAATATTTAAAATGAAATAATTTCCATCAATATCTGAAGAAGCTCCCAGTGTTGTACCAACTATTAATATATTAGCTCCTATAAGTGCTTCACCAGTGCTTTTATCAGATATTTTGCCTGCAATTTTTCCCGTAGTACCAGCATAGATAAAAGTTCCAAATAATATTGCTAAAATACTGATTGATGAAATTATAGCTTTATTACAACTAGTAATAGTGAACATTACATCCACCTATCATTACATTAAAAGAATATTTATTAATTAAAATTTAAATTAAAAAGGGCACCGTTTTCAGGTGCCCTCGTTAAAGTACTTTATTTCAGAAGAACCATTTTTCTTGATTCATTGAATTGACCGGTTCGTATAGTATAAATATACAATCCACTAGATACTTTTGATCCATAATCATTTTCTCCATTCCATTGAACTTTGTAGACTCCGGAATTCTGTTCATTATTGATCAAGGTTTTCACCTCACGCCCAAGTAAGTCATAAATTATTAACGTAACCAACGAATTCGTTGGTAGTGAATAACTTATTACAGTACTCGGATTAAAAGGATTTGGAAAATTTTGAGATAAACTGAAATCTTCAGGTAAGAAAGGATCCTTAACCTCAGTTACTTCGTAAATTTTCTTAATCTCTAGAGCATCCATATAAACAGTACCCGAGAATCTTCCTAATGGGTGTAATCTTACAGAAATTGATTTTGCAACCTGACCTGCTGGCGGATTCGGTACAGTTAAATCTACATAAAACTGTTTCCAGTCAAATGATGTCGCATTTGGAAATATCAATGGGATGTCAGGGCTGGCTGCATATTGTCCCCAACCTTCATTATTGCCTAATGTTGTATGGTATATGGCTGTAAGAGATACACTCCATGCATCGCCAACTGCCAAAGCTGAATCCGGCTGTAGGTTCATTCCCTTTATCCAGACACTAATCCTTATAACATCGCCCGGAACAACTCCATTCAAAGCAGTTATATCCTGTGGCTCGTCCATTGATCTTGACTGACCTAACGGGGGTTGACTGTTCAATGGATACCTTCTTGTTCCAACAAATCCATCATGTGTTCCTACAGGTATGTCAAATTTCAATGAATAGTTCCCATGATACGCATATTCATCTGTCACTATTGTATTTTCATATCCCTGATCTAATACTCCGTCATTTCCTCCGATTGGCGGCATCCAGTAAAACCATCCCGTAGGTACTCCTAACTGTGTGTTCCAATCCTGACCTGCCCAGCCATCTCTGCCTACAAATAGATAATCATCCGTCCATACTGTCCCTGTTGCATCTTTACCACCTACAAACCTGATTATTGTTTTCCACGAGTCTTCAGGTAAACTTATTTCACCTACTGCTGTAGTATCTGCTACCCAGCCGGTTGTGCTCGCTGCACTTTGATCTAATTCGAACTTCTTCTCTCCTATTAAGCTTCCATCCTCTCGGTAGAATGAATAACTTACAAACCACTTCTGATCTTCAGTTGTTGGATTTGTATTTACCCCAGATGTCTTATAGTACATTCCAAATTTTATATCTACATTCTTGAAATGTTTTTCCGACCACAAATCAGCCATATTCTCTGACTCCCACTTTGCTGCTTCTGATGTTGTCGTCTTCGTTATCTTGAGTGATTTGCCCATTGACCTGAATTGATCCGTCGCCCAGCTTAGTGTTGAACCACTGGGTTCTGCTCCCTTTGTCCAGTATGATGGCAATTGCTGTTCGAAACTGCCAAATAGGTTCATTCCGCTTTGTGCCTGTAAAGGAATTTGAATTGCCACCATTATGATGGATAAAAATCCAATACACCATTGAAAAAAATTGCTAAGATGAGACATAGCTCCTCCTTGTAATTAGTTGTTAGTTATTGTTGATTATTAGAACTTTAATATTGTGCGCAAAACCATTATTGTGAAAAAAGTTATTTATATCTTTAAGACAGATTTGTTTCGTAATTAGTTTTTGAACTTTAATTCTGTTTTGAGTTAATAAGTCAATTGCTGGTTTAATCGTAAATGGATTAAGGAATGAATTAAATATTTTTAATTCATTTTGGAAGAGATGTTGTAAATTCAAAGTAATGTGTTGATCTTTTGGTGCCAGACCGAATATCACAATTTTGCCTCCCTTACCTGCAAGTTTAATCGCTTGATCTACGGTGTCTTTATTCCCAACACATTCGATTGCTACATCAACCTGGGAGTCGGTTAATTCGTTTATCTTTTCAAAAATTCCTTCCTCAATAGAACTGAAATAATAGTCTGCCCCAAGTTCAATCCCCAACTTTTGTTTATGTGGATCGGGTTCAATTAGTATGATTCTTGAGGCTCCAGCATTTTTCACTAATTGTACCATGAGCAAACCTATCGTTCCTCCGCCTATTATGACCACTGAATTTCCAGGGCTTATTCCTGCATGTTCAATCCCTCTCAAACAGCAAGAGAGAGGTTCAGCAAACGTGGCTATACGTAGATCGAAATCATTTGGAACGCGATAAGCTTGTGAAACAGGGACAATCGAATATTCTGCAAATCCACCGTTTAGTGTCACTCCAAGAGCTTTAAGATTTTCACAAAAATTAATCTTTCCAATTCTGCAGTATCTACAATACCCGCAGTAAATATTTGGATCGACTACTACTTTATTGCCGATATCAAATTTAGCATCCTTACTTCCTTTATCTGTTATTACACCACTGTATTCATGTCCGAGTATAACAGGTAAACTAGAAGAAGCATTACCTTCATATATATGTCTATCGGTACCACACACTCCACAATAAGCGACTTTAATAAGAAGCTCACTTTTCTCTAACGGTCTAAGACAATAGTCTCTTACTGTAATGTTTCTGGTACTACTAAATACTGCGGCAAGCATAATTATTTATCATCTAGGTTTATAAGCTGATGTCGAATTTCTAATAATTAAGTCAACTGGAATAAGAATTTTTTTGTGAATAGATTTTTTGTTTTTAAGAAGATTAACAATTAGTCTAAGCGCTTCTACACCCAATTCAACTTTTGGAACTCTTATTGTAGTCAATGGTGGGTCCAGCATTAAATCTGCTTCAATGTCATCAAAACCAATTACTGAAACATCTTTTGGAATTTTATATCCATTGTCTTTTAAATAGTGCATTACACCAATAGCTTGGGCATCATTACCGGCGAATACAGATGTTACTTCTTTATTATTCGTAAATAATTTTTTTGCCAAATAAAAACCATTTTGCCTATCAGGATAATTCGTATTAGTAAAAATTAGATTGTTCCGTATAGGAATTTTCGCATTTTCTAAAGCTTGCTTATAACCTGATAATCTATCGGATAGACTTGGATGATCAATATCTCCAGAAATGTAGGCAATATTTCTATGCCCAAGATTTATTAAGTGGCTAGTCGCTAACAATCCACCTTGGATATTGTCAATTAATACAAGAGGATAATTATTTCCTGGAGGAATAAAATCAACAAAAACGGTTGGAATATTATAGGCCGATAATCTTGAGATAAGAATACTGGGTATCTTTCCAGCTATTAACAATCCATCAACACTTTTATTTAAAATAAAACGCGGTAATGAATCCTTTTCGTTAAAATCAGGTTTAATACTTGTTAATAATATGTAATAGCCCTCGCCGCGTGCCTCAAACTCAGTTCCCAAAAATATTCTTGTATAGAACGGTTCAGTTCTTAAAAAATGATCATCAGTAAGTATAAAACCGATATTACCTGTTTTACCAGTAACCAAACTTCTTGCTGATTTGGAAGGATGGTAGTTTAAGGATTTAATAGTTTTTTGTACGCGGTTTTTTGTTTCTGCAGAGATGGGTTTAGTCTTGTTAATCACATATGAAACTGTTGCAATCGAAACACCGGCTTTGTTTGCAATATCTTTTATTGTTGGTTTCATTTAAATATGGTTAAACGTTTAACTAAAATTTAATGTATTTAACCACTTAAGTCAAGCTAAACCCAATATATATTTTCTCAATTAATATTATGGATAATTTTCTAGTAACATACTTTTAAGAAGTTAAGCAATCATTCAATCAATTAATTCCGAATAAAAATTATCCCAATCCTTTCAATAAAATAAGTAATCTTTAACATTGATGTCTTTTAGATTTCTTATAAATACTCGGAGTTAGATTTCCGACTGAAGTTGTAATTGAATTAGTTGTAGGTCAAATTAAGTTGCTTTTTGAAAACAGATGATTTTTACATTTTTCATTAAAATAAAAAAATGCGAAAACATATCGCTTTCGCATTCTTATGTGGGCCCAGAAGGACTTGAACCTCCGACCCGCTGATTATGAGTCAGCTGCTCTAACCAACTGAGCTATGGGCCCCAATACTTTTAATTTTTACTTATTGAATTTTAGATGGGCTAATTTTCAGTCAGTTGCTCTAACTCCACCAAAGGCGGACAGGCAACTGAGCTACGAGCCCAATCTACAATTTTTTATTTTCCATAAATTTCGACCCGCTGATTATGAGTTACCTACTCGCCTCCGCCTGAGGCGGATCAGCCTCCGGCTGAAACTGAGCTACGAGCCCCAATACTTTTAATTTTTACTTATTGAATTTTAGATGGGCTAATTATCAGTCAATTGCTCTAACTCCACCAAAGGCGGACAGGCAACTGAGCTACGAGCCCAATCTACAATTTTTTATTTTCCATAAATTTCGACCCGCTGATTATGAGTTACCTACTCGCCTCCGCCTGAGGCGGATCAGCCTCCGGCTGAAACTGAGCTACGAGCCCGTTTAACGAATGGAAAAATAATACTTATATGGTCTTTTTGCAATAACACTAAAGTATATAATTTTTGCACTACCGCTCATCAAATTTAATTCTTTTTTCTCAGCTAAATTCTATAAGTTTCCGCCAATAATTTTTTACATAAAAATAAAGGTTAGTATAAAAAATGGTTAGAGAAAAACTTTTCTCGCTTTCTATAATTATTATCATCTTAGCTAATACAAACATTTTTGGACAAGATTTGGAACGAAAAGATGTCGACCCTAAGTACAAATGGAATTTAGAGGATCTCTACAAATCAGAAAATGAATGGTTAGAAGATAAAGAAAAAATATCAATGGAGCTCCAAAAGGTCACGGAGTATCAGGGCAAACTTGACAATAGTGCTGACGATCTATACTCTGGACTAAAAACCTATACAAATTTGCTCAAGGATTTTTACAAGTTTATTAGTTATGCAAACCAGCGCAGAGATGAAGATTTAAGAATTTCCGATAATCAAGCATCCGCACAGATTGCTTCTACACTCGGTTCAGAGTTTTCCCAAAAGACTTCTTTTATCAGTCCGGAAATTCTAAAGATAGATCCTCAAATAATTAAGAACTTCTTTAGTCAGAAAAAGGAACTTACAGAGTTCAAAATGTTCATTGAGGATATTCAGAGGTTAAGAGATCATACTCTCTCAGCTGAAGAAGAGAAAATACTTGCAAGCTTTGGGATTACCGCAGAAACACCATCCAATGTTTACGGAATTTTTAATAATGCTGAAATGCCTTTCACAGAAGTAGCTTTATCGACTAATGAAAATGTAAAATTAACTCCAGCTTCATATACTCGTTATCGATCAACTGGAAATAGAGATGACAGAAAGAAAATTTTTGAAAGTTTTTTCAATAATTACGGTAAATTTCAAAATACATTAGGTGCTAACTATTCCGGTAAAATTCAAAATGATTTTGCCTTTGCTAAGAACAAAAAATTTAGTTCAGCGCTTGAATACGCTCTGAGTGCCAATAATATCCCTACATCGGTGTATGAAAATTTGATTGACCAAATCCATAAGAGTCTTCCGACACTACATCGTTTTCTAGAATTAAAAAAGAAAATGCTTGGTATTGATACTCTTCACTATTACGATTTATACACTCCATTGGTAAAAAGATTAGATAAGAGTTACACAATTGAAGAAGGTCAAAAATTAATTTTGTCAGGATTAAATCCGTTAGGAGCAGATTATCTTAAAACTCTTAACACTGCTTTCAGCAATAGATGGATTGATTATTATCCTTCAACCGGGAAAAGAAGCGGAGCTTATTCTAACGGTTCTTCCTATGATGTTCATCCGTATATTCTAACAAATTGGAATGATAACTATGAATCCCTCTCGACTTTAGCTCACGAGCTTGGGCATACAATGCACAGCTACTACTCCAATAAAACTCAGCCGTTTGTTGACGCCGGTTATTCCATCTTTGTTGCAGAGATTGCTTCAACTGTAAACGAAACTCTTTTAAACAATTACTTGGTGAAAACTACAAGAAGTGATGAAGAAAAACTTTCCATTTTAGGTTCATACCTTGAGTTGCTGAGAAATACAATTTTCAGGCAGACTTTATTTGCAGAGTTTGAACTTGAAATGCATAAAATGGTAGAGCACGATGAGCCATTGACCGGTGAGATCATCAGCAATGCTTATTATGAATTAGTTAAAAAATATTACGGTCACAATACTGGAGTTTGCATTGTTGATCCATACATCGCTTACGAGTGGGCTTACATACCTCATTTTATCAATTACGCTTATTATGTATATCAATATTCAACTTCACTCATTTATGGAACTGCAATTGCGCAGAAAATATTTGACGAAGGAAATCCTGCAGTAAATGATTATTATAATCTATTAAAAGGCGGCAATTCTAAATATCCGATCGATTTAATAAAAGATACAGGAATTGATCCGTTATCTCAACAGCCGTTTGAGCTTACCATGAAAAGAATGAATAACGTGATGGATGAAATTGAAAAGCTGCTAAAGTAGATTTACATAGTTTCAATTAATAATAAGCTGTCGAAATCACAAGCACCAAACGCTGAATAATAAGTAAGTTACTCAAGTTAACCGCCTATTAAAAGAAATTTAGTATATGCCACGAATAAACACTAATGTGAGTCTAATATTTTCTATAATGATTCGAGAATATTAGTGTAATTATCCCAGCGGGATGACTATGTCATTGGCGAAAAAATTTTAGCATCAACTTGAGTAAGTTATAAAGATAATATTCAAATATCTAAACTTGATGATGGGGATTTGAATATTGGGATTATCTGGAATTTGTTTTTTAGGATTTGGAATTTACAATCGCGCTTACGCTAAATATTTTTTAATTCTCTCAATTGTGAGCGGAGCTGAACCTTCATAATGATTGTTGATGTTTAAGTAAACATCAATCTTACGTGAAGCGAGATCATTCACCAATTCTGCAACTTTTTTCAATTCTGCGTGCCGATCGATGTAAATTTTATTCCAATTACTTCCACTTATTTTTTCTATCCCCTGCCTATCTTCTCCATGTAATCGAATTACAGCCAGATCTTTTATGAAAGCATTAAAGTTTTTGTACAGGTCGAATATTGAAGGCATATAATATCCTTGAAGAAATACATGATAAATATTTAAGCTGTTCAGAAATTCAAAATATTTTTTTATAAGGTAATTCGGATTTCTAATTTCAATTCCTATAGCAGGAATTTCCTTACGCAAATTTGCATGAAATGCTTGAAACACTTCCATGAAACGATTTAGCGAAGCCATTTTATGTTTGTTAAGATATTCAAACTGAAACATCAAACAGCCGATTTGACCTTTTATCGGTTCGATTAAATCTAAAAACTCCTCGAATAAATTGTTGGAAAGAAAGTGTGGATTCTTTACGAGTTCTTCAGTTTTATTTTTATTATAGAAATGAGTGAGTGTGATTGAGTTTGGAACTTTTATTGTGAACTTAAAATCTTTCGAAACTGATTCTTTATACTCAAGCACTGCAGATTTTTGCGGTAAGGCAATTTTAGTACTTGAAAACAGAGACCAAAACCATTGATCAATCTCAACGGTATCGTAATGTCGGGAATATTCCTCCAAATAATTAATATTTTCATTTTCAGGATAGACAATCCCCTTCCACGAATCATACTTCCAGCTGCAAGTTCCTATTCTAAGTTTTTTATTCATCAGTAATACTTATAGAGATATTGAATAATTCCTATAAGCTTTTCATTATCATCATATTTCTGCTCTTCAATAATATTCTTATTGTCATCATACTTGTAAATGTATCTAAAGTTTAACCTATCATTTTCGTCATAACTACTGGAAGTAGTCTTCATTCCTTCATCATTGTACTCGTTTTCAATTTTATATTCTGAGTTTCCATCCGCGTCGTACCATTCATCGGAAATTAAATTGAGGTTTGAGTCATAATCATACTCATAATATTTCTCGGCTTTTCCTTTCAAGTTATATCGTGTGGATTTAATTTTATTTCCAGCCTTATCATATTCATAAGTATATTTTTTATCGGACTTATTTTGGGCATCATATCTCCAAGCTTCGATTCGAAATCCCTTATCAGAATATTTGTATTCGAATCGATTTTGTGCTCTTCCATTTTTATCAAATATCGTAGTCTCAGTCAAAAATCCTTTTAGATCATACTTTGCAGTTGACAATTTTCCTTTATTAACCAATTTTCCTTTGGAGTCATACTCAAATCTTATCCTATCCACTGCTGATATTTTTAGTTTCTTAATTAATTCTCTTTCCCTTACATCCATAGTTTTAAGCAATGTTGTCGGTTCAATAATCTTTTCTTCCTCTTTTGGCTTTTGTTCGTATCGAGGTGCTTTGCTTGCGGTACATGCTGGAATGAAAAGAATAAAGACTAAGATAAAGAGAAGACTTGTCAGCCTCTGGTTGACTACGATTAAGACGGCGATATAATATTTGAATTGCTTGGGTATCATAAAGATATCATTTGATAAAAGTTTACTTATCGATAAAACAAACTTAAAAAAAAATTTATTTGGATAAAATAAGCGAGAAGTTTGTGTACTAAGATTTGGTTTCGTTCATCAATTTTTTGAAAGCGGTTTGCAGATTTTTTTTCGTTGTCAGTAAATCTTGTGAGATAACTTTTACCTCACCGAGTACAGGCATAAAATTGGTATCGCCATTCCATCTCGGCACTATATGATAATGAATATGATCATCTACCCCGGCACCACTTGCTTTTCCAATATTTACACCGATGTTAAATCCTTCGGGTTTTAAAACTTCCTCAAGAGCTCTTACCGAGAGTTTAAGTTGTTCCATTATCTCCATATTCTCTTCTTTAGTTAATGAAAGCAGATCAGCTTTGTGAGTATAAGGAACAATCATCAAGTGACCGTTATTGTATGGATAGAGATTGAGAATTGTAAACGTAAGCCGACCTTTGATAATGAGAAGATTATCTACATCATCAGCATTTAGATTAGCAGCATTACAAAGAAAACAGCCTGTTTTAGGTACTTTATCTTTGAATGAATCAATATACTGTGAACGCCAGGGTGACCAAAGTTTTTGCATAATAAAAAAAAGCGGAATAAATCCGCCAAATTTAATTTCCTTCCTCTTTTTGCTTTTTATACTCATCAACAATTTTTTGCTCAACTTCTTTCGGCACTTCTTCGTAATAAGCGAACTTAATTTTATGAGCACCACGGCCTGAAGTTAAACTACGGAGATGAGAAGAATATTTATAAAGTTCTGCGAGAGGTACATACGCTTTAATAATTTGGAATTTACCATCTGAGTCCATACCAAGAATTTTACCACGCTTGCTTGAAATATCACCCATAACATCTCCCATATAATCTTCGGGAACCTTCACTTCAAGTATATAGATTGGCTCCAGCAGACATGGTTTTCCTTCCATAAATCCTTTTCGGAAACACTGCGATGCGGCAATTTTAAATGACATTTCATCCGAGTCAACAGTATGATATGTTCCATCGAACAAAGTTACTTTAACATCAACAACTTGATTTCCTGTTAAGACACCCTTTTGCATTGTCTCAATTACTCCTTTTTCAACTGCAGGAATAAATCTTCCAGGCACGACGCCCCCAACAATTGCATTTACGAATTCAAATTCTTTTCCCCTTGGCAGCGGTTCCATTTTAAAATGAACGTGACCGAACTGTCCTCTTCCACCAGATTGCTTCTTATGCTTGTATTCGGCATCGGTGACAACGCTTTTCATTGTCTCTCTGTATGGAATACGCGGTTCAACTAAATCTACTTCAACTCCATATCTTTCTTTTAATCGTTTAACAGCTAAGGAAAGCTGAAGCTCACCTTGTCCTGAAATAATTGTCTGAGAAATTTCGGGATCATACTTAACATTAAATGATGGATCTTCCTCATGAAGAGTATGAAGCCCTGAAGCAATCTTATCCTCATCGCCTTTTGCTTTGGGAATGATGGCGGCTGTTATTACACGATCGGGAAAAGCTATCGGTTTAATTACAACAGAAAAATTTTTTGAAGATAAAGTATTATTAGTGTGTGTATCCTTCAACTTAACAACAGCACCGAAATCACCGGAATGAATTTTAGGCATCTCAGTTCTTTTATTTCCATTTAGAATAGATAGCTGACTCAATCTCTCAAATTTACTGTTTGATTGGTTTATTAAATCTAATCCAGGAACAGCTGTGCCTGAATATACTTTGAATAAAGACAATTCCCCAACATGCTGCTCGGATATAGTTTTAAATATAAAAAGAACAGGTTCACCTTTATCATCTGGTTTAATTACTAAAGGTTTATCGGACCCTTTTAACATTCCCTCTTCAACAACTCTATCAGCGGGGGAAGGAAAATATAAACTAACAAATTCCAGGAAGTTATTTAATCCAACACCTTTCGATGCAGATAAAGCAAATACGGGTGTGAAGTTTCTTTTAATTATCGATTGCTTCAACCCCAATTTCAGTTCATCCTCTGTCAACGAACCATTTTCAAAATACTTGTTCATCAAGTCTTCGGTAGTTTCAGCAACTTTTTCAATCAGTTCTGTTCGATAAGCTTCAGCCTGACTTTTTAAACTATCGGGAACATCTTTTTCGATTACGCTTCTGGTTCCGGGAGCTCCGTAAGTGTATGCTTTCATTTTAATAACATCTACGACAGTATCAAAGTTAATACCCTCATTTGCTGGAAACGTTACGATGATAGCTCCTGACGATAATCGATTTTTTGCCTGCTGTTCTGTTTCTTTGTAATGCGAATGCTCGTTATCAATTTTATTTATTATAATAGCGGATGGAAGACCGTACTCATTTATAAAAGTGCCTGTTGTTTCCGATCCAACCTCAACTCCTTCTGCCGATTTAAGAACCATAACTGCCGTATCGCAGACCCTCATAGCAGCTTTAACTTCTCCGATAAAGTCTGTGTAACCGGGTGTATCAAGAACATTAATTTTGGTGTGATTCCATTCAAGATGAAGCAATGAAGTTGAGATCGAAATTTGTTTTTCTATTTCGTTAGGTGAGTAATCGGATACTGTATTACCTTCGTTAATGTTTCCAATACGATTTATTTGGTTTGTTTGATACAAAAGAATTTCAGATAGTGTTGTCTTTCCGCTTCCACCATGACCGATGAATGCAATATTGCGTATAGATTCCGCCGTGTATTCTTTCAAGTGAGTTCCTCCTAAGATGCAGGGTGTGAATAATTAATTATCTCTAGTGTTTTTTGTAGGAATTCCAAAAAGCATTTACTCCGTTAACTATCGCCGAAAAATTTCTCACCAAACTTAAAACGGGCTCTTCAATTCCTCTTCGAATTCTTTCTTCAAATCCTAAAATCATGTCAACTCGGTGCTTAACATTCGTAACCATATCGTGTGTTATTTGCATCTGCCCGCGAGCTTCTGAAGTTATGTTTGATAATTTTTCACTTAACTCTGTAGTTGATGCAATCAATGGCTTCATATCCGAAGCAAGTTCCTTTACGTTATTTTTGATTTCCTCAAAAGATTTTGTGATTTTGTAGAGATAATAAATTAAAGCAAGACATAATAACGAGGCAGAAATTAACAGCATTACGTTTAGAACTGTAAAGACGTTCATATGATTTTAATAATTTAATTCAGTTTAAGAATTTTTATTTTATGAATTCTTGGTTTCGCGATAAGCATCTACACCAGCTTTTATTGCCGATTTAATATCGCCAGCTTCCTTTTCAATAATTGATTTACCTGATGTTACCGCACTTCCGGCTTTAGATTTTGCATCATGAAATAGTTTTTCAGCGTCTTTCAGAATTTCATCGGTTTTGGCTTTTGCATCTGTAATTATCTTATCGGACTTTTGTTTTCCCTCGTTGATTAATTCTTTCGCTTTGTCTTTTGCTTCAGCAATATATTTCCCAGCTTCACCGAGATACTCATCGGTTTTATCTTTAATATCTTTCCTTAATTCTTTACCGCTTTTGGGAGCATAGAGAAGTGCTATGATTGCCCCCACAACTCCACCAGCTAAAAATCCAACCAGAAGTCCTTTGCTAAGATTTTTTTCCTTAGACATAATTTTCTTCTCCTTTTTTTATTTTAATTTCAATCGAAATTTAAGTACCGTCCTTCTGAAAATCAAGGAAAGTTTAGAGTCCGTAGATAAAACTCACTTTTTTTTGATAGACGAACTACATGTTCTTTATTATCTCGCTTGCAAACTCTGAACATTTGACTTCTTTTGAGTTTTTCAAAAGACGAGCGAAATCATAAGTAACTACTTTTGATTTAATAGTTTTCTTCATTGCTTTTTCAATGATCCGGGAGACTTTTCCCCAGCCAATAAAATTGAACATCATTACACCGGACAAAATAACTGAACCGGGATTTACTTTATCTTGATTCGCATATTTTGGTGCAGTACCATGAGTTGCCTCGAATATTGCCGTGGTATAGCTCATATTTGCTCCCGGTGCAATTCCTAAACCTCCTACCTGTGCTGCTGCAGCATCAGAAAGATAATCGCCATTTAAATTTGGCGTTGCTACAACTTCATATTCAGATGGTCTAAGCAATAACTGCTGAAACATGCTATCAGCAATTCTATCCTTAATTAATATTTTTCCTTCAGGCATTTTTCCGTTGTATTGTGACCATAACTCATCTTCAGTCACGACCAATTCTCTGAATTCTGATGTTGCAACTTTGTAACCCCATTCTTTAAATGATCCCTCTGTAAACTTCATAATGTTGCCTTTATGAACGAGAGTAACACTGCCTCTTTTATTATCTCTCGCAAATTCAATCGCTTTTTTAACAAGACGGGAAGAACCAAACTCACTCATCGGTTTAATTCCAATGCCTGATGGTTTTCTTATTTTCTTGTTGAATGATTCGTTAATAAAATCTATAAGCTTATTTGAATCCTCAGTATCGGATTTAAATTCTATTCCTGAGTAAACATCTTCTGTGTTCTCACGAAATATTACAATATTCATATCCTGCGGTTTTTTCATTGGACTTGGAGTACCCGCATAATATTTCACAGGACGAACACATGCGAATAGATCTAATAATTGACGAAGTGATACGTTTAAACTTCTGATTCCTCCACCGATCGGAGTAGTTAATGGACCTTTAATTGCCACACTGAATTCTTTAATGGCTTCAACAGTTTCATCGGGAAGCCAAGCGTTATTTCCATATAGAGCAACAGCTTTTTCACCAGCATAAATTTCCATCCACGAAATTTTCTTTTTTCCATTAAATGCTTTTTCAACCGCCGCATCAAATACTCTTTTCGATGCTCGCCAAATATCCGGGCCTGTTCCATCACCTTCAATGAATGCAATGATAGGATTCTTAGGAACCTTCAGCCTATTATTTACAATTCGAATTTTTTCACCATCTTGCGGAATTTTTATGTGTTGATAGTTTAACATTATTTTTCTCCGTAATTATTATTAATAAAATTTTCGTCAGTAATTTTTCCAAATCTTTTTTGATACAAGCTTACGCTTATTATTCCAACCAGAACTGCAAACCAAAGAGTCACTGCACGAATAATAAATGTTGACGCAACAGCAACTTCTTTAGAATATGATTTTTGAATTAGCATGTAAGTCAGTGATCCTTCTGTAAGTCCTAAACCACCGGGAAGCATTGAAATCGCCCCAACAATTGTAGCAAATGCATAGCTAAATGATGCCCATAAGTAACTTAAATCTACATCAAAATTAGCAAGAATAAGATGATATCCCAAACATTCGAATGACCAGGATACAAAACTCAGCATCGTCATATAAAAAAGTGGAAGAGGACGCAGCAGCAAGTAAGAACTTTCGTAAGCAGCATGGATGTTCAGTAAATATTTTTTTAGAAATTTTATTTTTTCAAATTGATTTATTATCGGCAGAGCAATGTTTTTATTACTAATAATTAGGACTACAAGAAGAAAAAATATTCCGACACCTAAAACAATATTTCTGCCATAATCATAAACATAGGCACCGACAAGAGCAATGATCACCAAAGAAATAAAATCAGTTATTCTTTCTGCAAAAATTATTGGAGCAGTCCGGCTGATTGGTGTTCCTGAGATTTGTTTTACAAGATATGCTTTGAGTATTTCTCCCATTTTACCTGGAGTAACACTCATTATCAATCCGGACATGAAAATTGAAAATGAATCTATCCTTTTAATATTTACTTTTAGAATTAACAAATAATAATCCCATTTTAAAAACCTGGAGATATAGTTCAGAAGAGATAAAATCAATACAAGGGGAAAAAGCCATAAACTAAATTTTGAAAGCACTTTGGACAGATTATTTAAATCAGCATAAATGGTTAAAGCAAGATAAAGTGCTCCGGCAACTACAAGTGAAATGAGAATTCGCTTTTTAATTTGCTTCAGCAATTCAGATTATCCTAAGTAAAGAGTGATATACTTTTGCTAGAGGAAGCCCGACAACATTATAGTAACAGCCGTCAATTTTTTCGATGAACACAGCGCCAAAATCATCCTGTATTCCATATGCGCCGGCTTTATCCATTGGACTGCCCGTTGAGATATAATCATCAATTTCACTTTCGGTGAGTTTTCTGAATGTCACTAAAGTGTTTTCAAAATCAGTAATCAATTTATTATTACTGGAATTATAGATTGAATATCCTGTATAAACATTATGAGTTCTTCCACTAAGCTTCTTGAGGATATGCTTTGCATCAATTTTATTTTTGGGTTTACCGAGAATATGATTATCTATTACAACAATTGTGTCAGCGGTTATTATAATTCCCTTTTTAATTTTTAAGAGCGCTTTATTCAATTTTTCAATTGCTAACCTTTTTACCAGAAAAACTGGATCTTCGCCATCATTTACCTTTTCGCGAAAATGGAGGTCGACCGTTTTAAATTTTAAGTTAAGCTGCTTTAGTAACTTTTTTCTTCTTGGAGATGTGGAAGCAAGATAAATTGGAAGTTTTGTCGAGATCATGCTTCCCCACCAAAATATGGAATGCCGAAATGAGTAATTAAGGTTTGATATTTATAATGATGTTGGGTTGAGGAAATGATTTGAGGAATGGGCATCAGAAAGAATTATCTGAACATCGCTTTTATGCTGCCCCAAGTTCTTTTAATCTCAGAAACTCTCGGGTAAACATTTACTTCGCCGAAATAAGAAACTTTTTGATCATTATCCACGATCCTTAAACGATACGTAAAAACATAATCGGTTGACTTGTAAATCGCTTCATCAATGTATGAGTAAAATGAATTGCTGCCTTTAGGAGCTATAATCGTGAGGTCAACATAGGAAGAATTTTGGGTTTTTCTCTCAATGACAAAATGTTTTAGATTTATTTCCTCGCCGGTTTTCCATTCCAGTTTAACATTCTCCCCGTCGGTTCTCCCAAGGAAATATTCTATCCACGCTCCCCCTAAAGAAGTTCCAATTATTGATAAAACAAGTAAAATTTGAAAAAGCTTCTTATTCATGACTAAAATATATTTTGTGTTTGGCTTAAAGTCAAGTTTTTGAGAAAATATTTTTAGATGAAGTGAATGGCATACCTTTGTTTCAAATATTTTTAAGATTTCGGAATGATGAAATTCGACCCTTTTTATAAAAGAAAGCCTAATTGGAGTTACCGAGGAATGATATCTCGAGCAACCATTTATTATGTGACTTTATATTTTTTAGCTTATCAACCTTATGTTCAATCCCTAAGGGATTGTTCCTCCATGAGTGAAGTTAATAAATTATAAATATTTATTCCCTAACGGGAATATGGTTTATAAGGACACTTTATTAGTTTTGGTTCTACCGTTAATAGTGTGAAAATAATAATTTAAAGATATGGAAACGAAAGAATTATTCAACCGTTTATTACATCTCCCGGAAGAATGGGAAG
>Ga0208961_1000082_pt1 | contig 50632 bp, 25 predicted proteins | sample RifOxyB3_FD_184034 | JGI IMG/M metagenome (GOLD analysis project Ga0208961, IMG submission 184034) | Groundwater microbial communities from Rifle, Colorado - Rifle Oxygen_injection B3 (SPAdes) | ecosystem: Environmental > Aquatic > Deep subsurface > Groundwater | place: Rifle, Colorado, United...
GACGGCAACGAATCCGCCCTCGAACGTGCGGTTACCCTGGCCAGGCCGCCCGATGTGATTGTCCGTCCCGCCAATGATGCCCATGCGCAGTCCGCGCGCCAGCGATGCACGGTAGGCGGATTCGTTGCCGTCCTCCGACGAGCCCCAGCCGCTGTAGATCTCGATGAGTCGCTGGGCCGGGCCATCGGTCACGGACCAGTCGGCGGGGGACAGGTACTTCGGGTGGTGCGGAATGGCCACGAACGGTTTCCCGTCCTGCGCCAGGGTCTTGTACAGGTCGGCAGGGTTGCGCCCGCGCGGGTCATCGGCCGGCACGCATAGGCCGTCGCCGCCGCGATAGTAGATGTTGATGTGCGGTTTTCCACCCCACTCGTACCCGAGCAGGGTTACAAACGCGCCGGGGTTGTGGAACCGTGCCGCCGCGTCCTTCGTCATGGCCCACTTGTCGGACGCGCGATGCACCATGCTGGGCTGGCCCTTCTCGAAGTGGTCTGAGATGGCGGCGAAGTCCAGGCCGAGCACGTCGCGGGCGAACAGGTACGCGTCGTCGAGGCTGCGAATGGCGTCGCTCAACTCCGTGTGCGTGTGGATTTCGCCGAAGTACACGTTGTAGCCCTGCACCCACTCGCCTCTGACCGAGGGATTGCTCCGGCCCGCGAGGCCGTCGTTGCGGTTCGTGGCCACGACGCGCCGGAACCCGTCGCCGGTGTCCTCCGTCGCTTCGTGGGCTGCCACCGGCAGTTCGGAACGATTGAGGGCCGCGTCGATGGGGACAACGCGTGCGGCGAGTTCGTCTCCCGCGGAGCATGCCGGCACAGTCACGCGGTAGCGCTGTGCCGTGTCGCCCATGACCCGCACAGCGGGCAACGGCAGCACGGCCGCGTAGTCCTTGTTGCCCTCGGCATCGACCGCCAGGTTGAAGAAGTAGGTGCCGCTGTAATCGATCGGCAGGACGGGTTGCCCGCACGGGTCGCCAATGACGATGGCGAGTTGGTCGCCCGGCGCCAGAGGCGCGTCCAGCACCACCACATCAATGACCGTGTGCACGGACCCGGCGGTGGTGATGGTGCCCTCAATACGGCACGCGCCCGTGGCACGCGCGGTGATGTGACTGCTCACGTAGCCGGGGTAGGTCTGCGGCGAGTGCCGGAGGAAGAAAGTCGTGCAGTCGCGCTCCTGCGCAATCCCGCCCCAGAACTCGGGCAGCAGCAGCGTCACGTGCCCGCCCACGGCGATCGCCTTCTGCGGTACAAGCGTGATCGTCACGGTCGAACGCCGGCCGGCGAAGACCGCGTCCGGCGTGGCGTGGGCCGTGGCGGGGAACGGCGTCTTGTACAGCAGTTCGCGCCAGAGCGTCCGCACCTCGCCGCGCGACCAGACGCGGTAGTGCGCGTCATCCGCCAGCGAGGTCGTGATCATCGTCGGCATCATGCCGAAATGCGTGAATACGGTGCGTTTGCCATTGTCCATCGATATCCTCCGTTGGCGTCGGTATCGCGCCGCAATATGAACTCGTTCTGGAACCGCCGCCGAACCACTTACGGGAGTGGCTCGGCGCGTCCCGCGCCGAACTGGGGTGCGCCGGCCGGCTCTGTCCGGCGAAGTTGCCTGGACGAAGACGGATCCCCGGCCGAGGGCCTCGGTCCGGGACAGACCTGCGCACCCCGCTGCGGTCCCGGAGGTCCCGCGCCACTGTCGCTCCGCGGTGGGCCGTCCTCACCGCACCACGGTCAGCGCCACCAGCCCGAGTTTCAGCCCCGCGACATCCTGTTTCGCTGTCATCTCCACAGACGCGATCGGGTCGTCGGGGCGCGGGTTGACCCATTCGTACGCCTGGATGTTAACCGGTTCGCCTGACTTGGTACAACCCTCCCAGGCCAGGGTTGCGTCCCAGGTCTGCCCATAGAGCCAGGGCATCCACGGGTTCTGGCGCGGCGCCCGCGACAGCCAATGCGTGATGTTTCGGCCGTCGATGGCGACGTCCGCGGTCTGGCCGCTGGCGTAGGTCACGTGGTACTGGCCGTAGGCTCGCAGCCCTACGGCCGGTTCGTCCACCGCCAAGGCTTGCAGGAAGACCAGACTCCGGGCCGTCATGTTCACGGGGATCTTGGCGCTGGTCGCTTCGATCCCCTGCCCGGTCTTCGCATTGCCGACCACCACGCACTTCTCGCCGATCTGGTAGTCGACGCCAAACAGCCGCTTGGCCCCAGCCGGCGGTGCGACCAGGCCGTGCCGCATGCTGGCGCCGAACCACGCATTTTCGGTCCCTGACAACGGCCGGTTCGCAGCCGGTTCCAGGCTCACGGGTGCGAAGTTCGCCCCCGCGAATCCGGATGGCCTGTCCTTCCTGATGATCGACGCAGCCAGCACGGCCTCAGGCGACCACGTCAGGTGGTCCGGATCCGGCATAGCCGTGTCCCAGGCGCAGGCCACGCTGATCATCGAGTCGGCGCCGGGCGACCGCGTCGCCAGGAACCCCCAGTCCGTGACCAGGACGCCCATCTGGTTGATGGCGTGGATCCCCTGCGTGATCCAGTAGTTGTTACCGGTCTTGTGCCAGGGACAGCCGATGACCCGGAACCCCTTTTCCGCAAAATACGCCAGGGACGGGTAGGTCTTGGCGTTGCAGTAGTGCCAGTCCGCGATGATCACATCCTTGCGGATCTTGTCGGCCGCGGGCGCGACATCGAGCCCGCCATAGTACGGGTTGCCGCTGTTGGCCGCATCGACACCGAGCGGTTTCCACCGTTCTCCGTCCAACAGGAAATCACCCCAGATCAGCGTCTCGACATGGCGCTCTGCCAGCCAGCCGGCAATCTTGTTGACGTCGTTCGCGAACAGATCGGCCGGCGGCATCGCCTTGCAGGTCGGGCACAATGCCATGCCCTTGATCTCGTCGTGCCCAATGTGCAGGCGCCGGCACTGGGTCGCCTGGACGACTTCGTTCAGAAGGTCGAAAACGAGTGCATAGCTCTCCGGCTTGTTCGGGCAGTAGGCAAACTGATCCATCGGCTCGTTCTTGCCCGTGTCCGGGACTTCGGCGATCTCGGGGTGCTTCCGGACCAGGTCCCCCACCTTACCGTACGTGAACACGGCCGGAATGACCTCGAGATGGAACCGACGCGCATACGCCGAGATCGCGGCCAGATCCTCAACCGGCAGCGCCTTGTCGGACGCCAGTTCCGGGTGCGATTTCCACTGGAGCAGAGACCACCGCACCTCGAAGGCAACGGTGTTCGCCTTGAAGTAGGAATAGGTGTTGCGGATGAGCCGCCGCAGTTCCTCCGTGTTGGCCACCCGGTCCGCACCCTCGACGTAGAAACCGCGGAATTTCATATCCGGCCAGTCGTTGATCGTCACGGCCGGGATCTCGGCGCCGCCAGCGCCCTTGCGCAGGAGCTGCCGCAAGGTCTGCGCGCCGTACAGAACGCCCGCATCGTCGCCGCCGGCGATGAGCACCATCGTCGGCGTGACCGCCAGCACGTAACCCTCGGGGCCGCATGACTTCTCTTCGACGTCGATCCCCAGACGCTTGCAGGCGTTTCGGACAAAGGCGTCCCGGGACCAGACCCCCATCACCAAACCCGGTTTGCCCGAACCTTGCGTCGACGCACGCTTCAGGTGCAGGAACGAGAGTACGGCCGGCAGCCCCGTGGACTCAGGCAGCGGGTCGGTCCGCGCCACACTCACCCCAAACCGCGCCAGGTCTTCGGTCAGGACTTCGAGGGCCGCGTCATGAGTGGGGGCGCACACGACGTCAAACGCCTGCGGCACGCTGAACACGCCGGGCCCTCGCTGGTACGACTTGGGCGCCGGAATGACCACGCCGGCCTGCGGGTCAAGCCCATTCTCATCCAGATTTGCCGCGACGTCACAAACCTTGCCCGTCAGCCAGGCGGCGCGTTGTGCCGGGTCGGCGGGCAGCTCACTTTCGGCAGACACGGCACCATAGCGGCGGAGCAGGGAGGTGAGATAGGACGACGTCTTCTCGGCGAACAGGCCGTCGATCTTCGCCGCGTAATCCGGCTTCGGCAGGAACCGCACCTCGATCGACAGCTTCTCGGTCATGCCCTCAGCCGGAACGTCACTCGCCTGATTCAGGAACGAGAACGTCTTCTTCTCCTCCGCGCCCCAGGCGCGGTCACAGACCGAGCGCAGCCCCCACTTGCCCGGACCGCTGGAAGTGAGGGTGAAGACCCAGTCCCCGTCCGGAGTGGCAAGCGTGACACGGTCGACATCGATCGTGGCCCACTTCGCGGGGTCCAGGACCAGCGGCGCCTGGCCGTCCCGCTTCACCGGCGCACCGGCGAATACCGGCTTGCTGATGAACATGTCACACACGGCGTAGCACGCACCGGAATTGGGAAGGATTTCGGCAGTGATGTCAACCCGCATGCCGTCCGGAGTGATGGTGTAGACCTGCTCCACCTTGGCGGCCGGGTTCGCCTTCGACGTCATCGTTGCCGTGGTGCCGGACACGGAGACCGCATACCCCGGCTCGTTCGACTTCGGGAACACCGGGTGCCAGTCTTTGTCCGCGAGATAGAAACTGAAACCCTCGATGATCGTCTGCGGCCCGCAGAGCAGCGCCATTTCGTTGCGGAGGCGGAACTCGCCCGCCATGTACCCCGACTCCACCCAGACCGCGCGTGCGTCCAGGCACAGAAGCAGCACTCCGACGCCGAGAAGCAGACTGGTTCGTTTCATGTCCGTACTCCCTTGCTCCGATCGTCCTCCGGTTCCGCACCCACCCCGCCGCCGCGCCACTCACCAGCTCGAGTGGCCCCAGAGGTCGCCCTTGTTCCCCATGATCGCCCCGTAGGGCAACCACTCGGCATGGCCGTCCAGGAAAAGGCAGACCGTTCCGTTCGAATGGCGCGCCCATAGCCCGCTTGCCGGTACGCAAACCGTACAGGACATGGACCAACTGCCCTGGAGCACCCCAGCGTTAATGACGCGGGCATCGCACTTCGTCATCAGTTCCGCGGGGCGTTTGAACTGGGACAGGGCCCTCTTGTTCGTGGCAACGTTGGGAATGACATGGAGGTTGTCGCCGTAGTCCATTAGAAGGGCGTTGGGATGATGGTTGGTTTCCGACGGGCAGTGCCAGATTTTGCCTGGGGGCGCCGCCGTCAGGGAACCGCCCAGGTAGCCGGCAAGCAGTTGCGGCAACCAGGGTTGCCCGAAAACCACAGGCGGACCGGCGCTCCAAGCGGCCATGTGGGCCGGCAGTTGGCCGTCCCAGTCGTCCACGTAGTGGAGGATAGCCAATCCCATCTGCTTGAGGTTGTTCAGGCACTCCACTTGCCGCGCCTTGTCCTTGGCCTGGCGTAACGCCGGCAGCAGCATGGACGCCAGGATCGCGATGATCGCGATCACCACCAACAATTCGATCAACGTGAACTTCCGCCCCGTGTGCGCCGCGCTTTTCATCGCCAGAATCTCCTTTTTCTGATTCCATGAACGCCTACCCGTCACGCCCTCTGCCGGCATTGACGTCTCCAACGGCACTACCTCGCCGGGACTCTCGATGGCCGCGCCGCCTTCTCCTCCCATTGAACTCGACCCTTTCGCAGACGCGCCGTCCACGTCTGAGTCCCGCCTTCAGGCGGAAGTGGCAGGCGAGCTTGAGCGAGCCGATCCCCGGCCGCTCGATCGAGCCGCGCCGCGGCTTTCGCCTGAAAGGCGGAACTCAGGCCAAGACGCACGAGTTTCATGCCGGAATGATGGGGCGGTCCGCCGCCCGGGAACCGCTGACGCCGAACGACAATTCGCACCACAGGTTCTCCTTACTCACGCGGTGGCGCCGCGAAGCCGCTCCGCCCGCTGGCGCTCCGCAACACATACCCAAGCGAGCCGGATCGGGCCTTCCCATCACGAATAGTGACGCTTTTCTGAAAACCCGGCGCCCGAACAATCAAATCTATCCCGCACGTGGGCTCAAAATACTCACCCGTATCGACCCGTTCCGGAGCCGCGTTCTTCCACTCGCCTTCCAACACAACCGGGGCGATAACCGCTCTTCGATGGATCCCGTCCTTGCCCCAGATCCGTAACTCGCCGGATACTCCGCTTACCTTCTCCGTTGTCTTGAGTGAAAACTGCACATCGATGCACGTATGCATTCCGTCAGCTTTGGCGTCATCATGTACTTTGCCTGCAACTAGAGCGACGCCAATATCGGCCTTCTTCTGGAAAAGCGCGCGCGCGAAATTCTTCTCCGCCGTTGCGCCAACCGTCATGGCTAGATGTCGATAGGTCTCCGGGAAGAACAACTGACTCGCTTTCTCTCCGGAATCGACATCATCGACACCGATGGCCATGTGGAAGCCGTTTCCCACCGCCGCGCTGGTCTTCAGGCATTCGATCGGAACCTTAATCTCCGCGGTCCAATACTTCATGTCAGGGTGAAGGGGATCTGGTTTGTCTCCGACCCGGGCGGCATATTGTATCTTCGCCTTGTTGTAACTCCCGTACGACTCGACGGCCGGAATGCCGTCCCGGTCCAACGAGAACACGAATTGGTCCTTGTCGATCCAGAGTTCGATGGCGTCGTTCTGATACAGTACACCGCTGGCAAATGAGAGATTGTCGTCAAATATCTGGACCGCAATGGTGAGGCCTGCCGAATCCCATGCAGGCGCCCAGTACGCAATTACATCCTTGGTCCCGCTAATGCCCTGCGTTCCGACCTTTCTGTTGTAGTAGCTGTGATCAAGAATGTCGGCGATCGTCATATCCCATTCGTCCAGCTTTCCGTCGATGATCACGGGACGCTCCCCCGGCGGGATGCCGACGGTCGTCAACATGGCCGCCATATTGCCGGCGCCAAACGTCTCTATTTGCTTCATCTTACATTCGAGGTCATCTTCCAAGCGGTCGATCTTCCCGTAGACGTCCTTCAGATCGCCGAGCGACGCGCTGTATATTGCGGCAAACGGCACCTTCGCAAGATCGTACCGATCATATCCCCCCCGTATGTCCTCCCTGGCCGTCCCTATCCAAGTCCTGCATTCCTTCGCAATCCCGTCGACCTTCTCGGCGTCCTTGCCGGTCTCGGCTATCCAGGACAATTGCATCAGGCAGGAGTGTATGCGTTCCAGGTGCTGGAACACGAATGCATACTTGAACACCGACTGATATGTCCCGTAGGACCTGGCGTTGAAAACATTCGGCCGCCCCCAAAGAGTTGACAGTGCGACGCTGGCCCTGCTCAATTGCTCCGCCACGGTGGCGGAATTCCTGGCCCGTCTGTCAGGCGGAACGGTTGCCGGTCCGCCAAGCGCGTCCATGTTGTAGGTTCCGCCGGCGGCATAGGCCAATGCAAGTGCATCGCCAACTTCAGGCCCGAAATACAGGCGGCAGGTCCGCGGTACCAATATCTCGCCGACGGGACCGTCGAGGTCGTTTGTTCGCTCCCACTCACCCCACGGGATTCCATTCACCGACATCACGCCGTCGCTTTGACTCAGAAACTGGTTGCCGGGTGCTTGTGTATTCCAGGAATACTCTGCCAAAATGCCTAGCTGTACTCCATGAATCGGGTGCGTTGAGGTGTTGCAGTTGTCGTAGTAGAAGTCACCGTCGTTGTTCTCAAACAAGAACGATTTCGCGGTTCTGGCGGTTGCACCGACGAGCCTGTTTCTATGGAATGAGCTGTTCTGTATGTAATACGCCATCGCTCGGTTGGCCGCCGCTTGCCTGATTCGCTGCGCCGACTCCATGGAGCCCTCCCGCCAAAGCAGGAGGATCTCGCCGGACAGCTTCTCATTCAATCGGGCGACCGTTGCCAGTTTCGCGTGGTAATCGGGTGAATCCTCCATCGCACCCATGCCGTAGGGATGCAGGGTGTAGATCATCGTCGCTTCCGGATTGCCGGCCTTTACCGCCGCGCATACTCGATTTGCTACGTACGCCTGAGCGGCTGCGATGTCTTCACCCCAACGCTTCTTGTCATTGTCCGGCAGTTTTGACCACAGGTGCGGGATATCCGGCGAATGGAAGTCATACGCCTGTGGCCCGATTATCTGCACCATTCTGGTTATCTTGTCGCAGGCGCGATCGATGAGCGTGTCGTCGCTCCACGTCGTATACACATGTTGCCACGCAAAGCAGTCCTTGAGTTGCGGCAATGTGGCTTCCTCGCCCTCGACTCCCATCGCTACCACCATATTGCAGTACAACTTTATACCCCGCTTATTCGCGAGCTCACCCATTTGTCGCAACAGGTCCGCCCGGTAATCCAGTGGGTAATCGGTCAGCGGCTGAGTCCTCAGAACCACAAAACCGCGAGCGTGATTATACTTCAGGCGCGCCGCCTCACGTATGCCTTCCTCGAAGAGTTTCCACGCCGCCTGTTGCGTTGCTTCATCCCTGCGGGCATCGAGCAACATCACAGTCGGGACGTAGAGCGTTTCGCAGACACGGTTCTTGAAGTCCGGCCAGTCGATGATTCGAGCGATGCGAACCGAATCGTTCGTGATCAGATAGGTGAGAGTCATCGCGGCCCAGTATGCGCCCTGCTCGTCTTTTCCGGCTAGAACAACATGGGTCATTCCTTCGTGTCGTTGTGGAAAAATGGCATACCCTTGCGCCTCCAAACCGGCCACGTCAATTCCTGCCGCTTCGCAATAGGATTGTAGTCGCGGGTCATCGGTGAACGTCCCGATGAGGATCAGGTTCTTTGTCGAGTCCTCCGTATTGATGATAGGCACCTGGATCGTGGTCTTGTCGTTGATGAATTGCTGCAAATCCTGCGCGGCGGTCTTTATCCTTTCGGAAGAAGATGCCCCAACGCAAATCGCCAGAGACCCGTTGATCGGTATGATCGAGCCATCAACACTGATTCGCTTCGGACAGGGAATGATGTCTATGTCTCTCAGGTTCTCCCATTCGGGAGCTGCACTGGTTTTCAGTTTCGGTAAATCCTTGTCTGGTAATATCTCATCGCCACCGGTCGACAGATGTGATATGCCGAGAGCCAGGAGCGCCACTTGAACAGTCATCAAGATCCGGTTTCTCATTTGTTACATCTCCTGCAGTTTGACCACACGCAGCATTTCCTTCGCGTCGCCAACAACCGCCCATAACCACACCGGAAACGGCATTCTGAATATGAGATCCGAACACACCGTTCATCACAATCGAGAGCGTAGGTCTTTGGCTTGTTCCGCGTCCGCTGACGCTTCAGGTCGGCTGTCCTCAGGGTTCGGCAAGAATGCGCCGTGTGCCTGGAGTCTCCTTCGGAGTTCGTCTGTATCCACAGCGCGCACATCCCCGGAATCAACGGCCGCCATCGCCGCCGCAATGCCCGCGGCCTCACCTGTGTTAAGGCAGCAAGCCATGATGCGGACGCTTCCGTTAGTTTGGCGGTCGGTGGAGATGCAACGTCCGGCGACCAGCACGTTCATCAGGCCTCTTGGGGTAAGGCACCGATACGGGACGCCAAAACTCTCACCCCGGTTCAGGCCTCGCGTGGCGACTCGGTTCCACTCCTTCAACTCCGCAATACTCTTCTTGGTGAGTTCCTGGTTCTCTTCCCGGGAACGATGCACGTCAATGCCGTACGCATTGCGGCAGATCTCATCCGGGAAACTGCGGCGGGCGATATAGTCATCGACCGTCAAGACATAGTCGCCGATGATGCGCCGAGTTTCCCGTACACCGAGAAGGCTGCCGGTGGCGACGAGTACCGCATCGGCAAAGGCCGGATGGTATTCGGCAAAGGCGTTGCGGTATTGCGCCGCCATCTGGCGCCCCTGCAGAAGGGCACTGGACGTGCTGGCGGGGTCCGTATTGTCCACATCGAAGACATGCCCCGTGTTGAAACCGAATGTGCGGGGTGCAACCTTCATGTTGCACGAGTGCAACTCGACAATGAGAGGGTACTTGTCCGATCGCAAAGCTTGCCATACGGGGCTGCCGGGATCGTAGAAATGGATCCGCGGTCCTTTCGCCAGCGCGGCCTCATCGACATTCGAAATCATGAAGCAGTGCGTTGCCGGCTGCAGACATCCCGACTTATCGCCTTTCTCGAATGGGGCGCCAGCCCACGCGGCAAGGTCGCCGTCGCCCGTGCAATCCACGTACACCTTTGCCCGGTAGGCGCTGAGCCCACTCTTGCTGGAGACGACGATGGCATCCGGCACTCCTTCAGCCGATTTCTCCACGGTGCAAAGCGGGCAATGGAACAGGACCTTGGCGCCGGCCCCGGTGACCATTTCGTCGTAGACTCGTTTGAGCAACTCGGGATCGATGGCCGGAACGGTCAGTGGGCTCTTCTCCATCTCCGCCCTGAGATGCGGCATCTGGTCGCGAAGGGCGCAGTGAACACGCTCCGCCAAGCCGCGGGCGATGATCTTCTCCCGATCGTCGTAGCCGCAGAACCAAGGTACGAGGCCCGACGTTCCCATGCCGCCAAGGACGCCGGTCGCTTCGAGGAGCAACGTCCGAGCGTTTTCCCGCGCGGCGGCCGTTGCCGCGGCACATCCGGCTGGACCGCCGCCAACGACAATCACATCCCAGGAATCATCCAGTGGTACGTTTCGTTCTCTCAGTACGTAGTCAGACATGTTTACCCTCCTGCTCAACCCATGCTGCCCTTTGTCAGTCATGCTTCGTTCATTCCTAAGTTGACACTACCATCACGGCCGACGAGCTGGTCCAGCCGCAGTATCCCGGCGGACACGGCTACCTTTGGCTTCGGCCCATTTCTCATTCTTGGCGACTGCTATTTGACGGTTACTGCGGTTCGAGTGCCCGCTTCGTTGGCGGTTAGCGTGAACACCAACGGGACGTTCTCTCTCGCGTGGCCGGCGTTCAGCTCGAACGGGTCTGATTGCCACGCCTTGCCCTGACGCAAAATTCCCGGCACACCGGGAAGGGTTCCGGACTTGAGGGGTTTGCCGTCGTCGTCGAAGGCTGCGAAGCGGACGCGCAAGTCTGTGAGGTCGACCGGAGCACTGATGACCAGACGTGCATGGATGAACGAGTCCGTGCCCAGTTGCATGGTGCGGTCTTCCTTGCGCAGGTCGACGAGTTCGAAGCGGACCGGGCATGTTCCAGCCAGTCGCGCGGCGGCGAAATCGGTGAGCAGTCCTCCTGCGGCAAGCGGCTTGTAGGTCGTCGGGAAGACCAGTTCGGTCGTTTCCTGCTCCCCGTCGTCCCGGTCGCAGAGCCCGAGCGCCAGGCAGAACGTGGCATCGAGGTCAGGGCGAACGCGCGTGGGTTCCCATGGCAGTCGGAGTTCGGCGATGTAGCCTGGTTTCCCGTCCATGTCGGCGGGTCCATGGGTGAGCAGGGAGAAGTCCGGGGCCAGACTGTGGGCGGCCACGGGCCGGATGGCGATCGCGGCGCCCGCCGGAGGAAGCCCCGCGTAGGTTTCGATCTTCGCCGCGCCATCCGGTCCCGTTCCCGCCGCGTAGTGATTGCCGTTCACCCAGAGATGGAGTGTGTCCCCGGTGGTGCGCGTCCCTTGGGCAGCGGTGGGCGCGACGTCATCGACGACCTTGGCCAGGACGTACAGCCATGTCTTGTCCCACGCCATGTAACAGACGGCCGCCGCGTCTGCGTGAGGCGCGGGCCGGATGGCCGCGCTTTCGGCACAGGTCTCTGTCGTGATGAGAATCGGGTTGAGGAGTGGCCACTCGGCGGCGTCTCCGTCGATGGCGAACTCGCGAGCTGTCTCCGGAACGAGAACCTGGCGACGGCGTGCGCTCGACGCGGCGGTCGTCACCAAGACCTCGGCCTCTTCACGAACGAGCCGGAAACCGCCCACGAATGCATCCAGCTTCTTCTCGACATCGTCGCGTCTCTTGTAGCCGTCCGCGAGCAGCAAGTACCAGCCTTTCCCTTCAAGTTCATACCGTTGATACGCTTCACGCAGCTTTTCGCGGTGCTTCTCGATCAAAACCAAGCCCTGGATTGCGGACTCCGCCGCCGCTTGCGCCGCCACGCGCTTCACGTCCCGATCGATCGCGTTTCTGGCCTCTTCCAGCTTGGCATCTGCCGCGAGCTTGGCCGCCCGTGCGCCGAGGATGGCCCGCAGGTCGGTGTTGACCTTCAGCATCTGCGCATACACCGGGTACGTGTCGACCTGGCTGCCCGGCGATTTCTGGAACAGCTCTTTCCGGCCCCACAACGGCGCCAGGGCCTGGAACGAGCGGTCCGCGGACTCCGCAAGCGCGGCGGCGATGACCGGATCGGAGGGCCAGTAGCGCTCGGCGACGAGCGGCGCGTATCGCAGCGATTCCGCCAGGGCCGGCGCTGCAGCGTCACCGTAGATGAGACGGCAGCAGCGTTCAACAAGATCGTAGTTGAACGCACGCGGGTCGAAGCGCCCCTGCAAGTAGGTCCAGCGCGTCCACGGCGAGCCGTCCGGCGCCAGCACGCGGTCGCTCACGTAGTCGCCCACCACGCCCGACGCGGGCTCGCTGGTATCGGCGGCGGGATCGGGCTGCCAGATCCCTGATCCAGGCGCGGCCACGTTCCAGGCGTATTCCGCGAAGGTGTAGCCGGAGACATCCAGGACGGGGCGTGTGTGTACCGTGAGGCAGTCGAGAACGGCATCGGCGGCGTGGCCGCGCCACGCGCTCTTGACGAAGGCCATGTCCGGGGCCAGGGCGCGCGCGCCCCAGAATGTTTCGGGCGACCACCACACGCAAATCGGCTGCCGGATGTGGCGCCACCACGAGGCGAACGCATCGCGTGTCCCTTCGCGCCGCGAGAACAGGACGTCCTCCGGCAGCAGGGCGGAGAGCCGCTCGAAGTACTGCCGCGTTCTGGCGTTGCCCGGGTAGTCGAGGTTCATACCGTACGGGTAGTTGACCAGGTCGAGCCGGCTGGATGCGGACTCGCCGTGGACGGCCTGGTACAGGCTGTTGCCGAAGCTGGCATCGGCCGCGGCCCGGTCGTCGCCCCAGCGTTCCCGGCACGGCGCGGACCTCTGCGGCCAACCACCCTCGAACATGTCGGGATAGTGGAAGGCCCAGTCCGCGTTGCCGCCAAGGCGCCGGACTTCATTCCTGAGCCGGTCCATGCTTTCCCGGATCAGGTCGTTGTGGGACCAGGACATGTAGTAGCCGCGCATGGCGGGCACTGTCGCGTACTTGGGGTCGTGTTTGTCGCGCGCCTCCCATCCGACGCTGGTGAAGTGCAGGATGTGAAAGCGGACCCCGTAGCGTTTCGCGTAAGGCAGGAGTTGCTCGAGCATTGTCAGCTCGCGTTCGCGCAGATAGTCGGTCAGCGGCCAGGGCATGGGAGAGACCGCGTTGCACTTCAGCAGGGCCGCGCGCCGAACAAACCGCTTTGCCGTCTCGACTGCCGTGGCGACGGATTGCTCCGTGTCGTCGCGCGGGCCTTGGAAGCCGCTGGTGATACGGCGCTTGAAGTCAGGCCAGTCGACCACCGTAGCCGTGCGCAGCACGACGGCGTCACCGTCGCGCGACAGCAGATGCCGCAGTGTGATGCAGCCGTAAAGCGCGCCGAGCGGCTCGCGGCCCCACACGAGTACCGTGTCGCAACCATTCAACCGGCACGGGGCAATGACGTAGCCCTGCTCCTCGTCCCAGGCGCTAACGCCCTGGTACTCATGCTCGACGTTCGGCATGGGAAGGTCGCCCGCACCATAGCCGATGAGAACCGCCGGGCCGGTCAGCGCATTGACGGCGGCCGCTGCATCGGGAACGGACACAGGTGGCGCGGCGGCGCCGCCGAGTTCGGCGATCCGCGCGGCGATTTCCGCCGCGCCGGTTTCGGCATGGTGTTCCGCGTCCGGCACGAAGAGGATTGACGGCGACTCCGCACCGCACGTCAGGACGCCGGTGAACTCGATCCGCTTCGGACACGGAACGATATCGACCGTGCCGAGGTTCTCCCACTGCGGCACGGGCGGAAAGGGCTTCTCCGCCGCGGTCAGGCCGGCGGCCAGAAGCAGGCATGCGGCGGCCGTTGCGGCCACGAACCGGCCACCACGCCCCCGACGCTGACCGTCGAGTGTCTGGTGACGAGTGTCGAGTGGGGGAAGAATGTGGGAGGCGTGCTCCCGCCTTCGTTTCGGGGCAACTTCGGCGTGGCAAGCCGCACGGCGACTCTGGGTCGTGGGGGTCGAATGACGGGGCCGCTGCACACCCGCTTGAGACTGAACGATGAATGCTGAACGATGAATGCTGAACGATGAATGCTGAATCCAGAACTGAACACCGAACACCCGGTCCCTAGCCCCGCCCTCTGAACCTTGACCCCTGAAACTTTGCATCAGAGCGCTCCCTGTCTTGTGTCGACCAGGATTTCCACGTCATCGAGAACGTACGGCGCCCTCTGGCCTTCGCCGTCCTGCCCCTGACCCAGGCGCAGTTCCAGCGGCTCCGGCGGCGGTGCGGACCAAGTGCAATCCTCGGTTGCCAGCTTCACGCCGTTCACGCTCAGGCCCATGCCCTTCTCGGCGTCCCACGCCGCTTCGATTCGCGTCCACTGCCCGCGGGTGAAAGTCTTCAGGTCACAGGACACGGCGTGCGTCCGGCGTTCAGCATCCCAGAGGACAAAGAGGAACGACCAACCATGGTTCTTTCGGATCAGGATTGCGCCCTTGCCCTGGGTCAGTTTGAGAATGTCCGCCGGGCGCGCATCGCCTTGGGACCAGAGCGGTTGCAGCCACAACGCGACCGTTCCACGTGCGACGAGCTGTTGTGACGGCAGGACGAAAGAGACGGCGTCTTGCGGTTGCTCGGTTCGCAGGCCCGGCCCGGCCTTCCCTTCCGTCGTGGGCTCGAGGCAGGACCAGGCTGGCCAGGGCGCCGGCGCACCTCTGATCAGATCCGCACTGACATCGGGCCGGGAGAATCGGTTTCGGAAGATGACATGCTCCTCGGCCGGAGTCTGCTCGATGGCCGCTGGCGCCACGGCGGTGAGGCACGGATACCGCAGGCGCAAGCCCCCCTCCGCTTCGGCATCCACGACGCTGAAGTGGAATTCAAGTCTTATGCTTTCCGCTTGCGGAGGTACGGCGATGAAGAGGTCCTGAAACACGTTGCCGATCAGCGCGGCATGGCGCGAGAAGGGGATCGGACGCGGCTCGTGGGCCACGCCTCCGGATGTGAATACCGCGGAGACCTGACATCCGGGCTTGCCGATGAGTGTGAGGGCGGCGGTGAACCGGAGCGTGCCGGCGTCAGGCGGAAGGCTGACCGGACCGAACCATACTTTCTCTTCCTTGATGCCGGCCATCAGTGTTGCGCTTATCCCCGCGCCGTCCTGGTCCCGGTGAACCTGGATTCCCGGCCCGTGGCCCACGTTGGGCAGTGGTGCTCCGAGCAGGTTTGACACGGGCTCAGGAAGGCGTGGCAGCGGCGGGGCCGCCAAACTCCGCGACGTCAGGCTCACGAGCCATGCGAGACCGAGAGCCATCAGCCACTTCTTGCTGCAACAGTTCGATTTCATCCCGGTCCTCCTCGGCCACTCGGCGGCATTTTCCGCATACTCGCCCGGCGCGGCTGTCGGTTGCGGGGTGCGCGCCGGGCGACCCCCACTTGTTAACGGCCCGGCGCTGCCCCTGTCTGCTGCGTGACCTCGATCTTGCGGATCGACCCGGGAAAAGCGAGCCACTCCCTGACACCGGTGTCCAGGTGCGGGGCAAACTGTATGCCGAAACCGATGGGCAGATCCGGCAGCACGAGCTTGCTGCTCAGCGTGGTCGTCACCGGCTTGTCGTCGTTGACCTGGATAGAGGCGGTGCGTTTCCCCTGCAGGTTCGGGGGCGAGAACGCGATCTTGGCCGCGTGCCATTGTCCTGGGGCGACGGGCCGCGGGGATACGATACAGAACGGCTTGCCGTCCGCGACGGTCTTGCCGAACAAGGCGATCCGCCGCTGAGTGTCCATCAAGACCCGGAACCCGGACACGACGTGACCGTAGCCCAACAGGACGGCCCACTTGTCCTGCGCAATGGCGCCGTCGACCTGGAACTCTACCGCGAGATCCACACCCTCGGCTTGGATGGCATCCCACAGCCCGGGGGCCGGATAGCCATAGACTGCGTTGGCCCAAGTACAGTCCAGCGCCCCGGCGACCGGTTCTTGGGTCGCCGTCGGGCCCCGGAGGAAGATCGTGCCGCCGTAGCGTCCGGGGGCGGTGAACAGGCGCCCCGCCATGTCTTGCGGGGTGGCTTTCGAGAAGTCGGCGAGGTACAACGCCGTAGTCGCCGTATCGCCCGCAACGGGCGGCGGGGCGGCCGCGATGACCAAGGCGCCCCGCTGGAGGTTCTGTACCAGGTACCCGTTCTCTTTGATCTCGTAATGGACATCCAGATCGAACATCTGCGGCCACTCGCCTAGGTTGCCCGGAATCCGAATCTCGCCCCGTAGAGAACGGCTTTGGACATCAAAGTTCAGGGGGCTGGACAACTCGGCGCCGCCGCCGTTTGGCACGACGCGCGCCACGGCATGCTCGGGCACGACATCAGGCGGAATTGGCGCCTCAAGCACGATATGATCCGCCGGGGCCTGAAAGACGCCGGCGTGCTGCTCGTCGCCGGCGCGATCTGTCGCGCGCCCCGTCATCCGGTAACTCACCGCAATGGCGGGTGGTTTGAATTCTGGGTTCGAGAAGTAGACGATCGAGTTGACGATGCGGTAGAACAAGTGCCTCACGGGCGACGAAAAGGACGTATGCCAACTGGTTGCCATCATGCCGCCGCATTTCCGCGCCGCGGCATAGCGGCTGAACTGGGCAATGTTCTCCTCGGTGAACCATGTGGCGCCCCAGACATCCTTGAAACCCATCGCCTGAAAGTAATCCACCGATGGAAATTCGCCGTCCTCTTGCGGGCCGTAGTACCAGTCGGCGACAACAATCTGTTCGCGGTGACGCAGGTGGTTCATGGCGGTGACGGTGCTGACTCCAGTCTCGCCGAGGAATTCGGCGTATAGGGGATTGGTCGTGGGGGCCAGCCGGGCGAACCTCGGATCGTGATCGAACCCGACCACCCCGTGTCCCGGCTGGGCCAGTCGCGGCGAGAGCAACATGTCGCCCCAGATGATCGGGGTGATGCCCCGCTCCAGCAGCAGGTCAGTGGCGCGATTCAGGCACTGGGCCAGCAACTCCGCTGCGGTCAGCCCCATGGGTTTGGCGGCGGCGGCAAGTTGATCGACGGGAATTTCGTCGCAGCCCAGCAACCAGTACCGGGGCCGGATTTCAGCGATCAGGTCCAGGCCCCACTGGATCATCGCCAGATCGATCGCCGCAAACGCCTCGCGCCCATCGGGAAACTTGTATCCGGCATTGAGCAGTCCGGCCCTGAAGCGGGTGCCAGGCACGAGTAGTCCCGGGTGCTGCTCGGCCAGTTGCGCGAGGATGCGCTGCTGTTTGGCGAGGATCTTGATTTCCATGACCGGCTCCAGCCCGACCCGCCGTGCATGCACGAAGAGTTGCTTGAGTTCCTCGTCAGTACACCTCTTCAAGGCCACCAAACCCGGGGTCGGAATCGTGTACGGCGCATACTCGCCACCCAGACCGATCACGAGCATGGTGTACCCCCGCCTGGCCAGATCGTCGATCAGTTCGTGATACCAGTCCATGGATCGCGATTCCGGGTGGAGGCTCACATGGAACGCACGCACGCCGAAGGGGCTGTGGCGCGGCGCCGGCTCTGTGGCCGCGGCAACCGCCGTTACGCCCAGGATCGCCAGCCGCAGTCCTGGGTCCCGGCGCGTGACCGCCAGTTCCAGGGAAACGACGGTCTTGTTGGGATGAGGGTTCACCCATTCGCAGGCTTGCAGGTTCACGGCCTCGCCGGATCGCGTCAGGCCGCGGAACGCGGGCCTGGCGCCGAAGAGCTCGTCGTATCCCTCGCGCCAGTGCCAGGCGTTCAACCGAGGTTTGTAGGTGCGCCAGTCGGTGACATGAAGGTTTTCTTTCAGTTCCATTGTGGTGCTGGCGCCGTCCTGGTAACGCGCCGTCATTCGGGCGACGGCGACAAGCGCCACCGCCGGCTTGCTTACCGTCAGCGCCGTCAAGATCAGCAGACTGCCGGCACACTGGCCGATGGCGATGCTGGCATCGGCTGGCACATCGGTGCCGCCTGGCGCTCCCAGAAGGATGCATTTGCCCGACCCGTCCGGGGCGGCAGGAAGAAGGAAGTCCATTCCCGAGAGAGTCTGCTTCCCGCCACGAAGCATCCGCAGGTCATGCGCCGGTCCCTCCCCGAACCAGCTTGTCCGGTCCTTGTCGTCCGTGCAGGTCACGCGACGGTTGGCCTGAGCGGCAATATCCAACGGTGTGAAGACCGCGTCCAACGCGTCGGACGGACGGCGGGGCCGGAACTGGTTCGCCAGGACCCGGGCTGGGACATAGGGCAATCGGTCGAGCGCCGGACGGCCGGGGGTCCAGGCGTATTCGGCGCCCAGCACCGAGGTGGCCGCCACGGACATCGTGTACGCGAGCCCCCAGTCGGTGACCATCATGCCCAGCGCCCCGGAGGTCTTCACTGTTTCGGCCAGGTAGTAGTTGTTGATGCTGTCGTACCAGGGACAGCCCAGGACGCGAAACCCTTTGCCCACAAAATAGCTGACTGTCGGAAACGCGACGGCGCCGCCGAGCACGGCAGCCGGCACGGCGGTCTTCGGCGGCAATGGACCGTATTGCCAATCGGCGACGATGATGTCTTTGGGGATGAGGTCGATGGCCTTGTCGGTCCCGTCGGGATTGTCCGCGGTCGTAGTCCCTTCGGCGTAGTTGAAGAATGGCCCTTTGGTGCGCCAGTCCGTGTGGAGGAGCATGTCGCCCCACATGATCGTCTGCACGTCCCGGGCCTTCAGCCAGTCGTGGATAAGAATCACATCATCGGCAAACAGTTGCTTGTGAGACTTTCCCTTGCACCGGTCACAGACCCCGATGGGGCCGGTCTCGTCGTGCCCGATGTGGAAATAGCGCGGCCGGGTGGCATCGATGACCTCCTGCCACATGTCGAAGAGGAGCGCATAGGTGGCGGGATTCGAGGGACAATAGGAGTCGTTCCAGTGGCTGTTGGCATCCGTTGGCTCGGCAATCTCAGGATGCACCTTCCGCAAGTCGCTGACATGCCCGAAGGCCTGAAAAGAGGGAACGAACTCCAGAAAGTGGTCGCGGGCGTATTGGGCGGTCCGCCCCAGCTCATCCATGGTCACCCCTTTGCCGGACGGCGTCATTTCCGGGTGGCTCTTCCACTGAAAAAGATCGTGCCAGCCCCCGAACATCACACAATTCAGTTTATAGCGCGCCGCGACCTGGCGAATGACCCGTCGCAGGTCTTCGGTCGTGGCGTTGGCCGTGGCCCACCTGAGATGGACGCCCCGCCATTTCATGTCCGGCCAATCGCGGATGGTCGTTTCAGGCACGGTGACCGTCCCGTTCGCATCTCGCCGGAGAAGTTGAATCAGGGACTGAATCCCATAGAATGTTCCTGCCGCATCGCTGCCCGCGACCACCACCCCGTCGGGCGTTGAATGCAACACATATCCTTCGGGACCAGGCGAGGCGGGAGTGACATCAAGATTCCACCGCTTCAAGCATGCGGCGGCCAGCGGATTGCGCACGGGCTCGCCCAGAACGATCGCCCCCAGCGCCGAATCGGCCGGCGTCACCGTTCGGACGCTGGCGACGATTCCGAAACGTTCCCGCAGTTCCTGGACCAGCGTGTCCACCCCCGTCCGCTCGCGAGCCGAGAGATCGGGCGGTGCCAGAATCACCACGCCCGGCGTGACCACGAAATGCCCAGCCCCAAGCGCCATCTCTTGCGGTTGCGGGATGATGTAGGGTTGCGCTGGCGACCGCGCCTGCCGCTGCCGCTCCGCCTGCCACTGGCGACAGGCCTCGTCCAGGGCTGTTTGCAGGGCTTGGACGCGGTTCGCGGGGACCGCGGGCAGTTTGCCCAGGAGAGCTTCCGCCTCAGCCGCGCCGACGACGGACTTCAACCCCTGCTCCAGGTCCCGGACAAGAAGACGGGTGTCCAGGTCCGCGGCGGGATGAAACCGCAGCGAGAACGAAAGGCGGCACTTCACCCCCGAATCGGGTACGGGATCGACAAGATGAAAGAGTGAGAAGGTTTGCAGCGGGACAGGTCTCCAGGTCTGGCCGTACGTGCTGCGCAGCAGCCACTTGGGATCGGCGACCCCATCGGTCAAGGATTGCGAGGTCATGGTCAGCATGATCTCCCCAAGGTCCGTGTTCAGAGTGGCCTTCACGAGATTGGGGATGACGGGCAAAGCGCCTGGCCTGGTGTCGTCTACGGTCAAGACGCCGGAGACCGTGCGGACGCTGTCAGCCGCCGCCCCCGCCTCCGCCTCGTATGCGGCGCCCGCAACAAGGTCACGGTTGAGAAACAGTTCAAAGAAGGCAAAACGCGTGGACGTTTCCGGTTTGACTTCATATTCGGTGTCGCAGGTCAATGAATCCGGTGTCAGCACAAAGCCTTGCGTACCGGCACACATGGCGTTCTCAGCCGCCACCACCTCGATCCGCCCGTCGTCTCGCGCCTCGCCCGCAACAGGCTGGATGGTGTATCGCGCGCCGGCCTCCCACTCCCTGGTCTTCCAGCCGGCATTGGCGAAGGAGAGGAAGCCGTCGCGCACAATCGGCAGGCCCTTGTAGTCCAAGCTGAAGTGACCGTCCGTCGAAATGCCAAAGGCCATCTCGCCCCGCCGTACCGACGCCAGCGGCTCAGCGCCGGCGCCCACGCCGGCCCACAACACGCCCGCCACCACAAGCAGTCGCGATATGATACCGGCGGGAAACCGGACCTCTCCATGGTGACCACGCGTGCCCCGCAAGCTGAATCCCCGCGGCAAGCCTGATGCTTGCCCTGGAGGGTGAACGGCCTCGTGAGCCGCGTCCCCCGTCACGCGCAGGAGTTCATCTTGCGCGTCACGGTGAGTCTTGGAACAAACACCCACGAGGCGTATCGGTTCAGTCACTGGAATGTGACGTTCTGTTTCCCTGGCCATCTTTCCCGGACCCTTTCTGTTCCGTGCCGCGGCAGCGTCGGGATGCGCCTTGCTACGGTGCGGGCACGATCCGCTTGTAGGTGCGGCCCTGTTCCAGCCACGCGATGCATTTGCGCCACGCCTCGACCTGGGCCGGCGAGTACGACAGGCCGTCCTTGCGAGGCCCCGGGCGATCCTGGCGAAAAGCCGTGCCCGGGTACACAAGCATGAAAGAGGCACCCGCGTTGACCTGGGTCTGGAAAGACTTCAATATCCCGTCGGGATCCATGCCTTCCTCTTGGCCGTAGCGATGCAGTTCCACCATGCCACCCCATTTCTTGCCATGCCGCAAAGCGGCGTCCTTGACGGTTGCGTAGCGGAGTCCCGACGTATACCCGGCCACCAGATAATCCACATGGGGCAAGGCGCCGAGTTTGTCGGGATTCGGGCCGAGCGCCGGACAGAACCAATGCACCGGATGCGAAACCATGCATCCTTGCCAGTGGGGCAACTTGCCCCACACGTCAAACGCCGCTGACGTGACGGCATCCACCCAGCGCGCATAGAGGTCTTCCCGCCAGTCGTACCAGTACGACCAAAGCGGGCCCTTGGGCCACTCGTTATCCTCGATCAGGCGCTCACGATTGGTGTCGTCAATCCTGATCGCGGGCAGGCCGTCACTGGCCAAACCGGGCGGCACATTAGTCGTGGTCACCGGGAACTTCGCCTGATCGGCAAGTGGATAGCCCCTATCGCGGAGATACTTCCGGAAGGATGCCAGCGATTCCTCGCTATAGGTCGGACTTGTCCAGTAGGTGCTGGCGGTGGCCAGCCAGTTCTTGCCCGGAGAGGCGATCAGCACCTCGTCGACGTAGAACATCTCCATCGGCCCCATCTGCTCAAACAGTCTATGGGCGCGTTGGGCGAAGACTCTCAGGGCTTCCTCGCTGCCGAAGTCCCAGGTATTCCGGTGCGCAACCTTTGCCTTGGGATCGTTGTGAATGATGTCCTCAGCCGTCCGCACAAAGCCGCCGGTCTCGGGGTCCAGCGTCACCCCCAGCAGGGTTTCGCGGTAATCCGGCTCGTTCTTCTTCGGAAAAATCTGCAGCCAGTGGAATCCAAAAGCACTGGCTACCCCGTTTTCAAGCATCATCCCGGCTTTCTTGCGAAGAAAGGCGGTCCGTGACGGGTTTTCGAGTAAATCACCGTACCACGTCGGCGGCGCAGCCTCCCACGACATCGAAAAACCCTGGCCTTTCAGTTCCGCCAGCCGGACGCGGAGGAACTCGTCGTTCATCTCCTGCTGTTCGAGATGGAGAACGCTGCCCAGAATGCAGGTGATGACCGGCCCGCCCTCCGCGGCCGTTCGCGAAGAGGCCCGTTGGCCGCGCTCCCCTTGTTCAACAACACAACTGGCCGCCATGAGCAGTAAGGGGCTCAGCGCCACGCCTTTGCCAATGCATCGTGATAGACGTTTTTCTGACATGACCTATGCCTTTCCGCTGGAATGACACCCGATCCGCATCCGGGGACACCCTCGGTCATTTCGGGACTCCGTGGGCACGTTCCCCTTCGTCGTTCACGCGGCCGCATCGCCTCTCACTTGTCCCGCCAGTACAGCCGCTCATGACCGAGCAGGAAAACCCGGGTGTGCCAGGCGGTATGCCCGTCCGCGTAGACGACGTTAATCCCGCGGTTATGCCGATCCCCGGGGCCGATGGTGGCGATCCCTGTGGCGTACAGATGGCAGTTCTGGAACCAGAGGGCCGCATCGAACACGTCTTTCGTGTCCCCCATCATGAGCGTTTCGGACGGCTGCTCGATTTGCTGCCGCTTGATGCGCGGCGCAAACGAGACTTCGAGGTAACCGAGGTAGTAGTAGTTCCACCCAAACCCGCCAAACGGCTGTCCTGTCGACAAACTCGCCGGCAGCGCGGGGCAACGGAAGGCCGTATCCCGCGCCGGCGAGCAGAGGTACACGCGCGCGTTCCACTCCGTCATTCCGCCAACGGCACTCGCGAGTTCCGGATGCACATACGGCCAAAGCGTGTTGATGTACTGGGCCCCGCCGCCGCCAACGATAAGCCATTCGTCTTTCTCGTCGGCATACATCTCCACGCCGAGGTGCAGTTGCTTCAGGTTGGTCGTGCACTGGGCTTGCTTGGCCTTGAGCTTCGCCTGTTGCAGCGACGGCAACAGCATGGACGCCAAGATCGCGATGATCGCGATCACCACCAGCAGCTCGATCAAGGTGAACTCTCGCCGCATGTGAACTTCCTGCTGCATCGCCGAAGCCTCCTCACTGGCTGGATCGGTTCTCCGCTCTGCCCGTCATGACGCGTCAGTGTAGCCGGGAATGCGCGTGTCAGTCCACGGCGTGTAACCATCCTGGATGAGCAGCCAGGCGTCCGGGTCGGCGGGCGCTTCACACTTGGGGAATAGGCGCCAGCCCTCACCGTCAAGCCCGGCGGTTTCACCGCCCTGGCGCAGGAACTGGATCAGGACCTTCTGCATCTCGCCCTTGGCATGGCGACAGAACTGGACGCTGGCGCGGTTCCGCGTCTCGAGCGGGTCGCGCACCCGGTCGAACAGAAATTCCTTGCCGTCCGGGGCGCTGTAGACGTATTTCCACTCGCGCGACACCGCCATGTACTGCGACATCAGCGCGCGCAGCGCGACCGGGTCCTTGAGGTCCACGCCCGGCAGCGTCTCCGGCCGAAGCCAGACTTCCGCACACTGCGAGAACACGGCCTTGCGGTCCGCCGTGCCGCCGACCACCTGCGCCAGGTCGACGCCGTCGCTCTCGTGCGTGCCGAGTGCCGTCCCAGCAGCCGCCAGGAATGTGGGCGCCACGTCCACCAGACTGACCGGCGCGTCGCAGCGCTTGCCACCCTCGAACCGGCCAGGCTGGCTGACAATGAACGGGACCCGCGCGCAGGAGTCGTGCATGCTGCGCTTGCCGAAACAGTTGTAGTCGCCCAGGTGCTCGCCATGATCCGAGGTGAACAGGACCAGGGTGTTGTCGAGTTGCTTCGTCTCCTCCAGCGCCTGCAGAATGCGCCCGACCTGGAAATCGACGAATGAGATGCAGGCGTAGTAGTAGGCTTTCATGGCGCGGATGAGGTTGAAGTCCAGGCCCTGGTCGCGGTACTTGTAGCGGTTCTGCATCAGGTTGACGTAGGTCTGCAGCGACTCGACGTCCTGCGGCACGTTCGGCTGCGGCATCAGCGTCGGGCGATAGAGCTTGTGCCACGGCGTGGGCGGCGTGAACGGCGGGTGCGGGTGGATGAAACTCGAGAACAGGTACCACGGCGCACCGCCCTTCGCCTGCTCATGGAGAAAGGCCATCGAACGGTCGGCAATCCACTGGCTGGGGTGCAGTTCGGCCGGGAGTTGCGAGACCTGCGGCACGTAGTACATCTCACCACGCACCCCGTGCACTTCGCAGACGTGCCGGTACCCCTTGTCGAGCAGCAGTTGCAGGTACGGGAAGTTCTCCAGGCTGCGACCGCCGCCTTCCGTCTGGCGCTCGCGCGTCTGGAAACCGCGCAGAGCATTGCCGTCCGGAGTGAAGTGGCACTTGCCGACGCCGTGTGTGCGGTACCCGGCGTCCGTCAGCGCGCCCATGAACGTGCGGCGGTCGTCCACCGGCATGCGCTCGTTGCCGTAGCAGCCGGTGCGGTGCGGGTACTGCCCGTAGATCATCGAGCAACGCGCCGAGACGCAGACCGGCGAGGGTGAAAAGGCGTTGGTGAACGCAACACCGTTCTCACAGAGCCGGTCCAGGTTCGGCGTCTTGATGACCGGGTTGCCCAGCGCCCGGATGGTGTCGAACCGCTGCATGTCGGTGAACAGGAGCAGAATGTTCGGGCGCGTGCCCGTTCGACGCTTGGTGGCCATGATGGTTGCTCCTACCTGCCTGCTCCTACTCGCGCTCCGACTCCGCAGAAATGCAGTTTGCCGGGCTGGGATGCGACCGATCGCACCCCGCTTCGGCCGACTCTGTCCGGCGACGCTGCTGGCGCGAAGACGGATCCCCGGCCGAGGGCCTCGGGCCGGGACGGACACAAGGGCACTCTGCGGCGGTCCCAGAGGTCCCGCGCCACCGCCACTCTTCACGCTTCCCGACCGGCGGCGGGGCCGTGGTGCCGCCCAGCTTCAGTTCGGCCGCGAAAATGTGGCTCTTGGACGCCCTCAGTTCGTTCCACATCACCGGGCCATCGAGGCAGTCCAGCAACAGTGCCAGGCCCAACGCGCCCATCTCGTACATCGGCGCGCGGAACGTCGTCAGACGCGGCCGGTAATACGGAAACGCGTCGTCCGCGCCGGTAACAGACAGGTCTTCGGGCACGCGCAGTCCGGCCTCGGTGGCCGCCTCGATCGCACCCAGGGCCGTACTGTCGTTGACGCAGAGCAGTGCCGTCGGGCGCGACTTGCCGCGCAGGATCCGCTGCGCCCGCTCAAAGCCCGACCCGAAACTGAACTCGCCCGGGTAAGCCCTAAACGCCACCCCCGCATCGCGGCAGGTGGCGATCGCCCCGTCACCTCGTCCCACGGCGGCCGGTGCCGTGTCCGGCCCGCGCAGAATCGCGACACGCCGGTGTCCCAGGCTGATCAGATGCCTGGCCAACCCTGCCGCGCCCTGCCGGTTGTCGACGAGCAGGTGCGGGGCGGTTTCGTCACCGACAAACCCGTTCATCGGAACCACGGGCCAGCCCTCCGCGCGCAATTCCCGGATGTACGCCTCGTCGCTCCGCACGGCGCCCCAGATGAGCATCCCGTCGACGGTGCCGCCGCGGAACAGGCTCAGGTGCTTGCGACTGCTCGCAAACTTGGCGTCGCCGCGCACCAGCAGCACGTCCTGACCGCGCTCGGTCGCCGCGGCAACGATTCCCGACAGCGTGTTCGCCAGGTTCGGGTCGGCCAGGTCCGGCACGGACGGCGTCACGCGCCCAAGCGGCGGCACCACCACGGCAATCGTCTGGCTGCGGCGCCCGAACAGGCGCTTGGCGTGGACGTTCGGGTGGTACCGCAACTCGCTGCACGCCATCCAGATCCGTTTCCGCGTCGCCTCGGTCACGGCGACATCGGTGGCGCGGTTGTTCAGGACGCGGCTGACCGTGCTGGGCGCGACGTCCGCCGCCCGGGCAATGTCCCGGATCGACGGCGTCTTCCTGCTGTTCCGCTCATCCGCCACGATGCACCCTCACCCGACAGTCGCTCCATACCCAACTGCAACATGTTGCAGTCAAGATATCATGCCATCGGGGGCAGTGCAAGCTGTCGGCACTTGCCAAACCTGCGTGCGCGCCGGTTCCATTCCGGGGAGCAGTGTGGATCTCCGGCCACGGGGCACGGTCGGCCGTCTTGTATGTAGCGCCCCCGAATTTATGGTAAGGGACGTCGAACAAACCGCCGCCGTCTGACGTCTAACTAAGAGTAAGTCGCTCGGACGGTCCGAACGACAACGTGCAGCGGAAACAGGAAAACTGAGGAGAAAGCGATGAAGCGAAGTCTGTGGGTGATCGTCGGATTGGTTCTGGGCGTGGTCCTGATGGGCAATTTCGCGGGCGCGCAGACCTGCAACCGAAAAGCAGGCGCAGCCTGCCCCATGAAGGCAGGCGCGACATGCGGAGTGAAGGCTGCCACCTGCCAGATCTGCCCGAAGTGCGGTGAGGAGAAGGGTGGCGACAAGTGCTGCAAGGCCGACGCGGTCAAGTGCGAGAAGTGCGGTCTGGACAAGGGCTCGGTGGGCTGCTGCAAGTTCCCGGCCGCGGCCAAGGAGAAGGGCGAGGCCGCCGAGTACTGCCCGACCTGCAAGCAGTTCGTCGCCGATGGCAAGTGCAAGTGCTGCGCGGTGAAAACCGAAGCCCAGGGCGAGAAGAAGGCTGACGCTGAAGAGAAGAAGGACTGACGTTTCGAGTTGTCTGTTGACGCCCCCGCGGAGTTCGTTCCGCGGGGGCGTTTCGTTCTTCAGACCTGTGCAGGCAAGACCACAGAGCGAAAGCGCGGTGCGGCAGGTGCCGGGATGACGCCGTTCGTAGTGGGCTCGCAGTGCGCGGAACGAGGTGGAGCGCCAAGAGCCCATCTGGCGTGTCACGGCGAAGTCTCTCTGCGGAGCCGGGCGTGTTGCGGCGGCATGGCCCGGGGATGGTGTCTTGCCCGGCGGACTGCCGCCGGGACTGCGACACCACTACGAGCGGGACCGCGAGGCCTGTCCACCCGAGGCTGGATTTACCCGCACAGGTCGCTCTTCTTCGCCGTCCCGCGTTGCCCGCCTCACGGCACGGCGGACGCCGGCGCCGCACCGGGCAGCGTGTATTTCGGTCCGGTGTAGTGCTTCTCGAAGAAGCGCAGTAACGAGGGGAGGATCGCCACCGTACTGCCGCTTGCCTGGGCCAGCTTGGTGCTGATCCAGCCGAGTTCGTAATTCTTGACCCGGAAACACTCCTGTGCGACCTCAGCCGGAACTTCGGGTGCACGGGGGTAGGCGCACAGTCCCAGAGCGTAGTGCCGCACCGCCAGGTCCGGCATCTGCGCCGCCGCGTACTCCGTGGCCAGATTCCGGTGCACCACACTGAACCGCTGCCCGGCCTCCGTGGCGAAGGGCATAAACCGCTGCAACACCGCTTCCGAACCGCTGCACCGGCGCCCCGCCCACTCCAGTTGAATGGCCGTCAACCGCGCCAGCGCCTGTTGTGGACGACCGTTGTTGCTCAACGTCACGGCCTCGTTCATCGCCAGGATCAAGTCGCGCCGAAACATGATGCCCTGGTACAGGTCAAACCCGACCAGAGCCAGGCAGGCAACGAACAGGACTGCCGCCGGCGGCCCGAAGTAGTCGGGCGCCGGCGGGGGCTTCAGATTCGAGACGGGGCTCATCGGTTTCTCCAAACTCGCGTCACAGGTTGCAGGCGGCCAACGGACCAAACGGACACATCGGACGGGCCACCCACACACCCACACACCCACACACCCACACACCCACACACCCACACACCCACACACCCACACACCCACACACCCACACACCCACACACCCATACACACTACCACTGGACCTGCGTGTCCTTCACCTGCTCGGGGTCGAAGAAGAAGGCGATGTCCGGCGCCAGGGTCTCCACGCTTCCGAAGCTGATCACGCCAAGGGTGCCGTCGATCGAGACGAAAGCCAAGTCCGTTTCGGGGATGGGTGCCGACAGCGCAATGACCACGTCTTTGCTGCCCGGCGTGACCAACGTGACCCGTGCCGCGGGCTGGGCCAGGGCGGTCCGCGCCATGTTTGTGCGTTCGGCGGTGTTCGCCAGGAACACCTGCGAGAAGCCGATCTGCGCCAGGCCCTGGAGGTACTTCTCGACCATGTTTGCGGGCTTGCCGCCCGGTTCCGGCGGCGGCGTCCAGATCGCGAACGGCGCCGGCGGCGTGTGCATGCCCCAGACCCCGGCGCCGTCCCGCACCAGGATGCAGCGATGCTCGCCACGCTCGTACCGGACTTCGAGTGCGGACTCCGCACCCGTTGCGACGGGCGCCAACCCGTCAAAGAGCATCCCTGCAGCCGGGAGGAGACGGCCACAGAGCAGCGCGTCGATGGCGAACAGGTCCGACTCCTGCGGTTCGACCATGCGCAACAGCCGCATATTCTCCGGCGTCGGCACGCCGCTGACCGCAACGGTGTAAGTCTTGCGTTTCGCGGTGCGGAACCGGATCTCGAGCGGCATGCTCCCGGCGTTGGCGGCCTCCATCGCGGTGGCGAGTCGCCGCACGCCGAGGACCGAAAGGGCCTTGGCATACTCGTGCAGTCCGATCGACGAGGCGGCCAGCGACGCGTGCTCGCCCTGCGAGCGCCAGCGGTAACCAATCTCCGCACCGCCTTCCTTCTCGACCGGCATTTCCTGCGACGTGCGCACAAACTCGTAGGTCGCCACCGGGTTCCGGACCTCGATCCAGTCGATGAGATCGCCGTCGATGTTGACGAGGGTCTTCTGCAGGAACTGCTCGCTGGAGGGCGACGCTTCGCACTGCCAGAAACCCAAACTGGCACTGACGTCCATGCCGATCGCACCGGCAACGCCGTCCACCCGCACCTGCTGGCGCTGGAACGGAGCCAACCGCGGGCCGAGTTCAACCGTCAGGCGCCGGCCGCCGCGCGTGGTCACCATGACGGAAGGAACGCCGGCGGGAATGGCGGCGCCCGCAGCGCCAGGCTCGAACGACGCCATGGCCAGGCCGGCCAGGAACTGCCCGATCAGGATCGGATCGGCCTCAACCCCCCGCCGTCCGGCAAAGGCCCAGCGCCCCTCGCCGCCGCGGTTCAGATCGACGGGCCCGTCCGTCAGTCCGGTCACCCGGATCGACGTCACATCGGCAGGCACGACCCGCAACGCCGTGCCGCCGCTCTGCGGTTCGAGGCGCGGCGCCAATTCGAAGTAACCGTAAAAAATCGCCACAACCGCGATCAGCCGCAACCAAGTCTTCAACCGGGGCATGAAGGACGCTCCTCGGGGACGCAGTCGATGAGTTCCGTTCCGAAAAGGTCGAGAGTATAGTGCTGAGGGCCATGCCTGTCAACGACCGCTGAGACGGCGACCGTAATGCGTCAGCGGACGGTTGTACCCCCGTACCCCCGCCCCCCCCCAATCCCAATACCACCGCCGTCAGCCAGTTGTCCACAGGCCCATGCTCCGGCTCCGACGAGCTTGACGGCCCATTCTCGCCGGTGCCTATGGACAACTGGCGGCGGTATCATACCAGTGAAGGGTGAAGCATGGACCCCTGCCACCTTGTGTGGCAGGTGAACGGGTTCGTTGGCTACTACACCGCACCGATCACGGACGCATCACACGTCGGTTACCACGCGCATCCTGTAGAAAGGACGTGCGCATCCGGCTATCTTAGCGTTAACGCGCGTTGGCGCCGACAGAGAACCACAAGATATGGCCGTCGCCTATTTACACAGACTACTGCTCGTCGTCTTGATGCTGGCGCTGCTGGCATCGGTGCCGGCCTTCGCGCGCACCCGGCCAGGCGGCACGGCAGCGGCAACGGACGGCTGGACGTCGCTGTGCTATCTGCGCAAGCCGGAGGGAAACCTGTCGACCGCGGTGCGGTGGAATCCGGACACGGGCGTGCGACTGCGGATCGAGAAACGCGAGACCGGCGAGAGCGTGGTCTTCGATATCTCCGGGACGCGGTTCGCCGCCACGCTCTCGCAGGGAGACGAAGCGACGAGGTCCGCCGCCGCGCTCCGAGTGCATCTCGGGTCATGGTTCCAGCGCCCCACCCGGAGCGCCGCGCTGCTGATCAAGTTCCGCGAGTCGGAGTGGGCGGTGTACGTCGAGAACCAACTGGTTGGCCGCATCGCGGCGCCCTTCCTCCCGCCAGCCACCGTCTACTACCACCCCGCGGGGGCCGAACCCCTGGTCACCGACGAAACCAAGTTCCAGCCGGTCACGCAGGAGAACTTCCAGTCCGATTTCATGGTCGAGGAAGGCGCCCCCAATCCCTTGTACCCGTGGCGGGTCGAGACGGGCGACTGGGCGATTCACACCGCCCTGGACGATGCCATGGCCCGGCCCGAAACGGACAAGAACCGCGTCAAGCAGGTGCCGTTGACAGCGGACAAGAGCCCAAACTTCTACAGCCTCAAGGGTCACGGCACACCGGGCATCATTGTCACGGGCTACGACTTCTTCGACGAGTACGAGTACTCCGCCGCCGTGCAGGTCAACAACGGCGAGGGCGGATTGATCTTCTACCACCGCGACGCCCGCAACTACTACGGCTTCACGCTCCGGGTGCAACCGCCGCCGACAGAAGGCGGCATGCTGGTACTGTGGCGTGTCCGTGATGGGGTCCGCACCGTCCTGGCGCGCATCGCCACCGACCTGTTCATCGACCAGTGGTACCGGCCCATGGTCCGAGTCGAGCCGGATCGGATCCGCTGCCTCCTGGACGGCGTCGAGGTCGCCGTCGTCGAGGAGGACCTGCCCCCGAGCGGCAGCATCGGTTTGTACTCCGACTCAGCCACACCGGTACGGTTCGACGATGTCATCCTGCGCGGTCTGCGCCGCCTGCCGCTTGAGACCGTCGCGGCCATCCACTTCCAGACGCTGGCCATGGCCGGGACGTTCGTGCGGCCCGAACGGCCCTGGCACCGGGGAACGCCGCCCGAGCAGACCGAGCTGCGGCCCTACGTTTTAGGCCGGGCCCAGTGGCTGATGCTCGGCCGGACGCACCACCAGAACACCGCCTTTCGTGCTGAGTTCACGCCGCGCCGTCCAACGTTCGAGATCGGCCTCTACACCGGCTACCGGGGCCCCACGCAACCCGCACTGCGCTTCACCGTCCGGCGCACGAACAACAGCGAGATCTACAGTCTGATCCGCGTCGATCCGGACGCGGAGAGCATTCTGGAGGCGTGGCAGACTCCGCGCCCGCCCGCAGCCGGGCCGGTCACCCTGACCGTGGACGGTTCGACACCGGGCGAACTGCGGTTCTACCGTGACCACCGCCTGGTGCTGGTGCACCATTCGGACGCGTTCGAGACCGGCGCCGCCGGCCTGTACGTCGGACCGGACACCGCAACCACGGTCCGGAATCTCGACTACGACTTTGACCGTCCCGACCGGCACTTGGAGCAACTCCAGCCGGTGGAGGCGTTCCGCAAGGACAGCTTCATGCGGCACTGGTCCGCACCCGAGGGACAATGGGTGGCCGGTGACGGCGGGCTGTGGCACGTCGGCGACTTCCTGGGTGATTTTGGACTGCAGCTCCCGTACCTGGAGGGCGGCGAAGTGCACGCCGGCATCGAGGACGGCAAGACAGAGGGGCCGTTGCGGCTAACGCTCAAGGAGGGCCGCCTGTCGCTGCGCTACCAGGAGCCTGGCGCGGAGCACGCGACCGAGACCGTCGCCGCATTGCCCGTGCCCGCGACGGGCGGCCTGGCCGCTCTGTCGTACACGCTGCACTGTGCCGGCTATTGGACCTGGGTCACGGTGGATGGCGGTGTCATACTTCGGCAACGCATGACCGAGCCGCTCATCGGCACGCGCCTGCGCACCGGCAACTACACGCTTGAGAACATGGCCAACAGTCGCGCAACGCGCGAGCACGTCATCGATGACTCCTTTAACACCGCGCCCTCGTCCTGGATCATCAACGGCGGCACTTGGCAGGTGGTGAACCGCTTCCAGTGCACACCGAGTTGGTCGCACATGATCGGCGAGGCGCCCCAGTCCATGGGCGCACTGTGGAGCAAGTACGTGTTCGAAGGCGACCTCACGCTGGAGTTTTACGCCGGCATGCGCCAGGGCTATTACACGCGTGCCGGCGACATCAATTCGACGATGATGGCATCGACCACCGCGCCGGACTCCGGCTACACGGTCACCTGCACGGAGTGGGACTATAACCACTCGCAGAACGGGTCCACGCTGTACCGGCGCGGCGCACGCATCGACCACAGCGACAAGTACCTGGTGCCGCGACACCGCAAGGGCAACGTGCGCAAGCTGCAGAGCCCGCTGATCGCCGAAGGCCGCCCCATCCACGGCGCCTGGTACTACATCAAGTTCCGGCGCGTAGGGCACAAGATCGAGTATTGGTTCGACTACGAGAAGGTGTTCTCGTGGGAGGATTCCGATCCGATCCCCGCGGGCTTGGTCGGAGTCTGGACGTTCATGAACTCCATGACCCTGGCCCAGGTCAAGATCACCTTTGACCACCTGCGCCCACGGCCATTCGCCTTCCACCTGCTGCCGCCTGAACCCGAGGCGGAACCCGCCCTGCCCCCGACCCCGGCCGCGGGAACCGCCGCGCCGGCGCCAACCGTGGCGCCGCTCGGGCCGCCCGCCGCCAACCTGCGCGTCCAGGCGATGCCTCTGGATGCGTTGGACGGGGCGTGGTGGTCCGTCTCGGACGACGTCGGGCACGCACGTCTGACCCCGTTCCGCATGAACACCGCCGGAGTGCGCATCACCGACCAGCTCGGCTCGGGCTCGATGTACCTGGCCAGCCGCCTGCCGTCGCTGCCGCTGGAGTCCGTGGCCGGGTGGCGGGTGTACATGAAACGGTCGCCTCGCGCACGACTGAACTTCCACTACAGCATCGGCGTTGCGGACTCGGCCGGCAACTATTCGGCGCAGCAGCAGTTCTTCCACCAGATCAACGGCAGTGATTTCTCGCAAGGTGAGTACGAGCTGACCGGCCGCACCCCGCTGCGCGCCTGTCGAGACGCGGACAAGCTCGGGGGCGACTGGGACCTGGTACAAGTCTGGATTCCCTCCCGAGTTCGCGCCCTGTTCGACCGGAACGCTCACGTCCGGATCGAAGGGCTCGGCAACCTGCAACCGGACAACATCGCCTGCGGCATCGGCGGAGCGTTCCCAGGAGACACGTTTGCCGTTCGCGAATTGGTTCCGGTCTTCTACGACGCACCGCCGCTGGCGCTGAAGGACCCCACGGCACCGGCCGTCCACTTGGCCGTGCGTCGCCGCCTCGGCGGGCCCCTGCTCTATCGCGCCGAAGACCCCGGTGCAGTCAATACATTCCTGCGGAACTGCGGCCGGCGCGGACTGAACACGGCCTGGCTTCGCGTCACCGACCCGGACGGCCGCGCCGCCGTCCATGAACTGGCCTGGATCCGGCTCCCGGAGAAGGTGGCGACCGAGTTCAAGTGGCACCCGACGCTTGCCGACACCGTGCAACTCCGCGCACTGGCGGACTATCCGGATCGCCGCTTCGCCGCGGCTGCGATCCTGCTGGACGGCAAAGCGCTGCCGTTGACCGCGACCAACGACGAAATACGGCAGGCAGCAATCCCGCGGACGCCGGAGTACCTGGCCAGCGTGGCACCGGAATTGACCTTCTCCGCGGATCCAGGCAGCGGCGCCGAACCCGGACGTTTGCGCTGGCGCGACCGCAAACCCAACCTGCCCCCCGTGCTGCTGCGCGTCGAGGGTCTGACGCCCTTCTGCGAAACCTTCGAGCCGGACACGCCAGGCGAGCGGGTGCGCATGACCCAGGACGGTCGCATGACTGCGCAGTCTTACGATGCCACTCAAGGCCGTTACTTGCTGACGCGGAACCGCGAATACGAGCAGCGCCTGGCCACCGACTACACGGCCCGGTTCTCGATCGCGGCGTACCCGCTCATGCAGTTCCGCTACCGCGCCTTCGACATGACATACATAACGGCGATGTTCACCAACGGACACTACGTGCGACTGAGCGATGATTACGGTCCGGCCGTCGCCGTCCGCTTCGGAAATGACCTGAAGTTCGACGAAGCCTGGCACTCCTGGCTCGGGTTCGCCAGCGACGCCTTCACGACCGAGCCGTTCGCCACCAGTCGCTTTGACCCCGACGGCCTGCGTCTGGCCTCGTGGGGCAGTCCGGACCAGACGGGGCGCTACTCTCACTGGAACCTGGACGACCTCGTCTTCGGTCCAGCCGTCCGCGCCGCCGAGCAACTGCAGTTCACGCCGCAGTACTGGGACGCGGACGGCGTGGCGACGGTGGTCGTCGCGGTCAGTGCCGGCCCGGCATGCTTTGCGGACCTCGCGGACGCCGCCCGACAGGCACTCGCCTGGACTCGATGCGAACCTGCCAAACCGCTCACGCCCGCGATGACCAGCCTCGCCGACGGGGTGCATCACCTGCTGATGAAAGCGGTGGACACGCGCGGCGTGGAGTCCGCGGTCACCGACGTGCCGTTCCTGCTCGACACTAAGCCGTTGCTGTGTTCGCACGGCGTCGAACCCATGGCCGACCCGGCGTCGAACGGCGTGCAACTCCGCGTCACCTTCGCCAATGACGGCGGCGCGCCGTGGCAGATCGGCAAAGCCAACTTCTTCACGTGTGGCCAGGCTTGCAGTCCGCTGCCCGCCTGGACCAGCCTCTTCCGACATGCGCAGGACAGCGATACGCTCATTCTCAATTACCCGTTCATTCTCCGTGATTTCCTCGACAAGGCAAAGAACGGCGACACGCTCGAACTCGCCATTGACAACATCACGGACGGCGCCGGGAACCCAAGCCCGCGCGTCGCCTGCCCGCTGAAAGTCGACTACGCCTCGGACAAGACCGGGCCAGCCTGGTACGCCACCAGTTTTGGTGCGTCCGTAAACTGGTTCTGGAACTGGGACGGTTGCTGCAACCAAACGGCCGCTTTTGCGCCCGGGTCGAACAACGCGATCAGCGTCATTGCCAACGCCGGGCAGTCGCCGTTCCTGCAAACCCTGACCTACTACGCCAACGGCGAGATCTGGCGCAATGTCGAATGGCGACCGGCACAGCACCCGTGGGCGTCATTCCGCCTCTGCATGCCCGGGTACAAGCCGGACAGTGCGTTGACTCTGCACCTCATGCTCAAGTGCGCCGACGGCAAGGTCTACAGCCTGTCGCTCATTCATCCGGCCCAGGATGTGACCGAACTGAACCGCAGTGTCGAGATCAAGTGGCAACCGGACGAATGGAAGCGCCTCAGCTTCAACGTCCCCGCGCTCCTGGCTGCCGCCGGTGTGGATCAGAATACGATCAACGGCACGGTCGTACAGGCGGTCGGATTCCGCCGCACCAACGCCACACATCAGCAGGCGCTCTGGGTGGACGATTTCTTCCTGCACACGACGACCGTGCCCGGCAACGCGCCGGACACGCTCAAGTGGCAGCCGTACGATGCCAGCGGTGTGGCCGCGCTCGACATCGCCTGCTATAATGAGGCCGACCAAGTCCCATGGAAAGAGAGCCGCACCGAACGCGAACTCGACCTGCGCCCGCTCCGCGCTCGCGCTGACGGCAAGAGCTGGCTCATGTGCCAGGCCAAGGACAAGGCTGGCAACCTGTCGATCCCGTTCTGGATGCCGTTCCCGAAGTGAGTGGGGGACGACTCATGAGGACGTTCGCGCTTCAGGACGGGGCGAAAGGCGTGCTCGGGACTTGGAGCGCGAGCGTATCGCGAGCCCGAAACTGACGTCTCTTTGGAGATGAATCGATACGCTCCACCAACGTGACTCCAGGTGACAAAGGAGAAGAGGCAAATGCAACGTCGCACCGCTCTATCGCTCGTCGTGTCGTCTCTGGTGTGGAGTGCGGCCGCGCAGAACGTCCCGGCGCCCGTGCCGGTTTCCGGGCCGGAACAGGCGCAGTGGCTGAACTGGGTGATTCCGTTGCCGAAGCAGATTGCCATCGGCAGCAAGGTCGAGCTACCCGCGTCCGAGGTCAAGGTGACGTTGCGGCAGAACGCCGGCGACGTCGAACAGAGTGCGGCCGCCGAAGTCCTGTCACTGCTCAAGGCGAAGGCCGGCGTTGACGGCAGCAAGGGCGGTTTCGAAATCCTGATTGGGGCCTGCGACGCCCAAGGCAAGGTCGCGGATGTGACGGTGGCTGATGCGGCGCAGTTGACCAAGCTGCCGAACGCCGAGCAGGCCTACCTCATTCGGCCCGTCGGCGAGAACCGGCTCGTGCTCACCGCGCTCGACGAACGCGGCGTTTACTATGCCGCCCTGACGCTGTGCCAGCTCCTGGAAAGCAAGTTTGCGGACGGCAAGGTGACGATCCCCCTGGCCGCCGTCATGGACTGGCCGGACCTGGCCGAGCGCGGCTTGTGGGGCGGGAACGCGCCCACCGACACCGAATGGATGTCCGCGCACAAACTGAACCTGGCCGAAGTGCACTGCCAGCCCAGCGTCGCCCCGGACGGCAATGGCCACGCCGTCTTCAAGCAGGAACTGATCGAAGCGGGGCGGCTGCACGCGCTCAAGATGGTCCCGATCATTCATCACCTGGATCAACTCGAGGGGACGGACATCTTCCGTGTCTTCCCTGACCTGCGCGGTGTGGGGCCGAAGGCGCGGCTCTCCGACAGCCTGCAGAGTATCTGCTATTCCAAGCCGCAGTCCGCGAAACTGCTGGGCCAGTGGATGACCGAGTTGGCCCAGCAACCGCATGTGACCGACCTGTGTGTATGGCTGAGCGAAGACCCCGGGCAGTGCGCATGCGAGCAGTGCGCGGCCGCGAAGACGCCGCAGCATGTGCTCGAAGCGAAGGCCTGCATTGCGGCCTGGCGCGAGGCGTGTAAGGTCAACCCCGGCATGAAACTGCGGCTGCTGCTGACCCAGGGCACGTACGCGGTCAACGACCAGGTCCTGGCCGCGGCGCCGCCCGAGGTCAACATCAGCTACTACGACGGTGGCCGCACCTACGATTCCTCGCGCGACCCGATGATCTACCCGCTGCTGGAGAACTTCGCGAAAGGCGGCCGCTGGCTCGGCGTCTACCCGCAGCTCATCTCCGCCTGGCGCGTCGTGTGCCCGTGGAGTGCCCCGCAGTTCGTCAAGTACCGCATGACCGAGTTCGTGGACAAGAAGCTCACCAACCTGTGTGGCTATGCCACGCCGAACAACCGGCTGTATGACTTCACCGTTACCGCGGCGGCGGAGTGGTCTTGGAATGCGCACGGCCGCGACGAGCGCCAGTTCGCCACCGCCTGGGCGACACGCCGCGGCCTCAGCGACCCCGCCAAAGCCGCCGAGTGGGCGCTGACGCTCGGCGACGTGGGCTGGGATGTCTACGGCTCGGGCGTGCCCTACCCGCACTTCTTTGGCAATGCGGCGCGCATGATCCATGACCGCGCCAAGCCGGTCCTGGGCAAAGGCATGTACCGGTACTTCGACAGCGAAGCAAAGCTTGAGGCGGGGGTACAGGCGTGCCAGAAGGCCGCCGGCCTGGCGGCAGAGCTGAACTTCCCCGAGATCACCGCCGAGACGCAGGTCATCCGCGGCTACATGACCATGATCAGCGAGATGTACCGCATCGCCGGTTTCGTCTCCCGTACCACGTTGCCGAGCGATGCGGAGCGGATGGAACTGCAGCGCATGCTCACCGCGTTTGCCACCGCCGGGGCGCAGACGTCGGCGGGTCTTAGCGCCTGGGCCGACGCGTGCCTCGCCGGCAGCGGCGGCTCGCGGCTCGGGGACACCTTGGACATCACCGACAAGACGGTCGCGGCGGTCAGCGACGCCCTCGCGCCGTTCGGCGTGCGCAACCCGCTGTTCCCGTTCCTGGTCAAGCAGATCGGCACGTGGCAGGACCGCGACTTCGAGGAGAAGCAGGCGATCACCAAGACGTGGGAGGTGACGCAGTCCGTTCTGGGGCCGGGCACGTACCAGGTCCGTCCCGTCTACACCAAAGGCTGGAACGGGCTGAACACGGGGCGCGTGGCGCTGGCCACCGCTCCGAAGGGGCAGTCCGAACCGCTCACCGTTGTCGCGGAGGACAAACACACGGCCTTCAGCGGCGCGCAACCCAAGGACGACCTGTACACACTGCAACTGCCGGCGTATGACGAGAATCTCGGGTACTTCATCGTCGCCGACATCAACGGCACCAAATCCAGCGACAAGCCGGAGAACCGTCGGGGCTGCAACGGAATCTTCAACCTGTGGAAGGTCCGTCCGCCCGGCGAGGCGGTCCAGGATCTGCCGCTGCTGCCCATGTCAGACGCCGAGAAGTCCCGCTACGCCGGCCCGACCTTCGCCAAGGGCGGCCTGCGCGTGGGCGTCATCCAGGGCGGCTACGGCGCGGAGGCGATGCTCCGTTTTCTGCAGGGCAAGGACGGGCTGGACACGCAGCCCGTCTTCCTGGCCGGGGCGCAGTATTTCAAGACCTGCCAAGTGCTGATCCTGGCCCAGCCGTATGCGCCGGAAACCTTCACTCCGCAGGTGGCGACGCTCCTGACCCAGTTCGTGCAGAACGGCGGCGGGGTGATCACCACCCACAACTCGGTCGGGTTCAAGGGCCTGCCGGTTCTCCTCCCCGAGATCTGCGCCAAGGGCGTCAACAATGTCCGGGACGGCACGTTCAAGGTGCCTGGCGACCACCCGATCACCAAAGGCCTTCCCCAGGGCCAGGCGCTCAAGGAGAGTTACTACGACTACATTACGCTGCAGCCCGGTCCAGCCGCAACCGTGGTGGCGCAAGGCGTGGCAGCGGGCGAGCCGGTGGTCGTCTGCGGCGCGGCGGGCAAGGGGCGGTATGTCGCCTGTGGGTTGGGAGTCTGCATCAACGTCGGGGATGACAAGGACTGCGCCCCGACGCCCGACGAAGGCACACTGTTGGAGAACGCGGTGCGGTGGGCCGGCGAGAGCCATTAGGCCTGGGCCACTCGCGAACGGCGACGAGGAACACCGCAGGTGCTCGGGTTCGGGGTTCGGGGAAGAGGGCTCTGTCTTGTGGTCGGCCCTGGGACAGAGGAACCGCGGAACGCCTGGTGTGGCCGGGGGCCGTAGCCGAACGAACAAGGAGCCACGGCGCAGGGCGATGACAAACGGCCGGGGTTGGCTCCCCGGTCTCTATTCGCGGGTTGGGCCGGGCGGGGACCCGCCGGCCCAACCCGCGAATGCCGTCCATCCGGCGATTGCGCCGCGCAATCGCCGGATGATGAACCGGGATGGGTCCGGGAAGGGCCAATGGTCCTTCCCGGCGGGGGCGCGGGGGCAGAGCCCACGCCCAGCGCGTCAGGACACAGGAGGATACACGTGGCTTACCATCTCCCGCAAGCGGTTGATTTCGAGACGCACAATGCGGCGGTCGCGCAGTTGTGGCAGGACTACGGCAAGCGGTGCCAGGCGCGCGTGCCGGTCAGCATCAACGGCAGTATTCGCAACCTGCTCAGCAACCCGGAACTGAACCGGACCGGGTACACCTTCAAGGATTTCTTCGTCAAAGCTGAAGCGCAGGTCGCCTGCCAACTCGAGTATCAGCACTACGTCCGGCACCATGTGGTCTGCGACCGCGAGATGGGTCTGCCGAAGAACGGCTGGAACCTGTCGCTCGATTTCCAGAACTCGCACGATCAGGCCTGGTTCGGCTGCCCGTTCCTGTTCTTCGGCGACACCGATGTGCCCGACACCGTCGAAGTCCTCAAGGACGATCCGGAGGCGCTCTACAAGTGGGGCGAGCCCGACGCGTTCTGGGGCCGCGGCGATTTCATGAAGCACGCCATGGACATGTACCAGGGGATCAAGGCGAAGTGCGACGGCGGCTTGGAGTTTCACGGCCGCCCGGTACTGCCGCCCACGCGCTTCCCCTGCGGCGGCACGGACGGCCTGTTCACCGTGGCGCTGAAACTGCGCGGCACGGTCGAGACCATGACCGACATGTACGAGAACCCCAAGTACTTCCACGACCTCATGGACTACATCACGCGGACCAGCATTGCGCGGATCAAAGCGCACCGCGAGTGGGCCTGGGACCACGACCCGAACTACAAGGGTGACCGCAAGCACCGCGGCGGCTTCTCGCACGCCGACGACTCGATCGCCATGCTCTCACCGGACCAGTTCAAGGAGTTCGTGCTGCCGTACATGCAGCGGCTGTTCGACGAATTCCACGACGGCAGCGGCTCGCACTTCCACCTGTGCGGCGACGCCACGCACCACTTCCCGTTCCTCGCCAAGCAGTTCAACGTAAAGAGCTTCGACACCGGGTTCCCCGTCAACCACGGCAAGCTGCGGCAGGTTCTCGGCCCCGACATCCAGATCAACGGCGGCCCGACCATCATGCTGCTGCAGGCCGGGAAGCCCGACGCCATCCGCGCCGAGACGAAGCGCATCTGCCAGTCGGGCGTGATGGAAGGGCGGCGCTTCCTCCTCATCGCCGCCAATAACCTGGCGCCCTGCACCCCGGTCGAGAACATCCTCGCGCTCTACGAGGCGGGCAAAGAGTTCGGGAAGTACTGAGGGGGGGGGCGCCGGCCGGAGAAGAAACGGACACAACGGACGCAACGGACCGACGGCGCGGATTCCGCAACCGCATCTGCCGATCTCTGCGGCCTTTGCGTTCTCTGTGGCTATTCCTTGGCGACTTTCCTGAACTTGCCGGGGTCTTTGAAGAGCTCCGGGTTGGCGAGGTTCGCCTGAATGGCCTTCACCAACTCCGCGCTGCTGGTCAGCGTCCCCGGAACCAGATCGGTGTTCAGCGTCTTCAGCTCCAAGACGCCGTCCGCCAGTTGGTAGGCCACGACGTGGTACTTGCGGTCGCTGTCCTTCACCGGTTGGCCGTTGGCGCCGAGAAGCTGGACTTGGACGAACACCGAGTCCCCCACTTTGACCGGATAGCCGCGGAAGTACATCGCGTTCTTCCCCGACGGGTACCGGATCAGGTACTCCGTGTCCGAGTACTTCAGCGCGAGCAGTTGCTCGTCGAGGTTCGGCTCCTTGTTGGCCGCGGCGGCGTCTGACGCCTCCTGCCAGAGCCCGAGCACGGCCGGGTCGATGGGAATGGTGTGGTCGGCCGTCACGGGCACCTCGTAAACACAGCCGCTGATCAGGACCAGAGCCAGGACCAGGACCGGGGCGAGAGTTTTCATCTTCGTCTCCTTCGGATGGGGGGATGGGGGACGTGGCGTTCAGGGTTCGGTGTTCAGTGTTCGGTGTTCGGTGTTCGGGACCGAACCGGGCGGGCGGGGCAGACAGCGCCCGGACTCGTCGCCCACCTGCCAGAGAGAATATGCCTCGCGTGCACCGTGAAGGCAAGGGGGACCACGGACACGTCAGGGCTGTTTCAAGATCTGGCACCACGTCTCGGAAGGCCACGCCTCCGCGCACACCCGGTAGGGGCGGCCTGTCCTCAGGCCGCCCCCCCCCCGGCGTGGGGACACGCCGGGGGTACTCGCTGCACGCGACGGTCACGAATCTTGAAACAGCCCTGCGGACACGTCGGCGGATCAGTCCCAGGCCAGTTGCGCGAGACTCACGCCGCGGTGCGCCGTGACGGCGCCCAGGGAGCAAACCCCCGAATGGCGCGTTATCTTCTACTGCGGCTTTCGTGGTTTCCGCAGCCGACATGAGTCGCATGTTTTGTGGAATAAGGGATAGCGAAACAGATCGTGGGTGTCGCAATCGTCGTCGCCATCGTTCATCGATCCGGCACCCGCCAGGTTGCAGGTCATCGAGAGACGATGGCGACGACGATTGCGAGTAGCGATTGAGGCAAGGAGTCTGCCATGATTCAGATGATCGACGTTCCCGTGGCCATGCGCGACGGGGTTCACCTGTCCACGGACATTCGCTATCCCGATGCGGGTGGACCGTTCCCCGTACTGCTCATCCGAACGCCTTACGGCAACTCCGGATTCGGTGAGCCGGAGGCTTCCTACCTGCGCGACGGCTGGGCGGTCGCGAAACAGGACTGCCGCGGCCGGTTCGATTCCGAAGGCCGCTTCACACCGCTGCTCGAAGCCCCGGACGGGTATGACACGATCGCGTGGCTCACCGCGCAGCCGTGGTGCAACGGCCGTGTCGGCATGACCGGCGGTTCCTACAACGGCCTGACGCAGTTCACGGCGGCCTGGATGCAGCCGCCCGGCTTGTGTGCCATTACGCCGAGCGTCATGGGACACGACCTGTTCAAGGACCTGGTTTACTACAACGGCGTCTTCAACCTGTCGCTGGCCATCGGCTGGGGCACAGGTGTGGCCGGCCGCACTGGCCAGGGCAACGAGACCACGCGCTGGGAGAAGGTGCACCGCCACCTGCCTCTGATCACGATGGATGAGGCGGCAGGATACCATCTCGACTACTTCAAGGAATGGCTGTCGCACCCGGTCTACGACGCCGCGTGGGCGGCCGCCAGCGTGGAGCAGCACTTTGCAGGCATCGACGTACCCACCTTCCAGGTCGGCGGCTGGTATGACGTGTACTCGGACGGCGTGTTTCACAACTTCTGCGGCCTGCGGCAGCGCGGCGGCCCTCGGGCACGGGCGCAGCAGCGGATTCTGGTCGGGCCGTGGGCACACGGTTTGAACACGCGCACGACCGGCCAGATCGACTTCGGCGAATCGGCCGTGGTCGGCGATCTCGAAGCCATGAAGAGGGCCTGGCTGGACCACTGGGTCCGCAACCAGGAGAACGGCGCCGAGAACGCGCCGCCGGTCCGCATCTTCGTCATGGGCGAGAACGCCTGGCGCGATGAACACGAATGGCCCCTGGCGCGAACCCGCGCCACCGACATGTTCCTGTCCAGCGGCGGCGCGGCCAACAGCCTGTTCGGGAACGGCGCACTCGGCCTCACGCCGCAGCACGCTGCGGCTGAAGACCGGTACGTCTACGACCCTGAGAACCCCACACCCACACTCGGCGGCGCCGGGCTGGTGTGCCTGAACGGTCCAACCGACCACACGCCCATCGAACGCCGCGACGACGTGCTCGTCTACACCAGCGACGCCCTCGACCGGCCGCTGGAGGTGACCGGCTTCGTAAAGATGACCCTGTTCGCCACCTCTGATGCGATCGACACCGACTTCATCGCCCGGCTCTGCGACGTGTATCCGGACGGCAGGTCCATCATCCTGTGCGACGGGGTCATGCGGACCCGATTCCGCGACGGGCTCGACCAGGAGCGGATGATGGAGCCGGGCAAGGTGTACGAGTTCCGTATCGACATGTCGGTCACGTCCAACGTGTTCCTGCCCGGCCACCGGCTGCGGTTGGAGATCACCTCAAGCTGTTTCCCGCGTTTCAACCGGAACCTGAACACCGGCGAGCCGATCGCGACCGGCACGCGCCTGCAGGCCGCGCGGCAGACGGTCCACCACTCGCCGCGCTACCCGTCGCACCTCACACTGCCGGTGATCCCGCGCGGATGAGCCGGAAGAGCTGCGCGACGCGCGACGCCGACGTACTCGCGGGCTGCGATAGAGTGGCTGGAGCGGTCGCGGATCCTGAGCATGTCGAAGGGATCGCTCCGGCGGTTGCGGGACCGACGTGTCCCGGCGAAGTGGTTGCACGAAGCCGGAGCCGGTCCCGCCGCGTTGCCGGAACGCCCCGGACGGACAGTGAGGAACGTCCTCACATGATCGGACGCATCCGCCCGGTGGGCGTTGACGCATCGCTCGAAATTGTAATGCACGAGTCGCGGGCCGAACGACTGCGTACTGGCCCATGCGTGAGACCCCCGTGGCCTTGTGCCACGGGTGAATCGGGTTCGCCCGCCAAACGTGCGTGTCCCCCCTCTCTTCCCTTTCCCCCGTCCGCCGGCGGCGGACGGGGGAAAGGGAAGAGAGGGAACGAGGTGCGGCGAAGTAGCCAATGAACCCGTTCACCTGCCACACAAGGTGGCAGGGGTCTGTGCATCACCCTCAACTGACGCATCACTCGAAATTGCGGTTCCTCCGTTGCCTACGGTAAAGAGGGACGTATATTCTAAGATGGGCAGAGGAATCGCTGGGATTCCTGAATGCTATTACAAGCCTTGGCCAGCGAGCGAAGGCAAGGCGTATTTTTTGGGTTGACGACCGCTGACATCCCGGGTTCGGCAGGGAAACCCACCCGGGTGCTTTTTGAGCGTCATTAGTGCGTGTCCTTGACGGACGGTAGATACATGGACCCCGCAGACAAGAACAAGGAAAAGAGCGACAGCTCGATCCTCGTCGTCGACGACGACCCGAGCATTCGTGAACTGCTCCAGACGGTCCTGAAACGGTCCGGCTTCGGAGGACTTTCTCTGGTGTCTTCCGGCGCGGAGACGCTTCGATTCATGGGCATGGAGGTCGCCACGACGGAAGGCGAGCGGGCACCGATCACCGAGAAACCCGCCGTCGACCTGGTGCTGATGGATGTCATGCTCCCGGACCTCAGCGGGTTCGACGTCTGCGGCCGCATCAAGCGCCGGTTCGGCGCCCGCGTTGTTGTGATGCTCATGAGCGGCTACAGCATCGAGGAGACGCACGCCCGATACGTCCAGGCCGGCGCGGACGATTTCCTGCCCAAACCGTTCAACCTCAAGGAACTGATCGCCCGGGTGAAGTTGTCATTGCGCCGTAAACACGAGGCCGAGGAACTGGCGGAGCAGAAAACCGCGCGGCTGGCGCCCAATTTCCGCCTCCGCTCCGGGATGCTCGAGAACGGGGACGATATCAACGGATACGTCGTGCACGACGTCCTGAGCTGGGGTGGCGCCTCGGTTCTGTACAAGGTGACGCGCGATTCAGGCGCAACGTGGCAGGCGCTGAAGCTGTTGTCACGGCGTGCCGCCGAATTCGCAGATGTCGCCGAGCGGTTCGTGCGCGAGGTCGAGTTCCAGCGCAGCCTGGAGCACCCCAATATTGCCCGCGTGCTGGATGACGGCCGCTACTTCGACTGCCCCTACTACGTCATGGAACATATTGATGGGCAGAACCTCGAAGCCATGGTGCGGAAAGAAGCCAACCTGCCGTTCGCCCAGGTTATCGCCATGGCTGACGGGATCGCGAAAGCCCTGAAGTGCATTCACGACCGGGGTGTCCTGCACCGGGATGTCTCGCTGGGAAACATCCTTTGGGATGAGAAACAGGCCGTGGTCAAGTTGACCGATTTCGGCATCTCGATCAAGATGGGGCAGACACGGCTGACTCAGCACGGTTGCGCGGTGGGGACCCCGCTGTACATGGCCCCGGAGATGTTCGATGGCGAGCCGATCATCTGTCCCGCCACGGACATCTACTCGTACGGGGCCTGCGTCTACCACCTGATCGCCGGCCGGCCGCCGTTCGTGGCGGAAAACGCCATTGAGCTGGCGCGCCTGCACCTCAGCCAGACACCCCAGCCCATGCACACCTATCGCCCGACCGTGCCTCCGGAGTGGGACGACCTGATCGTCCGCCAATGCCTGGCCAAGGCCGCCGAGGACCGCCCGCAGACCATGGATGAGGTTCTGGCGAAACTTGAGACGCTCCGCAGCAAACCGTTCTGAACGAACGCACGGGCTTGCGTCGGTACGCCAACCGTGTCCTCACGGTGGCCGGTTCAAGATGAGATGCCTCGCGGACCTGCAGACGCTGCGCCTCACTCTGCCTTGCGCTGCACGACCTTGAACGTCGGGGCTTTGGCCCGAGCCGGGCCGGCCTCATCCGCGCCGCTGAGAACCTGCTTCATCAGCTTCACGAGTCTGTCCGGTTCCACGGGTTTGTCAAGGAAATGCTTCGGCCGCACGGCCATGGGATTCTGGCGCGTAAAATCGCCCAGTGCCGCAATCGAGGACAGCATGATGACGGGGATTGCCGTCGTATCGGGGCCCTTTCTCAACTCCTGAAACGCTGTGTGCCCATCCTTCTTCGGCATGTTCACGTCCATCAGGATGAGGGCCGGTTTCTCCGACTTGGCTTTTGCGATCGCCTCCTCACCGTTGCCTGCCGTCACCACGTCATACCCACCCATACTTTCCACGACGGCGGCCAGGAACTCAACGCAGTCCGTTTCGTCGTCCACAATGAGAATCTTCTTGCTGTCCGCCATCGCCTTAGCCCTTTCCGTTGCGACCCCTGCAGGTGCAGGTTCTGTTCTCGGAATCCCCCCCGTCCCCGCCGGCATTCAGTCTCATCCGTGCATCTCCTTCGGCGCGAAGGGCAACTTCAGGATGAACTCGGTGCCGGAACCTTCCTGTGACTGCACTTCAATCTCGCCGCCATGCTCCCGAATGAGCTTGTATGTCACGGCTAGTCCAAGGCCTGTTCCTTTCGAGCCCTTGGTGCTGAAAAACGCCTGGGACAGCTTCTTCTGCACCTCCGGACTCATACCGCAACCACTGTCTTTGACACGGATCTCGAAGAAATGCTCCCTGGAAGAAAGGACGGTCCGCAGCGTCACTTCGCCGCCCTTCTCGCCGCAGGCGTCCGCACCATTGCCAATCAGGTTGAGCAGGCACCGGCGCAAACCGTTGGGGTCCAGGCGCGCCTCCCGCACCTGTTCCGACAGTTCGACCTTCACCGTAACCTGTTTCTGAGCCGCCGAGTCCTGGACCGCCTGCGCCACAGCCTGGCACAACTCCCCCACATCCACCGTCTCATACTCGGGTTGCCGGTCTTTTGAATAAGTCAGCATGTCCAGGACCAGGGACCGCATCAGGCCCATGTTCCGCTTCAGGATCTCCCAGCCCTTGGCGATCCGGTCGAGTTCGCCCTTGCCGACACCCCGCTCCAGGATGAATGCACCGCCGTCGATGGCATTCAGAATATTCTTGATGCAGTGCGCTGCCCCGGCGATGCCCTGCCCAAGCGCCGACAAGCGGGCCTGGCGCACCGACTCGGCGTAGAGCTGCGCGTTTTCGAGCACCAGCGCGGCCTGCGCGGCGATGACGGTAAGGATCTTCTCGTCGCGTTCCGTGAAGCCACCGCCGCCCCGCTTGTTCAGCACTTCCAGGACGCCCAGCAACTTGCCGCCACGGACCATGGGCACGGCCAGCAGAGACTCGGTCACGAACCCCGACTGTTTGTCGGCCAGCTTGAGCAGCCGCGGGTCGTGCTGCGCGTCGCGGATGCTCAGAGGCGCCAGAGTCTGGGCCACGACGCCGGCAATGCCCTCACCACGCTTGACCCGGATGCGCTTGAGCATGCGCTGCACATCTGTCTCCTCCGCCCGCCCCAACGCAACGTCGAAGTACAACTCATCGGTGGCGGCGTCGTAGAGGAGAAGCGAACCGGCGTCCGCCAGCGTGACGTCGCGGGCTTCGGCGATGATCACCTCGAGCAGGTGGTCAAGGTCGGATATCGACCCCAGAAACCGTTCGATGCGCAAGAACGTCTCGACGTCGCTGCCGTCTGCTGCCGCCAGCCGACTGCCGTTGCGGTTGTCGAGCGCTTCCGTCATCCACGCCGCCCTGCCAGAATTGGCCGGAAACTGCTGTTCCCCTCAGTCACCCCTGCTCACTCACCTCAGTAAGGATAGACTTTCGCCCGCGAAAATCAAGACCGGCGGCCCCGGGGACGAAATCCGCACCCCACAGGTTGGCATTCCGGGCGGCCAAGGCTATTCTCTGGCGGTTTGTCGAACCGGGCAGAGCGGAGAGCATACGGGTTTCGAGAGGATGGCCGGGGTGAGTGACGTCCGACAATGCGCACTGATCTTCGTCAACTGGCGCACGCCGGACCTGACGCTGCGGGCCGTGCAGTCGGCGCGCGCCACCGTCGCCGATTCCGCCGGACTGCGCATTCTGGTCATTGACAACGGGTCCGGAGACGGTTCCGCCGAAAGACTCGCACAGGCCCTGCCCGACGCCGACGTCGTCGCCCTGCCCGAGAACGTCGGGTTCGCCAGGGCCGCCAATGCCGGGCTGCAACGCGTACACGCACCGTACGCGTTCATCCTGAACTCCGACATCGAGTTCCGCGACCGCGCCATCGAGACGCTCGCGCAGGCGCTGGCCGCGGACGACAAAGCGGCCATGGCCTGCCCGAAACTGCTCCGGCCGGATGGCTCGATCCAGCCCGCGCCCGTTCCGCAGCCACGCGTGTTCTGGGAAATCGTCAGCCGCAACCTGCACCGGCACCTGCACTACCATTTCCTGAAACACGACCGCACGCGGGTGGTTCCGGGCGTCGTCGGCCCGTGCATGGCGCTGAAGATGAGCGCCCTTCAGAAGGTGGGACTGTTCGATGAACAGTTCTTCTTCTTTTTTGAAGAGACGGACCTGTGCAAGCGGATCCGCGAGGCCGGATGGAACATCCTTTACGTCCCGGCCGCCGAAGTCCTGCATCTGCAAGGCGAGTCGGCGAACCGACGGCCGGTCCGCGCCCGGATCCAGTTCCACATCTCACGCTACCGCTACTTCGGCAAGCACGCCGGCCCGCTCGGGGTTGGCATCCTGTTCCTGGGCCTCTGGCTGCGGGCCACCCTCAACCTGCTCGGCAGCCTGCTCCTGCTCGTGCTGACCCTCGGGAAGCGCAAGCACCGCGATAGACTGGCGATGTACAGCACCATCTGGGTCTGGCACCTCCTCGTCTGCCGACCGAAGTGGGGCTTCGAGAGTTAGCCGCCGCCGCCGCGGACGGTGGGCTACACTTCGCCTGCGGCGAGGGCAAGCTCGCGCACCTGGCCCAGCAGTTCGAACACACGCCGAGCTTCGCACGGGGTTAGAGTCCCCGTGCCGCACGACGGCGTGAGGATGGCCCTCTCACGCAGCAGGGCGCTCGAGAAGCCCTTTCTCCGCAACGCCTCAAAACAAGCCTGAAGGCGCAGCAGCAGCCCTTCTGCGGTCACCTCGTTGACCGCAGAGGTAGTGGGTACGATGCCCCAGGCGATGCACCCGCCCCGCTCAAAGAACGGTGCCAGGTCGTCAGGGTACAAAGCGATGCTCGGCCCGTACTGGTACGCGTCGAAGTTGATCACCTGCACGCCGCTGCGTGCAACCATCCCCCAGTCGCTGTTCCCGCAGACGTGGATCCCCGTGATCGCCCCCGCGCCGGTGATGGCAGCAAACACCTCGCCCAGCATCTCATGCACAACAGCTTCGGACAAGTACAGGTAACTGCTGCTGCCAAAGGCGGCAAGCACCGGTTCGTCCACGAACACCAGAACGCCTTCCGCGGCCAGAGGTTTCAACCGTTCGATCTGCCACTGGACCTTGCGCACGATGGTCTTAACCGCCGCATCGCGCAGGTCCAAGTCACTGAAAAGCGGCTGCCTATCCGGGTCAAAAATACTGGTGCACAAGGTGACCGGGCCCGTCGTCTGTCCCTTGACGAACGGCTGCCGTCGCCCCGCGGCCAGACGCTCAAAGGCCGGCAGGCCGGCAGCCTCGTCGCTGGACATGGGAAAAAGGCTGGGATCCTCGGCGAAGAACCGGCCGTAGAACTCCTCCAGTTCGGACATCCTGGTGCCGGTGTCGAGACACACGACGCCCCGGTCCGGAATCAACCGCACGCACGGCATGCCCGAACCGTACTGGGCGATCATCCCCTCGGCGAACGAACGCCGCGGCAGTTGCGGCCAGAACGGGATGGACAACCCGGCGTCTAGCAGGAACGCGGCCGCTTCGTCGGCGTCCACAAAGGGCAGACTCCCAATCCCTGTGGTGGCAAGACATGGCTGAAAAGCAGAACCCATGGTTGACCTCCTCCGCCGCTCCAATCGTTCCTCGCAATCCTCGTCGCCATCACTTCTCGATGACCCGCAGCCTGACATGCCACGGGATCGATAATCGATTGCGATCACGATGGCGACAGCGATTGCCTGTTCGTCATTCCTCTGTCATTTCGAACTGGCTCCCCCCGGACGGCCCGGAAACGAAACCGCCGCGGCAGCGCCTTGCCCGGCGCCGCCGCGGCGATCTGCGGAACGTGCCGCGTCGAAACTTACTTCATTTCGATAGCTTCGACCGGGCACTCGTCCACGCACTGACCGCAGTCCACGCACTCGTCGTTCACCTTGGCCTTGCCGTCCACCAACTTGATGGCCTCGACGGGGCAGACTTCGACGCAGGACTCGCAAGCGGTGCACTTTTCGCGATCGACCAGAGCTGGCATTGTGTGTTCCTTTCCTAATAAATCCCACGACACGTACCCAAACGCGGCGCTCAATATATCCTGCCCCGCGCCGTCCACAACCCCGTGCCGCGGAGTCTGCGTAATGCGTCAGCGCCCTCCGGGCGTATGCGCCCGATCATGTGTGGGTGTTACTCACTATTTGTCGACCTGTGCAATAAGCGGACCAGGCCTCGTCACCTTCTGACAGTACCGCGGGCGGCCCCCCGCCCGCTTCACGGCACGCACGCAGCACAAGGCTCGGATGGCGGGCGGAGGGCCGCCCGCAGTACTGTCGGTCAGGCGGGGCCGTTCTGGGCTGGCAGCGCGACCTACCCGGCCTCGCTCCGCTTATTGCACAGGTCGCTATTTGTCCGGAGCGTTCTGGCAACGTGGCGGGAGCGGCTCA
>Ga0208961_1000091_pt1 | contig 45698 bp, 34 predicted proteins | sample RifOxyB3_FD_184034 | JGI IMG/M metagenome (GOLD analysis project Ga0208961, IMG submission 184034) | Groundwater microbial communities from Rifle, Colorado - Rifle Oxygen_injection B3 (SPAdes) | ecosystem: Environmental > Aquatic > Deep subsurface > Groundwater | place: Rifle, Colorado, United...
CTGCGGCTGGATCACCTCCTTTCTAAGGAGTCATGTCCTGCCTCAAAACAGGGCAAGATCAGAAGTGAAAGGCTCACGCCCGACACTTACGACGCGGCACACGGCACGATTCAGAATTCAGAGAGCCCGCCCCGCCGCTGGACGATCTGCGCGGTTCGCGCTATTATACGGAACTGGCGGCGGTTACTGTTCGGCCCGGGGCTGTAGCTCAGTTGGTAGAGCACCAGCTTTGCAAGCTGGGTGTCAGGGGTTCGAATCCCCTCAGCTCCACCAGCTTAGGATACGGGCTTCGCCTTGAGCGACCGGTCCCTTTGCAGGTGTTGATGACTTGAAGGCAGGGCCATACCGGTCGCGATCTGAGCCCTGAACTCCAGCCAGACTGGAAATCGCCTTTCTGCGCGCTTAGGAGTAAAGGCCAGGTTATCTACCGGGCGTATAGCTCAGTTGGTTAGAGCGCGTCCCTGATAAGGACGAGGTCCCTGGTTCAACTCCAGGTACGCCCACCAGTCCGCGGTGCGGACTGCCACAGCGAAGCCTCTGAGGCGAAGCCGGGTTGATGTTCAGTGTTTTCGCGGGGCACACAAGAGCTCTGCAGACCGTTTTCAGCTCTTTGACAACTGCACAGGAACGTGGTGCCGGGCGAGCGGCATGCTTAGTCGTATATCGGCTGGGTGTGCGCGGCTTGTCCGGCGATGTGTTGATGGGAAGTCTGTGCCGTTTGTGGACAGGTATGGATTTCTGGTGGTCAAGCTACATAGAGCACATGATGGATGCCTTGGCACCGACAGGCGATGAAGGACGTGGCAAGCTGCGATAAGCCTCGGGGAGCTGCACGCGAGCTTTGATCCGGGGATCTCCGAATGGGGCAACCCACCCGTCACAAGGCGGGTACTGTGCACTGAATTCATAGGTGCACGGAGCGACACCCAGGGAAGTGAAACATCTCAGTACCTGGTGGAAGAGAAATCAAACGAGATTCCGTCAGTAGTGGCGAGCGAAGGCGGAAAAGCCCAAACCTCGGCTTCGCAAGAGGCCGGGGGGTTGCGGGACCCGCACACGGATGCGCTGGTGGTTAGCGGAAGCTTCAGGAATGCTGCACGATACAGGGTGAAAGTCCCGTACGCGAAAACCAACCGGCTGTCCGCGGGTATCCCAAGTAAGGCGGAACACGTGAAACTCCGTCTGAATCCGGGGGGACCACCCTCCAAGGCTAAATACTCGTCGGTGACCGATAGTGAACCAGTACCGTGAGGGAAAGGCGAAAAGAACCTCTGCTAGAGGAGTGAAATAGAACCTGAAATCATGTGCTTTCAAACTGTGGGTCATACCGCATGCCTTTTGCATAATGAGCCTGCGAGTTGCGCTCTGCAGCAAGGTTAAGCTCGTTAAGGAGCGGAGCCGAAGCGAAAGCGAGTGTGAATAGCGCGTTTAGTTGCAGGGAGCAGACCCGAAGCCCGGTGATCTATCCATGGGCAGGATGAACCTCCGGTAACACGGAGCGGAGGTCCGAACCAGTGAATGTTGAAAAATTCTTGGATGACCTGTGGATAGGGGTGAAAGGCCAATCAAACCGGGTGATAGCTGGTTCTCTCCGAAATAGCTTTAGGGCTAGCCTCGCGTTAAACGACCGGCGGGGGTAGAGCACTGATTGTTCGCGGGTCCTTACCGGGATACCAACAACAGTCAAACTCCGAATACCGTTCGGTTTTGTCGCGGGAGTCAGACTGCGGGGGATAAGCTTCGCAGTCGAAAGGGAAACAGCCCAGACCGTCGGCTAAGGTCCCTAATTCGGGCTAAGTGGATTAAAGGATGTGGAGTCGCATAGACAGCCAGGATGTTGGCTTAGAGGCAGCCATCATTTAAAGAATGCGTAACAGCTCACTGGCCGAGTGATTCCGCGCCGAAAATAATCGGGACTCAAGTCCGAAACCGATGCCGCGGCTTTCCGCGCAAGCGGAAGGGGTAGGAGAGCGTTGTATGCAGGGCGAAGTTCTGCCGGAAGGCAGGATCGACAGCATACAAGTGATCATGCAGGCATGAGTAGCGAAAAGAGAGGTGAGAATCCTCTCCACCGAAAATCCGAGGTTTCCTGGGCCAGGTTCGTCCCCCCAGGGTTAGTCGGACCCTAAGGCGAGGCCGAAAGGCGTAGCTGATGGATAACAGGTTAATATTCCTGTACTTCCCTGTCTGAGCTATGGAGAGACGCAGGAGGCTAGGCTGGCTGTCGATTGGTTGTGGCAGTCCAAGCGTGTAGGGCGGCCGGAAAGGCAAATCCGCCGGCCACACAAGCCTGAGGCGTGACGGGACGCGGAGTCCTTTGGACGAAGCGGATCGGCCGATGCCACACTGCCAAGAAAATCTTCTATGCGTTGACGACAGGGGATCCGTACCGCAAACCGACACAGGCGGATGAGGCGAGAAGCCTAAGGTGCGCGAGAGTAACCACGTTAAGGAACTCGGCAAACTAGCCCCGTAACTTCGGAAGAAGGGGTGCCTCCAGCGGTGATCACCCTCGCGGTGTGAGCGGCAGGAGGTCGCAGTGTAGGGGCCCAGGCGACTGTTTAGCAAAAACACAGCACTCTGCTAACTCGTGAAGAGGATGTATAGGGTGTGACACGTGACCAATGCCGAAAGGTCAAGCGGAGCCGTCATGCTGCGCAAGCGGTAGAAGCGGTGAAGCGAAGCCCCGGTGAATGTCGGCCGTAACTATAACGGTCCTAAGGTAGCGAAATTCCTTGTCGGGTAAGTTCCGACCTGCACGAATCGTGTAACGATCTGGGCGCTGTCTCAACGTGGTTCTCGGCGAAGTTGTGATTCCGGTGAAAACGCCGGATACCCGCAGTAGGACGGAAAGACCCTGTGAACCTTTACTGTAATCTGATATTGGCATCCGGTCTCCTCTGTGTAGCATAGGTGGGAGTCGGCGAAGCCCCGCCGCTAGGCGGGGTGGAGACACAATATGAAATACCACCCTTGGGTGATTGGATGTCTAACCCGTTGCCGTATATCCGGCGCCGGAACAGTGTCAGAGGGTCAGTTTGACTGGGGCGGTTTCCTCCCAAAGCGTAACGGAGGAGTTCGAAGGTTGGCTCAGCACGGTTGGCAATCGTGCGTAGAGCGCAAGGGTATAAGCCAGCCTTACTGCAAGACCGACGGGTCGAGCAGTTGCGAAAGCAGGACCTAGTGATCCAGCGGTGGAATGTGGAATCGCCGTTGCTCATCGGACAAAAGGTACTCCGGGGATAACAGGCTGATCGCGCCCAAGCGTCCATAGCGACGGCGCGGTTTGGCACCTCGATGTCGGCTCATCGCATCCTGGGGCTGAAGAAGGTCCCAAGGGTTCGGCTGTTCGCCGATTAAAGCGGTACGCGAGCTGGGTTCAGAACGTCGTGAGACAGTTCGGTCCTTATCCACTGTGGGCGCAGGAGACTTGACAGGAGCATTCCCTAGTACGAGAGGACCAGGAATGAGCGGCCGCCGGTGTTCCGGTTGTCCCGCCTTGGGGCAGTGCCGGGTAGCTGTGCCGCGACAGGATAAGCGCTGAAAGCATCTAAGCGCCAAGCCTACCTGAAGACTAGGTCTCCCACGTCGCAAGACGTCTTAAGGCTCCCGGAAGACTACCGGGTAGATAGGCCGGAAGTGTAAGATCGGTAACGATTTCAGCTAACCGGTACTAATCAGCCGTGAGGCTTGACCACCTTTTTCCCGGACCGTGAAACAATCTCCCAAAAGAGACTAAACACGGCCCGGCAAAAACCAACTAATCCAATCAACCCGGCCACTACGGCATGGACTAACCTTCACTGCAACACGTTCCTGTGCCCATTCCTTTCGGACTGGTGACCATGGCGAGGAAGTAACACCCGTTCCCATCCCGAACACGACGGTTAAGAGCCTCTGCGGCGATGATACTGCATACTTGAATGCGGGAAAGTAGCACGTTGCCAGTCCGTTTTCTTTTCTCTGCACTCCGGTGCAGGATCGGCCCCGAGACTGAACTCTGATCTCTTCTGCGGCGTCAACCGAATGCGCCGAGAGTTCCTCGGGGCCGACTTGTTTTCCGCCATCACCGCACTCGGTCATGTTCCGCACAACATGCGATGACCGCGAGCCGGTCCAGATTCGGGGTGCGGATCTCGCGGTTTCCCGCACACCCCATGGCCCAGCAGCCCTGGTCGTCACTCAGTAAAAAAAGAACGTTCGGTCTTGCGGGATCCGTGCTGGCCATATCATACCCCTTTGGCAATGCCCTGCACTCAACTGCGGTCCGCGTGCCCCCGCGGCACGAGGTGAATGTACTGCGGTTCGCCCCAAACGGAAAGGCGTCTGGGGTGTCCTTGACTTACTGGGGGCGGGCCAGTACTTTGGGTTGATCCAGCGAAAGGAACAACACGCGTCATGAAGATCCTGATTGCCATTCTGGTCGCTCTGGTGGCCATGGTCATATGCATCATGCCCATCACCAAGTTGATGGTCCAGCAGGGGATCAAGAACAAAGACAAGGAATGGGCGCCCGGGGTCGTCTACCAGGCGGGACGCATCCGCATGCGACTGCAGCAATACCGCTCGAGCGGACAGATCCTGGAAAAGGCACTGGAGGTCTTCCCGAAGTACAAGGACGCGGAGAACGCCCACTTCTGGATCGCCATCTGCTACGAGAAGACGAAGCGCCCGGACGAAGCCATGAAGTGGTACAAGAAATTCGTCGAGAAATACCCGAACCATATGTGGGTGGACCAGGCCAAGCGCCGCATGGCGATGATCGAAGGCCAGGCCACGCCCCCCGGCTGAGCCATCGGCCGTCCACCGCCCTCCCCCGACTGAGCGGCGCCCCCTGCCGCCACGCACGTCGTGCGGGACTCACCGCGGCAGCCCCGGCACCGCCCGAAACGCGTTCTTCCGATACAGTTTTTCGAGGACCTTCACGGGCAACCCGAGCCCGTGCACGCGCCACCGGCTCTTGCCCCAACGCCCGACGTAGTCCGGCGTCTCGAAATACTCGTCACGCGTCTCCAGGAACCGGAAGTGACACCGGTAGATTTCGGGCGTCACCGGCATGTCCACCCCAAACAGCACCCGGTCCTGATGGCGAATTAGGAAGTCACGAGCCGAGTAGGGTTGCCGTCCGAGTTCGTCCAGACGCGCGGAGATGTCGATGAAGACGTTGGCGAACCGGTCCAACAGACGTCCGACCACCCCGAGGTCCTCCGGCAGATTGGCGACATGCGGCAGGATGAACGTAGTCTTCGGGTGCGCGGCAATCAGTCGGTTGCGTTGCTCGAGCAATTCCCACTTGCTGTAGCATGCCCCGTGGAAACTCCAGCCCGGGAACTCCTCCAACACCGGCAGGTGCTCGTTGGTCGGATCGTCCTTCGGCAGGAAAAAACCAATCGGATCGGAGATGTGCATGAGCACTGGGACACCCAACTGCCCAGCCCGCGCCCAAACGGGGAACAACCGCGCGTCGTCCACTGCCAGCATGCGCCCAGCGCGATCGGTGAAGCGCAGCCCGAGTTCCTTGGTGATCTTCAGTCCGCACGCGCCCTTCCGCACATCGTCGACGAGCGTCGCAATGCAGCGCTCCGCAAAGTCATCATCCGTCAGCAGGCAGGCGTCGTCCCACTGCGCAAACTCCGCCATGGTGAAACAGGCAAACCGCTTGGGGTACGGCCGGACGTACCGCCCCAGGAAGTCATCAATGGGCACGCGCCGGATGGTGTAGGTGTTGTTGACGTACGGCAGCACCGCGTTGCCCGACACATTCAGCCACGTCGCCACGCCGACACGATCCATCACCTCCACCAGTGCCGGCGCTGGCATCTCCCCGAACAGATGGTTGTGCGCGTCGATCACCGGGAACCGCGCGCGCTCCGGGATGTGCGCCTCGGTGACCAGCAGTGGTCTGGGGCGGAAGTCGCGCAGCAGTATCCCTTTGCTGGCTGTCATGCCTGAGATCCTCGCGCAATACAATCGAATAATCAAACTCAGCGCCGCCGCACGCTCGCTGAAGACTCGCGCCCGCTTCCGGCCCGCCCACCGGGCGGGCCGGGACTCAAACGAAGACCCAACGCCGCGACCCCCACTGTGACCAGCACCGAAACCAGCACCATCAACGTTGACAACGCATTGATGTCCGGGGTGATCCCGCGCTTCACTGACGAGTAGATCAGTATCGGCAGCGTCGTCGCCCCAGGTCCGGTCGTGAAGAAACTCACCACAAAATCGTCCAGACTTAGCGTAAACGCAAGCACGGCGCCCGCCACGACCCCCGGAAAAACCAACGGCAGCGTGACATGCCAGAACGTCTGGAGCGGTCCGGCCCCGAGATCACGTGCGGCTTCCTCGACCGCGGGGTCCAGTCCGGCCAGGCGCGACCGTACCACAATGGCGACGAACGGGACTTGGAACGTCACGTGCGCAATGATCATCGTCAGGGTGACGCTATCGCGATGCCCTGGGCTGGTATGCGTTGCCCCTTCAGGGCAAGTACATGGTCGCCTCGCGGCGGGCCTGATTCTGCCGGTTTCACTGACGCTGTTCTCGGCACCGAACAACCACTTCGGCGGACATGTTCGGCCCCGCAAGGTTCCCGCGCATTTGACCCCCACAGCTTGAAAAGAGCCCATGTCCATGGTTCATTGTTCATGGCCTCATTCCCCGCGACCGGGCGGCACGGGACGACAATGGCACGTGGTTCCATGCAACAGAGCCGAATCATCAAGTGGCTGATCAACCTGGCGCTGCTCAGCATCCTGCTGCTGGTCGGCCTGCTGTTCGTGTTCCGGGAACGGGTGGCCGATCTGTCCCGGTCGGAGACGACCGTCGAGTGGACGACCGTTTCCGGTCGTGACAAACTCGGGCGCGAGTTCGTCTGGACAGCGCAACTGAGCAAGGCGCTTTCCGCCGGCACGCAGTTCAGGCTGCGCTTGACGGGGCAGACGCGAATCCTCTATCTGATCTTTACGGACACCGAACTGCGAGTCCAGGAACACACCGGCAGCCAGACAGAACAGGTCCTGGGCCGCGCAGCCTGGCCTACGGCACTCAAGGCCGGGACTCAACTTCAGGTGACCAAGATGCTGGACTCGGTCAGCGTGTTCCTCAACGGCCAACGAGTCCTGCCGGTCCCCTGCTCGCTCGAAGAGTGGCAGGGCGGCGTTTGGGAAACCACCGGCATGACCGCGTTGCCCGCCGCCTTCTCCTACCAGAAGCTGGACACGTTCCTGTTCACCGACGACTTCATGCACGGCGAAGGCGAACTGGGCGAGTGGAAACCTGCCTCCGGGACCTGGACCGTGTACGCCCTCAAGAATCCGATCCGCAGCGCCAACCCTTTCTCGTTCTGGGGCCGGGGGGGCGACGCCGTTGCACGCACCGGATACTGGTTCTGGCGCAACTACGAGTTTGCCACCACAGTGCACCCCCTGCCCGACGGTGGTTTCGGCGTCTTCTTCTGCCAACTCGACGATCGCACCCGCTACGAAGTGAAGTGGCAGCCGGCCACGGGGGACGCGAAGGCCAGCCTGAGGCTCAGCAAAGTCAGCGGCGGCCAGACCACCGTACTGGCGGAGAAGCCCGAGTTGTTCCTGCCAACGCTCTGGCTGCAGTTGCGCGTTGCCCAGATTGAGGGTGTCATCACCGTGTACGTCGACGACCGCCTCGTCCTCCAATTCACGGACCCGACTCCGCTGCTCGGAGGGGCAATCGGGCTGTGGACGTCCGGCGAGCGCGGCGCGGTGTTCGATGACGTGATCGTCAAACCGGTCGACGCGGTCAGTGTCGGCCTGGCCGAGGGCAAAGACTCGCCACTGCTCCACGACATCGTCGTCTCCATCGGATCCCCGAACAGCGGCACGGAGAAACGACGCCGCCTCACCCTTGTCGGGTTGGTGCGCCAGAACGCCCAGGTCTCCGTGACCGCAAAAGGACTATCAGGCGCCGGCGCCTGGGTCGAGCTGCATGCCCGCCAGAACGGGGCCGGTGACCATGTCGGATTCCGAGTCTCAACCGGCCATGCCGGACCGGTCGCCGAACTCGTCCTGCACCGGACGGGGCAGACCACCGTCCTCGACCGCACCAGCCTGCCTAAACTCCCGGACAGAGCACGCGTCAGCCTGCACGTGCAGGACGACGAGGCGTGGGGCTGCCTGGATGACACCATGACCTGCTTCACATCCGGCGTTGACCTGATGACCAAAGGCGTGTGCAGCGTGCTGACAGCCACCGACGGCCCGGTCACCGTGGAGCAGTTCGGCCAGGAACCCGAATTGCCCCTGCCCACCATCGAAAACCGCGTCGAAACGTTCACCCACGAGACCAGCATGCAGGGTTGGAGCAGCCCCCGCCTGGAATGGGTCCCTGAGCGCTGCCAGGACACCCTCCAGTACTGGCATCGCTCCGACTTCTGGCAGGACTTCGCGGTCAGCGTTGACCGACAAACCCTGACGGACCAGGAACTGACCCGCGAGTGGGGCCTGGCCCTGCGCGCGACGGATCAGAACGGTGACGCCCCGGTCGCGCAGGCCGTAGTGGTTCGACAGGACAATGCCGAACAGATCCGATTCACGTTCGGCAAGGCCCCCGAGCAGACGAAACGCCTGCCGCTGACAACGACCCTGACCTCCATCGGTATAGAGAAGCGTTACCACCGACTGCTCGTCCGTGTCAACGGCGCGGTTGTTGCCAATCAACCTCTGCCGGCCGATCTGCAGGGCCTCTGCCACATCGGCCGAATCGGCGAAGGGTCCAGTGACGCCTGGGCCCAAGCGATCACCGTGTCCGCCGCAGGCCTCAAGACTTACTCCTTCAAGGAAGCTCCGGCCGACTGGGTCCCGGCGGCGGGAACCTGGGAAATCACCAACCGCTGGCAGTGCGACCCGCGCTGGTCCTTCTTCGCCGGCTACCAGAACCCGGGCGTCGCCTGCAACTGGAACAAACGCCGCCACGGCCGCAATGTGACTCTGGAGTTCTTCGCCGGCCCGAAGATGGACGCCGAGCGCGGCAAGAAATACGAGTATGCCGCGGACATCAACGCGGTCATCTGCGGCGACGGCCGCGACATTGCCAGCGGCTACAGCTTCATGCTCGGCGGGTGGGACGACACAGGCTCCTACATCGTCCGCGGCGACAAGGTCCTGGCCGAAAACAAAGCCATTATCATCCCGCGCATGTCCTCGACCCACCGGCGCTGGTTCCATGTCCGGATCCGCAGAGAGGATGACGTGCTCACCTGGTGGATCGACGGCGCCAAAGTCGCCAGCGTGACCGACCCCGCGCCCCTGAACGGCGACCGGTTCGCACTGTGGACGTGGAACAACGGCATCATGGTGGCGCAGGTCCGCGTCTCAACCGACATCGATTTCACCGCCGCTGCCACACCCGTAGAGATACCGAACACCCCGACGACACCGTACGATTCGAAACCGGCGGCGGCCACCAAGTAGGCGGCGCCGACCGGCGCCCCACGGACGCCAAGACAAGCTTCGGGAACGCGAGAAACCATGCCCCCCGGCAAAAACGGAACATCCGCTCGTCCTGCCGTCATCGCTCACGCACACTGCGGTGAGCGTTCGACCGGCACGCCTCCGTTCCGCGTCCCCACACACACCGCCTCCCCCCGATTCGGGCTCGCCCTGACGCTGGTGGCGGCCGGATGCCTCGCCGCCGGCTGCGGCCGCCGCACCACGGTCATCGTGGAGACCGAACCCGCCGGTGCCGCCATCTGGGTGGGACCGCGACTGGCGGGACCCAGCCCGCAGACGCTCACACTGCAGGGGAAAGAACCCATCCAGGTGCGGGCTTCGCACCCTGCCTGCCAGGACGCATCAACGACCGTTGACCCACGGCAGTTGCCGCCCGACCGGCGCCTTGTGCTGCGACTGGCGCCCAAGCCATCCTTCTCCATCCAGTGCCTATCCAAGCCTTGCGACGCTGACGTCTTCCTCGATGGCGAGTATCGCGGCAAGACCCCACTCACACTCACCGGCTTGGAACAGAGCACCGTGGAGCTCATCTTCCGTGCCCCCGACCGCGAACAGGTCCGGCGCTCGGTAACCCTCGATCCCCAGAACGCCAACCCCGTGATCGAGGTGACACTGAAGAGCCTCGCCGAGCCGTACTATCGCCAGGAGATCAAGGACAACCCGGGTGTCATGGCCAACTATGTGGACCTGACGCACCACCTCATCCTGGAGCAACGGTACGCGGACGGCATGTCCGTGCTTGCAGACGGGATCCGACTGGTACTGAGAAAGCCGGACGTTGAGGATGCCGGCCGCCTGTGGGCCGAGATTGAGAAGATCATCGAACGCCAGTACCTCTACGGCAGCACCGAGGACCTCAAACCGGTGCGCATCCTGCTGCGTGACATGCTCGCTGCCATGCTGACCGAGTCCCCCAAGGGTGATCCGCAACTCTTCGCGCAGTACGCAACGGTGCTGGATGAGCTCGATCAGCGCGACACAGCCGTGCAGGTCATGAAAGACGCCTGGACGAAGTTCCCCGGCGACCGGACCCTGACGCAACTGGCAAAGCGAAAGCGCCTCCCCTTGAAGTAGCACCGTCGCCCACCTGCCGTCCCGCCCGCGAAACTCTTGCCTTCGTCAGACAGGGCGCTATAGTAATGGCTGTCTGTTCTTGAGCGGGTATAGCATAGTGGTAATGCTCCAGCTTCCCAAGCTGGTAAGGGGAGTTCGATTCTCCCTACCCGCTCCAACTCCCCTGACCCCTGTCCTATCCCAGCGAATTCCGGGGTGCCCCAATCTGAGGAGAAAGTCAAGCTTCCGGGGCCGGATCGGCATCCGGAGCCAGTCAAGATCGAGCCCGACAGCGGTCGGGATCGGCTTCCGGACCGCCGCTTTTCGGGTCGCGAGCGTGCCCGACTCTCCCGCGAGATGCGGGGTGGACGACGAAACCGTTCCGATACTCGGCGCTATGCGGCCTGTCGGACCTCGACGATCGGCAAGTGCTGCCGGCCTTCGAGGAACGACACATCGAGTTCGAGTTTCAGCCCCGGCGGTCGGCGCGGCGGCGCTTGCGGCCCCGCGCACGGACTCGCGAGCGGCCAGTCAGGTCGCGGTTCGAACCGGAGCGTCTCGTTGGCCGGCTTGATGCCGTGATAGACCTCGAAGGGCGTCCTGCCGTCCAGTGCCTGGTGCGGACGATGATGGTTGTACCAGAACATATACAGATTCAGTTCGGTCCGCAGGGCCGGCACGGCAAACGGCACGGAGATGCAGCGGATGCACTCCTCTTTGAGCGAGAGGATGAATCGTTCGACGACGGCAATGCTCCCTTTCTTGCCGACGGCGCCGAAACGCGGTTTGATCTTAGGTTTCCTGGACTCGCACCAGGCCTTGTAGATGTCACGGAACTGCGGTCCTTTGTCGCTGACTGTGTACTTGGGCGAAAGCTTGCGCGCTGCGGCGAGCCGGTTCAGGTCGGAACAGACCTGCTCGGAAGTCGGCTGCCGGTGATAGATGGCGAACCCGACCAGGGCGCGCGAGAACTGGTCGACGACGGCGAGGACCCAGTAGCAGAACGGCCAGCACTGGAGCAGGGCGAAGGGCAGCCAGGGAATGGCGAACCCGCCGGAGGTCGGGACCAGGGTCAGGTCGACGTGCCAGACCTGATCGGGATACTTGGCCTTGACCCCGTGTTGGTGCGTCGGTCGCCGCGGTTCGGACTCGGGCGCTGTCGGCGGCTCGACGGGCGCAGGCGCCCGTTCGGCCAGCATGCGTTCGACGGTGGTCTTGGCCAGATGCAGGCTGGCCCGGCCAAGAACGTTGGCGATGCGGCTGTAACCCATGCCCGGACAGATGATCTTGAGCCGCTGTACCAGGTGTCGGACGAAGTCGGGATACCGGTTGACGGGCTGGGATGTTCCATCGGTACTGCGGGCCTCGCGCAGCCAGGCCGATACGGTTTCCGGCGTGACCTGAAAGCGCCGTGCGGTCTCCGCGATGGACCAACCTTGGGCGGCTTTGAGTTCGAGAGTGGCACGGCGTTTGGCGCGTGTGTAGTGCGGGCGGCAGTGCTTGGGGACGCGCTCCATGCGAGCGGTCTTGATACGGAGTTCCTCCTTGTCCGCCGCGTTGTCGTCGCGGGCTTGTTCGAGCCGGCCGGCGAGTCTGACGCGGTCGAAGGGGCTGTCTACGCACCAGGAGCGGGAGTAGACGATGGCGGCATGCGCCATGGCGGCGGCGTACTGGACGGCGGCATCGACGTGCGCGGGCCAGTGGCGGGGCAGCGGGATACGCGGGGCTCTGCGTTTCACGACTCCCTCCCTCGTGGATAAGAAGGTTACGAGTAGCCCGGACGCGCCGGGAGTCAAGGGCATGGGTGCTGCGACGTGGCGGCAGGTTGCGGGAGCGACGGTGAAGACGAGACGCCGAACAACATCAACCGCACGGGGCTCGCCGGTGCGGGGCGCGTGAACGGAGTCCCGGTGTACCTACCCTCTTGTGAGAGGGGGGCCACTGGGGTCATGCCTTCCCGTGAGCAGGAAGACGCTGTAGGCTTGTGGCTTCCCTTCCGAGTCGGGGCGTGTGATGACGTGCGCGTCGCGGGTGCAGACGTTCGTCAATCCGGCCGCTTCGGCGAGTCGCCGGATTTCACTTCTTTCGAATCCGTGGTGGAACACACCCTGAGGGTCGGTGTGGAACGAGCCGTCTTCGTGGTCGAGATCCGCGATCGCCACCCCGCCGCCTGGACGGAGGGAGGCCACCAACGCCGTCAGGACGGCGGCGGGGTCGGGAATGTGATGCAGGACCATGGAACTGACGACCAGATCGAAGGCCGCGCGCGGCAGCGGATCGCTGCGAACATCGCACTGCAGAGTCCGAACGTTGGCCAACTTCGCGGTGCGGACCTTCGCTTCCAGCACGGCCAGCATCTCCCCGGACGCGTCGACCGCGGTCACCTGTCCCACGTCCGGCAGCAGCGACAGCGACAGCAGCCCTGTCCCGGCACCGAAGTCCAGCACGTCCATGTCACGTCGCAGCGGGACGTCGCGTCGGATGGCATCCGCCACGGATCGAGCAACGGCAACGCGACCGGGGTTTGCATCCCACTCGGCGGCCAGCCGGTCGAACCTCGCAACGGGGTCGCCGCCGGCAGGGATTGCGGCTGGCTTCCAGTCAGAAGAGTCGGAGTTTCGCCTCATTTCTTCTTGAACCGTTCACTCTCTTCATCCATCCATTTCTTGTAGCGCTCGTCAGATTCCGACTGCCACTGTTTCCTTTCGACCTGCTTCTTCTCGATGTTGTGCTTCGTCTCGGTGACCTTCTCGGCCGTTTTCTCCACCATCTGCTTGTGTTCCTCAGCCGCCTGCGAGAAACGGCTTTCCGCCTGGGCCAGCCGCTCCGTGTTCTTCTTGCGTAGTTCGTCACGGTAGGCACGACTCGCCAGCGATTTGAAGAAATCCCCGACCGTGAGGAACTTGTTCTGTTCCCGGATAACCTCCGGCTCGCGCAACGCCCTCCGCGCCAGCAGCGCCAGACCGATGGCCGCGATCAGCAACAGGGCCCCGAACGGCTCACGGTACGGCGAAGGCAGCGCCCAAAGCCCGATCAACACCAACCAGCCCGGCACCAGGAATGCCTCGTAGGGGTAGACCCGCAACCGCTCCATGGAATGCGCCAGACGCACGGCAATAAAGCGGGGAAAGACGTCTGCGGTCTTCGAGTGCGCGTAGATGGCAAACATGAACGATGTAGCGGTCAGGACGAAGAGAATGTTGGCTACAATGCCCCAGACGACACTGGTGATCATGTTGATGAAGACACAGATCACCGTCAGGCAAAGGAACAACTCCATCTCAGCGGTCCGAGCGCTACGCCGATCCGCGCCAAACTCATCCGGTGAACGCTTGAGCGCATCCGCAGACGCCTTGACGATCAGAAGACGCCCACACTTGGGGCAGTTGACTTCCTGATCGATCTCGATGGGCTCGGCATCCACCGTGCCTTGGCAGTGCGGACATTTGCCGTCAGTAACCAGCACGTCACACCCCTTGCCGTTCAAGCCATGACCAACCATGCCCCCGGGCCGTAATGCCAAGGCGAGACAGTTCTAGCCCGGCTGGCAGAAAACCTACCATCCGGGAGATGGGAATGCAATTCGTGAATGTTGTACCACTCTCCGCGATCAGCGATCCGACTTGATCGGCAGGGGTTGCGACTGTACTCGTAACTGTCCCCGCTGTCGTTCTCGTTACTCGGGGTCGGTCCGATGCCGACCACGGTGGCGGTCATCGAGAAACGATGGCAGCTAGAGTGACGTTGGGCGATTTCAAGGAGTCACACATGAAGCGCAGCGCGAAGTCCGCAACGCCGACCGAGTCGTGCCAGGTATATTTCGGCACGTACACGGCCAAGACAGAATCCCAAGGCATCTACATGTGCCGGCTGGATATGACGACTGGCGTACTGACGGCGCCGGAACTGGCCACGGCGGCGGTGAATCCCTCGTTCCTTGGCGTCCACCCCAATCGCCGCTTCTTGTACGCCGTCAGCGAGATGGCGGGGGGCACGGGCGGCAAAACGGGTGCCGTCAGCGCCTTCGGCATTGACGCCGCCACCGGCGAGCTGACCCAACTGAACCAGGCCTCGTCGGGCGGTGCCGGGCCGTGCCACCTGGTCGTCGACAGAGCCGGAAAGAACGCCCTGGTCGCCAACTACTCCAGTGGCAGTGTCGCCGTTCTGCCTATCGACATGGACGGACGACTGCGCGAACCGTCCTGCGCCGTTCAGCACCGTGGCTCGAGCGTGAACCGCAGCCGGCAGGAAGGCCCGCACGCGCACTCGATCAACCTGGATGCCGCCAACCGGTTCGCCTTCGCCGCCGACCTCGGCACCGACAAGGTGTACGTGTACGCCTTCGATCCGGTCCAGGGCACGCTGACTCCGCACACACCGCCCGCCGCCGCGGTCAAGCCCGGCGCCGGGCCGCGCCATTTCGCGTTCCACCCGTCCGGGACGTCGGCGTACGTCATCAACGAACTCGATTCGACCGTCACCGTGTTCGGGTATGATGCCGCGCGCGGCGTGCTGCGCGACGCCCAAGCCATCTCGACGTTGCCCGAGGACTTCAAGGAGACGAACTACCCCGCCGAGGTGCAGGTGCACCCGAGCGGCCGATTCGTCTACGGCTCGAACCGCGGCCACGACAGCATCGCCGTGTTCGCGGTTGACGCCGCAACGGGGACGCTGACGCCGTCACAACACAGCCCGAGCGGCGGCAAGTGGCCACGGCACTTCGGCATCGACCCGACCAGCCGCTGGCTGATCGCGGCGAACCACAATTCGAACAACGTCGTGGTGTTTGGAATCGACGCGCAGACCGGCGAATTGTCTCCGACCGGCCAGGTCATCGACGTGCCCATGGCCGTGTGCGTCACGTTCCTGGCCGTTTGAGGGACCGGATCACTGTGGCGCCAGCGTGGGAAGCGGCCGTCTCTCCCCCACGGGCCACAGCTATCAAGCTAACGGCGGGGGCTTGCGATTGTACCGCAAGATGGTGTTCCGCAAAGTAGCAGCAAGGCTCCAGCCTTGCTGTCCCGCCCCTTCTTTCTGCGCCGGGCGGACGGACGGCGGGGGAGACTGCAAGGCTGGAGCCTTGCTCTACTTCCTCAGAGCGTCGAACCACGGTACCGACAGACGCCGGCATCGTTAGCTTGATAGGCATGCCCCAACGGGCGGCCGTTCCCGTGGCGGCCGATCCTCACCCGACCTTGACCGGCTGCCCGCTCGCGGCGCTCTTGTAAATCGCGTCGAGCAGGTCCATGACGATGATGCCTTCCTCCGCCGTGGCCGTGTTGGGCTTGTCGTTGAGGATGCAGTCGACGAAATGGGCCATGGCCCCCTGCACGCCAGGCACAGGCGGGTGCAGGGCCATGTCGAACAGGCGGCCGTCGCGTTCGAGGTAGAGCTCCGCCTCGAAGTTATAGCCTTCACCCGTGTTCTGCTGCACGAGGCCGCCCTTGGTCCCGTACAACTGCGTGATCATGCGCTCACGCTCCTTGCAGTTGGCCGCCCAGGACGCCTCCACCTCCACCGTGGCGCCGTTCGCGAATTTGATCATTCCGACCGCCAGGTCTTCGACGTCGTACTGTTTGTTCTGCTTCTTGGCCAATGCGGTCGCGATGGGGTTGTAGGCGCTGCCCATCACCCAGACCGGCTTCGGGTAGTTCATCAACCACAGCGCCAGGTCAAGCCGGTGCACGCCCAAGTCGATCAACGGGCCACCGCCCGAAAGCTCTTTCTGCCCGAACCAGCCCCCAAACCGCGGCATCCCGCGCCGGCGATGCCACACCGTTCGCGCGAAGTAAATGTCGCCCAGAATGCCACTCTCCACCTCCTGCTTCAAGGCCCAGGATTGCTCCGTGAATCGGTAGGAGAAGTTGATCATCAAGCGCTTCCCAACCTTGTCTGCCGTGTCGCGCATTTTGCGCGCTTCCTTGCCGTTCATGGCCATGGGTTTCTCGCACAGAACATGGCACCCGGCTTTGAGCGCGGCAATGGTCAGCGGCGCATGAAACTTGTTCGGTGTCGCGACACTGACGATGTCCAGTTTCTCCTTCTTCAGCATGTCCTCGGCCGTGGTGTAGCGGTTGGGGACCTTGAACTCATTTCCCGCCTGCTCCAGCAGCACAGCATTGAGGTCGGCGATCGCTACCACCTCCGCCTCGGGATGCCCCTGATACCCACGGATGTGCCCCTTGCCCATGCCTAACCCAATCACACCGACTCGCAGCTTCGCCATGGAAATTGACCTCCTGATTCGAATCTATCGATTGCTATCGACCGCAGTCGAGTGCGACCGACTGCAATCGAAGGACACCGTACACCTCGGGAATGGCAAGCGTCTTGCCCCCAAACGCCCGGATCTCACGACACCGCCGGCAGGTTCCGCAGGTCCACCTCGCGCGGCTTGATCACTTCGATCGGCTTCACGTTCGGGCAGACGTGCGGCCGCACCAACCGCGGCTTGGCCCAACGCGCCGCGTTCCCGATAACCTTGACGATCTCCGGGTGATGGTATGTGGGATAGGTCTCGTGCCCCGGGCGGAAGTAGAATATCCGGCCGTGCCCGCGCTCCCAGCAGCAGCCACTGCGAAACACTTCGCCGCCCTCGAACCAGGAGACGAAAACCAGCTTGTCAGGCGTCGGGACATCGAAACGCTCGCCGTACATCTCTTCGTTAGGCAGTTCAATGTAATCGCCGATGCCCTCGGCGACCGGGTGCCCCGGCTCGATGTTCCACAGGCGTTCCTTCTCGGCTGCTTCGCGCCACGTCAGAGAGCAGTTCGTGCCCAGCATGCGCTTGAAAATCTTCGAGAAATGCCCTGAGTGCAGAACGATCAACCCCATCCCCTCCAACACGCGCTTCTGGACCTTGTTGACCACCTCGTCCTTCACCTCACCGTGCGCCATATGCCCCCACCAGACAAGCACTTCACTCCAGTTCAGGACATCATCAGTCAACCCGTGTTCCGGTTCGTCAAGCGTGGCCGTCTTCAGTTCAAAGTTGCCCTGCCTCCTTAGATTGTTGGCAAGGGTCATGTGCATGCCATCAGGATAAATCTTCCTGACCTTCTCGTTCTTCTTCTCATGCCGGAACTCGTTCCACACCGTGATCTTCACATGGTCACACATGGCACACTTCTCCAAATTAGTTTATTACCTTGAAGATAAGCGTTTACGATATCATGGCCACCTCCATCATGAACCCTGCATATCCGATGACGCTTTACAGTTAATGTGTCGCAGTCTACATTTTCGGGCAATGCTGTTATCTAGGATATTCTCGTGAAAACAAGGACAAAACTTACGTGCACTGGGTCGTGGAACAGCTTCAACGCCCCGGACGCATCAACGTGTCGGAGTTGTGCCGGGACGTGCTGACGGAGTGGACGGACGGACTGGAGAAGAACACCGCGGCGTTGCGGATTCCGCGCGTGCGGGATCAGTTTCGTGTCATCCCGGGGACTCACTTCCATCTGGAACCGGAAGTCTTTGTCCAGATTTCTGGATACACCCTGTTCCAGTTTCCCCAGGAGCGCGTCTGGGCCTGGCCGGGCGAGATCTGCGTCGTGCCGCGCGGCATGCCGCACGGCGAGACCGTCGGTGCCTGCGACGGACCGTTCTTCAATCTGGTGATCGCAAGGAACCGTGACCGGATCTCGTTCCACCTTGCCAGCGAGCGTGGCAACGCCAGGCCGGGCATCATGGCGGCCACGCCGTTCCAGGTACAGGTCGACCCATCGGGCATTTTCAGCCACCTGGACGACGCGACGCACCTGTTCCACCGCGGCACACCCGCGTCTGGCCGCGCCGCTCGCGCCCTGGTCACCGCGGCGCTGGCCTGCCTGGCAGAGGTGGCTGGTGGCACGGCCGAACCCGGGAAGCCGGAGCACCCGAAAATCAGTCGGTGCCGGCAGGTGGTCATGGTGAATCTGTCCGACCCAGGCCTGTGCGTGGCGGCTGTCGCCGAATCCCTGCAGTGTTCGGCCGACTACCTGTCGCACCTGTTCCACAAGGAGACAGGCACGCCGTTGGCGCTGTACATTAACCAACGCCGGGTCGAGCACGCCAGGACCCTGTTGGAGAAGACGGCCCTGAACGTCAAAGAGGTGGCCTACGCTGCCGGCTACCGCGACCCGGGCTATTTTGCCCGGGTCTTCCGCCGGCTCTCCGGGCAGTCGCCCAAAGCGTACCGCAGGGAAAACAGCGCGCCCACCTGATGCCGGCGGGCGAAGATTGGACGGGGAGACGCGGACGGGAAATGAAGACCATAAACAAAGACGAAGGACGGAGAGCAGGACCCGGCGCGCCGGTTTCCTTCGGCCCTGAACTGCGGTCTTCTTCCTCAGTCTTTGTCTCCGATCTTCGTCTCAGGTCTTCGTCTCACGTCTTTGTCGACAGGAGAACTGTGCCATGATCTACACATCCCCACCTCCGCCTGCGCTCACCGCGATCACCGCCACGTTCTCCATCGTGGCGGCGGATCCGGAAACCGGCATCTGTGGCGCCGCGGTGGCCAGCAAGTACCCGGCGGTGGGCAAAGTCGTGCCCTTTGTCCGGCCCGGCGTCGGCGCCTTCTGCACCCAGGCCTGGAGCCATTCGCCGTGGGGCAAGGCCGCCCTCGACCTGCTCGAAAGCGGCAAACTCCCGGAAGAAGTCCTGGCCGAACTGCTGCGCCAGGACGAACTGCGCGACAAGCGACAACTCGCCATCGTCGACCTGCAAGGCCGGGTGGCCAACCGCAATCCGTTTGGCGTCGACGCCGCGGCACTGTGGTGGGGCGCTGCGTCCGGCCGATTCTACTCCTGCCAGGGCAACACACTGGTGGGCCGCGCAGTGCTTGATGCCATGGCTGGCGCCTACGAAAACACGCAGGGCTCGCTCGCCGACCGGCTCATGGCCGCGTTGCTGGCGGGTGACGCCGTCGGCGGTGATCACCGCGGCCGGCTCGCCGCCGGCATCCGCATCGCCAAGACCGGCGTCCCCGGCCATTGGCTGGAACTGGACGTCGACGAGAGCAACGATGCCGTCCGCGAACTCGGACGCCTGTACCGGAGCCTGACTCACGACGCCAAAGGCGCCTGGTCCAACGACCTGCGCGGCTGATCCGGCCAATAACGATTGCGACGAGGATTACAGGAAGCGATTCAGGGAAAGGAACGAACACCATGAACCGCGTACTCCGTTACGGTTGGGGCCTCGCAGGGTTGGTCCTGGCGTCCTATGTCACCCTCGGTGGCGAGGCGAAGAATCTCCTCCTGAACCCCGGTTTCGAACAAGACGCTCGTGGCCAAATCGCCACCTGGCAAGTGACCACTTCGTGGCAGGGTACGCTGGAGGTGGCGTCGGGCGACGGCGTGCCCCACACCGGCAAGCGCGGCGCGCGGCTGTCAGCCGTAACGAAGGACGGCAAGGCATGGGGCCGCATGTTTCAGCCCGTGCGCCCGCCAGAGATCACGGCACGACGCTTCCGGTTCTCCGTGTGGGCCAAGGGCCAGGGCGAATGCCTGCTGGGCATCATCCAGTACACACCGCCCCAACCGGGCAAGGTTCACTACACCTACACGTGGCAGGAGAAAGCCACGCCGCTCACCGACACCTGGCAGGAGTTGAGCCAGGAACTGCTCGTGCTCGATCCGCAAGTGCAGAGCTTCGGCGCTGTGGTCGAAGTGCGCGGGAACGGCGCCAATGCGCTCGTGGACGACGCGGCCCTGGTCCGGGTCGAACCCGCCGGCATCACCATGCGCGTTACACCCCCGTTCGCAATGGTCGCTCCCGGAAATGACGTCCCCCTGGACATCTCGACCGAGGACCAGGGCAAGCGGCTGAACCAAGGCACCCTGAAACTCTTCCTCGTCAGCCCCGATGCCACCACCTCGTGCCAAGATGTCGCCAAGGACGCCGCTGGCGCCACACGCTACAACTGGACCTTCGCGGCCGCAGCCCCCACCGGAATTCATCGCCTGATCGCTCTGCACGTGGACTCCGGTGCAGTCGCGGAAGCGTATGCAGACATCGCGGCGAAAGAGACTATCGACGCCTTCGAGCAAGCTGCCGCCAAGGTGAGACTCGCCCCCGTCCCGGCGCACCTGCTGTTCATCGGCGACAGCCTCACCGACTTCCAGCGCGGCTACAACTACGTGGACAAGGTCGCCTTCTGGCTGCAACGCCGTTTCGGCGACCAGGTCACCTTCCGCAACGCCGGCGTGGGCGGCGACTTCATCTCCCGCGTGCTGAGCCGCCTGAACCGCGAGCCCAGCGCCTACCGCCTGTCCATGTACGACAACCTGTTCGAGCCGTCACCAACGCACGTATTCGTTTTCCTCGGCCACAACGACAGCAAGGTCAGCAGCACCTCTGATTACACCGAACAGGCGGTGTTGCCAGCCAAGTTCGAAGAGGACTACCGCGCCGTGCTGGGGAAGATTCGTGCCGAGACCAAAGCCAAGGTCACAGTGCTGTCGGCCACATCGTCGGTGTTTGAAATCTGCCAGGCGAATGCCGACAAGGCGAGGACCGCCAACCGGCCTCACTCGCTGTTCGGGAAACCGGAGGAACTCGAGCGCTACAACGTGCTGGCGAAGAACGTGGCGGCGGAAGCAGGCGCCGCCTATCTCGACGTCTACGAACCGACCCGCACGCACCCGGACAAGCGCAGCCTTTTCGACCCCAACGACGGCGTGCACCTCACCAACGCGGGCAACCACTTCATCGCCCTTCAGTTGCTGCAGTACCTGGGTGGCGAGTGACCAAGGCGGCAGCCTGGTCGCACGGTCCGCCAAGAAGCCACCTGCGCAATAAGCCTGGCAGGTCACAAGCGCGCACGTAGGGAAAGGCTCCCGCTTTGCCGATTCCTCGCAAGGCCGTCGCCCTGCATGGGAGAGCAAGACGGGAGCCTTGCTCTACTTCCTCCGAGCCCAGTCGAAGGGGAGTACACGCACGAACCGCTATTGCGCAGGTCAACAAGAAGGGCCGTGCTCCTCGGTTCCCGAGCACGGCCCCAGCTGCGGACTCCGCCGACACCGGCGGGCACCGCCGCTTACCAGTTCAATTCCGGACTCCGGGTCAACTCATCAATCCGCTGATTGCAGACCGCGGCCCGGTTGGCTTCCCTCTTCCCGATGGCATCCTTGATTCTGGCCATCTCCTTTTCCAGATCCGCCAACCGCTGCTTCTGCCCCTCCAGGCGCTTGTCGAACGCAGCCTTAACCGATTCGGCAAGGTCCGCCTTGATCCGCTCCTTCTCCTCCGGCGCCTGCGCCTCGCGGTACTGCCGGCCGAGTTCCATGCATTTCTCTTCCTCCGGGCTTTTCAGAACCCCTTGCATCGGGGGTGCCATTCCGCCACCCTTACCGTCCTTACGCCGCTCCATCATGATCTTCCTGATCTCGGCGTTGAAGGCATCCTTGTCCGTCTCGCGCAACTGCATCAGGCGATCGAACTCCTCAGGGTTCTCGGCCTTGAAATCCTCCATGAACTCTTTCAGCATCGGGAAGCGCTTGCCCATCTCAAGATTAGCCGGACTGCCGCGCTCCTGCCCGTGCTCCTTCTGCTTGCGGAAGGGCCCGCCCTCCTCCGGTGCGGCTTGGGCCATAGCCCCCGCCGCGCCACCAAAGAGGAGTGCTGCCGCCACGACACCAACCCACCATTCTTTCTTCATCGTTCCGTCTCCTTTCTTCGCTGCGATTACCTTCGGAATTCCGTCACCTTGCTAGCCTGTACAGCCTTACGCTCCGGCGACCTGCCACGCACCCGGTTGCACTCGCACACCGTCTTCCGCCCCAGGTTCGCTCGTCAGCCCTTCATCCAAGAACAGATTCAACTCCAGTTCCAGGATCGCATCCTCGATGGAACTGCCCCGTGCGCTCCTGGTCTCGGCAACCCCACGCTTGCCCACGGCGGTGTCCTCTGTGCCGGACGCAACGGTAACGGTCGCGGGTCCATCCATCGCCAAGTCAACAGCCAGCGCCAGCATGTCCGCATCCAAAGCAGAGGCATGCCAATCGGGCGCCGTCGACGTCGTAACGGGACTTGGGCTACTGGCCACGACCGGACCCTTCAACCCCGAACGGCCAGCCAGGAACAGACAGGCCAGAATCACCCCAACCACGGCAAGGGCCGCTGCGGCAGCCCACCAGGCAACCGGGAAGAGCAGGATCTGGCGTGCCGGCTGAACCCCGCGTGACGTGTCCCCTTCCTGCTTCTGCGGCACGGCACGGCGCCACGCGGCGAGATGCTGGCGTGCGACGAGCAGGACCTGTCGATCCAGATCCGCGGGGGGCGTCAACCCCGGCCGCGGAATCAGCGCGTGGCGATGGGCCTCCGCAAACGCCCGACACGCCGAGCACGAACCGAGATGTGCACGCACTGCCGCTGACAGGCTCTGCTCATCCGCGATGATCGTCCGCTGCGCGTCGTTGCAGGTCATGGTCAGGTTCCTCCCAACACCTTGTCGTTCACGGGGCAGAGAACGGCCGGAACTTCATGAGAACCTCGATCCCACGGCTTCCTGGATCCGACGCACCGCCAAGTGCATCCGTCCCAGAACCGTATTGATGCTAGCCCCCTGCAAATCAGCGATCTCCTTGAACGGCACGCCCTGCTGCCGCAGAAGCACGACCTCCCGTTGAACGGGCGACAACCCGTCCAGAGCTGTATCGACGGCCGAGGCCAGTTCTTCCCGGTCCAAGCTCTCCCACGGAGCGCCAACAGACGCCGGAATGTCGTCCTTGATCTCAACCATCTCGGCCCGGGCTTCCTGCCGGTACTGGTCCATGGCCAAGTTGTGGGCGATGCGGAACAGGAGAGACAGGAACCGATTCTGTTCGCGGTACCGGGGCAGATGCTCAAGGACTCGAACCCAGGTCTGCTGGTACAGGTCATCCACCAGCGTTGCTCGCCCGGGCACCAGTCGGTTGAGATACGAGTAGAGCGGCAACCGATAGCGGTGATAGAGGGTCTCGAATGCCGCTTCGTCGCCATCTCTGCACCTCTGGATCAGTTCACTGTCCGGGACTGTCGCGCAACCGTTGTTCATCCTGCGCTCCACACACAAAACGACATCGTCAGAGGATTATTGGGGGCCATGCTGATAATTCTTGGAACAGGTGTGCTGTTTCCGGTGTGGCGGGGCTGAAGCCCGACCAGAGTAGGGCCAAGTCGCTCCGACACCGCCCGACGAGTGCCGAAGACGTCAGTGCCATCATGCGTGATGGCGACAAGACGGTTACGGTGCAACTCCGGACAGCAGCCGAAGCGAGAAACACTGGGTCGCCACCCTCCGGCGGGAAACACCGTGTGGCGATATGTCGAACCCGCGGGGACCACTTCAGACGGAAACCCTCGACGTCCAACGATCCCGGGGGGGCTTGCAGGAAGACCAGAAGTTCCCGAGTAGCAGAGCAGGACGCACGGCAGGGGGGATGGTCTTGCGAGATAACCGTCTACTTCTTCCCGATGATCCAGTCCGACTCGTACCAGCGGATACCGTACTCGGATCGGATGTTAACACCGCTGCTCTCAGCAAAAAACGTTTCGAGTTCCTTGAACGCCCAGAGCAACGTCATGTAGCTCTGATCATCCGCCTCCTCAACGCCGCCGCCCTTCTTCTCGGCTTGCGTAATCTGACAGGCGTTCGCAACCTCTTTCAGAATCTGGAGGAAGAGAAGATTCTGTGGCGGAAGCTTCTGGAGTTCCGCCAAATAGGCACGGTAGCGGTAGGACTGGAAATTCCGCCGCGCTTGGGGAGTCTTCAGCGTCGCTGCTGACTTGTCGCACTCCAGGGTGAACCGATAAACACCCACCGGGCTGACCAGAATACACTTCGCGTCCGCCTTGTAGGATGTCGCCCATTCGGGAAAGCCCTTGGGCGTACTGGCGGCAAACTTGACCCCAGCATCCTCCATCCCCAAGTGGGGCCGCACAAAAACGGTGGCCAGAGCGTCAACGATCTTGGACTCGTTGGTCTTCCGGCTGAGGTCGTCGAGGGCACGAATGGCAGCTTTGCGCGGTGGCTTGGCGGTCTCGTACTGCTTGGCAAGCTTCTCGATCTGCTTCCACGTTGCGGTCAAGGTTCTCTGCGCCATTTGCTCCACCTTCAGAGGAACTTACACAACTTAATATACCCTTCCAAAAGACGCTGTTCAAGGTTCAGGACAGGAATGTCGTGTGGAAGAAACATAAATTCAAAACAGGGCAAAACACGACACCAGCAACCACAATCACGCCAATTCCATGAAAGACACAGCTGATCCGTGACTAGAAATCGAACCTGCGAACTCCTCGAGTTGAGTTCACAAGAGACAGGAGGAGGCGCCTTGAGAAGGGCGCGTAACCTACCTTGGACGCGTCAGGAGGCGACGTTTGACCGAGTTCCTGCGATCGCCCCATCATTTCTTTGGCACAGGCAGTTCCTTCAAGGGAAGCTGTTGGGGTGCCACGTAGTCCTCGAGGTTGACCGTCCCCGCCGCGGCTCCCGTGGTCGGAGCGCCCCCGGGACTGGGCGTCACCGCTAATCGTTGTTGCCACTGATGGACGCTCAACGCAATCATCGCCAGGACGATGAGCAGCAGGGCCACGGTCACGACAAGCCACATTGTCGCACTGAAAGGCCCGCGCCGGGCGTGAACCGGACCGCGACCTGCCGGGGACCACTGGACCTTTGAAGCGCTCTCCGTCGTCTCGGCCGTCATGACCATGCCGTTCAGTTCGCCGCCGGGGGGGACAGGCGGGCCGAGACTCGCGACCTGACGGTCGTAATCGGCAAGGATCGGATCCTTGTCGACCCCATATTCCTCGCACAGATGCGCCAAATGCGATCGTGTGTAGATCGCACTGGGCAACCTGTCAATCCGGTCACTCTCCAAGCTCTCGATGATCTCTTTTGGCACCAGGGTCTTCTGGGTCACTTGCGCAAGCGTAAGGTTACACGCCCCACGCGCTTCCACGAGGGTCTGGCCGAGACTCAGGGTTGTGTCTCCAAGCTTGACAACCTTGGGCTGGGCCGACCCCGGAACCGGCGCAGAAGGGGGCTCGCCCCTAAGGGGCTCCGCACCTTTGACAGGGGTCGATTCCCCTTCTTCGGGAATCGTTGCCTGGACAACAGGTGGTTGCACATCCCGGACGCTGCCGTCCCCTGCCGCGCCGGACTGTGGCGGCGGTTCGGCGTCGACCTCGGTGGGAACCGGGGGTGCCGCCCCCTTCGAGGTCCCGAGCCGGACACCGCCCCGGCGAACCTTCAGCCGGTCACTCTTGCCGGAACGGGGTTCATGACCGGCAGGCGTATCAAGGACAGAGACCTCAGGGGGCTTCCCCGCCGCCGCTTCGTCACAGGTCGGCGGTTCCGACGGCTCCGCGGGTGGCAGGCTGCTTTCCTTCACCGGGTCCTGGGTCTGTGCGATCTCCTGCTCAGACTCGCCCACCTTGTCCGGGATTGACACCGTCTTGGGTTCTACCAGTCTCACGCCCTCGACCTCGCGCCCATCCTGCGATGACACACTAACCTCCTCGGGCCTGAGCTTCGTCGTCGCGGCGTCAGGTCCGGCAGTTGCATCCACCTCAACCCGCGCGGCGGCTGACGCCGGCGGTGACTCATCCACCGCAACCCGGGCCTTCGCGGTTTCAAGGATCCCCGAAGAGCTATCCTCCGGCAAGGGCTCGGTCCCACGGCTGCCCCCATCCGGGACGGTTGATGGCACGGACGCAACCGATTCCTTCCGGTCCGAACTGGCGACCGGTTCGGCTTGGGGTTGAGCCGACCCGGCCTCCGGGGCAAGGCCCGGGGCGCCATCCTGCGGCTCCAGCGGCACAGGCCACGTCAACGGCAGACTCGGCTGACGCGAACTGCCGCTGGGGCCGGATTTGCCCTTGGCTCGGGGCATGACCGTCGATCTCCTCTTCAGCGCACCCGACCATCGATACGTTCAACCCAAGGGGGCATGCCCCCCATCATATGCAACCTGACCACGTGCCTCCCCCCGCGCCCGCCGTCCCATGCGTCGAGAGCCTGCAGATAGATGAAGCCCACATCCTCCGACCGACAGGCCCGCTCTGCCTTTCCCGCTCAACGCTCACCGTCCTCTGCATCGCCATCAGAGTCACTTCCCTCATCAGCGTCCGAAGCGTCAACCGCGTCGGGGTCCGTAGCGCCCTCTCCCTCTTTGCCGAGGACCAGGATCTCGCGCGGCGCGGTCCCGACCTGCGGCCCGATCACGCCGCGCTCCTCCAGAAGCTCCATCATCGACGCCGCGCGGTTGTAGCCGATCCCCATGCGCCGTTGCAGATAACTTGTCGTGGCCTTTCGATCTCGGACAATGATCTCGATGGCTTGCTGCACAAGTTGCTCGTCTTCCTCGGTCAACGGGGCGCCCGCTCCTGCTTCCTCAGCAGCGGGGCCGCCAGCCGCAGCCAGCTTGAATACATTCTCGTCAAACTGCTGTTCGCGCTGGTCGGCGCAGGCTTTCACCACAAGGTCAATCTCGTCGTCATCAACCATGGCGCCCTGGTTCCGCTCCAACCGTGAGGCGCCTGGCGGCTTGAACAGCATGTCACCGCGCCCCAGCAACGCCTCCGCCCCCTTGCCATCCATGATCACCCGCGAGTCGGTCTGTGACGTCACCTGGAAGGCTATCCGCGTCGGGAAATTGGCCTTGATCACGCCGGTCAGCACGTTCACGCTTGGACGCTGAGTGGCAATGATAGTGTGGATACCCACGGCGCGGGACAATTGCGCGATCCGCGCCAGGGACGTCTCCACGTCCGCCTTGGCCGTCATCATGATGTCGGCCAACTCATCGATGATGACCACGATGAAAGGCAGACGGTCGGGGATCGGGTTTCCGCCTTCGTCCATAACCGGGGTGGGACTCTTCTTGCGGGCGTTGAAACCCTCAAGATTTCGAGCCCCAACCTTTGCCAAAACCTGGTATCGCCAGCCCATTTCGTGGATGACCCACCGCAGCGCCAGCGGCACCTTCTTCGAGTCCGAGATCACCGGCACCACCAAGTGCGGCAACTTTTCATAGGCGCGGAACTCCACCACCTTCGGATCCACCATGATCAACCGCAGTTCCTCCGGAGTGAACCGGTAAAGCAGCGACATGATCACCACGTTGATGCACACCGACTTGCCGCTGCCGGTAGCGCCTGCGATCAACAGGTGCGGGGCCTTGGTTAGATCCAAGATCACCACCTGTCCGCTGATGTTTCGCCCTAGCAGGACCGGAATCTTCGCCTTACTGTTGGTCCATTCAGGCGAGGCCATCAGGCTCCGCAGACCGACCGTAGCAGCCTTCAGGTTCGGGACTTCGATCCCGACCGTGTTCTTTCCCGGAATCGGCGTCAGAATCCGCAGGCTGACGGCCCGCAGTTCCATGGCGATGTTGTTGCTGATCTGACTGATGCGCTCGACCTTGACACCCGGAGCCGGCAAGACTTCGAAAAGTGTCACGCGAGGACCGCTGGTCGCCTCCCCCACCTGTGCCTCAATCTGGAAACTGTCCAACGTCGCCTGCAGTATCTCCTTCTTGCGGGCCACCTCCTTCTCGTCGACCGTGGTGGTGACGCCGTCATCAGGATGCAGCACGTCCAGACTCGGCAGCTTGTACTTCGGCGGTTGCGGAGGTGCGGTCGCCTTGGTCCGGGCGGGCACAACCGCCGGCTTTACGGGTGCAGCCGGCGCAACCGGTGCAACGGGTGCAGTCGGTGGCGGAGGTTCCTGGACGGGAAGCGGTAACGCGTCGGCTACGGGCTCCTCCGGGGGCTCCTTCCTGGGTGCCTTCTTCGGCGGCGGCTCCAACTCCGCTTCATCCTGCAGGAGTTCACGCTCGCGCAATCGTGCGATGCGACGCTGGGCCCACCGGCCCAGCTTTCCGGCTCCACCCTCCCCCGCCTCGGCTTGCGCACCCGAGTCGGCCGCACCGGTCGGCCCCAACTGTTCCAGAGCCAAGTCCTGCCAGTCGTGGACCCAGACGACAACCAGCCCCACGACAACCAAGGCCAGGGCCACAATCGCGCTGCCGGTCGGATTCAGGATGACACGGATCCACCCCCCGTCCGGAGCACAAAATCGCTGTCCGAACACACCGCCCGGAATCCCGCCGATGTTCAGGGCGCTGGCCACCACGGCACCCACGTTGGGCCAGATGCCCAGCAACATGGCCAGGCCGACAGCGACCAACATCATGGCCACCCAGTAGTCCCACGCGATCCGGCGCAAGCCCTGCCGGCCGAAAAGACGCCGCGACGACGCCAGCAACACGAGCGCCGCAAAGGCATATGCTGCGAAGCCAAACGTCAACAGCAAGAGGCGCGAAACCCAGGCGCCAAAATAGCCGATCCAGTTCCGGATGACCCCAGGTTCGCCAAGCCCCCCCGCCAAATAATCGGCGTCCGCTGGGTCGTAAGACACCAGCGACAAGAACACCAGCAACCCGAGGACAAAGAACACCACGTGGCGGACGCCACGCTTCTGCCCGTCCTGTTCACCCGCAGTTGTCATGGCGGGACGTTTCCCGTTCACATTCACCAAGGCCCCTTTGGCCACACACAGTGTGCCGGCAGTGCCGGCCACGAAAAAAAACTCCCTACTACTCCGCCGGCAACCACCCGGCGGGCGTCGTTGTTCTTGACCTCACACCATAACATACTATTGTGTGTTTAAGCTGTATCAACAGGCACCGGCGCTTTTTTATGCTGGATCCCCTTTACCCACTGAAGTTCTGCCCGCTCTACGAGCAACAGCCTTGGGCCGGCAACCTGCTGGCGGAATTCCTTTCCAACACCCCGGAACAACCTTCTCCTCCGCCGGGAACTGCCGCCGCATGGGCCATCCTGGACGAGGCCGAAAGGTCCACGCCCGTCGCAAACGGACCACTGCAGGGCATGACTCTGAGCGAAGCTGTGCGCCGCTATGCGGCCGCCCTCGTCGGGTACAGGCACTCTCAAGGCCAGCCGTTCCCGGTTTGCCTCAGGCTGGTCGATGTGGGCGCACCGCAACCGCTGCTCGTGCATCCGACCAACCCGTTTTCGGACGATGCTCTGACTTTCCTCCCCAATACGAAATTCTGGTACTCGGTCAACTCGCGGCCGGGCGCCTGGGTGATCGCAGGCATCCGCTCGGGAGTCACGCGACTCGAAGTCCTGGCCCGACTCCATAGCCCGGAGATGGACCGGGTCCTTGAGGTGTTCCCTGCCGCTCCGGGAGACGCGTTTCTCATCCCACGGGGCCGCATCCACAGCCTGGGGACAGGGGCGCTGCTGTGGGAACTCCAAGAACGCCCGGCGGTGCCGTTGCGCATCGCCGCGTTCCGCCCGGAAGACCAAGTCTCGCGCAGAGAGGCGCAGGCCGGTCTTAGTGTGGTCCAGTTCCAGGACCGCCAACTCAGTCGCATCTCGCACGAAGCGGGAAAGGGCCTCCAGACCCGCAGGGTTCCACTCGTTCACCACTGCCCCCAGTTCATCGTTGACGAACTCCGGCTCTTCGACCACCTCTTCGACCGCACCACCGGCGAGAGCTGCCACCTGCTCGCGCTGATTCGGGGCACGGTTGAAATCCATACCGGGGCCGGGGTCGAGACTCTGCAACAGGGCGCTGTCGCCTGTATTCCGGCGCGACTCGGCGACTACCGGATGTATACCCTCACGGACACGGCCACCATCCTCAGAGTGATTCCGCAGAAGATGCGCTAGCGCTGGTGCCCCCCATGAACCCACTCGACTTGACTCTCTACCTTGCCACGGACCGCGGCCTGCTGCGCGGTCGAGACCTGCTCGATTCGGTCGCCGCCGCCATCCAGAGCGGCGTCACTTTGGTGCAACTGCGGGAAAAGAGCTGCACCGACCGTGAATACTGCGAACGCGCCACCCAGCTGCACCGCCTCACCCAAGCCCGGGGTATTCCGCTGATCGTCAACGACCGTGTGGACATCATGCTCGCGGTCGGCGCCGAAGGCGTGCATGTCGGGCCTGAGGATTTGCCCCTGGACCGCGTCGTGGCCCTGGCAAACGGGCGAATCGTCGGTTACTCGGTGAATGACATCGCAGATCTCAAACTGGCACACCGTGCAGGAGCCACCTATGTGGGCGTCGGTCCCGTCTTTGCGACCGCCACCAAGAGTGATCACCGCCCCGCAATGGGAATCGAGGGCTTACGGGCCATCGTCGCGCAGGCGAAAATCCCCTGCGTGGCCATCGGCGGCATCTCACCGGCGCAGACCCACGCAGTCATGCAAACCGGGGTCGCCGGCGTGTGCGTGATCTCCGCCATCCTGGGCCGGGAAGACATCGGGAAGGCGGTACGAGAACTCCGCGCCACCCAGGGAAAGACACCCCTGCCGGCACCATGAAAGAACGCGATATGGGGCGGGCCAACCGCACTCGCGTCATTGCCTGCTGGGGAGACGGGGACCGGCAGACGCTCTTGTCCCATAGACGATCCGACCGATCTGGACCGGTGGTCGGATTGACGGGCTGTTCGCGCCGCAGCGCCCCCCCTGCCCCACAGAAATCACCCACGGCTCGCCCGGTCCGGTGATTACTCTGCTTCCGCGACGCGCGGGGTAACCTTGGCTTCCGCGACGCGCGGGCCCTTGTGCCACGCCGCCACAATCGCGCTGGCAATGAACACGGTGGAGTACGTGCCGACCACCACGCCGACCAGCATGATCAGGGCGAAATCGTTGATCGCACCGCCACCGAAGAGGAACAACGTCCACACCACGATCCAGACCGTCAAGGACGTCAGGATCGTCCGCGACATGGTCTCGTTCACCGCCTGGTTGATGATCTGAACGTACGACTTGCCCTTGTGCAGCCCAAGGTCCTCACGGACACGGTCGAAGATGACGATGGTGTCATTGAGCGAGAAACCCATGATCGTCAGCAGCGCCGCCAGCGTGGTCAGCGACATCAGCCCGCCGGTGAGCAGGAAGAAACCTGCCGCAATGATCACGTCGTGGAGCACGGCGACCACCGCGGCCACGCCGTAGGCGAACTCGAACCGGAACGCCAAGTACACGATGCAGATCAGGCTCGCGAGGAACAGCGCCAGCATGGCCTGCATCTGGAACCGCGCCCCGATCAAGCCACCAATGCTCGTGGTCTGAACCAGGGTGAACTTCACACCCGGAACGCCCTCCGTCAACGCCTGAGTGATGGCCGCATCGTCGAAGTCGGCTTCATCCGTGGACCGAGACGGCAACACCAACTCGAGGAGGCGGTGCCCCTGGACGGCGGCAAACTTATAGCCGACTCGGCAGTCCGTGTAGCCCTTATCCGCAAGGATGTTCCGCACCTTTCCAACGTCCGGATCGCCCTGCGGCGCCTCGCACCGGTAAGCCAGTTGCATGCCGCCGACGAAGTCAATGCTCAGACCGCTCTTGCCGCGGTAAAGCGCGGTCCCCAAGGACACCACGACGCAGGCCACGGAAATGCCGACCCACATCTTTCGATGCTTGAGGTAGTCGAAGTTCGGATTCTTCATCAACTGCATCATCTTGATTGTCTTGATCTTGTCCAAGTACAAGAGCAAATCAAAAATGGCTCGGGTCACGAACAGGGCCGTGAACATGCTGGCGATCAAACCGATGATCAGCGTCACGGCAAAGCCGCGGACCGGCCCCGTGCCGTACCAATACAGCACCATGGCCGTCAGCACTGTGGTCAGGTTCGAGTCGAAGATGGCCCAGAACGCGCGGCTGTAACCTGCCTTGACGACATTCCCGATGGTCTTGCCGTTGCGGATTTCCTCCCGCATGCGCTCGTAGATCAGCACGTTGGCGTCCACCGCCATACCGATCGTCAGAATGATGCCGGCGATGCCCGGCATGGTAAAGGTTGCGCGGCTGATCGTCATGGTCCCGAGAATCAGGAGCATATTCATAGACAGGGCAACGACCGCGATCACACCGGTCAGGCGATAGTACACGATCATGAAGAACACCACCAGCCCCATGCCCCAGAGCGAGGCCGAAATGCCGCTACGGACCGAGTCGCTGCCCAGCGTCGGGTCGGTACCGAACTCACTGTCGATCTGGATCGATACCGGAAGATTGCCGGATTCGATGACGCCGGCCAGGCGCTGCGCCTCTTCCGGCGAAAAGCTGCCCGTAATCTCGGCATTGCCGCCGGTGATCGCCTCGCGAATCACCGGCGCACTGTAGACCTTGCCGTCCAGCACGATGGCCAGGCGCTGCCCCACGCATTGGGTCGTCACCCTGGCGAACGCCGCCGCCCCGGCACTGTCGAACGACATGCTGATGGCGTAGTTCCCGTACTCGTTGAACGTCGCCATCGCCCGCGACACCTGCTCACCCTTGACCTCCTCCGGCCGCGACTTCAGGAACAGCACTTCATTCTCGGTGCCGCCATCGCGTTCCACTTCCATCTCGAAGTACTCGTATCCCGGCGTCGGCCGGAACCGCTTCGGATCACGCTGGTACTCGGCCACTTTCTGGTCGTTGTTCGGGTCCACCATACGAAACTCAAGCTTGGCAGGCTGCTTGATCGTGTGGCGCACGTCGGCCTTGTCGCTCTCCGTAACACTGGGCATGCGCAACGAAATTGCGTTGGGGCCAGTCGGCTTGAGCTCCGGCTCGGAAATCCCCTGCTTGTCGACACGATTACGCAGAATCTCGATAATCTGATCACGCACCGATTCGACGCGCCGCCCCTCGGGCACGTCGGCGGCGTTGAAACTAATCACGAACTCCGTGCCGCCGCGCAGATCCAGCCCCAACCGCAGCTTGCCCGCCGCCGCCGTACGCACCCGACTGAGAACCAGGGCGTTGGACGCCTTGGGCTGGGTCGGGACCGGAATGTACTCGTGCAGAACTACGCGCTTCCGGGTCGCCGTGCCCTTCGCCGCATCGCGAATGGCCGTGCCCGGCGCCATGGCAGAGTTCGCCTTCAACGCCGCCTCGGCTTCAGCCATCATGGCGTCAAAGGCTTTGATCCGCTCAGTATCACCCGCCTGATCATAGTTGCGGAGTTGTTTGTCCGCCATCTTCCGGAACGTCTCAAAATAGTCCCGGTCCTTGAGCGGGAACATGGAGACCGCCCATAGGATCGTCACCGCAAAGATCAGCGCAAAACGCCAGATAAGTGAGCTCTTCATGCTGCCGACCTACGGCCTCCCTCAACCCGACACTACCGTGCACTCGTATTTGGTGTGTATTACACCCCGAAAAAAGCGACAACCCAACAGATGCCTGCCCCCTGCCGGACACCCCGTCAGACTTCACCTTCCCCCAGAACCGCGCCCACCGAAGAGCGAATCATGCGGACCTCAACGTTCTCGGCAACCTTGATCCGCACCGACTTGTCGTCCACCCCCGTCACGGTACCGTACATGCCACCGGACGTCACAATGCGGTCCCCCACCTTGAGCCGGTTCACCATCTCTCGGTGCTCGTTGGCCTTCTTCTGCTGCGGCCGGATCAGCAACAGATACATGATCACAAAGATCAGGATCAGCGGCATCATCTGGGCAATGAAAAACCCGGCCCCGCCACCCTGCTGGGGAGCGGGCGCGGCTTGGGCCAAGACGGGGACAACCTCCGACATCAGCACGCTGAACATCCTTGCTCTTCTCCCTATCGCAGTCAATTCGGGCGCAACCGCAAAACACGCAATGTACATCCGCTCAGGAGACTTGCCAGCGCACCTCTCGAACATTGGTCGCGTATTCGACAGAATGCAGCCGACTCACGAGCCAACCCGGGCAGCACCCCCACCCCCATGACACATGGCGAACAGAGTCGTTCTCAAAAATGCAAAAGACGCCCCGGTCCGGCTTGTAAACCCCGCCGTTCTGTCGTAGTTTAGAAATCGCGTGATACGGCTTTCCAGACAGGAAACGCAGACTGTGGACAAGGCGTCCAACACACTCAAGGCACGAATCCTCGTCGTCGACGACGAGGTCAGCATTGTTGAGGTCCTCAAGGCCCTCCTGAAGCGCGAAGGCTACCGGGTCAAAGCTGCCGTCACGGCGGAGGAAGCCTTGGACTGCCTGCGCAAGGAGAAGTTTGACCTGATGATCTCCGACATCCGCATGAAGCCCACGGACGGCCTGCAACTCCTCCACGAGGCACGCGAGTTGCAGTCGCACTTGGCGGTGATCATGATGACGGCCTACGCGGCGGTGGAGACGGCGGTGGAGGCCATGAAGAGGGGCGCCTTCGACTACATCTGCAAGCCCTTTAAGGTCGATGAATTGCTGGTCACGGTGGAACGGGCGCTGTCCTACGAACACGTGATGGTGGAAAACGAAACTCTCAAGGAAACGCTGCGGACCCGTTTCCACTTCCGGAATCTCGTGGGCGACAGCGAGAAGATGCAGCAAGTCTACAGCATGATCGAGAAGGTTGCCCGCACCGACAGCACCGTGCTGATCCTCGGCGCCAGCGGCACCGGCAAAGAACTCGTGGCCAAGGCGATCCACGCCAGCAGCGCCCGAGCGGAGAAAGCGTTTGTCGCCATCAACTGTGCCTCCCTGCCGGAGACGCTGTTGGAATCCGAACTGTTCGGATATGTCAAGGGGGCCTTCACCGGTGCCAACAAGTTCAAGAAGGGCCTCTTTGAGAGTGCCCACGGCGGAACGCTGTTCCTGGATGAGGTCGGGTCAATACCGATCAACATGCAGCTCACGTTGCTGCGCGTTCTGCAAGAGCATGAGATCCGCCCCGTCGGAGCGACGGAAAATGTGCCCGTCGACGTCCGCATCATCGCGGCCACCAACGAGGACATTGACGGCAAAGTCCGGAGCGGCGAATTCCGCGAGGACCTGTTTTACCGACTCAGCGTCATCCCGGTCGACCTGCCGCCACTGCGCGACCGAGCGTCCGATATCCCCCTGATCGTAAACCACTTCCTGGAAAGATTCTACGAGCAGGATAACCGGCGCGTCACCATAACTTCCGCTGCGGTCCGCACCCTGGAGAGATACTCTTGGCCAGGCAACGTGAGGGAACTCGAAAACGTCATCAACCGTGCCGCCGCCCTGAGCGAGAATGACACCATCGATGTGGAAGACCTTCCCGCCAAGATACAGGAAGTGGCCCCGACGCCAACGGCAACTCCGGGCGGTTCACCCGCGGGCAGCGGGTCGACGGCGACCTCTCTGAAGGCATTCCTGCGCGCCAAGGAGCGGGAGTACTTGGGGCATGTGCTGGAACAGTGCGGTGGCGACAAGGAGATGGCCGCCAAGAGCCTCGGTATCAGCCTGGCCACATTCTACCGCAAGTATGGGGAAACCTGAGTATGGTCCGCACCGCCCATCCCCGTGCGCCCACCGACCCGACATCCCGCCGTGCCTCACCCACCGACTCGCAGAACGGCCTCCTCGAAACTCAGGAGGGACGAATGCGCCTTTCTCGTATCTCCCGCACGCCCCCAAGTTACCTTCCGGTTATGGTTCTTGGTGTATGCCTGACCGGGTTGCTGCTGGGGGGCTGCAACAGTTGGCCCGATGGCGATGACCGCATTGTCAACGTCGTCAGCCTGCACCTGTTCGAGATGCCAGGGACCGACGGGAGTCGGCTGTTCAGGACTATGGAGGCACCGGCCGGACGCCCCGTTCACGTGCGGACCCTGCCCCTGCTCTCGTCCCGCAACTTCATTCGCGTCGTTGTGACCACTGCTCCGGACGGTCAACCCGCTCTTCTCGCTACGCTTGACGACCACGGTCGCATGTTGCTCATGCAACTGTGCGCCGAACACGCTGGCGACAACGTCGCTGTTGCCGTCGATGGCCTTTACCGCTTCGCCATGCGGGTACCGCGCCAACCGGTCAATGACCGCACCCTGTTGATCCCCGGCCCGTGGAACCCCGCAGATGCCCAAGCTGTCACGAATGCCTGTGAAGAGAATTACGAGAAACTGAACCATTAAACAACCCATGGTGGGCGCGGGCCCACCACACAACTCCCCACGGAAACCGTAATGACGTCTACGAGCACAGTTGCGAGCCCGACTCTCTGGTCCGATCCGACGGCATTGGACGAGTGCTTCATGTCCGCCGGAGACGACAATCCCGCCAGCCTGCGAAAGCTGACCGACGCCCTCAGCCACGCGCATCCCCCGCGAATGGCCGACTGGCCCGCGCCGGTTCGAGAGGCGTGGCAGACCGGCGCGGAACTGGTCGTCGAGAGCCTGAACCACGATGCCGAGAGCCCTGACAGGACCGCACTTCTGCACCGGCTCGCCGTGGCCGGATTCGATTCTGTCCGGTTTCGCGACGCCCTGGCCAAGATGGCTCGACGCCACTTCAGTTCCTATCTGGACCCTGCAGGACTCCTGACCGCCCTCGGCATCCACGACCACTCACTGAGCACGGAACGGGTCGTGGGCCGATGGGATGTGATGCGCGACCTACACTCCGGCGCCCGCGTCTGGCACGCCGCCCATGGGCACGGCGCCATCGCAGAAGTCGATGCCACCTCCAACGAAGTCCACGTTCAGTTCGAGCGCCGCCAGAAGTTCACCCTCGATGTCGCCTTGGACTCCCTCTGGATCGTCCGGACGCCCTCGGTGCTGGCCAGCCTCATGACGGGTGAGATGTCCTGGCAACAAGTCCGGGCCAAGCCCAACACTCTTGAAGCCCTTCGCCAGAGCATGTCGTCGGCCCAACCGACCAACGACGCGATCATGGAACGGATCCTCGTACCAACCGTCATGCCGGCATCAACCTTTGCCGCCCTGATCGGCGCGGCGCCAGAGATCGAGGCGGAAGCGCCCCCGGCGCCCCCGGCGCCCGATGTCGCCCCGGGATCCCAACGGGCTTGGCATGAAGCCCGCGGCATCGCCGAGTTGGTGGACCTGCTCAGACGCGAAACCAAGTCGGTAGCACCGCCGCCGACACTGGATACCCTGCGCCCGCTGCTGCTGGGTGCGGCACCACGCGCCGACCAGGTCGACCTCTTCGGCGAGGCCGTTGCCAGACTGTGGACGCTGACCCACGGTGCGGACTGGCTGCAGCCAGTGCTGCGCGAGTCGGCGCCCCTGGCGCAGCCATGGGAGCAACTGCCCAAGTTCATCCGGCTCACCGACAAGTTGCCCGGCAGCCTCCTGCTGCCGTGGGCCCAAGCCACCCTGTTCGCCCGCGGGACCCCGTACACCGCCACCGCCTGTACCGAACTGCCCGTCCGGCTCTGGGGATACTTCGAGAAAGCCCTGGGCGCCTCGGGCGACGCCAAAGCCATCCTCGTCCAGGAAGTCCTGGCCCGGACTGCCCGTAACGACGCGTCTGCCGACATGCTCATCTGGCTGTGGAAGACCGACTTGCCCCAGAAGAAAACGCTCGCCAACCCCGAGCTGGTCTTTCGGACCCTCACCAAGGTGGTTCGCGGTTCGTTCCTCAAAGCCAAGGCGGACCTCCACCGTCTTCTCATGGACAACGAAACGTTTCACCGCCACATCCTCCGCGACGGCGACCCGGAGGCCGTCCGTTCCCTGGTCCGCTGCATTCGCCACATCCAGTTGCTCGACGTCGGTGAGAAACAGAGCTTGCTGGTCAAAATCGTACGCCTCTATCCGGAGGCGCGTCCATTGGTCGAGGAGCGACGTGCCGTCGTCTCCCGCAGACCCATCGGCAAGGTGACATCGCCGCGCAGCTTCGAGCTCCGCCGGCGCGAACTGGAAGACATCATCAACACCCGCATCCCGACCAACTCCCGTGCCATCGCCACCGCGCGCGAACACGGAGATCTGCGCGAGAACGCCGAGTTCAAGGCCGCCAAGGAAGAACAGGCCTACCTGACGGCGCGCCGCGCCGAACTCGAGAACGATCTGCACGAGATCCGTCCCACCGACTTCGCCGACATCGTCGTTCGCGATGCCGCCGTGCCCGGCTCAACTCTGACACTAAAGCTCCAGGACGGCCACGAACAGGTGTACCATCTGCTCGGACTGTGGGACAGTATTCCCGAAAAGAGCATGATATCCTACGACACCCCCATGGGAAAGAACCTGCTTGGCGTCAAGGTCGGCAGCCGCTTCACTCTGCCAGGCGGCGAAGAGGCGGAGCTGATTGCCGTGTCATCCATCAGCGACGAACTTCGCGAATGGCTGAAAAATGCGGACATGTGACGGACCGTGGGCACAGCGCCTAATTCCCCTCCATCCGCGAACTCAGGGCAGGTGCTGCCGGAACCGATTTCTCCGAACACCAAACACTGAACGCTGAACACTGAAACCCGCCCATGACTGGCCTCATCTTCGACATTCAGAAGTTCTCGATTCACGACGGCCCCGGCATCCGCACCACCGTTTTCCTCAAGGGCTGCCCGCTACGCTGCCGCTGGTGCCACAACCCGGAGTCCAACCAGACCTGCCGCGAGCTGTCTTTCATTCCAGACAAGTGCATCGGTTGCGGCTACTGCTTCAAACACTGCCCTCAACACGCACATCGGATGAACGGTGAACGGCACGAACTCGACCGCGAGGCGTGCCGTGTTTGCGGCGCCTGCGCACAAGGCTGCTATGCCCAGGCACTCGAAATCATCGGCCGCGATGTCACCGTCGAAGAGGTCATTGCCGAAGTCTTGCGCGACAAACCGTTTTACGAGACCTCCGGCGGCGGCATGACCGTCAGCGGCGGCGAACCTCTCATGCAGATCGATTTCACCGAAGCGTTGCTGGGCCAGGCCCGTGAAAACAAACTGCACTGCTGCGTCGAGACCTCTGGAATCGGCCCGTTCCGCAACCTCGAACGTATCGCGCCCCTGGTCGACCTCTTCCTGTACGACATTAAAGAAACGGACAACGCCCGGCACATCGAATGCACCGGAGTGCCCAATGTCACGATCCTGGAGAACCTCCGGCGCCTGCACGACATGGAAAAGGATATCCTCCTACGCCTGCCCACCGTCCCCGGTGTCAACGACAGCGACGCACACTTCACCGCCCTCGCGGAACTGACGAAGCGCCTGCCGCGCCTGCTGGGCGCGGAAATCATGCCGTACCACCGGCTCGGCGAAAGCAAGCTGGACCGGCTCGGCTACGACAAGACACCGCGCGCCGCCGCCGAACCACCCTCACCCGAGACCGTCGATGCCTGGATCGCCCGCCTCACCGCACTCGGCGTCCACGTCGTCAACGAACGTCGCGCCTGAAGCCCTTTGGCCACCGCACCCGCCTGAACACTTGAACCGACCCTTACCGCCGCGACGACTGCGCCGAGATGCAAGGCGACGGTGAACATGCCCACGAGGCGCGCCGGTGCGGTGTACCTCCTAATGCGTGAAAGGACGGATCGGCGACGCTCCCGCCGGGCGGCCCCCAACCCGGTCGACGACGGTCCTGCAAGGCGGTGATCGACGCTCTGCTCTCCTCAGAACGTCGACATCGGCCCCCAACGTCAGTCAGGCGCGCCACATCACTCGAGACCCCGCTCAGCTTAACTTCGGCGTTCGACGTTGGACGCTCGGATTTCGGCATTCCTACGTTGGGCGTCCCTGGCGTCAGTGCCCCTTCCCCGAATCCCAGGGGAAGACCCGCTCCAACCGCACACCGCGCGAGCCTTTCACGAACACCCACTTGCCCGGCGCCACCGCTTCGGACAAATGCGCCGCTGCTTTCTCGGAATCGGGGAAGGTACGGATTCCGCGTCCACTCGCCGCCGCGCTCATCGCCGCCCCGACCAGGATCAACTCCGCGTCCGACAGGTTCTCGCTCACCCAGTCGAGCAACTGACGATGCTCCGCGTCCGAGTTCTGGCCCAGTTCGCGCATGTCACCCAGGATCAAGAGCCGGTTGCCGGGCGGCGCAGCGGCGGTCACTTCGGCAAACCACCGGAGTCCCGCCCGCATGCTGGCCGGGTTCGCGTTGTACGCGTCATCGAACCACTGCACCCCATTGTGCTCGCGCCGCGCCATGCGCATTCCGGGTATGGCGCAGGCCTTGAGGCCGGCCACGATTTCATCCGGACTGAGCCCGATTGCCGTCGCCGCGGCGGCCGCCGCGGCCGCGTTGGATGCCTGGTGTTCACCGCCCAGCAACCAGTCGAACGTGCGCTGCGTCCCGCCAGCCCGCCACGTGAGCGTGAGCCAGAAACGCTCGTCCCGGTATCCACCGTAGGCCACCCGCACGTCGGCCGCGTCACCGCGCCCGAACGTCAGCGCCCGATGCGTTCCGGCCAGGTCCAGGAGCCGGTCGGCATGCGCTGCGTCGGCAGGATACACGACCATGCCGTCACTCACCGTTCCAGCTAGAATGCAGCCCTTCTCGCGGGCCACTCCCTCAAGATCCCCGAAAGCCTCCAGGTGCGCCGGACCTATGTTCGACACGACCCCGACATAAGGCACCACCATGGACACGAGGGTAGCAATCTCACCCGTACGACTTGTGCCGAGTTCGAACACCGCCGCCCGGTGCTGCGAGGAAAGCCGCAGCAGGTTGCGCGGCACGCCAAAGTGATTGTTCGTGTTCCCGTCGGTCTTCAGCACCGCCCCCGGCCAGTGCTGCTCGAGAATGGACGCAATCATCTCTTTGGTACTGGTCTTGCCGCTACTGCCGGTAACGGCCACGACCTGCAGGTCAGGGCGCCGCAGGCGATGCACCCGCGCAAGCTGCTGGAACGTGACCAGGGTGTTGTCAACCTGCAAGCAGGCTACCCCGCGCTTGGTCAGCAGGGCCAGGATCGCGGACGCGGGGAGTTTCTCCACGCACACCGCCGCCGCGCCCGCGGTGACCGCCTGGGGAATGAACTGGTGCCCGTCGCTGAATTCGCCGCGGATCGCGACGAACAACGCACCCGGTTTCACCACGCGGCTGTCGTCCACGACCCCGGCGACCCGGAACTCACTCACCGCGCCCGGAGCCACCCGCCACGTGCCGCCGGTGACCCGCTCCAGTTCCACGCCGGTATAACAGACATCTTCACTCATTGAGACCATCCCCCATCGATCCACGACCGGAGCCGGGCAGGCGGGCATGAGCCACACCCTTCACCAGACCACAGGCCGGTGCCGGGAATATGCCCGACCCCGGAGGGAATGCAACCACCGCCACGGCGCGCCGTGTTTCCCCCCTCTTGCACAATGCCGCTCCGGCGTTTACTTTCTCCGGTCGTGGGTTCTTACGAACACGTAGAGGGTTGTATCCAGGAAAGGTTTTCATCATGGAAAGACTCAAGGTCGGTCTCTGCGGCTGTGGCGGCCTCGGCCGTGTGCATGCCGCCAATCTCGCTCAGATGGAAGACGTCGATGTGGTTGCCGTCTGCGACAAGCGCCCGGAACAGCTCGTCGCCAAGGATGTCACCATCAACATCAGCACCGGCGCCAAGGCTTTCGACATCACCAAGTGCCGCACGTACACGGACTTCGGCACCATGCTGCGGAAGGAGAAACTCGACGTCTTGGTCACCGCACTGCCCACCGATCTGCACGCCAAGATCGCCATCAAGGCCATGAATAACGGCATCAGCGTGTTCACCGAGAAGCCGATGGCCCTGACCTCGAAGCAGTGCACGTCCATGATCGCCGCGCGCGATAAGAACGGCGTGCAGTTCATGGTTGGCCAGTGCCTGCGCTTCTGGCCCGAATACGTGGCGCTGTACAACGCCATTCGCGACAAGACCTACGGCAAACTCGAGTCGCTCACCATGACCCGCATCGCCGGCTACCCGAGCTGGTCCGCCGACAGCTGGTTCATGAACCACGAGCGCTCCGGCGCCGCCATCCTGGACATGTCGCTGCACGACGTCGACTTCGCCATTCACTCGCTCGGCAAGCCGACGGCCCTGACCGCCGGCGGCTTCATCGGTCGCACCGGCGGCATCGACGACGTCGCCGCCATCTGGGACTACGACGGCTGCATGGTCAGCATCCGCTGCAGTTGGAAGGCCCAGGCCTTTGCCATGAGCTTCCAGGCGTTCTTCGAAACCGCGTCCATGGACTTCGGCATGGCCCCCGACCCGGCCCTGCGCCTGCGTCGCGCCGGCGCCACGGAGGACGAGAAGGTCCAGGTCGAGTCCGTCACCGGCTACGTCCGCGAACTGCAGTACTTCCTCGACTGCGTGCGCGGCAGGCACCCGAACACCGTCTGCTCGGCGGAAAGCACCCGCGACAGCATCGCCATGATCGAACTCGAGCGCAAGGCGATCAAAACCCACCGCTGGGTCAAGGTCGGCTGATAAACCTCACGTGCTCTCTGCTCTCAACCAAGGCCACCCGCGGCGTGCCGCGGGTGGCCTTCTCGTTTTGCCTCCGCACTCGACCTCTGACACGCTGCGGGTGAAGCGTCAGTCGCGGGTGCACGTCTGTCCGAGCCGCGCGTGTGAGCAAGCGGCCTCACCAGAGACCGCTCCCTAACCGTCGCGGCTCGGCCGCTATGTGCCCGTTGCGGTGCGTTTCCCACCCGCGACTGACGCTTCGCCGCTGCGGGACAGGTAGCCCTTGAAATCTGCCGCGGTGTGGCTTAAGGTAAGGCTGATGGATAAAGTAAGGAGTATACCATGATTACATCTCAGCTAACAAGTAAGGGGCAGACGACGATCCCACTGGCCGTGCGCAGAGCACTGCGACTCAACCCGCGCGATCGACTTGTGTACGAACTCGTGGGCGACGGCGTGACCCTGCATCCGCTCCGTGGCACGCTGTTCGACCACCGTGACTCCGTGAAACCCCGGCAGCACCCCGAGGACTTCGGCGCCGTGCGCCGCACGGTGAAACGCCGGATTGCAGCCCGCGTCGCACAGGAGGCATAACGGATGTCGTGGTTCCTGGACACCAACGTACTGCTGCGGTTCCTAACCGGTGACGACAAGCAGAAGGCGTCTGCCTGCGCGGCGCTGTTCCAGCGCGCGGCGACTGGCGAGGTCGATCTCTTTGTCAGCGATGTCTGTATCGCGGAACTGGTGTGGACGCTCGACTCCTTCTATGAATTGCCCCGGGAGGAGATCGCCGACAAACTGGTCGCTGTGGCCAATACCCCTGGGTTCACCTTCACCGACGTGCATATCCTCCTCGATGCCACGGCGCGCTACCGCCAATTCAACGTCGACTTCGCTGATGCGTACCACGCCGCCTGCGCTCACGCCGCAGGAAAGAAGGTCTGTTCGTATGACCGCGACTTCGACCGGTTCGGCGATGTCGAACGGGTGGAACCGTAGCCGGGGTGGAACGTCTGTTGCAGATCGGATCCGCCCGTCCCAGGTGCTACCCCAGGCCGGCCCACGAGGACACGGGCGCTCCAAAAGAACCGCCGCTCGGGCCCCGCGGTTACTTGCCGCCCGGCGCTGGCGTCGCCGTGCTTTGCAGGCCGTAGAGCGGGCGCAGTTGGTCGGCCGTCGGCAGGCTGGTGTATACTTCCCCGTTCGGGCCGACCCACGTCCCGCCGCCGCCGGGGCGCAGGACGACCGGCGTCTTGGAGCCGTTCGGGTTCACGAGCCAGACGGTCTGGGACGGCTCGACCATGACCGGAGCCGGGGGCGGGGGCCTCAGGGCGGGCACCAAAATCACGGGCTCAACCGGCGGCGGTCCCCACTTCTGGTCCCAGACGTAGTAGGGCATGGCCGGGCCGTACATGCCCTCGCCCGCTTGGCCCAGCGAGCACAGGTCCACGACGCCGGCGACGGCGCGGCCAACCGTCAAGCCGGCGCCCTCCAGTGCCCCCCACACGACCCCGAGCAGCGGGAACCTGGCCCCTTCGTACACGATGTTCCGGGGCAGTTCGACCCAGCCGGTGGCAATGTTCACCAGACCGCGCGAGAAGACCTGGCCCGCGGAAGGCACCGGCTTGCCCTGGTAGTCGACCCCGGCCGCTTGCGTGACGCCAGCCAGCGCCACCCAGGCGACACCACAGACGCAGACGAACGCATTCCACCTCTTCATGTGTCGCTCCTTGTTCCGAATTGTACTCTCTTCCCCGTTCCCGTGCCCGTGCCCGACGCCGCGGGTCACACGCCCTCGCGACCCCTCACTCGTCAATGAGACGTACGACTCAACGGTTTTGTTCGATCGGCAACCAGGCACGACCTGTGCAACAGGAGTCAATCTGCCACCAGCGGCCAAGGTGCGTGCCGCCAGTACACCGCCCGGCCCCCGGGCGGCCGGTGCGGACGAATCACCGCCATGTCCGCGAATCCGGCACGGGCAGCCAGGCCGAGCCCTGGGCGATCGACTGTTGGCTGACCAGGCCGGGGAGCGTCATATCCATTGCCTCGTGGATGCCGATGGGCGGCGCCGTGCCATCGAGGACCGCGCGCACGAAGTCCTGCACTTCCAGGTAGTCGCCGCCGCCGTGGCCGGCCGCAAGCTGTTCTTTCGTGGGTTTCCGCCACTCCTCCGGCAGGAACTCGTCGGCCAGCGCCTCCAATGGCATCCACTCCTGCTTGGCCTTTTTCGACGCCAGCCAGATTTTCGGCTGGTCGCCCAGCCCGCGCGCGGCTTCGTAGCAGCCGTCGGTGCCCTGCAGGCTGTAGTAGGTCATGTTGTGCGGGCGGTTGGAGAGCATATCCAGGCGGACCTCGACCAGGCCGCCCTTCGCCATGCGGCAGTGCATGATGGTGCTGTCTTCGTTCTCGTACTGGTCGCCGCGGGCGTCGGTGTAGTGATGGCCGCTACCGACGCAGCTCACGCTCACCACACGCTCGCCCATCCACTGGTAGATCGGGCCCAGGCTGTGCGTGGGGTAGGTGCAGCCGTTGACGCCAGTCTGCCATTTCCGCCGCCAGCGCGTAATCTCGTTCAGTTCCTTCAGTTCGTGGAGGTAGGCGCCCTCGCCGAAGTACGTCGTGCCGAACAGCCCGCGCCGGGCGAGTTCGCGCACCAGCACGTTCGGCCGCATGTAGCAGTAGTTCTCCGCCATCATGTACTTGGCGCTGCTCCGGTTGCACGCACGCACCAGTTTCTGCGCCTCGTCCAGCGAGACCGCCGCCGGCACCTCGCTCATCACGTGGATGCCACGCTCGAGCGCCATCACACTCTGCGGTACGTGCAACGGCATCGGGGTGCCGATCAGCACCATGTCCAGGCCGGCCTTATCCAGCATCTCCTCACAGTCGGTGTAGACCTTTGAGACACCCACGTCCGCCGCGGTCTTCCGGACCCCCGCCTCGTTCAGGTCGCACAACGCTTCCAGCCGCGTGTGCGGATTGTGAACAAACGCGATGAAGAAGCTGCCGCCGCGCCCCGCCGCCCCAACGATGCCAACTTTGAGTACTCTCATCTGTCACTCCATGTT
>Ga0208961_1000092_pt1 | contig 44844 bp, 26 predicted proteins | sample RifOxyB3_FD_184034 | JGI IMG/M metagenome (GOLD analysis project Ga0208961, IMG submission 184034) | Groundwater microbial communities from Rifle, Colorado - Rifle Oxygen_injection B3 (SPAdes) | ecosystem: Environmental > Aquatic > Deep subsurface > Groundwater | place: Rifle, Colorado, United...
GGGGGGGGGGCGGCCTGAGGACAGGCCGCCCCTACTTGGTGTGCGCGGAGGCGTGGCCTTCCGAGACGCGGCGCCGGATCTTGAAACAGCCCTGTCCTTCGTAGCGCGGGGCTTGACATGTGTACCATTGTGGAATATATTATGGCAATAAAGAATATTATAAAAGTACACACTACAAGGAGTGAGGGATGCAAGACCTTGGATATGACTTCACCGTGATGCGCCTGCTCAGGAAGCGGCGGCGTCTGACCCTGCGCGCGCTTGCCGCTAAGGCCGGACTCTCGCTCGGAGCCGTGACCAAGGTTGAGTCCAACCGGGGGAATCCGGCTCTGGACACGCTACGGCGGATTTGCGGCGTTCTGGGAATCACGGTCTCGGACTTCCTCGCCCTGGCCGAGAGGTGCAAACCGTGTCGGGCCAGGGGGCGGCCCTGCAAGATCGGGGGAACGGAATTCACGGCCTACGATTTGACCGACAGCGCGCTCTTCGTCGGCAGACTCAAGAAGGGCTGGAAGGAATCGACGCCGTCGATTCATGGCAATGTGCAGGAAACCTGCATTGTGCTTACCGGCAAAGTGGCGATCAGCGTCCACGACACTGTCTACGCGTTGGGGGCCTGCGAGGTCCTGCAGTTCGATGCCGTCTTCGACCACGAGTACTCGGTGCTCGAAGATGCACTCGTACTGATCGTCCACGGGCCACGCGCGGGGACTGCAAACCGGGTAAGGGAAAGGAGTGCATCGTGAAGGCGGCGTTCAACACGGAACCGAGGCAGTTTGAGATTCGCGATGTGCCGAAACCTGAACCCGCCCACGGCGAGGTGCTGGTTCGTGTGCGGGCCTGCGGGATTTGCGGGGCCGACAAGCACGAGTTTGCAGGCAAACGCCCGGCGCGCATTGCCGGGCACGAGTTCGCGGGCGAGGTGGAGGGGCTGGGGCCTGGCGTACCTGCGCACGTGAAGGTGGGGCAGCGTGTCTGCGTGGCGCCGATCACCACGGCGGGTGTTCTGGGCTATTCCCGGCCGGGCGGCTTCGCGGAATACTGCACCGCCCCGGCTTCGGCCCTCGTGTCGTTGCCGGACCATGTTTCCTTTGCCGATGGTGCGTTGACCGAACCGGTCGCGGTCGGCGTCCATGCATCGACCCGAACCACTGTGGAGGGTCGGACCTGCGTGGTCTTCGGTGCAGGGACCATCGGCCTGGTAACGGCACTGTGTTGCAGGGCCAAAGGCGCGCGAGAGGTGTGGATTGTGGACGTTCAGCAACGATATCTTGAGGTCGCAGCGGCACTGGGTTTGCGCTCCGTCAACAGCGAATCGGACTCAGATCTGAAGGAACTGCCACAAGGCGGGGTAGAGGTGAGCTTCGAGTGCGTCGGCAACGTGGATGCGGTGCTGGACGCAGCCTTGCGAGTTACCTGCCGATCGGGCAGCGTTGTTGTCCTGACCACGGGGCACACGAAAGGCATCCCGACCCATCTGCTCCTGTCGAGGCAGCTCACGGTCTACGGTTCCATGGGCACCACGATGGACGAACTTCAGGAGGCGGTTGGCCTGATTGCCAGCGGTCGTGTGCCGGTGAAGCCTCTGACGAATGTGACTTTCCCCCTCGGACGGATGAATGAGGCCTTTGCGGCGACCGTTGGCGCACAGAAGGTGATGGTGACGCCGTAGGCAGAGGTCACGCTTCAGCGGCGGGTTCGCAGCGCCGAACAAGGAGACAATCCCATGCCGATCAAACTGACGGCCTCGACGTTCTCGTTCTGCCAGGCGTTTCGGGAGAAGCGCCTAGACATTGCGCGATACATCGAGACGTGTGCGGATCTGGGGTTCACGGCCATCGAACTGAACGACGGCTTCCTCAAGGCGGACCCCGCCATGCCGGTGAAGGAGACCAAGCGCCGCGCCATTGCGCTCGGGCTGGATGTGGCGGCGATCGCCATCGAGTCGGTGTTCGTCCGCAACAACGCCCGCGAGATCGCCCGGGAGAAACGGAACATTCTCGACTGGCTGGAGACGGCGTACGCGTTCGGGGCGCCGGTCCTGCGCGTGAATACCGGGCAGATGGTCAACACGCTGGAGACGCTGCGGAACCGCCGCGTGACGTGGGACACGGTTCGCGGTTGGGTGGCGGACACCTTCGAGGCCGTAGTGCTCCGCGCAGAACGGCTCGGGATCGTGATCGCGATGGAGAACCACTACTGCGCGACGCGGACCGCTGCTGACACGTTGGCGCTGGTGCGGCGCATCGACTCGCCGTGGTTCAAGGTCAACATCGACACCGGGAACTTCTACGAGGACATTCGGTACGGAAACGATTTTGTCGCGCACCCTGAGATCCTCGCGGACGCGCGGCCGTTCGAGGACGTGTATGCCGGGATCGACGCACTGGCGGCCGAGATGATCTACTGCCACGCGAAGATCTACAAGCTGGACGCGGCCGGCGAGAACGACCTGCTCCTGGACTACGACCGCATCTTCCGCATCTACCGCCAGCACGGCTACCGCGGCTACATCTCGATCGAGAACTTCTCAGCCGAGGACGCGATCGACATCAACTCGCGTGCCGCACAGATGCTGGCGCGGAAGTGGGACAGGTGCTGCGCGCGGTGAACCGGGCCGTTGCGAAGTGCCCCACTCGCCCCCCGACCCCCGACCCGGTTGCCTCACGCGTACTTCTCTGCCAGGCCTATGGCGAGGCGGGCCCAGTCGCGCAGGCGCTCGGGGCGGTTGGACAGGGTCTGCAGTTCGCGCAGCACGACCTGGTAGTGATACCCTTGCAGCCGCCGCAGGCCGGACTCGAGGTGGCGGCGGTGTTCGTCGAGTGTGGCGTTGATCGTGACCTGTGCCGAGGACTGGCGCCACATGATGGTGAGATCGCGGCCGCAGCCTTCGAGCACCTTGTCCAGGTCGGTCCAGAACGAGCACACGAAGATGCGCAGGTGCGGAATGCGCCGGACGATGCCGACCTTGGTGGTCAGGTTCTCGCAGCAGCCATACTGCACGGCGCCGAACTGCTGGAAGAGGACCTTCTGGTAGCTGAGCAGGAACTCTTCCTGCATGTCGGGCGAGATCAGGTCGAACTCCTGGCTGTTTGCGGCCGTCCATAGGTGGTGGAGCCGGAGTGGCCCACTGGCGGGCGGCGAGTTGACCGGATCGCTGCAGAACATGGGCTCGTGGTGGTTCGGTGTGAGCACGCCAGCGGACTCCGCAACGCGCACGGCGCGCAGGATGCCTTCGGTCAGCTTCGCCATGGCGCGGTGCACGACGTCGGGCCGGAGCGGCTCGCTCCGGCGCCTGCGGGAGCGAGCCGCTCCCGCCACTTTGCCAAGACGCTCAGACGGAGGCGAGGAACGTCCGCATATGATTGGGCGGTATTCCGCCTCAGGACCCGCTGACGCATTCCCGCGCGCGGAGCGACTCCTATGGACTATTTCGCGGCGACCGGTATATTTCGTGATTTCACCGGTTCATCCCTGCTTCCCGCACGGGAGTACGGAACATTCTCCTGTGTCTGGGCGGCATCTTCAACGCAAAGGAGTGGTTATGAGTTTTCTGCAGTCACTTCGGGACGGGAAATTCACGATCGTGGTTGAGTTCACGCCGCACGGCGCGGCTGAGGTCAAGCACGTGGCGAGCATCGCTAAGGGGTTGCCCGAACTGAATCGGAAGTATGCAGACTCGGGCATCGTGTTTTCGGGTGTCTCGCTGACGCAGAATCCGGGCGGCAACGCGTCGTATGATCATTTGGCGTCGCTGGCCATCCTGGCGGAGAACGGGTTCCCCGCCGAACTGGAGGTCATGCCGCACGTCACGGGCAAGGACATGAATCGCGACGCGCTGTGTGTGCTTCTGAAGGCGCTGATGGAGCGCGGCATCCGCACGGTCCTGGCCATCACGGGTGACGAACCACTGGCCGCGCAGGGAGTCTTTGAGGTTGACTCCATCGGCGTCCTCGAGGCGGTGAAAGAGGTCGGCGTTTCCAGTCTGAAGTCGGCGAAGAACGCCAAGGAGTTTTCCGCCCTGCCGTACCTGAGTGCCGGCGCGGCTGTGTCGCCGTTCAAGTACACCGAGGGTTCGCTGGCGATGCAGTTCATCAAGGCGGCGAAGAAGATTCGGTCTGGCGCGACGTTCCTGACCTGCCAGTCGGGTTGGGATTCGCAGCGTTCGGAACTGCTGGTTAAGGAGATGGGCGCGTGCGGTGTGCCGTTGATCGGCAATTGCCTGGTCGTCAACACGGCCGCCGCGAAGTTCATGCAGACGTTGCCCGGCGCCGTGATTACGGATGCGTTCCTGGCCAAGCTGAAGGGCGAGAGTTCGGCGGACAATCTGGTTCGTGCGGGGCAGCAGATGGCCATGTTCCGGGCTTTGGGGTATGGTGGTATTGACCTGGGCAAGCCGGGTGAGTTCAAGTCCATTGACGAAATTGTGAAGGTGGTGGACACTGCCCTGGCCTGCAAAGACTGGCGTGCGGTCAACGCCAACCTGCATTTTCCGGCGGCCGAGAACGCTCCGCCGTGCAATGAGCGGGTCCCGCACGTGTCGCTGTTGGGGCACAGCATGGTTTTCGAGAAGTCTGGATCTCTGCACGGTCTGGCCAAGGCGGTCTTTGGGCCGTTTGAGAGTTCCGCGGCGCACGAGGGGTTCCTGTATCATCTGTTCGAGGCGCAGGAACTCTGGGCCAAAGGCCTGCTTTACGAGTGTGAAGCGTGCGGCGACTGTTTCCTGACGGAGAATGAGTACCTGTGCACGAAGGGCGGCTGCGAGAAGGGGCTGCCGAACCCGCCCTGCGGCGACGCGGACCCGAAGGGGCGTTGCGGCAACAATGCCAATCGCATCTGCGTCGGGGAGCGCCTTTACTACCGCTTCCTCAAGTGCGGCAAACTCGACGAATTGAAGAACATGATCCTGCCGCCGCGCATGGCGAAACTGCAGGACACCGCGTCCATCCTGAACTACTTCTTCGGTCGCGATCACATGGCGCCGCCAAAGCTGCGTACGGCGCCGTTCATCCAGATCGCGGAGATGCTGCACGCGTCCATCCCGTTTCCTGGCGCCGCGATGCGGCACCTGCAGACGTTGGGTCCCGAGGGCTGGACCCGGCCGAACCGCGGTCTGACAGCCGTTGAGCACTTGATCCGTTCACAGGCCCAGGAAGGGGCGTACTTCATTGACGTCAACATTGACGCTTTGAACGACCCGGAAGCGCCGACGTTGATGCGGCGCTATGTGCGCCTGGTCCAGCAGATCAGCGGCGGCGTGCCACCCTGCATCGACAGCTCGGACGGCAATGTTCTGGTGGCGGGCCTGGAGGAGTGGTACAGTCGCGGCAAGGCCCCAGCCAAGCCCATGGTCAACTCCATCCCGTTCGTCGAGATGGACAAACGCGTTCCCGTCTACGAAATGCGGAAGAAGTATCCGTTCAACGTGGTGTGTCTGCTGGTCGGGCCCGAAGGACCGATGCGTTCCGCGGACGAGATGTACGATGCCGCTAAAGTGATGTTCCGGAAAGCCCGTGAGGCCGGGTTCGCGCCGGACGAGATCTACTTCGACGGCGTCACCCTCGGCATGTCCACCGACGGCTGCATCGGCGGCGACGGCTCGAACAAGCCGTCGCACACGCACAACTCGTTCCACGCCATCAAGCGGATCAAAGCAGATCCGGAAATGGCCGGCGCGCACGCCATCCTCGGCGTATCCAACTGGGTGTACGGGGCAAAGAAGCGCCGCATCGGTCACCTGCGCGCGTTCGTTGCCGTGGCTCAGAAATACGGCTTGGACGGCGGCATTGTCGACGTCAGCAAGGCGTTGGGTGTGGAGCCCGCCGTGCCGGAACTCATGGACTTCGTGGAGATGTACGTCAGCCTCGACGGCAGCGAGGATTCCATGACCCGGTATGTCGAGAAGATGCAGTTCATGCGCGACAACGACTGGGTGTGAGCCGACGGCGCCCAACTTACGCCGCCACAATATGTGAGGACGCGCTGACGAGAGCGCGTCCCTCCTGTGGTCAACCTAACGGCGGCGGCTTGTGCCTGTCCCGCAAGACGGTGCTCCGCAACGTAGCCGCATGGCTACAGCCTTGCTGTCCCCCCCCAATCCACTCCCGATGCGGCACCTGCAAAAAGCGATTCCTCCTGCTTGAAAAATCGATTTTGGCGACGTATCGTCTCTACATTGGTACGAGGTGGTGCATGGGCGTGTCTCTCCGACAGGTGGCGCAGGAGGCTGGGGTCTCGGAATCCCGTGCGTCCATCGTTTTGAACGATCGTCTCGACATCTCGGTCAGTGCGGAGACACGGCGGAGAGTCAAGGCCGCTGCCGAGCGGTTGGACTACCGGCCGAACCCGATTGCCCGTGCACTGCGCACGCGCAAGTCGGGGATGGTCGGGTTAATCATCCCGAACGCGACGATTCCCTTCTACAACGAGATCATCCAGGGCATAGCGATTGCCGCCGCACAGAAGCACTACTCGCTGGTCCTGGCCTGTACCGAATTCGAACCGCGATCGGAATTGCACTACCTGACCGACATGGAGCAGCGCGGCATAGAGGGCATCATCCTGGTGGCCCTGGACCACGGCGACGCTGCGGCTGTCCAGGAGGTGGCGCGACGTCTGCCCATGGTATTTGTGGATTCGTACCTAGCCGACACGGACATCAGTCATGTGGTGACGGACAACCGGCGCGGCGCGCAACTGGCGACGGAGTACCTGCTGGGGCGTGGGTGCGAGCGCATCGCGTTCATGGGCAGCCGCCGCGTTCCGGTTCTTGAGGAGCGTTTTCATGGCTTCTGCGAGACGCTCGGCCAGCACGGGGTGGTGTTCAAGCCGCGGCGGTACCTGCAGCGCGGCGAGGCCGAGATTGCCCGGTTGGTGCAGAAGGAGCGCGTGGATGGGATATTCGTCTCGTCGCTGCATGGCGTGGTAGAGGTGCTGCGGCCGTTGTGGCAGTTGGGCAAGCTTGTCCCGCGCGATGTGGTGATCACGGGGTTTGACCGGCCGTTCTTCCCGGCAGACTCGGCCGAGGCCCTGCAGGTCATGGGAATTGTGCGTGAACCGTTGCCGCACGTCGAGCAGCCGCGGTTGGAGATGGGGCGGCGCGCGGCGGAGTTGCTGTTCGAGCGCCTGGCGCACCCTGGCGGTGAGCCGGTACGGCAGATGCTGGCGCCATGCTTCCGCGAGATTTTCGCCGAGAATGGAGCGGGACGATGAGAACTCACACGCTCTGGATTCGCTACCGCCATGTGTGGGCGTCGAACAAGTGGACGCCGAAGAGAGGAACCGGGGAGGGGGGGCGTCGGTTCACGCTCGTCGAACTCCTCGTTGTCATCGCCATCATCGGCATCCTGGCGTCGATGCTGTTGCCGGCCTTGTCGAATGCGAAGGAGAAGGGAAAGTCGTCTCTTTGCATCAACAACCAGAAGCAACTCAGTCTGGGGTTGCTGATGTACGCCCAGGACTACGATGAAGCCACTGCTCCCTATCAGGGCGTGGGCCCGTCCGGTACAAGCACGCGCTGGTGGCAGTACATTCAGCCCTACGTGAGCAGCAATGCGGACATCATCATCTGTCCGTCCGGCAAGAACACGAAGACCGGTTACGGCGTCAATCGAGCGGTGCATCGGCTCACGACCTGGTCGCCACCCTCCATCAAGATGGTGGCCGTGAAGAAGCCGGCTGAGACGATCGACGGCTGCGACGCGGCCCGCCTCGATCGTGATACCATGACGTTGCCGCCGGACATGTGGGGTGAACTCCCCAATCCGACCGGGAACGAGATCGTGTGGTTCTTCACCACCCCATTCTGGCCCATCGGTCCGCCCTATGCGGTGGACGGGAATTACACGGACACGACGTTGGCCTGGAACCCGTCGCGGCCGTTGTCGCGGCACCACCGCATGGCGAATTTCTGGTTTGTCGATGGGCACGCCACGGGCATGCGGGTGGAGTCTACCATCAGAGCCGATCCCAACACCACGGACACGTTGTACGACCTGAAGTGAACCGATGCCGCGCCAGACTCCGGGCTGGCGGCAGGCGCTGGGAGGGAACCGCGGATGCAGCATTTCTGGCTTGGCGATGGCAACTGGTACAAGGGCAATCTGCACACGCACACGACACAGTCGGACGGTGCAGCGACGCCCGATGATATGATGGCTTGCTACCGCAAGGCCGGGTACGACTTCCTCGCGCTCTCGGACCACAACCGGTTGACGCGTGTGACCGCGGCGCCGGCCGGACTGCTGCTCATTCCGGGCGAGGAGGTGAGCGCCGGAATTGCCGAGATGGGCGGCGAATTCCACTTCGTTGCGGTCAATCTCCGGGAACAGATCAACCCGCGGGAATTCGGGACCCCGCAGGCGATCATTGACGCGGTTCGAGCGCAGGGCGGTGAGGTCGTGATCGCGCACCCGTTCTGGTCGGCGCTCACGATCCGCGACCTGCTGCCGTTGCGGGACTATCTCGGCATCGAGATCTACAACAGTTCCTGTTTCTACTCGATCGGCAAGGGCCATTCGCTGGTGCAGTGGGACGACCTGCTGATCCGCGGCTGCCGCGTGCTCGGGTTCGCGCACGACGACGCGCACTACCACTTCAACGACCACCGGCCCAACGACGCCGCCGTGGCCTACATCATGGTTAAGGCAACCGCGCTCACGGTGGACGGGATCATGGCGGCGCTGCGTGCAGGAGAGTTCTACGCGTGCTCCGGTCCGGGCACGGGACCGGAAATCAAGGATTTCTACTTGGAAGACGGATATGCGGTGGCACGCACGTCGCCGTCGGCGGTGATCACCATTGCGACCGAGTCGGGGCGCGGGTTGGGTGAGAGTTTTACGGCCTCGGCTGGGGCGACCATCACCGACGCGCGCTACAAGCTGCGGGGGCGCGAGAAGTTCGTGCGCCTGGAAGTCACGGACCGCGACGGCAAAGCCGCGTGGAGCAACCCGCTGTTTACGGCTTAGCTTGGAGGGCGAGCGGCCTCGCGAGCCGCTTCTCGGGTTCCCATGGACAGGCCCTCGATCCGGAAGTTGACGCGACGCTTCGGCGAGCGGTGCTCGGCGTTGCCAGGCGCACATGTGCCGACTCTTGGGGTTGGGTGCTGAACCCTGAACCCTGAACCCTGAACCCTGAACCCTCCCCGGACTGCACGTCAGACAAGAAGACAGGAAAAGGCATGACCTGCGACAATCGCAATTGCGGTACGGTGTGCCTGGCCGACGACGGTGTCCTGCTGCGGCGCGTCGCGGACCCCGTGCACCAGGTTGCCTACTGCCCAGGGCTCGAACGGCTCGCGTCGGGCCGGTTGGTGGGGACCCTGCTGACGCACGACACGCGCGAGAAATCCGGCTCGGGCCGTGACTGGGTGGTGGGCGTTTATACGAGTGACGACGCGGGGGCATCCTGGGAGCACCGCAAGGACCTGCCCATGGTCGACGGACAGCCGTTCACCGCGGGCGATGCCGTGTACGTCATAGGTGGTCGCGAAGACCTCATGATTTCGCGCTCCGATGACCAGGGCTCGACCTGGTCCGATCTCGTTCCGCTCGGCACTGGCCGGTTGTGGTATTCTTTCCCCGGCATGCCGGTGCGCGCGAACGGCCGCATCTACATCGAGAAAGAGTGTCGCGCCGAGCCGGTGCTGCACGGTTTCCCGGTTTGGATCCTTGCCCCGGTCGTCATGTCGGCGCCGCTCGATGCTGACCTGACGCGGCCCGCCGCCTGGACGTTCAGTAATGTACTCAGCTTTGCCGACGTGCTGGCGCGGCACGGTGGGCCGCACCTGTGTGGGGTGCCGTTCTACGCGCCTGGCGTGCTTCTGGAGCAGCCGGTGCGGCGGGCCATGGGGAAGATCGGCTGGGGTGAGGGGAACCTGGTGCAGATCCATGATCCGTCCCATGTCTGGCACGATCCGACGGGGCGCACGTTTCATATCTTCCTGCGCGCCGAGTCGGGGACGGCCGGTTTCGGGTGCCTGGCCAAGGCCGTCGAATCCGATGACGGTCGCATCACGGTCGATTTGGAGCGGGCCCCGTCGGGAGCGCCGACGCTGTTCATTCCGTTGCCGGGCGGGCAGGGCGCGTTCAACATTTTTTACGACGACGTGAGCCGGTTGCACTGGCTGATCTCGTCGGCGTCGATCGATTCCATGCGGCGGGTCGAGACACTCGACCCGTGGCACTACGGCATGCCGTACAACGAGCGCAAGCGGATCGCGCTGTACTTCTCGCGGAACTGCATGGACTGGTGTTTTGCCGGCCTGGTGGCGGATGCCGTCGGCACGAAACGCTCGCATTTCCACTGCAGCACTGTGATCGACGGCGAGGACCTGATTATGCTCATGCGCACCGCCGACGCCGCGGCGGTGAACGAGCACAACTCGAACACGATTACGTTCCACAGGATACGTGAGTTCCGCAAGCTGGCGTACTGAGCACGGAGCACGGGGCGAGATCGTGGCGGCACGGAGCAGTGGCGCGGGACCTCTGGGACCGCAGCAGAGTGCTCGGGTCCGTCCCGGACCGAGGCCCTCGGCCGGGGCCCGGTCGGCGTACCCCGCTTCGGCGCGGGAGCCACTCTTGGTGAAATCAATTCACATGCACGGGTCGCAGAGCGGAGGGCGAGAGATGTCAGGACGCAGTGAGAAACGGAGTGGTGTGGTTCTTGTCTGTTTGGCTTTGGCCTGCACCGGGGTGAGTGTGAAGGCGGCGGACCATGCCGCGGTCTTCACGGATGAGCAGTTGATCGAGAAGGTCTTTGCCATCACCCGAACTTACCTCCAGGATTGCCAGGACCCGAATACGCATGTCGTGTACCTGCGGCCGCTCAGCACCAAGGCCAAATGGACATCGCCGGCGGACGTGAAAGCCGGCAAGCCGATGCCCTGGGGCTACGGGTCCGGCATTCAGGACACATCGCTGAACACCGGGCAGTTGCTCGGCGCGTTCCTTGCCGCGCATCAGGCGCGCCCCGATCCGTTCCTGCGTGACCACTGCAGAAACCTGTTCAAGGCGATGCAGTTCATCTACTCCTGCACGCCCGTGCCGGGATTGGTACCGCGCGGTCCGCATCCGGACGACGCGACCGCCGTGTACAACGATTCGTCCATGGACCAGCACACCACGTTCATCATCAGTCTGGCGCTGTACGGGAACTCCGGTTTGGCGGATGAGAGCGAGACGGCGTTCATTCGCAACGCACTGCAGGAGGTCGGCGAGCGTCTCGAGAAATACGGCTGGTCGATCAAGCGTGCCGACGGCGAGACGACGTCGCATGTAGGGTTTGCCTGGACGAGTATGGTGCACGAGCATGCGTCCATTCTGTTGCCCACCGTGATGAGTCTCTACCGCGGCACCGGGAACCAGCACTGGCTTGACGTGTACGAGCAGTTTGGCGCGGAGAAGGACGGCCAGCGGTGGAAACTGCTGTTGCCGGGGCCGCACTTTCGGATCAACGGGCATCCCATCTATGCGAATCAGAACTGTTTCCGGCTGGACGCGCTGTACCGTTTCGAGGCTGACCCGGGGCGGAAGAAGATCGCCCAGGATGCCTTGGCGTATGCCGCGAAACTCCAGCTCGAACGGGAGTACCCGAATGAATTCATGATCAAGGAAGTGCCCTGCGACTACCGCAAGCTCGCAGAAGTCTGTGGCTGGGATGGCGAGCGGCTCCATGGCTGTGAAGACGCGTGGCGGCGATTCAATCCGTCATTCTTCAAGTTGCCAGACCACAAGCTTCACGCCAACGCCATGCTGGCGCACCTCCGTTTCCCTTTGGGCGGTTTCCACATGGCCCTGCTGTCCGCGAACCGTGAAATGATCGAGGAACACGTCCCGTCGATCTGGGCGATGATGAACAGCGTTGGCGACGGTGCGGACCCGGTCGCCGGCGAAATCGGCGGTGAGGCCCGTAACCTGCTCGCGATCGTGGCACTGCACCTCTATGCGCATCGCTTTGGGGAGCGCCGGGGCCCGGAGGCAAGACCGTGACGCGGCTCGGGGCCGCAAGACCTCAGAACACTCAATCCAACGTTCATCATTCAAGGGTTAGACGCGCGGGACTTCCTGCCAGGAGAACAAGGAAGATGGCGGACAGCAACACGAACAACATCCTGCTCATCGTTGTCGACCAAGTCATCCGGGACACGCTGTCGCTGTACGGCGGCGCAGTGTGCAGGACGCCGTGTCTGGACGGTCTGTTCCGAGACAGCGTGGTTTTCGACCGCGCTTACACGCCGATCTCGTTGTGCACACCGGCCCGCGGCTCGTTGTTCACCGGCAAGCTGCCGCACCGCCACGGCTTGCTTTACAACGCGACCGGTCACGCCTACGGCCGCAGTGACCTCGCCGATACCGAGACGATGCTGCCCGCGCACTTGACCAAGGCTGGCTGCCGGTGCGGGTATGCCGGCAAGTGGCACATCGGCACGGCCAAGGGCCCGCGCGAGTTCGGCTTTGAAGGTACGCGTTACGCCGGGTACGGCCACCCTAACTGCTTTGTGCCCGATTACGACGAGTTTCTCAAGGCGAACGGCCACCCAGGCATGCGTGCGGTACGGTTCTACGACGCGCTGGCGAGCGACGATACAACCGAGGGCCACCTGCCGACGAGCGCAGACCACCGCGACAGTTTCCTCTACGACGGCATCGTCGACCTGCCCTCGCCCTTGACCGAAGCGGGATTTGTGGCGCAACGGACCATCGACCTGCTGCGCGAGTTCAACGGCAAGCCGTTCTTTGTCACCGCTGCATTCTGGGGCCCGCACCACCCGGCTTTTCCGTCGCCGGAGTTCGCTGGCCGGCACGACCCGGCAGCCATCGCGCCGTGGCCGAACTTCGCCGACGACCTGGCGACGAAGCCGAGGATTCAGACGCGCTACGCCCGGTCGTTGCACCGGCGTTTCACGGACGCGCCCTGGTCGCTTTGGCAGCGGGTCATTGCCCGGCATTTCGACTTCATGGCCATGATCGACGCTGCCATCGGTCGCATTCATGACGAACTTGTAGCGCTCGGGCGCGATAAGGATACCGTGGTGGTTTTCACCTCCGACCACGGCGACACGCTTGGGTGTCATGGCGGGCAGTTCGACAAGGGCCCGTACATGTACGAAGAGACCCACACCGTGCCGCTGTTGGTGCGCGATCCGGCGCTGCGGGGCGGCCGCCAGAAGGCCTTCGTGAGCAACATGGACATCTTCGCGTCGGTGCTCGACCTCGCGGGCGTGGCGGTGCCGGCGGGCGTTGACGCCAGGAGTTTCGTGCCGTTGCTGCACGGCGGGCCGGCCGCGCGCGACTGCGTCACGGCGCAGTTCTACGGATTTGACGTGCGTGGCCTCTACTACCAGGAGATGATCCGCGCGGGGCATCACAAGTATGTCTACAACCCGTCGGATATCGACGAGTTGTATGACCTTGGCGCCGACCCCGCGCAGTTGCGCAACTTGATTGACGAGCCCAGCGCCGCCGGCACGGTGCACGAGTTGCGGCAGCGGTTGCTCGCCGAGATGCGGGCCACGGCGGCTCCCTTTGCCCAGTCGGCGGCGGAACTGATGGGGCTGTGAACAGATCAGAACCGGCAACGTGATTGCCCCCGAATCAGGCCTGAAGGGCCGTGACATACCAGCCCAGGGCAACGCCCTGGGAACAGAACCAAAACGATGATTGCGCCCTGAAGGGGCGAGACAAATCCACATGTCACGCCCCTTCAGGGCTCAAACGGTGGTGGCGGGTCAGCACCTAGGGCGTTGCCCTAGGCTGGTCTGTAACGCCCCAACGGGGCTGAGAAGGTTGAACTGGAGCAAGAACATGCAGAACTCCCCGGCGATCAAGACGTGGGTATTCTGCGTTTGCTTCGGAATCCTTGCGGGACTGCACCCGTGTCCAGCCCGGGAAATCTCCGTCACCATCCTCCACACGAATGACCTGCATCAGGAACTGGCGCCACTGGCACGGATCGCAGGCTACGTCGCCGACTATCGACAGCAACACCCCAATACCGTGTTTGTGGATGCCGGGGACTTTCTGGATCGCGGGTCATCCCTCGCAGCCTTGACCCGTGGCGAAACCATGTTCGGCGCCATGTCGCGCATGGGGTACGACATGGCCGTTCTGGGTAATCATGATTGGATCTACGGCGACCAGCGGCTGCGGGAGTTGCTCGACCTGTACCCGGGGTTCACGGTCCTCGCCAGTAATCTGGGAACCACCAAGGACGCTCTTTCAGGGAATCTCCCTCGGACGATGGTCAAGGAATTCGACGGCATCCGCGTTGGATTTCTCGGGATCACGCTGGACACCTACGGCAAGGACCCCAAGGGCCGGCCTCGCCTTTACGTCTTGGACTGTCGTGACAGCACTCAAAAGGCCATCTCCGAGCTCAAGGGCGGCAAGGTCGACTTGATCGTGGCGGTCACCCACCTGGGGTACGCGAAGATGAAACACGAAAAGGAGAGCACGCATCCCTCGGACGTGGACTTGGCAAAGGCGTACCCGGAGATCAACGTGGTGGTCGGAGGGCATTCGCACACGGACCTTGCCGAAGGCGTGACGCGGCAGACCTACGCTGAAACAGGGTGCATCATTGTCCAGTGCGGTTCCGGGGGCAGCAAGTTGGGCCGTCTCACGCTCGCGGTCGACAGTGAGACACGCCGTATTTCGGGGTTCGAGGTGGAGCGCATCCCCGTAGACAGCAAACTCCTGGAGCTCCCGGAAGTGGCGTCATTCCTTGACCAGCAGTATCAAACATACATGCCGCAGGCCAGGACCATAGTCGGCGAATTCCCAGAACCCATCGAGTTCCACAATCTGGCCTTCTGGGGCGCCGACTTCATCCGCAAGCAGACGGGCGCCGACCTCGTCCTGCTGCCACGTCGGGCGCTCTACGATGAACCGGTGTCATTCCCCAAAGGCAAGATCACGGTGGAGCGGTTGTTCAGTTACTTCTACGACCATTACTTGGTCAAGGCCACGATCACCGGCGCCGAACTCCAGACGTTCTGCAACGCCCAGGAGCGTCGCGACCGGTTCAACCCGTTCCATCACCGGGGACGTCCATTCAGCGGTGACGCCATCTACTACTCAGGCATGAACGTCACCTTCAGTCCGGCAGACTCTTCCGTAAACTTCGCCCTCACTCCGGACAAGGAGTATGTCGTGGTTGTGCCGTGGCCATTTGCGGACGCAGGCATCAACAAGTTCAGGTACCAGCTCCCCGAGCGCGCCAGCGTTCCGCTGGCGGATGTCGTGTCCGGCTTGACCCTGCATGAGCCGGCGTTGCTGCCGGCGACCACGCGGCAGCTTCTGGTCCGGGAAGGCACGTCAAACGGACTGGCGTTCTGCCGTCCGTTTGCTCAGCCCCAACCGGACTGGGATGCGTGGACGAAGTGCTTTGAGGCCAAGTTCAAGTAGCCGCCCTGAGTAGCTTGACTCGGATGCAGGAGGGCCTGGGATCGGCCTGCAAGGTCGACGCTACTGCCGATGGTGCGCTGGCGTTTTGGCTGTAGTGGCCGCGTTGTACGCGGCTTCTGGGCTCCTGCAAGGGGGCTGGCTTACGGTGGTAGGCAACACCAGAAAGAGGAGAATCCAATGCGTGTCACGGGCTGGACGAGGGTGAGGGTATACCGCGGTTGTGGCCCATGGCTGAGGATGGCGCCCTCGGCCTTCACGCTTATCGAGTTGCTGGTCGTGATCGCCATCATCGCGATCCTGGCGTCGCTGCTGCTGCCGGCTTTGAATGCCGCCAAGGACAAGGGCAAACAGGCCGTCTGTCTGTCTCAGCTCAAGCAGGTCGGGCAGGGCCTGCACATGTATGTGGATGAGATGGATGGGAGCCTTCCTGGCTCGTGCTTTCAGGGGATATACCACACAGGCGGCGGCGTGAGACACATCAGCTACAAGTTGAATCCGTATATCGGCGATAGGTCCGTGTGGACCTGCCCGGGCGCGGTTCAGGATGCGGCGCGGCTGCGCTACTACATTCATCGGGGCGGCACGAACTACTTTGGGGACCCGTATATCACGCCGGAGGGCCCGCCGCAACGCCTGGCATGGGCCGAGAAGCAACCCGGCGGCCTGGTCGGCACGTGGGCGATCGAAGACGTCGATTTCTGGAACTATGTCAACGAACCGTTCGCGCCGCCAGTGCCGACACACACGTATGGCCGCAACATCCTGTACTTCGATGCGCACGTCATCTGGAAGCGAAGCAAGGCTGGAAGTCTGCCGTGAGGCGTTCCGCACGGTAACGACTCAGGTGGATAGGCTGAAGGGGCGCAGGCTGAAGGAAGAGACCGACCTGTGCGGGTAAATCCTGAGAGAGAAAAGGACGCGCCATGGACGCCAGGATGCGTCTGTTAGTAGTGGGCTCGCAGTGCGCGGAACGAAGTGGAGCGCCAAGAGCCCAGCCGGCGCGTTGCGGCGGTCTGGCGTGGGGATGGTGTCTTGCCCGGCGGATGACCGCCGGGACTGCGACACCACTACGAACGGTGCGGTGGCCGCATTTACCCGCACAGGTCGGAAGAAACAGGCGGGGATCTTGTCCCCACCGGTCGGGAGGGAGGATTGCATGCGAGTTACGAGTTGGCTGATGGTGGCAATGGCGGCGTGTGGCGCGGGCGCGCTGTGCTTCGTGGAGGGTTGCAGGATGGCCGAAAGGAAAGCCCCCGTTCAGGCGGCCACGCCGGCGTCGGAGTCGGCGCCGGCGCAGTGGCAGTACGTGCCGTTGCGCACGGCGGAGCAGAAGGCCAAGGGCTTCGCGGGCGGCGAGATGGGCCAGATGGCGTTCACGCTGGCGATCAGCCCGTCCGATCCGAACCACATGGCCATGGGTATTGACACGGCTGCGGTCTACACCACCACGGACGGGTCGACGTCGTGGCAGCTCCGGCGTCGTGGTATCCTCTCGAACGGCGTGCAGTCGGTGGCGTTCGACCCGAAGAACCCGCGCGTCCTCTGGGCGGCGGGGCTGCACTCGTCGGCGGGGACGCCGGGCGGGGCCATGCCTGCCGAGAACGAACTCGCCAAGTACAGCGATCCCTTGGCTGATGGCATCTACCTAACCACGGACGGCGGCGAGCATTGGAAGCTCGTCCGCAATGCCGTGTACCTGCGCCGTCACGCTCTGAACGAGTACTTCGCGTTCGATCCGGCCAGCTTCGACGGCACGCAGCATCGCACCGTCTACGCGGCAACGCACTGGGAAGGGCTGCTGAAGAGCGACGACGCCGGCGCCACGTGGCGGGTGCTTGGGTTCCCCAAGACCATCATCCACGTGATCGCACTTCACCCCAAGGACTCCCGTCAGTTCTTCGTCGCCGCCGACACGGGCCTGTTCCGGAGTCAGGATGCGGGCGCCGGGTTCGAGAAGGTAGGCGCCAACCTCCCGGCAGCACCGGTTTTGGCGTTGACTCTCAACGCGAAGGACCCCGCCGTGCTCTACGTTGCGCTCGGCGAGAAGGGCCTCTGGCGTTCGACGGACGGCGGGCGCAGCTTCGAGCGGCGGATGAACGGCATCCCCGAGGGTGCGGCAGACAAGCTTTGGGTGCGGCTCATTTCGAGCCCAGCCAACCCCGACTACCTGTATGCCGACGCTACCCAGTGGGGCGGCCCCGTGCCGTTCTGGTCTCACGATGGCGGCGCGACGTGGCAGCCGAGCGAGAAGCGGGAGGACGGTTTTCAAGGAACGGGCGTTTACTGGGCCGAGGGTATCGTGGCGCATCCGACCGATGCCAATGTGGCGTTCCACCTCAACCCCGTTCGCAAGACGACCGATGGCGGGCGGACCTGGCAGTACTGCGGCGACGGGGTTTCGGGGTTCCGACGCGGCACGCGCACCTCCATTGCCTTCCGGCCCGACGATCCGAAGAAGATGGTCTTCTTCTTCATCGACCATGGCAGTGTCACTACGACCGACGGCGGCGACACGTTCGCCTACGTCCCCCCGCCGCGGCAACCGGACTTGGGCGCCATCACCACGGCTGTGGGCGCCTGCGACCCTACGCCTGGTTCGCGCAAACTCCTCAGTGCCGTGGGCGGCTGGACGCAACAGCGCATCTGCATCAGCGAGGACGACGGCAAGACGTGGACGGTCCAGAAGGACACGGCTGCCAATTACGTTTTCATGGCATTTCACCCGCAGAAGCCCAACGTGGTCTACGCTGGCCGCGGCGGTGACGGCCTGCGCAGCCGCGACGGCGGTGCGACCTGGCAGGTGCTGCCGCACCGGATCCGGGCCATGCTGGCGAACAACGGCGACGTAGTGTTCGCCTCGCGCCCGGTGGATGCGAAGGGATGGGTGTCCGAAGTGCAGAAGTCCTCCGATCAGGGCGAGACGTGGGAGACGCTACCGGGGCGCATCACCGGCAGTCTTGGTGAGATCGACGTGGACCCGACCGACCCGAACCGTCTGTACGCGGCCAGCCACACCGGTGTGTGGGTGTTCGACGGTAAGGGCTGGACCGTGCGCAACGACCAGCACGGCCTCGAAAAGGATGGGTTCGGCGTCCTTAACTTCCGCTGTGTCGTTGTGGATCCGACGCGTCCCAGCGTCGTCTACGCCGGCCAGTGTCACTCGTGGCGCGGTACGGCCAGGGGCATTTTTCGCTCGGTGGATCGCGGCGAGCACTGGGAGAACATCACCCGCAATCTCGGGCCGGAACTGACTGTCTGGGCCATTACCGTCAGCCCGCACGACGGCACCGTCTGGCTGGGCACGGACTATGGGAACTGGAAGCTCAGTGAGTGAAAGCGCGGTTGGCGCGCTGGCGGTGCCAATCCATTCGCATTAGGAGGGTAGGATGATGGCGGGGCTCCAACCGGCACGATGGCACAAGCGACGGAACCTGCGACAATTCGCGGCGATCTTGGCGGTTGCCTGGTTCGGTGTCGTCGAACCGCAGGCGAAAGCCGCGACCACGGATGCCTGCTATGTGCTCGAACCGAGTCACTGGGACACGTTCTACGGGAAAGCCGACCGCCTGTACCTGACCGGCTACTGGAAGTTCAAACCGGTCGTCAATGCTCTCAAGCAGTTGGGGAACAAGGTAGTCCGTGGAGACTCGACGACAGATCCCGGCACGGATGCCGGCATTGAGAACGGATACTTCCGGCCGGACTTTGACGATTCCTCCTGGGACGCGTTGCCGGTACCGTGGGTCTGGAACACGCCGCTAAAAGCCAATGCCCAGGACAAGCCGGACTCGGTTCCGTTTGCCGGCGTCGGGTACTTCCGGACACGGTTCCAGGTGCCGGCGGACCGGAGCGGCAAGCGTGTGGTCATTCACTTCGCGTCAGTCCAGACCGATTGCCGCGTGTGGGTGAACGGAGAACTTGTCGGCACACACGCCAACTCGCAAAGCGAAGCCGGTCCTCCGTGGTCTTTCGATGAGCGGCTTTGGTTGGACGATTTCGACTTCGACATCACCAAGCTGGTGCGGTTCGGCGCGGAGAACGTCGTCGCCGTACGCGTCTACGATGATGGGCTCCCGATCCTCTACGACCGCCACGCTGACGGCGGCGGTATCTGCGGGCCGGTGACCGTGGAGTTCCGCGAGCCGGTGTACGCGTCGGAGATCCTGGTCGACCCGAACATAACTACCGGCGAGATTTCCATGGACGTCCTCCTCTTCAACCACGAGACTGCCCCCCGTACCGTGAAGTTGCAGGCACGGGTTGAACCGTTCACGTCTGCGTTCTACCAGCCGTCTGCAACGGCGCCCGCGGCGGACGCCGAACTGGGCGAGGTCAGTTGTCCGCCGGGCGAGAGCCGGCACTGCGTCGCCCTGCGTGTGGCCGACCCGGTATTGTGGGACGTGAACGACCCGTTTCTTTACCATCTGCGCCTGACGTCCGACGGCAAGCTGCTTGGGCAGACGCGCTTCGGGTTCCGGAAGTTCGAGGTGCGGGGGAACAAGTTCTACCTGAACGGTCATCCCATCCACGTTCTTGGCGCCAACCCCGGCGACAACTGGAACCGGCGGCCGCAGATTTTCTGCTTCAACAAGGCCAACGCCTTGCGTCTCGGCCTGAAGCTCTACAAGGAAGCCAACCTGACATTCGTGCGTGTTCACAACGGTCCGCGGACGGAAATTTTCTACGACATCTGCGACGAACTCGGTCTGATCGTGCAGAACGACTTCTCGCCGCACTATGACGCGCTGAAGCAGGCCGAGACCAAGCGCGCCGAGATGATCGCGCAGGTGCAGGTGGCCTCCTACGTCAACCCCGACGGCTCGCTGACCGAGGCTTTCCGCAAGCTGCTCGGCAAGTGGTTCAACGGCCTCTACAATCATCCGGCCAACTGCATGTTCACTGCTGGCAACGAATTGGGGTACAACCAAGTCTCGGCGCGTGCTGGCGCCCCGGAGCTCGTGGCGTACATGAACGGGTTCTACGAGTTCCTGAAGCGGCACGACGGGCAGAAGCGCCCCGTCACGCCGTCCGCCGGGCTGGCGGTCTGGGATTGGCGCACGCCGCTGGAAGCGGACTATCTTGACCATCACACGTACATCGATGCCGACCTGGGCTGGGCCGATTGCGTCACCGGCAACATGAAGCCTGTCCGCGACTGGGAACGGATCTATGGCAAGCCGATCCGCGACCTGAACAAACCGGTGATCAACGGCGAAACGGTGGGCTACCAGACCCGCGCCTGCTTCGGCCAGAAAGCGACTCGCGAGCTGTTCGCCGACGGCAAGCTCGACAAGGCCAAGTACGTGAGTTGGGCAAGCACGATTGCCAAGGACGCGGGCCGTTCGATCGGGTACTGGGACTATGGCGCGCAGCACTGGTACGTGTGCTGGGCCGGCGTGCGCTCGCTCGCTACGCTTGAGAGTACCCAGAGCGCTACGGCGTACCTGACCGGGAACATGGTCCACATGCTGCGGCGCGACATGGACTTTCTGCAGGGATTCTTCCTGCACGACCTCTGCCCGCAGCACTTCGGGCTGGACTATGGGTTCTACGCCGGCGACGGGGCGGCGATGCACGGCCTGTACGCCAAGGCGAAGAGCCACGTCGAGTTCCTGAGTTTGCAGCGCAGCCTCGCTCCGCAACTCGTAACGCTGGACATGGTCGACCGACACTGGTTCGCGGGCGACACGCTTCAGACGTCCATTCACGTCATCAATGACGCGTTCCGCGACGATGGGAAGGGCTACACCACCGAACTGGCACTGGAGACAGTGGACGGCAAGGAGGTGAACACGGCGAAGTTGGCGTTCGACACCGTCCCCGAAGGCGGTCGGAGCGAGCAGGCGGTTACGCTCGCGCTCGACTCCAAGCTGCCCGCCGCCGACTACCGGCTGCGCCTGCGACTGCGGAAGGCCGAGCGCGTCGTCAATGAACAGGAGTACCCCATCTTCATCGGTTCACGCGAGCGTTCGGTCGACAGGGTGACGCAACGGCGCGTGGCGCTCTACGACACGGCCCCGACTCTGTTCCGGGGCCTGGGTCCGGCCGCGACGGCCCCTGTGCTCCGCGATCTCGGCGTACCGTTCACGGCCGTGAGCGACCTGGCAGACCTGACGAAGTTCGATCTGCTGGTCGTCGGCACGAACTCGATCGACCAGAATCTCATGAACCAAGCGAGCAAGGTTCGCGAATGGCTCGAGCGCGGCGGTCGCGTGCTCTGCCTGGAACAGGTCTACGCCGGGCCGGTGCCGTTCCTGAGCGAGATGCGCCTCCAGTTCTGCGGTAACATGTTCGTGGCCGACGTGATCGAGCCGGACCACCCGGTGGTGCGGGGCAGCCGGCCTTGGCACTGGGAGCTCTGGAACGGCAACCGCGAGAAGATCGATGGTGCCTGGGATGCCGGGCCGAAGCGGGTCTACGACACCTACCTCCTGCCTATGACCGAAGGCGTGGTGGTGGCCGGTGCGCCGCGCAGCGGCGGCTGGTGCCGGAATCTGGTCTTCGGTATGGTCGCCTCCGAGGTGAAAGCCGGTGACGGCCTGGTCTTCTTTTCCCAGGCGCTGGCCGTCCAGCGCTACGGCAAGGACCCGGTGGCCACGCGCTATCTGCGCGACCTGTTTGGGTATGTCCTGGGCGAGGAGTGGCGTGGGCAATTCGCCGTACCCGTTGCCGGCCGGCGGGTCAGCTTCCTGGACCGGGCCAAGTGCTTCACGGTGGATCTCCGAAACTCCGCAAACCGCGGCTTCGCCGACGACGTCGACGGCGATCAGCAGGGCGGCTGGACCGACCAGGGCAAGAACGACTTGCGCACGGTCCCACGCGGCGACGTGACGTTCATGGGTGTGCCCTATTCCATTCTCGACGACGCGGGCGGCAAGCCTGCCTGCCTGGTCCTGTTCGGCCAGAAGCGACCGTACTTCCCCAAGGCCATCGAAGGGATCAAGATTGGCCGCAAGGCGTCACAACTGCATTTCCTGCACGCCGTCGCCTGGGGCGGGGGCAAGGGCACGAAAGCGGCCGAGTACCGCGTCCGGTACGAGGATGGCACGATAGAGACTCTCGCGTTGACCACCGGCGACAACATCGGCGAGTGGTGGTCGCCAGCGGACGCGAAGCAAGCCGCGGTCGCCTGGACGGACCGCAATCCGGCCGGCGCGATGGTCGGGGTGTATGGCTTTGCCTGGACCAACTCGCACCCGGAGAAAGTCATCGTTGCGATCGACTTCGTCTCCGGTGAAACCGATGCGGTTCCGGCCTTGGTCGCCATCACCGGCGTCACGGAGTAAGCGCATGCGGAGTTCCATGGAACAAATTCGGCCTGTGCGGGTAAATCCGGCCACGACCCCGTTCGTAGTGGTGTCGCAGTCCCGGCGGTTGTCCGCCGGGCAAGACACCATCCCCGCACCGCCGCAACGCCCCAGATGGGCTCTTGGCGCTCCACTTCGTTCCGCGCACTGCGAGCCCACTACGAACAGGCGCATCCTGGTGTCCATGGCGGGTTCTCTTCTCTCTGAGGATTTGCCCGCACAGGTTGAACAACTTGCGTGTCGGCTGGGCCTGATCCTGGCACTGCTGGGGCTGACGATGGCACGGGCGCAGCCCGTGCCGGGCGCGGAACCAACCGCCCCCCCCTGGCAGCCGGCGCCTGCGGATGGGTACGAGTACAAGAGTGCCGGATTCGTCTGTCGCATCCTGCCCGACGGTCGCATTCAAGACCTCAACGCGGGCGAACGGCGGATTGCCGATGAGGTCTATGTTCGCGGCGACGCCGCCGTGCCGGGCGCCGAAGCCGAGCGCCTGCTCCTCCTTCAGCGGGACTTGCGTGAGGGGGCCCCGCTGCTCTACCAGGAACAGAACGGCACGGTTCGGCTGCAGAAACGTTGGGTGCTGGGGACCGTCAAGCACCCTCGCGTTGCGGAGTGCGCAGTGGAATACGGTCTCGCGCCCACCACCATCAGCCTTGACTACGTGGCGACGCCATTGGTGGCCCTTACCACTCACGGCAACATGTTCATCACGCACATTCGACTGGCGGAAGCGGCATTTGCCGGCCGTGGGTTTCGCGCCGAGTACCGGCGTGCCGGGCCACGCCTGTGCGTCTTCCCTTTCCTGCAGACCAAGGCAGGCGCCCTGAACCTGGGCGGCGTGAGCACGCTTCGAGTCGGCATGGACAGAGACCTTCTGCGCCTTGACGCGGGCGAGAATTCGGCCATGCGTCTCTTGGACGATCCGGGCTGGGGCGGGAAGTTTTCCGTGCATGTCAACGCCAGCGGCCCATGGTTCGTGCAGCCCGTCGATCAGCCCGTCGGCGAAACGTGCCGCTGGTCAATCCGCCTGTCGCTGACGGATGAGACTCCGGTTGGGCGGGAAGACGGAAAGCGGCCGGACAACCAGAACCAGGAGGTGAGGTGACGTGAAGGCAAGAGACTTCTCCGACTATCTCGCGACTCTGAACGGGGGCTGGGTCGATTACACGAAATCCACCCCGTTGCGGAAGACCACGGCATGGAGCTTCTGGCCGGACACCTGCGGAGTCAGTTCGCGCCGGTGCCAGTTTGTTTTCTCAAGCAGGGTTGCATGTACAGACTGGTCCGGTAGGCAATTCGGAGACCGCACGCATGACTTCCAGGCAATCCACTATCCGTTTAGCGAATAGGGCGTGACGGCAAAGGCCGTCATGGAATCAAAGAAGGAGTTGTTCGTATGTTCAGACACCTCACCGCGGCGTGTTTCATGACTGTGCTCACCGCCGTGCATGCTCAGGAACCCTTGGCGCAGGCGCCAGGGGTACCCGCCGTTCCTCTCCAAGCGACGATTACGGTGGACCTGGGAAAGACGCTGGGCAAGGTCAACCGGCTTCTCTTCGGCAACAATCAACTCGGGTACCAGATGGAGAGTTGGAACGAATCCAGGCTGAACTGGGTGAACTGCGGCTACGGCATCTGGGACCCGGAGCGCGTCCGGCCGGAACCGGCACTGCTGCAATTGGCGAAAGACGTCGGCATGTCCGTCTGCCGCTGGCCGGGCGGCTGCGGCTCGCACAACTTCAACTGGAAGAAGACCGTTGGCCCCGTGTCGGAGCGTACGAACCAGAAGTTCGGACTGCCCGAATTCATGGCGTACTGCGAGGCGCTTGGAGCCATTCCCATTATCACCGTCGCCGAATACTGGGGCGAAGCGCAGGACGGCGCGGATCTTGTAGAGTATCTCAACGCTCCCGGCGACGGCAAACACCCGTGGGCGACGCGCCGGGCGCAGGACGGGCATCCGAAACCGTACGGGGCCGTCTGGTTCGAGTATGGCAACGAGAGCTATCATGGAAATCACGGCGGCACCCAGTTCGAGGGAGAGTTCAAGATCTTCACAGCCGAGGAATACGCCCGACGCTACCTCGACTATCGCAACGCAATGCGGGCGGTGGACGCGAACATCAAACTCGGCGCTGTCTTCCACCCGAAAGGCTGGAATGAAACGGTCTTGAAACTCACCGGGAAGGACCTCGATTTCATCATCCGCCACCCCTACCTGCCCTCTTACGGTCGCAACGACGGCGAACCGGATGCCGCGACGCTGTTTGCCATCGGGCTGGCGGGACCGAACACTTTCCCGGCGCAATTCGCCGAATGGAAGGAACAGACCAAACGCTTGACTGGACGCGACGACATACCCTTTGCCTTTACCGAGTTCAACGGGGCTTTCGTACAGGAAAAGCCCGTACCGTACCGGCTTTGCCTTGGCAACGCGCTTATCGTGGCGGAACACCTCCGTCAGTATCTGCACGAACCGGCCATCGCCTTAGCCACCTACTGGCAGTTCTCCAACGAGTACTGGGGCATGGTGAAGGGCGACAACGCGCCGTACACCCTTCGGCCCGCCTACTTTGTCTTCCAGTTGTACCACAAGTATTTCGGCGACACACTCGTCGACGCGAAAGTCGACTGTCCGGCCTACGACAATCCCGGCGGGTATGGTGTGATGCCGACTTGGGGGAAACCGACAGCGTTCCAGTTGTTCCCCGGGAATCTTCTGCCTGAACAAGAATGGTTGACGGCGGTGGTCGACGGCAAGGCATCGGATCTCAAGGGGGTCGAACACAAGGAAGAAGACGGTGTTCTCGTCGTCGACATCCCGACGGATGCGAATTTCAACTACTACCACGCGAGCAAACGCATGCCGGCGGAACCCTGTACCGGCTATCGTCTGACGGCCGAGATTCGCACCGAAGGGCTCGACAAATCCGCCGGCGCGGCGATCCAGGTGGGGGACGGGCGAGGTTATTCGGCGACGCGCTCCTGCGCCCTGACCGACGAGTTGAAAAGCGCCGATTGGAAGGAAGTGAGTGTGGATTACATCACGCTGGCTGACACAAAGGACATCATCATCCAAACGCGGCGGCTTTCCGGTGGCAGCAAGGGGAAACTGTATTTCCGGAATCTGCGGGTCGAGAAATTCATTCCTGACAATCCTGGCGCCGCGCCGTACCTCGGTGTGGCCGCGAGCCTGGATTCCAGCGGCAAGACCTGTCTCATGATCGTCAACAAGCACATGGCGAGCGTCTTCGCGACGAGCATCGCCGGTGTTGCCGCCAAACGCGTCGAGGCCTTCTGTCTGACGGGGCCGAGCGTTGACGCCGTGAACGAAAGCGTCACCAACAACGTTTGCGTCCGCCCGCTTCCGGCGACGGTGGAAAGTGGTAAAGTCGTGGTCAACCTGCCGCCCTTTTCGCTGACAGCGGTGGTGTTAGCACCGTGAGGGTCCCTCGCATCGTTCGGGTCGGTTCGGAAAACATAGGGAGACCTGAGCTAATGGGAACCAGAGTTTTGCGGACATGGTTGCGCGGTGTCTTCGGACGCCTCTTGTCGGCCGGCATGCTTGGCGCGGCGGTACGACCTGCCGCGGTTGTGCACCATGCGCAAGGATGCAGTACATGATGAACACTGTCAACCGGAACCGAATGAGGTGCAGCGTGAAACAATTTGCGCTGATCTTGTTGCCGTCTCTGGCGGTTGTGAGTGGATGCCATTCCATGGTGCAGGAGCCGCGGGCCGCTGCAGGCAGATACGTGATCACCAGTGGCCCACTGGAGATCCAGGTAGGCGACCTGGGGGTTGACGCCGTGTTGTGGCGCGACCGGTGTGTGTTTGGCGACTCGTTTGAGCACCGGAGTCCGGTGATCGAACCGCAGCTCATTACCGACCAATGGCAGACATTGGCCCGCGTCGAGGAGTCTCGAAGCCAGATGCTCGAGCAGACGGCCGAGCGTGTCCGCTTCACGACTTGCGGCTCAATGGCAGAAGTCGCCGGGCCTGGACGCTGGCGGTTTGAGCAGGAGTGGACGGTGGAGGCCGCCGGGCGGTTGACGCTGCTGTATCGCTTGCATGAGGACGTCGCGCCCGGCAAACCGCTCCGCCACAATCGCGTCATGTTCCTGGTGGATCGCAAGGAAGTACTTGCGGCGGCAACGGAACACCGTGCGGATACGCCCGGCAACCCGGTCACGATGGTCGAGCGCGGCGGCAAGGAGGTGGCGACGACGTTCGGGGCCGGTGAGGCGAGCACAAGCCAGCCTGCCGCGGTCCGACTGCCATTTGCCGGACGCATGATCTCGCTGCGTCTGAGCGAGAATGCGACCTGGCTTCAGACCTGGAACGCGGGGTGGCGGCAGGCGGTCAACGTGGAGTTCCCCGCGCCGAAGCCGGCTGTCGAATGCCAGGTTGACATCTCCATTTCGGAGTTGGCTGGGGTGGGCGGCCCCTTGACCGTCCAGCGCCTGGAAACGCGTCCTGCGCCGTGGCTCGCGGAACCGATTCCAGCCTTGCCCAAGCCAGCGGCGCCGTTGCGCTTCGTGCAATGCACACCATCGATCAATCAGTGGCACGACGCCGACAAGCTAAACCCGGATGAGACGCGGAAGATGGCGACGGCGCTGGCCAGGCATTTCGACGTCGCTGAGCTATTCGTCGCCTATGCCGACTGGCAATACGCGAAGGGGTGGGACACGGACCCGGCAGCGCGCCAGGTGGCGGACCGGATTGCGGCCAAGGCGCAGGAGTGGATAGACATCGGTCACCAGTGCGGTCTGAACCTGGCGCTGAGCCTGGACTTCGGCGGCGGAGAACCCGGGACGGGCACATCGGAGACGCGCCGTCTGCCGCAGTTCCAGGCCGAGAGGTTCGCCCCCGACACGGGTGAGTTCGTGAAGACGAAGGACCAGTTCGACTGGGCCAACGCCAAGGCGCGCGAGTTCGCGTACCAGGCATGGTTTGCGGTTGCCGCCAAGATAAAGGGGGTGGACTTCCTCTTTTTCAACGAGCCGTTGTACCGGTTGCGCCCCTGGTACCAGGCACCATTTTTCAGCGAAGCCGCGCTGGGTGACTTCCGTGCCTACTGCCGCGATCCGCGGGCGCGGTTTCCGGCGAAACCCTATGCGTGCCCAACGCCGCGGACCGACAACAGCGCCACGCTCGCCGATTGGCGGCGGTGGGAGGATTGGGTGGCCGACGTTTACGTACGACAGATTGCGATCCAGTGCCGTGCCGTCGCCGATGCCAACCGCGACAACCCGCGCTACCAAGGCGCGATCTGGTTCCAGAATGTGAACTGGGTTGGGTCCGACTTTGGAACCGACTTGGACCGGATCTGCGCCATCTCTGGGGTGCGTTACGTCGTCTGCGAGTATTGCACCAGCGCGGCCAGTCCACACTGGAGAAAGTTCCGGTATTTCGCGGCCAAACACGGCAGGTTCGTTGGCAGCTTTGTCAACATTGGCCACTACGACGCGAAGTCGCCGGGTGCAGTGAAGTACGATGGCACGGTCGTTGCCTTCGAGGCTGCCTGTCGCATGGGCGTGGACGAGAACGCCGCTATGGTCGCTCTCTACCCCGCGGACTCTTTCTATCCCTGGTCGCCAGCCTACAACCAGGAACGGGTGAATACCTGGGACAAGGTGATGACCGAGTATCTGCACAAGGCGAGCGAGTGACGAGCAGGAAGTCGAAAGCGAGGATACCATCATGCAACTTCGACCGGCGCGATTGGCCATGATGTGCTCTGTCATGTTTGCCGTTGGCGGCTGCCAGCAGATCGGGACCGTGCCGCAGGCCGGGCCTGCCGCGGCTGCGGCCCCCGGACCTCGGGTCGGCGACGTGGTGTTCCAGACGGATTTTGAAGCACCGGAAGCGCTGACGGGATGGTCGAGCCCGTCCCAACTCGGCCCGGGCTATCAGAGCGCGCGGTCGCTGTTTGTGGAACGTCCGGCTGGATCGTCGGTGGGGTCGACGATTGTGCAGATGCCGTTACCGGTCGAGAAGGTGCGGGGTTGCCTGCTGCATTTCTCCGGTATGGTCAAGGCCGAGAACGTGAGTGAGAAGCCGGCGTCCTGGAACGGCGTCAAGTTCATGGCGCCCATCGTGGCGCCGAGCGGTAATGCCTGGCCTCAGGGCGGAATCGGGGTCGGCACGTTCGACTGGCAGCACGTGATCTTTGCCGTGCGTGTCCCTGACGACGTCACCAGCCTGAGTCTCTATCTGGGACTCGAGTCGGTGACGGGCAAGGTGTGGTTCGATGACATCAAGATCACCGTGCGCAAGCTGCCGCTCGTCGCGGAACTCCCGAAGAAGCACGAAGGTCCACTCTACAAGGGCCACGACCTGCCGCGGTTGCGCGGCGCCATGGTCAGCCCGAACATCGACGAGGAGAGCCTGCGGCTGTTCGGCAAGGACTGGAACGCCAACGTCATCCGCTGGCAACTGGTCGGCTGGAAACCGACGGGGCCGACGCTGGACCTGGCCGCCTACGACGCGTGGTTGGAGGACCAGTTGAAGAAGCTGGATGCCGCCTTGCCGCTCTGCCGCAAGTACGGGCTCTTGGTGGTGGTGGATCTGCACTGCGCTCCCGGGGGCAGTGCGGAGTCTGGCAAGGGTTTGTTCAGCGACGCCGCCTGCCAGAAGAAATTCGTGGAGGTTTGGCAGATGATGGCGCGGAAGTACAAGGGGGCCCCCGAGATATGGGGCTACGATTTGCTGAATGAACCGAACGAGAGTGTGGTGGCCGAGGACCTGGACGACTGGCAGGACCTGGCCGAGCGCACCGCGCGGGCGGTCCGCGCCATCGAATCGGACCGCGCGATCATCGTGGAACCTGCCATGGGGGGGAATCCCTACGGACTGAACGGGTTCCATCCGCTCAGTGTAACCAACGTGGTCTACAGCGTGCACATGTACCTGCCGCACGCATTCAGTCACCAGGGCGTATCCGGCACATGGGCAAAGTCGTACAGTTATCCCGGCGAGATTGGCGGTCAGCATTGGGACAAGGCTCAGCTTGAAGCGGCGCTGAAACCGGTGACGGACTTCCAGGAAAAGTATGGCGTGCAGTTCTACATCGGCGAGTTCAGCGCCATCCGCTGGGCGCCGGACAACAGCGCCTACCGGTACTTGAAGGACGTCATCGACATCTTCGAGGCGCACGGGTGGGACTGGAGCTACCACGCGTTTCGCGAGTGGAGCGGCTGGAGTGTCGAGCACGGCACCGACCGCGACGACACGGCGCGTACGGCCGAGCCCACGGACCGGCAGAAACTGCTGCTTGAGTGGTTCGCCAAGAACGCGAAACCGTCCGCCGCCACGACAGAGAGGAAAGCCGTGCCATGAGCAGACTCCTGAACGCTCTCAGATGCGCCGTGCCGCTGATCGTGACGCTCAGCCTGCCACTCCCTGGGCAACAGGAGACATCCGACATGCGCTTGCGACCTGGAATGCGAGACGACGTGGTCGGGTGTGGTGTGTTTCAGCTCAGCGGTTACGACGACCGTCTGGACGGCATCGCGTGTCCTGATCTCGCGGGGCACAAACTGATGAAGAAGTGGGCGATCCTGGAACCGCAGGAGGGTGTATTCCGGTGGGAGGTGCTCGACCAGCCGATCCAGAAGATCCGGGCCGCCGGAAAGCGGTTTATGATCAGCCCCATCATCCCGGACGGCGGTGTCCCCCAGTGGGTGTACGAAGCGGGCGCTACTTGGATCGGCAAGGCCGGTGCCGATGCCGAGCACCCGGTAGACGGAACGAATTTCTACCTGGACGTCCTGGTTCAAGGTGAAGTCAAAGTCAGTCTCCGGCATCTGCAGCAGGAACTGAAGTGGCACCCGGAGAGTCAGGATCTCACTCCTTTTGCGGGACAGGATGTCGTCTTGCGCCTGAGCACCGACTGCGGCACACGTGCCTACTACGACAGCGGGCTGTGGGGGCGGCCGCGCGTGGTTCGGGCTGTGGCGCCGGGCGATCCGCTGGTGGAAGCCGCGGACTCCGTCTATGACATCTGGCAGCACTGCGACAGCGCCACCACGTACATCGTGGTCGACGGGAAACGGTTGCCGCTGGGGCAGCGGGCGCGTTTCGAGCCGCGGAGCGATTGGGCCTGCGGCGGCGTGACGGTTCCGAGCATCCACATGCATCCGCCATGGAATGACGCGGACGGCAACAAGGTGGAAGGCGAGCCCAAACGGCTCGTCGCCGAATTCCCTGTGAAACTGCCTGACGCCACGCCGGGGCGCTCTCTCTGGTTTTCGTGTGCCTTGGGTATCCATGACGTGCCGCCCGAGTGCACGCTCGGGTACCGGTTCCCCGTGTACTGGCATCCCGTCCTGCGCGACAAGTATCGGCAGTTCATCGCGGCTCTCGGAAAGCGTTACGACGGCGAGGCCGGTCTCGAGGTGGTGTATGCTGGCACGGGAACGTACGGCGAGTCGATCATCTCTCCCGACCTGTGGCCGGGCTGGGAGACCGAGAAAGCCCAGGAATGGCGCCGGGCCGGCCTGACCGAGGAAGCCTGGGTCGGGTATGTCAACGAGATCGTGGACGCGTATGCCGCGGCGTTCCCCCACACGCCAGTGGGGCTCCAGATCTCGAATTCAGGGTTGCCGGATAACGAGCGCGTCGCCCGGACCGTGGCCGAACACGCCGCGGCGAAAGGGGTCTTGATCCAGTACGACGGGGCCATGGGCCAGCCATTCAAGTGGGGTGGCGACGTGTATGTCGACGTGTTCAAGCCGTTGGCCAAGCAGACCTCATGGGGCTTGGAAACCTACGGTCCCAGTCCCGGCGCTGGCGGCGTTAACTGGACTGGCGACTTTGCCGACTTTGTCGACTGCATTGCCAAGCATGCGCCCAGTTACGCCCTGGCATGGTACCAGGACGTGGTCAAAGCCACGTCCGGTAGCCAGAGCTACGACCCGGAGTGGGCGCGGCAGATGAAACGCTGTCGCGAGGCCGTGCGTCCGGGGCCGTCGACACACGAAGTGGATTCGTCCTGGCGGACGGTCCGGCCGCCGGTCTCCGACCGCATTCTCTTCAACCCCGGCATGGGACTGTTCGTGATGAACTGGGGCGCGAAGGATGACCAGTGGTGGACCGAGGTGGCGGACATCGTGTACGTCCGGGACTCGTGGTCGGGCTACGAGCCCGAGGAAGGGACGTACCAATTCGAGAAGCTGGACGCGGAGCTGGCCCGTTGGAAGACGGCCGGAAAGCGCGTCGCGTTTCGGGTCATGCACTCGTGTCCCAATTCGCGAAACACCTACGTCACACCCAAATGGGTCTTTGACGCCGGGGCCAAGGTCATCACGTTGAAGAGACCCGAGAAAGACCTGACGGAGCCGGTCATCTGGGACCCGATCTTCCTGAAGAAGTACAAGGCGTTTGTCCACGCATTGGGCGAGCGCTACGACGGCATGGACGGATTGGAGTTCGTCGACATTCCCATCGGCGCCTATGGTGAAATGTGGCTCAACGGGCCGCGCGTGGACTGGCTGGCGGCCGGCTACTCGGATGATCTCTTCATCGAGACCGCAAAGAAGATCATTGACATCTACAAGGATGCCTTCCGTCACACCCCGTTGTTCATCCCGACCTCATACCCGTGGGCGGGGAATCTGGCCGAGAATCCCGACCGGATACTGAACCAGACCTTCGACTACATGGTGCGAAACGGAGTCAATCTGCGGCACGACGGGCTGTCGTTACCGTGGAGCGGATGGTTCGATCCCCGGGCCAAGCAGTACAACCGACAAGTCAGCATACTCTGGGAGTTCTGGGGCGGTTGGAAGGACATGCGTGACAAGGGCTGGGACGTGCGCAAGGTCATGGACCGCGGGCTGGACTCGGGTATGAGCTACCTGGCCTTGATGGGCGCCGCGGAGGTGGCTGGACTCGACGAGGCCACCCGTGCCGAGATCCGCACCACGGCGAAGCGGATCGGCTACCGGTTTGTCATTGACGAGGTGCGGTTGCCATCGGCGATCAACGCGGGTGCCGGCGTTCGAACCCGCGTGCCGGTCCGGATCCGTTGGCGCAACGCGGGCGTTGCTCCGTGCTACGCCAGCTTCAAGCGTGCTGTCTATCTGACCGCAGCCGACGGTACGGACGCCTTGGTTCAACAGGAGTACCCGGTCGTGCCGACCTCCCAATGGTGGCCGGGGCAGGTGGTGGACGATGGCCTCAACCTGGATCTGCCGGAGTCGTTCAAGCCGGGCAGTTACCGGTTACTGGTCGCCCTGGCCGGGGCGAATCCGGCACGCGCGATCAAGTTGGGCCTCGACGGCGAGGACAGCCAGGGCCGGTATCTCGTGGCCCAGGTCGAGGTCACGCCGCGTCCGCCAGGCCAGGTGAGCGTGCCTAAGCAGGCGCAGTCAGACTTCGAGACTGGCGAAAACGGCTGGCAGGCTGCGCCGGGCATGACCGTGGCGCGCTTGCCGGACGCGGCGCACGACGGTGCACTGGGCGCCTGCGTCTCGGGCGAGCAACGGGACGGCTGGTGGTACGCGGCCACCGCGTCATTTCCCCTCCTGCCCGAGGCCCGGTACCGGCTATGCGCCTGGGTCAGACTGCAGGACCCGCTCCCCGCCAAGATGCCCGGGCTCAAGGCGTCCCTGCAAGACGCTGCCGGCAAGCATCTGGTCAACTGCGCCACGACCGCGGCGGCTGCGATCGATGCCTGGCAGGAATTGACCACCGAGTTCTGGACCCCGGCTGGGACCGTCAGTGCGTTTTTGGCGCTGGAGAAGATGACCAAGGAGCCGTTGAAGGCAACGATCCGCTTCGACTCTGTCCGCGTCGAGTTGCTCGAACTCACGGCCCCGCAATGAATGACGTGACGACGTTCCCCGCGCATGAACCGCGGCGTGAAGCCCCGGTTCCCCGCAACTGGGCGGTGCCAGTGGGGGGGGGCTGGGATCGTGTGGAGTTCTGGCGGTTTGGGAATGGCGAGATTCTGGGCTGCGACTTGGTCTCAGGAGTTGGGGCCTGTCCAGGAGAAATCCGATGATCAACATCGCGTTCGGGTTCATGGCCAATATGAAGTTCTCCATTCTGCCCAGCGAGGATGATGTTGCCTGGCGCGGCTATGGACCGTTGTTCCGGATACTGGCCGAGTTCCCGCAACTGCGTGCCGACCTGTTCTACCGTAACAACAACTACAATCTGCTCCTGCCTGAGGACATGGAGGTTTGGTTCGCCGAACTGGAGCAACTCAAGTCTCAGCACACCGAAGACGTGCTGCTTGCCATCGGTCTGGACATGGAGGCACCGCTGGTCTTGGAGGTACAGGGATACGCGAAGGATGGCACGCAGCAGTTCCGCGAGTTCGCCCGTAGGTTGGCGGCTACGGACGGTGTGCGCTTCACGCTGATGGGCGACTACCTGCGTGAACACCCGCCCAAGCGCGAGGTGTTCATCCGCCACACCACTTGGCATGGGTACGGTCATGGCTTCTGGGGACCGGACGGGTCGCAGAAGCTGATCAGCCTTTGCGAGGCTGCCGAACGCGACATCCTGGACTGCGAGGACCTGCTGGGGGATGGTGCGGAGAACCCCAAATTTCGCGGTGACCTGGAACGTGCATGGGAGCACCTGATGGCCGCGCTGGTCACCGACGCACATTTCACGGACCGCTGGGTGCAGAAGAGCAAGGGGGACAGCTATCCGATGCGCTATCCCGTGGCCCGCGTCATACTTGGCGCGCTGGACAATGCACTGGCGGCTCGTCAACAGGCGCGAGATTTGAAGAGGGCTTTGTGGCTCTCGAAGCAATGAGGTTGCACGGTATGAACGCCAGAGAACGTCTGCTCGCTACGTTGTCATACGAGAAGCCCTCGCTTTTTCATCATGAGATCGGATTGCTCTGGGCGTGGCAGGAGACCACGGCCCGGTGGCGACGCGAAGGTTGGGATGGCAGGGGCTGGTATGAACTCTTCCCGATCGACCGCCTGGGCAGAGTTCCGGTCAACTACGGCCCGTCGCCGGAGTTCGCGGAAGTCACTTTGGAGGAGAATGACGAAACGCGGCTATTCCAGGACCGGGAAGGCGTGATCCTGCGCGAGTTCAAGAAGAACCGGAGTTCGTTCATGCCGGCGTTTGTGCGGTATCCGGTTGCCGACCTGGCCGACTACCGGCGGTTCCGCAAGGAACGTTTCGACACTCCGTTCGAGATGCGAATCATGGAAGGGGAGGGGGCGGGGCACATCGTTTTGAGTCAGAAGGACAAGGATACGCGCTGGCGCGACTGGGTCGCGCAGTCCAAGCATCGTCAGGATCCCACCTTCTGTTTCACGGCGCGGTGGGGCGGGTTCTTCGGACCGTTGCGCTCGCTCATGGGTTGCGAGAACGCCTGTCTGGCCTTCTACGACCAACCGCGCCTAGTCGAAGAGTTCATGGAGGAACGCGCCGACTCGATGATCCGCATCACCGGCGCCGTGCTCGACCAGACGGACGTCGACCTGTTCGGCTTCTGGGAGGACATGGCTGGCCGGAACGGGCCGCTGGTCGGGCCCGAACTGTTCCGGCAGTTTGCGCTGCCGCACTACCGGCGCGTTTGCGACTACCTGCGTGGCAGGGGCGTGAAGTACATCTTCGTGGACAGCGACGGCGATTCACGGAAACTGATACCGCTCTGGATGGACGCTGGCATCAACGGCATTTTCCCCTGCGAGGTGTTCGCGGGCATGGACGTGGTCGCCCTGCGGCGCGAGTATGGCAAGGACCTGCTCCTTTTTGGCGGGTTCGACAAGCACATCCTCGAACACGGCCGGGCCGAGATCGTCCGGGAAGTCGACCGGCTCGCGCCGCTCGTCGAGGATGGCGGTTACCTGCCGTGTCTCGATCACTCGGCGCATGCCGACATACCGTGGGACAACATGCGTTTCTACGTCGAGTATCTGCACCGGCGCCTGGAGGCGTTGCGCTGAAGGCGGAGACGTGAAGGAGTGCAAGCAGTCATGGCGAAACTCAAGTTCATCTTCACCAACGACGACGCGGCGGCGGCGGACGGCGCGAAACCTGTGCAGGAGTTCGCTGCCGTGGTGGAATGGCTCGACAGCCAGGGGATTCCGGGGACCTTCTTCACGGTCCCTTGTGGCGGCGGGGGCAAGCCGGCCTGCGAGCGGATTGGCTGGGTCGAGGCGATCCGCACGGCGGCGTCAACCGGCCACGACTTCCAGCTTCACGGGTACCGGCACGACTCGTGCCTTGAGTTTGGCGTGCCCCAGGAGAGCACGCGGGTTGCCAATCCCAAGCCGTTCGACGAGTACGCCCGGAATACGGCGAAGTGGCAGGGCGAACACAGTGTCGAAAGTCTCTCGGCCAAGATCCGTCATGGCATGCAGATCATGGAGACATTGCTGCCGGGGCGTCCCGTTGTCTTTAGAGCGCCCTGTTTCGGGATGTGCGACAACGCCTACGCGGCCCTGAAGCAGAACGGAATTCTGTATTCCTCCAGTCGCGGCGTCAATCCGACCGCCACGGCGTCCGTCATCACCGGCCGCGCCGATCTCAGGTTGTGGAAGCCGGACTACCTCAAGCCAGTCCGGCAGCCGAACGGCGTGCTGGAACTCCCCTGCATGGAGGATCTGGTGATCGCAGGGACGGGTGAAGGCCGGTACCGCGAAATCCTCGATCTGTTCAAGAGCGAATTGGCGCACTACCTCGAAGGGCTGGGTGGCGCGGGGTACGGCATCTTCGGCTCGCACTACCAATCGATGTTTCGAACGTGGGACCAGACACGGCGTCTGTACGAGGAACTCTTCGGCTGGCTGCGCGATCAGGGCGTGACCGAATGGGTGACGTTCGCGCAGGCAGTGGCGGAGATCGAGTCCTGCAAAGGCAACCGTTCCTGACTCTTGGGGCCAACCGTGACGAGAGGAGCGAACATGGTTTCAGCGCAGCCAAGCCGGTCGTGGAGCGCGCGCGTGGGCGTGTCGTGGCGCCGTCGGGTTGCGGTGCTGCCCAGGGTGCCCGCCTTGCTTGCCTGCCTCGCTGGCTTCGCCTTCTTCCTGGGGCCACGTGCCAGCGCCGGGGTCGAGGTGACGCGAGGCCCGGATGAAGTCCGGCTGCGGAACGGCGTGATCGAGATTGCGGTGTCCGCGGACGGGCGTTTTCTGCAAGCACTCCAGTACGCGGGACAATCGTTTGTACGGTTTCCCGCGCCGCTCTACGAGATGTTACTGGTTGGCGCCGATGGCACGACCACGGTTGTGGACAGCAAGCAGGCGCGCGAGTCAAGTGTCGATGTCGTCGAGACGCCTGACGGCGTGGTCCTCACTGTGACCGGAAAGGACTGCGGCGGGTTTGCCGTTGAGGTCAGGCTGGAGATTCGTGTGGACGCGACGCCGTTCTGCCGCTGGCGTGCGAACATCGCAAACCGCAGCGACATGGCGGTCCGGTCGCTGACTTACCCCATCGTCGCCGCGCCGCGGGCGATCGGTTCCGTTCCGGTGGCCGCCGAGCAGGAGAACCTGGCTGTCAATGCCGGATTCGAGGCGGGCCTGGAGGGATGGGAACTGGCCAGCCCGCGGCAGGGCGAGGGCGATCAGACGGTGAGCGTGGTCCTGGATGCGAGTGTGGCCCGGAGCGGTGCGAACTCCGCACGCCTCGAGTTCGCGTTCGACGAGAACGGGCAGATCTACTGCCCGGTTCAGGCCGTGGCGGTACAGCCGAACACCGACTATCTCCTGTCCGCATACCTCAAGACCGACCTTGCCGCCGGCGATGTTCGCATTGAGATGCAGGACGTGCGGGGGTGGAAGAGTCTGTGCCAGAGTTCGGAGCGGGTTGGCGGCAGGCGCGACTGGGAGCGCTTGACCGTCGCCTTCCGCACCCCGGTCGACACCACAGCGGTTCGGTTTGGCGTGCGACACGTGGGCAGCCCGGGTGATGCGCGGCCGTTGAGGGGGCTGGCCTGGCTCGATGATGTGACTTTGGCACGGGCCGTGGACCTCAGCCCGTACTGGGCGGATGATGCCTTGGTTCTTCCCAACGGTGACGGGCTGCTGTTTCCGTCGCCTGGCGCCACCTTCGGCTCCGCCAACCAGACGCAGGTGGCGCATTACCCCGGCGCATCCATGCAGTTCATGGCTTACCACGACGCAGGCGTCGGGCTGTACATGGCCGCGCACGACCCGGGCGGGAACGTGAAGCGGCTGCAGTTCACTGGTGGCGCCGAGGCACTGCGCCTCAGCGTCGAGCACCTGGTCCCCGAGAAGGCCGGGAACGACACAACCATCGGGTACGACACGGTGCTGGGCGGGTTCAAGGGCGACTGGTACACGGCGGCGGACATTTACCGCGAGTGGGCCTGGCAACAGGTGTGGTGCAAGACCAAGTGGATGGATCGGGCGGACGTGCACGACTGGCTGCGGAAATGGCCGGCCATGGTCAAATTGGACGCCAAGAACTACGGGGAGCCGCCCGCGGAGTTCTACGGACGGCTGGCCACATTCACGCGGGATTTCCGGCAACGGCTCGGTCAGGACGTGATCACGTTCTTCCACGGCTGGGGTGAGAACCAGTGGCAGATGGGTTCGGCGCGGCGCGAGCAGCACGAGCCGTGGGGCGGCGCGGACGTGTTCCGCAAGGGCATGGCGGACATCGCTGCGGCCGGCGGCAGACCGTTCGTGTTCGTCATGGCCGACGGCTACACGCTCGAGGCGCGCGACGGCAAGCCGGAGCCGTACAATGACCGCGAGGTTTTCGAGAAGGAGGCTGCGCCGTTCGGCGAGATGGGGTATGACGGCAAGAACCTGTTGAGACAGTACAGCGACGTGCACTTCCTCGCGCCCATGTGCCCGACCACCGACTACTGGAAGCAGTGCCTGGCCGGGAAGGTGGCGCAGCTCGTGTCGCTGGGCGTACCGTTCGTGCAACTGGATTCGTTTCCCTGCACGCAGGCCAAGCCTTGCTACAACCCGAAGCACGGGCACCCGCTCGGTTACGGCTCGTGGTGGTACGAAGGTTACCGGGACCTCCTCCAGGCGTGTCGCGACAAGGGCAAAGCGCTGAACCCCGAGTACGCGACCGCCACTGAGGAGATGTGTGAGTTCTTCATCCCGCAGTTGGACTTCTACATGAACCGTGTCCACGGCACGCCGAAGACTCTTTACGACAGCTTTCAGGCGGAGGGCATTCCCGCGTTTACCTATGTCTACCACGAGTACTTGCCGCCGTATGCGGGCGAGGGCGATGCCACCACGCTGCCAGGCGTCGCGCCCGTCGGCAAGCCCCAGCCCGCCGCCGCAGGGACGCTGGACAGCCGCGGCATCGCACTCAGCTTGATCTGGGGCCGCCTCTTCAGCGTGCGGGTGCGCGGCCCGTATGAGACTTACCAGCCGGAACCGGCCTTGCTTGACCTGTTCGTGCGGGCGCACCAAGCTGCGAGCACGTACGCCTACGACTACGTTGTGCGTGGGCGCATGCTGCGGCCTTTGCCGCTCCAGACGTCGGAGATTGAGATCAAGTACTGGCGTTGGTGGACCCGGCCCGGTTCGAACGGTACGTTCCGTTCGCCCGCTGTGCTGTCGGCAGCGTGGCAGTCGCCCACGGGGCGCAAGGCGGCGTTGTTGGTCAACATCAGTGGTGAGAACGCCCCGATGGAGTTGACACTGCCCAGCCCCGATCGCACAGTGACGGTCACCCGCAACGGCAAACCCGAGAATACGACGTTTGCGGGGCCGACCGCCAGTCTGAACCTGGCGCCGCTTGAGATCGTGATGGTCGAGTACGAATAGGCGTACGGTCGTGTCGGCGGCGATGGTCGGTTGCGGTGGTCGGTTGCGGTGGTCCGCGATCAGAGAAAGCGACCCGTGCAATGACTCGACCCCACCGGCCTTGCGCTGGTGGTGAAGGAGGTCGGTTGGATAGATGGACCGTTCCTTCGTTTCTTCTTTCTGTTCCGGGCGGACTGCGGCCGCAGTCCGCCCGGAACAGAAAAAAGTGGCCGGCGTCTCGAGTAGCCACGGAACCTGCTTCACCACCGGCACGAGGCCGGTGGGGTCGCACAGACGTCCTTGGTGTGCAGGTCGAGTGAAAGAGAGATCGTCGCTGGGAAAGCCCTGTCGTCACCCGGAAAGAAAACCGAAACATAGGAGGTTCCCATGACCAAGTTGCACCGTCTTCTCTCGCTCGGAACTGTCGCGGTTCTTTCGATCGCACTGGCCAGTTGGGTTGTGTCTGCCGCGGAACTGCCGCCCACCGAACCGCCGCTGCCGCCCGAGGCGGGACCGGTCTGGGACATGGCCAAGGCGTGGACGGCGAAGTCCGACACGCGCGAGCGTTTCTGCGTGAACGGATTGTGGCGATTCCGGTCGCAGACCATTCCGGAGCCCGAGCCGATCTGTGCCGACGGGTTCGATGACGCCAAGCTGTCCGGTTGGGTGCTCTCCGATCCAACCCCGCAGGCCTGCAAGATCCAGTGCGACACGGCCACGAAGAAGGCTGGCGCCGGTGCGTTGCGGATTGACGTCGACATCCCGGCCCGAGTCAACTTCTTCCACCTCACCAAAGAGGTTGCGGTGAAGGGCGACACCTCCTACGTCCTGTCGGCGTGGGTACAGACCGATCTGGAGTCCGGGTACGTCACGCTGGAAGTGCAGGATGTGCGGAACCGTTTTGAGGGCAAGACCAGTACGATCTTCCTGGCCCAGCCCTCGGACAAGATCGCGGGCAAGACGCCGTGGAAGCAGATAGAGATGGATTTCCGCACCAAGCCGGGCGCGGAGCGGTTGCGGCTGTATGTGCGTCACTACGAGGGGCCGGATGCGCTGAAGGGTGTGGTGCGTTTCGATGACCTGCGTATCCGCGAGAAGGCCGTATCAATGGCCGGGATCACGCTGCCGCCTGACGATGCCTGGGGGTTCTGCAAGGTCCCGGGCAGTCCGAGGGCCAACGAGATGATCACGTACTGGAGCGCGAAGGACCCCATGAGAGGGAAGGCCACGGCGCTCCAGTGTGCCTGGTATGAACGCGAGGTGACGATCCCGGAGGCGTGGGCCGGACGCCGCATCGTAGTGGCGATCGACCGTGTCTCGACCGAACTGACCCTGTTCTGCAACGGGCAACCGGCGGGCACGGCAGGCTGGTTCGGCGGCGAGATCGACATTTCAAGTCTGGCCAAGCCTGGCACGACATCACGTTTGACGGCCTTGGTGCGCGGCGTCGACCCGGGCGATGTGTCGGAGCTGTTCGGCGAGCAGGGGCTGAAGGAATGGCAACGGCAGCGTGGGTCGTGCAGCATCGTCGGCGACGTGTGGCTAGACGCGATGCCTGCGGCCGGGCCGCGGGTTGGGCCGTTCCTCGTCGAGACGCGCGTCCAGGGAATGGAGATCGCGGTGCACGCGGAACTGGATGGCGCCGCCGACGTTGGGGCCACGGCGGGGCTGACTCTGCTTTGCCAGGTGCGTGACGGCGAGCGCGTCGTCAAGGAGTTCTCCGCCCCGGTGCCTGCCGGCGCGGCCAAGGCCGACGCCAAGGCGGCCTGGCCGGAAGCTGAGTTGTGGGACATCGGCAAGCCGCGGCTGTACAGCATGAGCGTGAGCCTGACGCGCGACGGCAAGGCGCTCGACCAGTCGCTGCCCGAGCGGTTCGGGTTCCGCGAGTTCGAGATTCGCGGCCGATTCTGCTACCTGAACGGGACAAAGATCAACCTGCATCCGTGCGCGTACTACGTGGGGCAGCTTTACTCGCTGGCGCCCGAGTGCATCAGTCGCTGGTTCGATCGGATCCTGGCCGAAGGCCGGAATTTTGTCTACACCGAGAGCGTCGACAGCCCGAACCGGGCCGAGGCCATTCTGCCCGTGCTGCGGACCGCCGACGAGAAGGGCGTTCTGATGGCGGTGACACCGATGGCGATCAACAAGTTCTGGGAACGTCTCGATGAGCCGGAGGTCCGGAGCTACTACGAGCAGTGCCTCCGCACCCGTGCGCACCGGGTCTGGAATCACCCGTCGCTGGTGCTGTACCGCATGAACATGAACTTCGACTGCTACGCCCAGGATCAGAACCCGCTTGTGCTCAGCGGCGAGCAAGCGCCGCCGCCCGACACGCGCCTGGGCAAGAAGTTCGCGGCCGCGGCCAAGTCGTCGCGGAGCATGAACGCGGCCGATCCGACCCGCAAGACGTACCATCACGCCAGCGGCAACATGGGCGACCTCTACACCCTGAACAACTACCTCTGCTGGCCCGTGCCGCAGGACCTGCGCGAGTGGCTGCACGTCTGGGCCGAGCGCGGCACCAAGCCACTGATGATGGCCGAGTTCGACCTGCCGTACCCGGGCTCGTTCCAGATGCTCGACCCGAGCAACTGGTGGTGCAACGAGCCGGTCATGACCGAGTACGGCGCCATCCTGCTCGGGGAGCGCAGCTATGCGATCGAGGACGACGACTTCGTTGACTTTACCGACATCGCCTGGAACCGCGAGAAGAAGAAGTGGGAGTCGTCGTACGGGTACTTCTGCGGCGCCGTAGCGCCGATCCTCGATGAGTGCGCTTCCTCCTACTACCGGACGGTGTTAGCCGCGTGGCGGACCTGGGGCATCTCCGGGGGCATGAACGCGTGGGAGTATGCCACGGTACGCGACAAGAAACGCGCCGAGAAGCCCGGCAACGGCTGGGGCATGCGGGTGCGGCCGCCGGACTTGCCGCGGCCGACCGACTGGGCGAACCTGCAGCAACCGGGGTTCGCGCCGGATAAGTTCATCTACGACGTGCGCGGCAACGGTCACATCAACACGTACATGTTTCCCGGCCTGCCGTCGGAGTCCGAGTACCTTGAGCCCACGCAGTGGGCCAAGGCCATGGCGGACGGGTTGCGACCGCTGTATGCCTACATCGCTGGCCCCGGTGCCGACTGGCCGGAGCAGGACCACGCCTTCTACGTCGGCGAGACGGTGCGCAAGAGCGTCGTCCTGATCAATGACCTGCGTCTGCCGGCGACATTCAAGGTCCGCTGGACGGCAACGCTGGACGGCAAACCCGTCGGAGAGGGCACGGGCGAAGTGACCGTGAACCCTGCCGAGAGGGGGCAGGCCGAGGTCGAGTTCGCGGTTCCTGATGCAGTTGCACGCGCGGGCGGCGAGATCCGGGCTGAGGTGACGGCGAACGGCATGGCGGTCCCGGTGCCGGTATTTGCGTTCCAGGTTTCCCCCAAGGCCGCAGCCCTGGTTGCGCCAGCGGGGTGGTTCGTCTACGATCCGGTCGGCCGGACATCGGCTGCCCTGGCGGCCGTTGGCGTGAAACTGCCGATGATTCCCGAGACGGGGATTCCCGATGCCGCCAAGGTGCTGGTGGTCGGCAGCGAGGCGCTCGGCGTCGGTGCGCGGCCGGCATTCTTCGGCGAGTTGCCGGCCCGCATCAATGCTGGCCTGCAGGTTCTGTTCTTCGAGCAGACGCCCGCCGCGTTTGAGAGCGTGTTCGGGCTGCGTGCGTTCACGCGTGCCACGCGCCAAGTGTGGCTCCGTGACGCGGCGCATCCGTTCGTGCACGGACTCGGCGACGCGGACCTGGCTGACTGGCGCGGCCGCACCACGCTTGGTCCGCTCGACGGTCCGCCGGAGAACCTTGAAGAGTCTCAGCGCGCCAAGCGGGTTTGGCGCTGTTCGCAGCGCGGCACGGTCGCCTCGACGATCGTCGAAAAGCCGCACGTCGGTTCGTTCCGGCCCATCCTCGACTGCGAGTTTGATCTGCGCTACATGGCTCTATGGGAGGTGTTCGAAGGCCGGGGGCGCATGGTATTCTGCCAGATGGACGTCAGCGACCGCATGGGTAAGGACCCGGCGGCTGATCTGCTCGTGAGCAACCTTCTCGCGGGGATAGGGACGTGGACCGCGCCGACACCAACGCCGACCGCACTGGTGGTCTCGGACGCGGCGCTGCGCGATCTCCTGCCGCTGAAACTCGATGCGGCGGTGAATCCCGTTCTGGTTCCCGGCCCTGAGACGCTCCTGGTGCTGGGGCAGGGCGCCGGGCCGTGGTTGTTCCGGAACCGCCTCATGGTGAAGCAGTTCTTCGTCAAGGGCGGCCGTGCCGTGGCGGTGGGGCTCGACGCGGATGACGCGCAGGTTCTGGCCCTGGCAACCGATGGTGCACTGATCCTCGAGGAGAAGACGCTGTCCACCACTCCGGTTCCGACGCCGGTGCCTGAGGTGTTCCGCGGTGTGGGGCCGGCCGAGACGCACTGGCGCGAGCGCAAGACGGTTCTGGCGGTGGCATCCGTGCCGGCGAACGGCTGGCGCACGCCGGCGGGGACACTGGCATGCGTTCCGGTCGGCAAGGGTGAGATTGCCTGGATTTCTCTGGCCGCCGCGGCGTTCGATCCCGAGCGTCGGCCTGACCTGATCTTCACCCGTGTCAACGCCAACCGCCTCCTTGCGATTACGCTGACCAATGCCGGCGCGTGCAGCGGTGTGCGGTGGACCGCGTGCCTGCAGGCGGCCGAAGCCATGCCGGAGGTCTCGCTGGCCGGCGTCTGGCGCGCCCGCAAGGATCCGGATGCCGTGGGCGTCAAGGACGGCTGGATGAAGTCGGAACTGGACGACAAGGACGCCGCTTGGGTCGACATGAAACAGCCTGGTTGCTTCGGGGAGACGCAGGCTGACTGGTATGGGTTCCTCGGCGACGTGTGGGTGCGGACGCGGTTCAAGGTGCCCGAGACGTACCGCAACCTGCCGCTCGAGTTCTTTGCGAAAGCAATTGATGACGTGGATGACGCCTGGCTGAACGGGCAGCCGCTCGGCCGCACCACGCGCGACACGCCGCAGTGGTGGATCGCCGAACGGCACTATCGCATCCCGCCCGGCTTGCTCAACTTCGGCGACACGGAGAACGTGCTGGCGGTGAAGATCAACAACAACTTCATGGACGCAGGCGTGCTGGAGACGGTGACCATCGGCGTACCGCGCCGGCTCGACCCGTTCCCCGTCCGGCACTACCTCGACGAGCGGAAGCCGCGCGACGACCCGTACGCCTACATGAGGTGGTAGGAGAGTGGCGAACCTGGGATGTGCAGGCTTGTAGTTCCGCGTTTACGCGGTCCGGATTGGGGCGCGTGGCCATGGCGAAGAAAGACCGCCTAACGGGCGTGTCGATTTAGTGCGGCTACAGGCCTTCCAGAGTGGCGGGGG
>Ga0208961_1000112_pt1 | contig 40744 bp, 41 predicted proteins | sample RifOxyB3_FD_184034 | JGI IMG/M metagenome (GOLD analysis project Ga0208961, IMG submission 184034) | Groundwater microbial communities from Rifle, Colorado - Rifle Oxygen_injection B3 (SPAdes) | ecosystem: Environmental > Aquatic > Deep subsurface > Groundwater | place: Rifle, Colorado, United...
AAGCACCAACTCTCTGGCATCATCGGACAGGTTGTCCCAGTTCCGGCACAGGTCGCCGAGGTCCTGCGGCTTGCCGGCGCATGGGTTGGCCCCCTGCCCCTCGATCGGCCCGGGCGGCCCGGTGGCGGCGCGGCCCTGGACCGGGAGCAGGTCGGCGGCGAAGTCCGGATCGAGCGTCGCCAGCGGCACGCCCAGCGCCTTGGCCAGACGACGGACGGTCGCAACCTTGGGCACCCGGGCACCGGACTCCCAGTTGGATACACTTGCCTGGCCCGCGCCTACACGAAAAGCCAGGTCCATCTTCGTCATCTCGCGGAGTTCGCGGGCGCGCCGTAAGTTGTCTTTGTTGAACGGCATAGGCTCACTTCCTACGAGGAAGATACACCGCCAGCAAAAAAAGTGCAAACCGGGGGTTGACTGCATCGCAAATGGGATGTACCGTATTCCAACAGCAGGAGGTACGGTATGGCGAAGCGAGACAGGCCGGGCAAGGTGTTCGTGGGCATGTACCTTGAGAGTGAGTTTGCGGGGTACGTGAAGGCTGAAGCCAGGCGGCGCATGGTCCCGGTCAGCGGACTGGTGCGTCAGAGCCTGGCCTTTTTTTTGGGTCCGTGCATCGCAAATGAGATGAAGGCGGTGGCGGGGGAGAAGGAGGCAGGGCGATGAGCAAGGCCAAGGTCTTCGTGGTGCCCACTGTCGCAAAGCTGACGTTCCAGTCAGCACGAGACAAGGCGCTGGCAAAAAAAATCCTGACGCACTTCCGTCCTCGCGGCCATTCGGCTCTGCAGAGTTTCTTGACCGAACTGCAACGCTGGGACAAAGAACGGGCAAGAATTGCCGGTCATGCAATGCTGGACCTAGGAGCACAGATACTTGGGTACCGGCGGACGCCGCCGGCGGGGGCGAGTCAGGCGGGAGAGGGGGGGCGGGATCGGTGACTGAGCACACTCACGCTTGGGATTGGCCCTCGCGGGCGGAGGTTGTCCGCTTCAATAAGGCGCTGATTCTCCAGAACAAGGCCCTGATTCGCCGCAACAAGCTCCGCATTCGCCGCAACAAGCTCCGCATTCGTCGCCTGGAGGCGCAGATTTTCGGCCTTCATTTCTGCTATGTCGCGCTCAAAGCGTTGAACAAGCTCCGCCTTTTGCGCAAGCACCCACTGAAGTTCCTGTTGAAGAAGCGCAATCTGAGCGCGCCGTGTGGAGCCGGAAAAGAAGTCGTCGATACGGGTGACAATCCAGTCGAACATGGTGGGGTCTCCCTAAGTACGGAAGGTAACACGGCGACCAGGGAAGTCCAGGCGGGGTCTGAGAACCGGGACGGGAGGGTGTGAGCCGATGCGCACCAAGCGATACAAGGTGGTCGGCACGTTCGGCTTGACCACAGCAGTGTTCTCCCGAAGTACCGGCCGGATGATGTTGATCGTGGACGACCGGCCGGACCTGGTGACGGTGAAACCGCACCCCAAAGCGCCCGAGTACAAGCGGCTGCTGAGGTACGAAAAGGATTTCACCGCGGGCTGGCGTCCCGGCGACGTGTACCGCCCAGGCCAGAGCCCCATGCTTGACCTGTTCGAGCGCAGCCGCTGGGCTGACTACTATCCCGACAATTTGGAGTTTGCCAGGTGACCACGGGTCAAGCCCGTGGGATGCAACAGAAGGAGGCAGGGCGATGAAGACGTACGCAGAGTCGAGACGTTTGATTGCAACCGCCACCGAAATCTTGGCGGGCAAACCGGTGTCGTACCGTCGCGTTCTTTCCGAAAAGGATCAACGCATAGCGTTGCAATTCGCCCGGCACTTTGCCGGGCGAACGGCCGCCGAGCTTGATGCGGCGTTTTACGAAGCGCGCGACCGGTGGTTTGTGAGAAGACTGGAGCTCAGTCCCGAATACGAGGAAGCGCGGAAAGAGCTTTCCCAATCTCTCGTGTCGCGTTCGCGTAAGCGGGTGGGGCGCACTCCTGCCCTTTCTCGGAAGCCCTGATGTGCAATATGAGCAGTTCGAGGGTAGCGAGTTGGGCGGCTTCGATGTTGGCGAGGCGTGTTTCGATGACAGACAGGCTTGAAGACATGGCGTGTTTCTCCCGGGCTGCTCGCGTCACGGCCGGATACCGGCGCGGGCGGCCCCTTTGCTGTGCGGAAGGTAGTGCGAAACGGACCACGGGACAAGCCCATGGGATGCAAGAGAAGAAGGAGGGCAAGGAGCATGAAACGGTGTGACGGTGGCGGGATGCCGGCGACGGGAGTGAAGATAGAGGACGCATCGAGGTTGACCGGGCTGACGATCAGCCAGTTGCGGTGGCGGGTGCGACGGGACCTGATCCGACACCGGCGTGCGGGCCGATACGTGGTGTTTCACCCGGAAGACATTGCGGCGCTGGCGGGGTCAATGTGGACGGGGCGTCCGATTGCGGCAGTCCCGGTCGGGCTGCAGGAGAAGACGGCATGATCACCCAGACGCTGCAGGAGCACCTGTTACGGCCGTGGCGGCCGGGCTGGGCGTCGGACGTTGCGTGGTTTGCGCGGACCATGTGGTCCGCTCTGTGGGAGTAAGACGAAGAAGAACAGGAGGACTTATGTGGATCGCGTTACCGAGCAGTGAGAACTTGAGGGGATGTGGCATGCGGCTAAACGACAATATTTCGCTGGCCATCAAGGCCATCAGATTAGGGGTAAGAGTGGACATTACGCTCGGGGACGAAGTCATGTCTACGTTGCGTTGGAAGCGGGGGGACAGGGTCAACTGCGCATGTGATCTGGCGGAAAAGAAACTGTTGCTGACGCGTGTACCGGAAGGTCGGTACAAACTTTCCAATACGTCGGGAACCAAGAATAACCTTTCGGCCCAGCTCAAGATGTCCGCAGGCCCACAAATGACGTCGTGGGCCTGCGCACGCAAAATGGTGTCCTGGGCGGAGAGTGCAGACGGGCTAGTCATTTGCGTCAACAGCACGCGTTCCGTGGTCAAGTAGCTGAGCAAGCCCACGGGTCAAGCCCGTGGCAAACGCAAGGAGGGCAGGACGACATGAGCGAGGACAGACCGAAGTACGAAGTGGACGGGGTGAAAGGCGACGTGGTGGAACTGATCCGGGACCACGACAAGGGCAACGTCGCGTGCGAGATGACCCGCGACCTGGCCGGGGTGATTGAGGCGGTCCTGGAACGCGGGGGCAAGGGCAAGCTGACGATCACGGTCAGCGTGGAACTGGCGGCGAAGTTCGGGGCCCGGGCGATCGTGGTGACGATGGACTACGAGACGAAGAAGCCAAAGCCAGAGCGGAAGGCCGAGTTCCGGTTCGCGACGGATGACGGACGGCTGGTCCATGACGACCCGGACCAGCTTGAGTTCGAGTTGCGCGAGGAGAAGAAGGACCGCAGCGAGGGCGTGACCGTATCGGCCGTGGCCAGCCTGCCGGCGGAGACCCGGGCCACACTGGCCAAGAACATCAAGTAACACCCCACGGGTCAGGCCCGTGGCACAAGACACCCAGGAGGAACGAGGACCATGGACAGCAGAACCGAGAAGACGAACGGGGCGTCGGCGTCGGCGGCGGCGGCCGGTGCGGCCGGGCGCCCGATCAGCGGCGCGCGCGAGCTGGCGGAGTGGGCGGCGGAGCAGGCGCTGAGGGCGGCCGAGTTAAGGGAGGTCAAGGTCGGAACCTGCACTGGCATGGCGCAGGTGGCGGTGTTGCCGGCCGGGCTGCAGGTCGTGAACCTGAAACCGTACGTGCCCGAGGTTCCGGACCGCAAGAGCGGCGACACGCTGCTGTTGACCGTGGAGAGCTTCTGCCGGCTGGTCAATGAGCAGAAGGAGCCTGAGAGCCGCTGCTTTGGCAACCTGACAATGGAACCGTACAGCGTGGTCTGCAGGGTGGACTGGCACGGCGTGACCAGTGAGCCGGCGGGCTGGGACGAGTACACCATCACGCTGCAGTTGCGGGCATCGAAGGAGTTCAAGGCGTGGGCCGCGATCAACGGGAAGATGATGCGCCAGGGCGAGTTTGCCGAGTTCCTGAAGGACAACCGCCTGGACATCACGGAGCCGAACGGCGCGGAGGTCCTGGCCCTGGTGCAGAACCTGGAGACCACAAGCGAGCGGCGCTGTGCCGGGAAGCTGCCGACCAACAACGGTACGTCGATCCGGTTCGAAGAGGACACGCGCACGAGCGTGAACGGGAGCACGGTCACCATCCCTGACCGCCTGGAGCTGCGGTTTCCGCTGTTCGACGGCGGCACGCCCATTCCCATGGACGCGGACTTCAAGCTGCGGGTGCACGAGGGGAACCTGACGTTCGGCGTGCGGCTGATCGGGATTGACCGGACCGTGCGCGCCGCGCTGCTGGCGGTGGCGAACCAGATCCAGGACGCCACGGAGATTCCCGTCTACGTCTGAGGCGATCAACGGCGGGCGCCAGCCATTCCCCCCTTCTTCCCCTGGCGTTCGCCCCTTCTACCGGGCGCCGTGTCTCGCGCAGTCCTGCTCGAGTAGTGCCGAGCGGCGACAGGCGGCCTGGCCGGGTGGCCAGGTGAACAACGGCACAACCAGGATACGGCGCCCGGTAGAAGGCACGAGACGGAAGACTCTGGAGCGGCCCCTGGAGACACCACGCAATGGCTGAGAAGCTGCCGTACTGGAAGCACTACCCGACTGACTACCTGGCGGACACGCGCATGCTGACGCTGGAGGCGCGCGGGGCGTGGATGGACGCGTTGTGCGAGATGTGGCACGCCGAGTACAGGGGTGAACTGCGTATGCCGGTAACGGTGTACGGGCGGCTGTGGGGGTGCGGCGTGGACCAGGCGGCGGTGATCCTGCTCGAATTGCTGTCCTACGGCGTGGCATCGGGCGCAGTGAATGACGAGGACTACGATGGGGAAGGTAACGCGCCGGTAACACTGCTACCGGGCGACACTGTCACGCTGGTTTGCCGGCGCATGGCACGAGAGGACGACGGGCGCAGAAAGACGCGGTTCAGGGTCCGCAAGTTTCGCGAGAAACGGCGCTATGAAACGCCCGAGAAACGCGCCGGTAACACACAACCGGAGTTACCGAGTAACGCCGATGAAACGCCGGTGAAACAGGAATGTAACCCCCCTCGCGCGCGGAATTACCCAGAGGCCAGAGGCCAGAGGCCAGAAGAAATACACACTCCCTCTGTAGTCTCCCCCCCTGCCGTTACGCCAGGCCCAGAGCCACTGCCAGAGGCCAGAGGCCAGAGGCCAGACGGGGAGTGTGAGAGAGAGTGTGTGAGTGCAACTCCGCCCGCTGGCAACGCTGCAACCCCTCCCGAGCAGACCACGGGTCAAGCCCGTGGCATACCCGAGCCGGCGACGCTGTACACGGACACGGAAAAGGCGCTGTTCCAGGCATGCCGTGTCGGGTGGGGATTCGTGCCGCAGGACTGGGAAGACCCGGAGAAGCTGAAGGCGGGTACATCGAGCTGGCCGGCATGGAGGAAGTTCCTGGCAGATGCAGAGGTGACCGCGGAGCAGATCACGAAGGCCATCCGGTGGTACCGCGACAACAAGAAGAAGTTTCCCCCGACGCTGAGCGAAATCCGCGACTGGCTAAAACGACACCAGACCAGGAAGGGACAGTCATGAACTGCCCTGAGAACATCGAGACGTTGATAGGCACAGCGAGCCGGGAACTGGCGTTGCGACGCGTGATGTACCCGAAGTGGGTCCGAGAAGGGAAGATGGACGCTATCCACGCTGACAAGGAGACCGTGAACCAAGTCGGGATCCTGAACTTGCTGAAGTCGGTCCGGGACGAGTTCGGGCATCAGGGACAGTTGCCGGGTCTCGAACGTGATGAGAATCGGGAAGGACGAGTCTGATGTCGGTCAGAATGGCAATCATCCCGGACAGTCTGGCGCGGTGCATGTCGAAGGAGGACCGCAAGGCCTGCGGCCTGTGCAGCCCGGAAGAACGCCACGCGGCCGGCGTGGCCCGTAGAGAGCGGACGTTGCAGGGGCAGTGTGAAACGTGGTTGCGCCGGAACGGGATTGAGTACCTGCACCTGTCGCCGCACGCACGGGAGAAGGCTGGGTGGCCGGACCTGGTCTTTGCGTTTCAATCGCCTTTCGGCTGCCAGGACGGTACCACCGCAAAGCCCGGGCGCAAGCGCTGGGGCGTTCCGTGGGCCATCGAGCTGAAGGTCCCCGGCGGCCGGCTCACAGATGCCCAGATGCGGCGGCTTGAGGCCTTGGAGCGGAATGGCTGGCGGTGCGCGGTGTGCTGGAGCTATGAAGAGTTTCTGGCGACAATCGCAAAGTCACAGGACCTGAGCTGCGGGAGGCGGAAATGCGACAACCGGAACTGACACTGGCGGGGCGGACGCTGGGAATTGAGGCGGCGCGACGCCGGCGTGTTGAGGCGCGGCAGATCGGGCTCCGGGTCGACGTGCGGGCCGTGGTGAGCGCGTGCCTGGAGGCCGAGCCGCTGTGGCCTGCTGGCCGCCGTGACCCGACGGTGCGGCAACAGTTTGCCGTCACCTGCGAGGTCCGGAACCTGCTGAAACAACTGGTATCGAAAGGACAGAACGCATGAAGTCACCGGCAGAAATGCAGATCATCCAGATCGAGATCACCAACGCGTGTCCGTCTCAAGCGCCTTTCGGCTGTGCGAACTGTACACGCTTCGTGGGGCATCACAAGAAGCCGTTCATGATGGACTGGGACACGTTCAAGCTGGCGGTGGACAGTCTGCGGGACTTCCCGGGCATGGTCGGGATCATGGGCGGTGAACCGACGCTGCACCCGGAGTTTGAGCGGATGGCCCGGTACCTGGAGCAGGCGCGCCCGGAAGCGGTGGCGCCAGTCGCTGACGCTCGCGGCGCCAGGAGTCCGAAGCGGCGCGGAGCGGAGAAGCCGACGAAACAGCCCGGCACGCCAGCAGTTGGGGACCCGATCGGGGACATCGGCGAGTACCGCAACCGGTACTGGTCGGCCCTGGCGGGGCGGAAGCGCGGGTTATGGACGTCGCTGGGCGCGGGGTACGTAGAACACTTCGAAGTGATCCGGGACGTGTTCCGGTACCAGTGCGTGAACACGCACCAGCACCCCGGCGAACACCAGGCGTTGCTGATGACACGGAAGGAACTGTCTCAATCGCCTTTCGGCTCAGCACGGAACTTAGCAGATGACGCGGAGTTCGCCAAGCTGCGGGACGCGTGCTGGATACAGAACCTATGGTCCGCCTCGATCACACCGAAGGGGGCGTTCTTCTGCGAGGTGGCCGCGGCCCTGGACATGCTGACGGGCGGGCCCGGCGGCTGGCCGCTCGAGTCGGGATGGTGGCGGCGGCGGCCGGCGGAGTTCGGAGAACAGCTCCAGTGGTGCGAACTGTGCAGCGGTTGCCTGGCCGTGCCGCGAGTGCGGGCGAACGCAGACCACGACCTGGTGTCGCCGGACTGGGCGCGACGGTTGCAGGAGTTGGGCAGCCGCAAGCTGGCGGCGGGCAAGGTGGACGTGTTTGACGTGACGACGTATGACGCATCGAAGTACGTCAGGAACACGAGCGACGCCGAGTGCTACCTCCCGGCCGGGGACAACTCGGTCCGCGTGGGAACGGACGTCACGGCGGGCATGCGAGTCCGGTACCTGGAAGCGGTACTGGTGTGCGTGGGATACGCGCCGGCGCTGGAACGGACGCTGCTCTACACCATGACGGAGTGCGACCGCGTGACGGTGGTCACGACACCGGAGGACACGGCAACCAAGCAGGTCGTGGCGACGCTGGGGGCTGACCTGGTGGTATCGCCGCGCCGGCACGAAGGGGGCGCAGAGTTCAACAAGGGCGCCATGCTAAACGACGGGTTCCGGGCGATCTACGATCGACACCGCAGCGACGGCGGCGAGGTGCCGTGGATCCTGGTCACGGACGCGGACATCATTTTGCCCGAGGGTTGCGGTGGCATGATCCGGGGCATGATCCTGAACCCTGGTGTGCTGTACTACGCGGAGCGGTCTCAATCGCCTTTCGGCTGGACACAAGATAGCTGGGACCTGGACGGGTGGCTGCTCGAGTACGGCCAGGACCGGAGCATGTCGGACCGGCTGAAGCTGACCGACCCGGCAACGAACGCGCGGCCGTGGGGATACTTCCAGCTCTTCAATCCTCGCGCCGCGGCGCTGGCGACACTGGCGGCCCCAGCCTGGTACTCTGAGGCATTCGGGACAGCCGGCGGCGTGGACAACCATTTCCAAGGGCACTGGGACCGCGAGAAACAGTACCTGCTGCCGGTGCGGTGCGTGCACCTGGCGCACGGGACGCAGATCGGCGTGAACTGGCGCGGGGTGGACGCCGCGCCGACCCCGGAACGGCAAGCGCGCCGTATCCAGGGCGGCTGGACGCTGCTGGGCTGGATCGACCACAACGGGTTCCACCGGCAGAGCCCGGACCCGGACAGCCCGCGCGGATACTACCGGCTGGTACGGGTCGACACGGCCGAGTACGTGCTGACGCCGCGCCGGGCCAGGCGTACGCGGTGGGTGTGCGAGGAGGACACAGGCTTCGGGCGCGTGAAGCGGATCGGTATCTGGGGCGCGCTGGGTATGGTGCGGATCTCGCGCGAGACGCGGGACGACTGGTCGGGCTGGGGCATGGGCGTGGACGAGCACGGGCGCCAGGCGTGGACGTGGGCCGGGCAACCGATCGAACGGACAAACTTCGAACTCTACTGGCGTGAGAACGTTCCGGAGGAGGATACCAGAACGCACGCGGCAGAGGTGTCTCAATCGCCTTTCGGCTTGGCAGGGGACAATAGCCGTGCTGGCGAGGTCGACAAGCTTGCGGTCGTGGTCTGCGCGGTGCGGTTGCACGGTGAGGCGTTACGCTGGGTCGGCTGGACCCGTGAGGTCCTGGAGGCAGTGGACGCGCAACTGTACCTGGTGACCGACGAGCCACAGATGCTCGTGCTGCCCGAGTGGGTGGTTACGGTCAAGTATCAGCCGGCGGCCGGCGAACTGTACAGCCCGGCGCGGGTGTCGAACCGCGGCATTCGTGCGGCATGCGAGGCGGGCTTCGCCCGGATCCTGAAGACGGACATCGACTGCATCCTGGCCGGGCGGCTGGTTGGGCAGTGCCGGGCCCTGACCGGAGACGTGGCGCTGGCGCCATACTACATGATGGCGAAGAGCGTGGACGCCGCAGACATACAGGCGGCAAAGGCGTGGGAGCAGGGCTGCGGTACGCTCTGCATGACGGGCGCGAACTGGAAGCGACTGTGCGGGTATGACGAGCGCATGGAAGGCTTTGGCCGCGAAGACGGCGACCTGGTGACGCGCGCGCGCCTCGCAGGCCTGGACGTGCGACGCGCGCCGGGCCGGGTCTGGCACATCGGCCACGAGAGCCGACAGACCGCGGACTGGTACCCCATGCGCCGTGCCGAGAACATCGAGGCGGGCAAGACGGTGTGGCAGGAGCAGGAACAGGCCAAGGCGTGGGGAAAGGCGGTGGCGCATGCGACCGAGTGAACTGCTGGCACTGGCGGAGACGATACCCGGGTGTCTGTCGCAGATCGAGATGGCGGCGCTGTTGGCGCTGGCCCTGGAGGTCCGGAGCCATCCGGGTGACATTGTGGAGGTTGGGGCGCTGTTCGGGAAGTCGACCGTACTCCTGACGGCAGGGGGGCACGTGACGACGATCGATTGCGGCGGGCCCGTAGTCCAGTGGATGCTGGACGCGAGCGAGCCGAAGCCCACGGCGCAGTTGGGCGATGACGTGACCGCGCACCTGCACCGGTACCTGGAGCCGTTCCGGCCTGGCGTGACGGTAGCGCCCGGACTGAGCGAGCTGGTGTTGCCGACGCTGTCGGACAGGTCTGCCAAGCTGGTGTTCCTGGACGGCGACCATTGCAGCCCGGCGGTTGACGCGGATATCCGCCAGGCTATGCGGCTGGTGCAGCCCGGCGGGATCCTCGTGCTGCACGACTTCCGGACCGTGCCGGAGTACCAGCCGTGGCCGGATGTACAAGATGCACTGTGGCGGGCTATGAGGCAGAACGGTGTCATTACCGAATGGCCTCGCGCCATGTTCGCCGGCCGCATCGGTGCTTGGTATCGACTGGCATGACCACGGGGCAAGCCCGTGGGATGGAGGATCCAGACGGATGTTGCGTGAGTTGATCGAATGGCGGGAACGACTGGCGGCGGGTCGGCTGACCATCACGGTTGACACGGCGGGCGTGACCGTGGACGCGGCCGGCCAGACCGACACCGGTAAGGTCATCGCGCTGATGCGCGAGTACGGACCTCGCGAGGTTGACGGCGTGACGGGGCCGGGCCTGTTCATGCTGAAGTTCGAGAGCGAATGGACACTGCGGCGCCGTGCCGAACAGGCGAAGGAATGTCAGCATGTCTGACCAACGCGAACTGACCGCAAAAGAGCAGCGCTTCTGCTGCGAGCACCTGATAGACGGCAACGGCAGCCGCGCCGCGATCCGCGCCGGATATGCCGTCAAGTCCGCGAGGGTAACGGCGAGCCAGCTCCTAACAAAACCTAACATCCAGGCCGAGCTGGAACGGCTCCGAAAGCAGTCAGAATCCGACGCGATTGCGACGCATGACGAGGTATGCCGTATGCTAACAAACGTTATCCGGTGCAAACTGGCGCACTACGTACGGCCGGACGGCAGCGTCAAGCTTGAAGACCTGACGTCGCCCGGGGTCCAGGAAGTGACGATTGAGGACACGCCGGCCGGACAGCGGGTGCGGGTCAAGCTCCGGGATCCGGTCGGGGCGGCGCATGAGCTGGCGAACATGCGCGGCTACCACGCAGCGGAGAAGCACCAGGTATCCGGCCGCGTGCGCAAGGAGGTGCGTTTCTTTGTACGCCCGCGCCCGCCAGATGCGCCGGCGCCCGCGCCTGTATCGGAACCGGAAGACCAGGAGACACGCGACGGACACCAGCCCACAAGTTGAACTGACCCAACTCGAGGCGACCAGGTCGTACCTGACGCTGATCGAGAACACGCGCCCGATTGTGATCCTCGAGGGCTCGACGCGCTCCGGGAAGACGTGGGCGATCCTGATGTACCTGATCGCGAGCCTATCGGAAGAACGACTGGTCTGCTTCTGCGGCCGCAACGACGGCCGCACGTGCGAGCGCAGCGTGGTGCGCGACTTCAAGACCATCATGGGCCTGATGGAATGCTGGGATTCGACGTGTTGGAATGGGACACTGAAGAAGTACGAATGGAAGCACGGGAGCATCCTGGAGTTTGGCGGCACCAGCGACGTGACCAAGTTACACGGCCCGCAGATCGACATCCTATGGCTGAACGAGGTCATGGAGCAGAGCTACGACGCGTGGAAGCAGCTCACGCAGCGCACAAGCAAGTTGCGAATTCTGGACTTCAACCCGTCCCTTACCCAGCACTGGGTCTTCGAGCGGGTCATGACGCGTACCGGCGAGTTCAGTTACTGCCACACCACATACAGGGACAACCCGTTCCTGAGCCCGGAACAGATTGCGGAGATTGAGAGTTTCGAGCCGACCGCGCGGAACATTGCCCGCGGCACGGCCGATGAATGGCACTGGACGGTCTACGGGCTGGGCAAGCGCGGCCGGCGTGAGGGTGTGATTTACAAGTTGTGGGACAAGGTCGAGACCTGGCCCGACCGGATGAACTGTCAGCGGTACGGGTACGGCCTGGACTTCGGGTACTCAGAGGATCCCACGGCGGTGGTTGAGTGCGCGCTGTTCCAGCATGACCTATGGCTGCGGGAAGTGGTGTACGAAACGGGCCTGCTGGTGACACGGAACGTCTCGAAACCCAGCGAACCGAGCCTGGAAGCGCGCCTGGAGGCGGCTGGCGTGGACAAGAAGTTGCGCATACACGCGGAGTCCGCAGAGCCAGAGAGTTGCCGAGACCTGACGCTGGCCGGATACAACGTGGTCCCGACCGTGAAGAGCCCGGACAGTATCCGGCACGGGATTGACCTGCTTCGGCGGCGGCGGATTCACGTCTGGATGGGCAGTCAGAATGTGCAGATCGAGATTGAGAACTACACCTGGGACCGGAACCGCGCCACGGGAGTGTGGCTCCCGGACCCGATAGACAAGTTCAACCATGCCATGGACGCGGCGCGGTACTGGGCCTTGGCCGAACTGAGACCGCAACGCGACAGACCGGCCGGGCCGGCCCAGGCGCAAACCGTGCTGACGCAACGGGCGGGCGTGCGGATCCTCGCGCCACGGTCGATCAGTGTGCTGCGAGGGAGATAACACCGGGATCAGCGGCGGTACACCGTCCGCTGAAGCCGCTGGTTGTGCTTCCGAATCGAAAGGCGACTGACGATGGACGAAGACATCGAAATCTGTGACGCTGATGGACACGTGATTGAGGTCGTGCGGTGTCTGTCCTGCAGGAACATCGGCCCGGCGCGCGAGATCCTGGACGATGCCGACTTCCCCGACGGGTACCCGGTCTGCGGGGAATGCGGGTGCCAACTAGTCGAGCCTGTCCCACACAACACCGGGCTCATCGGCGGTACCCCGTCCGCTGCAGCGCCCTTGTTGTGCGTTTGTGGTTGTGGCCATTTCGTCTGGTGGGTCAATGAGAACGCGCGCTACTCCTCCTCGACCCCGCGCGAGTGCTACCACCCCGACCGCCACCCGGATGCGCGGTGCCGCAGATGTAACCGCGAGGTGCGGCCGCACAACACCGGGCTCACGGGCCGCTAGGAGTAACCATGGATGACGCGATGAGCAAAGACCTGTGCACGACATTCGGAGCGAGGACCGCTCGCGGTCCCGTGCAGCCGCCTTGTTCTGCGGGTTGGGTCCGGGACCAACTGCCGGACGCGGACATGACCGTCCTCATTCGGTGCAGCGGCGACGAATACCCGATCTGGCCCGCCTTCCACGATGGCGAGGTGTGGTGTGGCGCCGACGGCGCGGAACTGGAGGGGCCGGTACTCGGGTGGATGGAACTCGACGCGGCGGCCAGAATGTTGGACGGGCAGAACACCCAGGCTCACGGGCCGCGACAGGAGTGACCATGGACGCAACCACCAGCACAGTAAGCGGTCCCGTGCAGCCGCCTTGTTCTGCTGACGAATTGTTGTTGACGTGTCTGTGTCTCCGATTTCAGGAGCGCCTACGGTGCGTGCGACGCGCTCAGACACTGTGGGGACACCACCACGACTCGCTCAGCACCGAAGACAGATACTGCATCGCCATGGCCGCCGGGGTCGAGGACGCCACGACTCGGTTTTCGGTCAGGTCCCGCCAGGACGGCGGGTTTGACGTGCTGGTGATGGAGCAGAACACTGTATAGACGGCAGCCGTACTTTTGGCCAGATAGATGGCAGGACCACGGGACAAGCCCGTGGGATGAGCGGAGAGGTGTAAGGCATGGCGCGATTCACATGGCGGCTGGAGACGGACCGGGCGGTACTCGGGGGGATGTACCTGGAGGTTGCGGAACACTACAATTGGGCGGATCTGCTATACGAGCTTGACGCGGAGCGGCTTCCGACCTGGATGGACTGGGTCGGCGCGCGCGCACATGTGTGGGCGGCGTATGACTCGGACACGGGGCGGCTCGGTGGATACGCGATTTTCACGCACTTCATGCCCGACGTCGGCGGCACGTACTCGTGCTGGGCGCACTTCTGCCGGTTGCCGCACGTTCCGGAGCGCGCGGCTTTGGCGGCTGGTCGGACGTTTCTACAAGCCATTTACTTGACAACACCGCTGCATACGTTGTACATTCATACAAGACGCGCGGCAGTCGCGCGTTTCGCGGGACTGCTGGGATTCGAGGTCCGGGAGAGTGGAGGAGAGTACCATGGGTGGCGGCGGCGGCGGCGGGAAAGCACCGGCAGTCAAGCCGGCGGTGGCGCCAGTGGAGGTGGAGACCGCCACGACGCAGGCGGCCGTGGACAACGAGCGGCGGCGACTGGTGCATCGGTACAACCGCGAATCCACCTTCCTGACCCCGATCACCCAGGCGACGCAAGGCAAGACGATGCTGGGTCAGTAGCCCACACGGAGCGGAGTACGCAGCATGGCCGAGGACGCCAAGACGATCCGCGAGACGTTCGACCAGCTCAAGTCTGAACGCGCGCCGTTTGACGCCCTGTACCGGCAGGTCGCGCAGTACACACTCCCCGACGAAGCCTCCATCCCGGAGGCCGGCGGGACAACGGAAGGCCTGGAGCACGCGTACCCGAGCGAGTCAGTAGGGATCCGGTGTGCGCGGCTCCTGGCCGCGGGCCTGTTCAGCAACACGGTGTCTCCGGGCGCCCAGTGGTTCCGGTTGCGCGCGACGGACGAGCAGCTGAACGAACAGAGCGAAGTCCGCGAGTGGATGGACGCGAGCACGGACCGAGTCCTGAAGTCTCTGGCCGCAAGCAACTTCAGCCTTGAACTTCAGGAACTGCTGCACAACTTTGCCATCTTCGGCACCTCGCCTATCTTCATCGAACTGACGCGTCGTGACGCAGCGGCGCGCCTGAACTTCCGCCACTACTCCATTCGCGGCGTGTACATCACGGAGGGGCCGGACGGGATTGTGGACGGCGTGTACCGCGAGTTCAGTTTCACGGCGCGCCAGGCGGCGCTGGAGTTCGGCAGCGAACACCTGTCCGCCAAGCTCCGCGACAAGGTGCACCAGCCCGAGGGGAACACGGCCAAGGCCCAGTTCCTGCACGCAGTGTACCGCCGTCCGGGTCAGGCCGGCAAGGAGTCGGCCGGGTCCAAGGACATGCCGTGGGCGAGCGTGTACATGGAACTGGACGGGGACCAGGTGTGCCGCGAGGGCGGCTTCGCGACCTGGCCGTTTGCCGTGCCGCGCTGCTACAAGCGCGACGGTGAGACGTACGGGCGCAGTCCGGCCATGGAAGCGCTTGGCGACCTACGGCAGATCGAACGCGCCAGCAATGACTGGATCGACGCGGTCGAGATGGCCATGGTCCCGCCCGTGTTCATGCCTGACCGTGAGGCGGCGGAGATCGTGGACCTGCGGCCTGGCCGGGTGAACTACTACGACCCAACGCGCGGCGGCAAGCCCGTGCTGTTCGAGTCGGGCGGGAATGCGCAGATCGGCGAATACTTCCTGAACCGGAAAGAACAGGCGGTTCGCGAGGCGTTCTTCGTCGACCTGTTCCTGGCGCTTGAGGGTCAGACCGGCGGGCCGGCGAAGACCGCGACCGAGGTCGCGGAACTGGTAAGCGAGAAGATCCAGGCGATCAGCCCCATGGTGAACCGTCTGCAGTCCGAACTGTTCGCGCCGCTGATCATCCGTTGTGTGTCGCTGCTGGCCGAGGCGGGCCTGTTGTCCGAGCCGCCGGCCGTACTGAAGGGCCGGACCTATGAAGTCGACTACCAGACGCGCCTTGACGCGCGCCTGGCGGATGTCGAGACGAACAACATCATGGCCGCGCTGACGCAGATCGGGGAGGTCCAGGCGCTGTTCGCGCAGTTCCCTGACCTGCGGGCGACAGTGAACCAGGACGAGGTGTACCGCGCGCTGGCGCACAATCGCCGCGTGCCCATGAAGATGCTGCGGAGTCCGCGCGAGACGGACAAGTACCGCGCCGGCATGCAGGCGGCCGCGGAGGAACAGCAGAAGGCGGCCATGCTGGCCGAGAAGGTCAAGCCTGTCGACGTGACGCAACCGTTGCAGCCGGGCAGCATGCTGGCGCAATTTACCGGCGGGGGTGCAGGCGCATGAGCCAGGGCCAGAAACGTCGGGACGAGAAGCGCGCCGCGATCATGGCGCGTGAGCAGGCGCGTACGGCACTGTACCGTGCGGTGTTCCTGGGCAGTCCCGAGGGACGGAAGGTCCTGGAGGAGCTGACCCGGGACGCGTGCGGCGTGAGCAGGCTAAGCTTTGCGGCTGACAGCGAGCGGCTGACGGCGTTCAACGAGGGGCGACGAGCGATCGGTCTGTATCTACAGGAGGTAGTCAATGGCAGCAGGATCCCCAGTGAGCGGAACAACGACAACCCCAGGCCAGGCCCCGGCGGGCACGGCGGGAGCGGGTCAAGCCCCGCCCCTGACGCCCCCCGTGGCGCCATCCCTGCTTAACGGCGGCGGCACGCCCGGCACAACCACGCCCCCGACTACGGGTGCGGGGTCCGCGGCGGCGGCCGGCGCGTTGGGCACTGGCCAGCCTGGCGCCCAGGGCGCAAGCCCCTGGTATGCGAGCCTGCCCCAGGACGTGGTCACCGACAAGGTGAAGCGGTACGCGACCATTGAGGAGTTCGCCAAGGGGTTCAACGAGGCGCAGACCGCGATCGGTAAGAAAGGCCTGATCCTGCCCGAGCCGGACGCGACGCCCGAGGCGTGGGGCAAGGTGTGGGACGGACTTGGCCGGCCGCCAAAGCCGGAAGACTACAAGGTCACGCCCCCCGACGGCTTCACGCTGAAGACAGAGGACGTGGCGGCGTTCGCAGTCAAGGCGCACGCGGCCGGGCTGACCCAGAAGCAGTACGAGACGGTTATGGGTGAGCACATGCGGCACGAAATGACGAAATTCAACGAGGCGCAGACGGCGGCCGCACAGGCACAGGTTGACCTGTCGCGCCAGACCATGGAGGCCTTGACCAAGGAGTTCGGGTCCGCCACGGACGGCAAGCTGCAGAAGGTGGCAGCCGTGTTCCGGCGCCCGGATCACGCCGGCCTCGCCGACCTGCTGACGCAGGCGGGCGTGGCGAATCATCCCGTACTGGTGCGGGCCATGATCCGGTACGCCGACGCTGTGTCGGAGGATACGGCGGTCGGCCAGGCGGCGGCCCAGGCAGGGATTGACCAGCAGATTGCGGCGCTGACCAAGAGCCCGGCGTATCAGAACGGCGCGCACCCGGAACACAACAAGGTGTTCCAGCAGATCCAACAGCTTGTATCCGCCAAGCACCGGAGCATGGGCGCCCCGGTGTAGGCGAGTGAGGAGAAAGATCGAAGACTGACGCTGTAGTCCTGGACACCCTTGGCGCCACACGCCAAGCCCCATGGCACTCACGGCCGCCCGAGGCGGGCGAACCCCTGAGCCATGCGGCCCTCGCAGGTTGCGAGACACCCCGCGGAACAGAGACCAGAACTGACCGAGTGTGTGTTTCGAGATCCACAACCTGGAGGAGTCCTGACCATGGCTTACAGCGATCATTTCCGCGAGATGTTTGTGATGGCCGTCGACCGGCTCGCCGGCTCGCCGCAGCAGTCCTTGCTGAAACAGTTCGTCACCCACAAGAGCGAGCCGGGCGAGGTCGTGTACCTCGACGGCATCGCCCCGTCCGACGCCGTGACCAAGACGGCGATTGCGTCGCAGCCGACGGTCGAGAAGTACAACGCGCTCGAGACGCCGGACATCGACGACCTCACCGACCTGCGGACCCCGTTCAAGAAGGTCACGAAGCAGCGCACGCTGTGCTTCCCGACCATTCTGGAATGGGGCCACTCGATCGACGACACGACGAAGATCGCGGAAATGACCGACCCGACCAACGCCATCTTCCAGGCCGGCATGTCGACGTTCTTCACCGGGGAAGACGAACTGATCATTGCCGCCCTGGCCGCGGCGACCGTGACCCGCGGCAAGAACAGCGGCAACACGTCCGCCATTTCCTTCCCGGCCGGCCAGAAGCTGACCCTGGACGCCACCAACACCGACAACGTGAACACGGACGTGTTCGCGGATATCCTGGAGATCATCCGCCAGAACTACATCAAGGCGGAACTGGTCGTGATGGCCGTGTCGCCGTGGTTCGCGTCGACGCTGATCAAGAAAAGCGGCGGCACGATCACCAGCAAGGATTTCGTGGACTCCGGCCGCTTCTTCGCCACGGGCGAGCTGCCGGACATCTACGGCGTGCGCGTCATCGTGCATCCGCTGCTGCAGACGACCACGGTCACCGACGAGTACGCATACGCCTGGACCCCCATGGGTCTGACGTACAACCAGTTCAAGCCGCTCTCGAAGCGCATGGGTGAAGACCCGAGCGAGCGGTTCGAGCTGAAGACCTACGTCAACGAGGCGGTTGGCGTGGCGCGCGTCGACGACAAGCGCGTGATCCAGATCACGGTCGACAAGACCGGGAGCTGAGCCGGCGGATAGGCCCCTCGCGGGGGACTGCCGGTTGTTGTCTCCTGGCCGGCAGCCCCCCCCTTCCCCTCGATCCAAGACAGTAGGAGTCTGGCCGGATGGACAAGCCGAACACGCTGACGGCAATTGCGAACCTCGCACTAACGCTGCTGGGCGAGGCAACCATATCCAGCATCGATTCGACGGACGCGCGGGCCGTGGTGGCGCGGCGCGTGTTCCCGCAGGTCTTGCGCGAGGTGCAGAGCTCTTACCGCTGGCCCGAACTGATTGTGGAGTGGGCCCCGACCGCGGCGGAGGAAACCAACTCGGCCGACGACCTGTACCGGTTCGAACTGCCGGCAGCGTGCCTGCGAATCCTCGACATCATGACGGACCGCGCGTACCGGGTCGAAGGCGGATACCTGATCACGGCCGAGGAAGAACCGACCGTGCGGTACCTGGCCTATTCCGAGACGCCCGGGGACTGGAGCACACAACTAGTCCAGTGCGTGGTGCACAAGCTGGCCATCGAGATTGCGCCGACCCTGACCGAGGGCCTGAAACGGCGCGACGCGCTGCAGCAGGAATACGAACTGCGGATCCTGCCCCAGGCGCGGCATGTCAGTTCGATCGGCAGCGAGGCCAGGAGCTACCGGCCGCGCCGGCATCAGTGGGCGCGCGCGCACCAGCGATGATCAAGCCCATGGAGTGGCGGAGAGGGCGAACGTGCTGCAACGCCTGACATTCAACGGCGGCGAACTGGCCCCGGAACTGCATTGGCGCAGTGATTTGGAACGGTACCACACCGGCTGCCGCGAACTCCGCAACTTTGTCGTCACCCCCTATGGCGGTGTGCGCCGCCGCTATCCGCTCCGGGCCCGGGCGTGCCTGGGCGCGGCAGGCGGACCGCGCGGAACGGACGAATACCGGGTCCTGCCGTTCCGGTACAGTGAGGACACGGCGTACCTGGTATGCCTGGACGCCGGGGAAGAGCAGATCACGATCTACAGCACGACCGGGACGCTGAAGGCGACCGTCCCCAACTCGCCTTTCCTGACCAACCTGTACCGAATCCAGGTATGCCAGTCGAACGACGTCATGTGGCTCTTCTCGCCCGATCTGCCAACATACCGGCTGGAGCGTACCGCGGACACGTCCTGGGCACTGGTCGAACACCAGTACAAGGGCGGACCGTGGCGACCCATGAACCTGGACCGGGCCGCGACCATGTCGATTGAGCCGGCGGTGTGGGCGAGCGGTACGGCGTACGTGGTGGGAGACCGGGTACTGGTCGGGGACACGCAGCAGACGCTGACGGCTATCGACTGGGTCTACGCGTACCGAGAGCAGTCTATGACCGGTGGGTACGATGCGTGGTTCGGCTTTGCAATCTTCGAAACTCGGAATCACTACTACACCAAATTCAGCATGTCGGACGCGGCAGCGTTCGCGGTTGGCAACACGGTCATCATCAGCGGCACGACCTACCACAACGGCACGTGGACGGTTGTCGCGGTCGACACGGCAACGGACTACGTGTTGCTGGACTGCGGCGTGTACAAGGTCGGCGCAGCCTGGTACAACAAGCACACTGAGACGCTGTCCGAAACGACGAAGATGACGCTTGCCACGGCTGGATTCTACGAGGCGATTGCGGACGGCACAAACCATGCGCCGGGATCCTCGCCCACCTACTGGCGCAGTTGCCTGGCCTACTCTGGACCCGTGACGCTGCGAACTCAGCAGGACACGTTTGCCGCAACCATGGTCGGGGGCCGGATCCGGCTGGAGATCGAGAACGCGGACACGTTCTTCGCTGACGGGTTCGGCGCCACGGGCGAGGTCTCCCCGGCCGTGCCGGCGTACGGCACGGTCCGACTCACCACGGACGGCGGGCGCTGGGGCGGCACCCTGCAACTGCAGCAGAGCACGGACGGCGGCGCCACGTGGGAAGTGATTGGTTCGATCAGCAGCCACAACGCCGACTACAACGGCAGCATTGACCGGACCATTGACGTAGACGGCGCACTGGTGCGCGCCTACATGCTGGAGTACACCGCGCCAGCTGATAACCCGACCGGGTGCCAATGGAAGATCGAGATTCTGAAGCAGACCGCGCCGACGTGGGTCAAGATCACGGACTACACCGACGCGCGCACGGTCACGGCCACCACCGAAAGCTGGCTGTTCAGTGTCGCGCAGACGTGGCGGTGGAGCGAAGGCGCGTTCAGCCCGCGGAACGGGTACCCGCGCGCCGGATGCATCTTCGAGGAACGCCTGGTGGTAGGCGGCACGTACCGAGACCCGCACGTGGTCTGGGGCAGTGCGATCAATGACTGGGTGAACTTTGCGCCCGGCACGCTGGACACGAGCCCGATCACGTTCGGCCTGGCCGCGGACAAGCTGCAGACGGTGCAGAGCCTCATCCCGAAAGAGAATCTGATGGTGCTGACGGACGGCGGCGAGTGGACCATGGGTCCGCGCGATGCGCAGAAGGCGACGGGCGGGGACAATGTCAAGGTCCGGCGCCACACGGAAGTAGGCGCGGCCCCGATCCAGGCGGTTGCGGCGGCAGCCGGCGTGTTCTACGTGCAACGCGGCCGGGGAGCGATCCGGAGCCTGGAATACTCCTACGAGCTGGACGGGTTCGAGAGCCAGGATGTCTCCATCATGGCGCGGCACCTGATGACGGGCGGACTCCGCGAGCTGGCGTACCAGCGCAGTCCGTGGCCAACGCTGTGGTGCGTGCGTGACGACGGGTACCTGATCAGCTTCACGTATGACCGGCATCAGCAGGTTGCCGGCTGGGCCCAGCACGACACGTTCGGGACGGACGATGACCAGGGGTTCCTGTCCGTCTGCTGCCTGCCCGGCGACACGGGCGACGTGGTCTGGTGTCTGGTGCAGCGCATGGACTACGTATACCTCGAGGAGATGGCCGACCCGGAGGAATACGACTGGGAAGACGACGTGGACCTGCAGAGCTTCACGAGCTGGCTGGACTGGCGGTTCTACACGTCGAACTTCAGCGGCGAGGCGACCACGGTCACACTGCTGCTCGCGCCCTCGGCGGTCGAGGCGTGCGGCCTGGCAGTGTACGGAGACGGACGACTCCTGGACGAGGACGAGTGGTACTTGACTCAGGATATCGGCAGTGGCGGGACGGGTGTCTGGACGGTGACCACGGACGAGCCGTACCACCGCATCGATGTCGGCATTCCGTATGACAGCGTTTGCAAGCCGACCGACCCAGCGGCGGACCCGAAGGCGGGCACGAGCCCGGGCGAGCGGGTCCGGGTCTCGGAGGTGGACGCGTTCCTGGTAGACGCGGTAGGGGGCGAGATTTCGGCCGATGACGGGGTTACCTATGTAGACCTGCCCTGGCTTGAGCCGGACACGATCCCGCAATACCCGCTGGAACCGCAGACGGCACGCAAAAAGCTGAAGCTGACGGCCGGACATACGGAAGGTGCGAACCTCTCAATTCTGGCGGCCGGCGCCGGACCGCTGACACTGGCCGCGCTGACCGTGCGCCTCGAAGTGACGAGGGAATAACGCGATGACACCAGTTGAATGGGTACTAATCGCAATGGCTTTGGCCGCCGCAGCCGGCGGCGGGTACATGCAGTACCAGGCGGGCCAGGACGCGGCGGCGGCGGAGAAGCAACGCGCCAAGCATGACGCGGACGTAGCCACGCAACAGGCGGAGCAGGAGCGGTTGAACCGCCGCTTCGACGAGGCCGAAGAGATTCGGAAGGACCGGCGCAAGCGCGCGACCATGGAGGCGATGTACGCCCGCAGTGGTGTGCTGCTGACCGGGTCGCCCGGGGAGTGGCTGACGGCGCAGGCGGGTACGGACGCGTGGAACACGGAACAGAAAAGCGCCGCCAGCCGCCAGGGACAGAATAGTCTGCTGGACCAGGCCGACATCATTCAATGGTCAGGCAAGACCAAGGCCAAGGCGTACGAACAGCAGAGTTACGCAGCACTGATATCCGCTACTGGACAGATGGCGCAGACCGGGGCAATGGCCGCGAAGAGTTCGACGAAGAGCGAGACGACCGCGAAGAAGACGTAGTGCAGGGGCGTGGAGCCGAGGACACAGCAACATGGCGCTGATACCGTTCAACTTCAGCCGTGACGCGGGCGGCGCGCCGTACCGAGGCGTGCAGGCCCCGGACGTGGCCGGCGCTATTGCGGGCGGCGGCGCGGCCATGGGCCGGGCCGTTTCGGGCATCGGCGGGGTGGTCGGGGACATCGCACTGGAACGGATGCGCGAGCACAAGGCGCAGATGATTGCCAGCGAAATGACCCGGGCGAGTATGGACCTGGAGGGTGTAGACCGGGATTACGACCTGGCCACCGCGCACCTGACCGACCCGGAACGGCTTATCGAGGCGAAGGCGGACGCGGAAACGCGCGCGGCGGAGGTCAGAGACACGCTCCGCCAGCCGGAAACGAAACTCGCGTTCGACAACCACCTGATGAAGTGGAAATCGCGCCTCGCCGACCGCACGCAAGCGCGCCAGATCGAGATGGAAACCAACGAAGCGGCGGGGAATGCGCAGTTGACCATTGCGGGCGGGATCGAGAACGGCTCCCGCGAACACGTGGATGCCGGCGTGGCACGCCTCGCGTGGGCCAAGAACATGGGGCCCGAAGAGACCAAGGCCCTGCTGGAAGAGAAGCGCCACGCCATGAGCCTGACTCAGGCGCGGATTGCGCTGCAGCAGTTTGAGACAACCAAGTACGCCACCCCGGAAGACCTGGACCGAGACGCCACAGGACTGAAAGAACGCATTGACGCCGGCGAGGTCTCGCAGTTCAAGTTCCTTACACCCGAAGACAAGGCTAATGCGGCCGCTGCAGTGGATCGGATCGCCGACGGCCTTAAGCGCGACCAGGACGCGAACCGCAAGAAAGCCCTTGCTGAGCACGCGGACGCGGTTGGGGCCAGTGTTGTGGACCTGCTGACAAGACTCGACGCCGGCGACCTGACCACGACCGGAGCGGGCCGCGCCCAGGTCGAACTGGCGATCCAGGACGGCGTGACGGTCGGCGCGCTGAAGAAGGAAGACGCGGCGCGGTACCGCCGGGCACTGGATGCCGGCCGGCGCGAGGTTGACACCGATTCGACCCTCGCGGCCGTGGAGATGATCCACCTCCAGTATACCATGAACGAGGACGCCGACGCAGCCATGCAGGCACTTTTCGAGCAGTACCAGACGGCTGGCCCGCGAACGCGAGGCCAGATCGGCGCTTTGTTCCGCGGCATTGCCAATGAGAAGAAACAGGCCGCCGCCGCCGCCGGGAAGGCAACGGCCCGCACGACAATGTCTGCCCTCAAGGCGAACCGCAAGGCCGGGTACAAGATGTTGGATGATGCGATGAAAACCGGCGTGTTCGGCAATGTCGCCAAGAGTGGCCCGGCCGAGACAGACAAGCTGCGGCGCGAAGAAATGACCAAGGCCCTTGGCAAGGCCAAGACTCCGGCCGCCAAAGGTGCGGCACGCGAGATGATCATGGCCAAGTGGGCGCAACAGGATGCCGCATTCACGACCGCCAAGCAGACGTTCGACGCGTGGCTGGCGGATAACCCAACCGCACCGGCAGCCGACGTCCAGAAGCAGGTCAGTCTAGTCATGGCCCTGCCCCTGGAGGACGCGGCGTTTCAGAGTCTGATGCGCCGCCTCTCCGGCACCACCATCCTGGACAACAGCGACGAGGAGTAAATGGGCCTACTCTCCCAAGAAGAGACCCGCGCATTTGCCGGCACGCTAACGCCTACCGAGGAACAGGCGGCCCTGGCCAGCGGTGACCCCATTGCCTGGAAACGCCGGTACGCGACAACGATGTTCCTGGCCTCGCGCTTGAACGAGAGCCCGGACAAGATCCGCGCCGGCTATGAACAGTACCGCAACCTGTACTTTGGACCGGACACGCAGGATGACGCGGCGTACACGGCGGCCCGCGCCATCCGCGGCCTTCCGGATGCCTTACCCAAGGACGAGCCTACGACAGGATTTGTCGCACGCCTGGACAAGGCCCTGGCCGAGACGATGAACCCGGACCAGGCGGCCGGACAGTATGTCGACCTCATGGGGACCGACAAACCCGGCCGGTTCGCAGAGGCGCACAAAGCCGTGGCGCGGAAGACGTCCACCGACGTGGCCGGGGCCGTATCCGGCCCGGCGGCCATGCTGGGGTTAACCGAGACGGCCCGCCGCATTCAGGAGTTCGACCGCACGGTGCAACAGGCCCTGGCCGTGGATCCGCAGGTTGCAGCCAAACTGGATGCCAGCGCTGGCCAGTGGGGGCAAGTCCTTGACCCGGATTGGTGGGCGGTCCGCGGCGGGGAGATGATCCCGGATGTCGTCCTGTTTGCCGGCGGCTACACCCTCGGCTGGGAACGGGCGCGCATGGTCATGTCGCGTGTCCTACCGCAACGGTATACCACCTGGGCTGCCGGAAAACTGGGAGACCTGACTGGGCGCGTGGTGCTGGCCGCAGCCCCGGAGGCAGCGATTGAGGCCGGCAGTGTGGTAGGAGAGATCGACGCGCAGGGCCAGGCGGCCGCCGAAGCGGAAGAGCAGGCCCTGGCGTACATCGAGACGCTACCCGCTGGACAGCAGAGGGACGCGGCCTTGCGGTCTCTCATCCCGGCCCTGGCGCAGTACCGGACCCTGGCCGCACGCGCCGGTAATAACGACCTGGCGGCTACCGCAGCACGCCAGACATTCACCGAAAACATGGTTGTCAACGCCATTACCGACGCGTTGGCCTTTGGCGGGACCAAGGCGGCAGCCATGCGCTGGGCCAAGGGCAGCCGCGGCATGGTCGCCACCGCAGTCGGCGCGGCGGCTGGCGGCGCCGCACTGGAAGTGGAACAGGAACTGGCCCAGGAGGACATCTCCGACATGGCCGTGGCCGAGGCCCTGGCGCGCAAGGTAGTCCAGGCGCGACTGTTGCGGCCGCGCCTCGTGCAGACATTGACGGGCGACGACCCGCAACGGCGAGAGATTGCCATCACCACAATCCTGCAGAGCGTCATGGGCGGCGGCGCCGTGCGATTCGCCGTGGACCTGGCAGAGGCGCGCAGTATGGCCCAGTACGAGGCGGGCATGGCCCGGGTAGAGGCGCACGTACGCCAGGCGGCCGAGACCGACGATACCGGCCACATGGCCGCGTTGTCCCAGGATTTGACCACAGCCAAGACCGTCGAGGAAAAGGCCCAGGTGCTGAACCGCCACGCGGCCGCAGAACTCGAGAGGAATCTGGCCGCCGCGGAGGTCGAGGCCGTTGCCCGCGAAGAAGCAGAGGCCGGCGAGCCGGAGCTGGTGCCTGCCCTGGAGGCGGCCAAGCAGGAAGTCGCCGCAGAGGTCGCAGCGGAAAAGGCGGCGGTCGACGAGGACGCGCCAATCCTTACTCCTGAAGAACGTCTGGCAGCCCTGAACTCACCCCCTGCCCCATCGGCCGTCGCCGTCGCGCCGCCGGCTCGGCGCAAGGTCCGGCGCCGCTTTCCCGAGATGGACCCCCTTGAAGCGGCCCGCGGCGACGTACCGCGCGTGCGTGTCGGTGCCGAAGAAATGCAGGAACTACGGGACCAGAACCTGATCGGGCCTGAAGCTGGCCAGGAAGGCAAGAAACTCGAAGCGCGCATCACTACCGACCCCAACGCCACGAGTTGGGACGAAGCCGCCGGACTGCTGGCGATCCATCACCCTGGCCTGGGAATCTCAGGCACCGACGACGTTGGGACCGTCCTGACCAAGCTGTACGGCACGAACGGAGAACGTCAGTTCCTTGATCGACTCGCAATCCGAGAGCCGAAGCTGTTGCGCGCCAAGGAACTGGACGTAGGAGAACGGTTTCAGGACGGGTCCGGAACGGTGTTCACGGTCATCGACAAACACGAGGATGGAGGCTTGACCGCGGCCAGCCCTGAAGGACCGGTTGAGGTCTACGGCCCGACTCAGGTTGTCACGGACTACAGCAACCTGGATCCGGGGACCACGACCGCCGCAGAACTGGCCCAGGCTCACGACTGGGCACTGAACAAGGCCGGCGACCGGAAGGTGTTTTTCCGCCCGCGTGACTTTCGAACCATGGCGCGCAAGCGCCTTGACCAGATCCGGGACGCACAGGAAGAGATCCTGCCCGAAGAACGCTTCAGCGCCGCACAACGCGAGCCGGCGGATCCCGCCCTGCCCGCCCGCCCCGAGTTACAGGCGCAACTGGACGCGGAGGTTGCCAGGTTCCCAGCCTTGGCCGGCGTGCGCGTCCAACTCTCGGAAGACCTGCTGCGCACCAAGAAGGGCGACGCGGCCTGGGGCCTGTGGCGGGACGGAGTCATCCATGTGTCGATGCAGAGCCCGAACCCGCTGCGGATTGCGCGCGAGGAAATCTTCCACGGCCTGTTCGAACGCGGCATCCTGACCGAACAGGAACTGAAGATCCTGCAGCAGAAGGACCAGGAGTGGCGCGACAAGTACCAGATCGACGCGCTGTACCCGGAAGTGAGCGACGCGAAGAAGGCCGAGGAAGCGTACGCGCACGCGTTCGCAGCCCTGCCCGAGACGGAACGGACCGTCCTGGACAAGCTCTGGAGCTTCTTCCGCGCGGTCGGGAACTGGCTGCGGAACCTGGGATTCAGGACGGCCGAGGATGTCATGGTCGCCCTGGACCAGGGCACAAATGCCGTTGTGGAAGGACAAACCGAGTTGTCCCCGGCGGCAGAGGCGGCGAGCGCGGCACCTCCAACCTTGACCGGTGAGGAGATCAAGCCTGCCGGGGAAACTGTGACATGGAAGGACGTGTACACCTGGGCGCGGAAAACTCCCGGGTACTACGGCCGCTACACCGTGGAAGCCACAGGCTGGGAGGTAGTCCTCAACCGTGACGGACTGGCGGAGACGCTGAAGAAGAAAGCGCCACAGTTCAAGTTCAGGTCCATTCCGGCGCTCCCGGAACTGATCCGTCTTGGCACGAACCCGCGGGACGAGATCGACAGCAAGGGACACCCGGGAATAGAAGCGTTCGAGTACCTTGACGCGGAAATCACCATCGCCGGGGAAGTCTACTCGGTTCGCCTCACTCTGGCGCGAGACCCTGACGGGGGCAGGAAGTTCTACTTCCACTACATGGAAACGGCCCGAAAACACGAAACCCGGAGCGTCAAACCAGCCTCACCGGCACGTGGCCAGATTGGGGTTACTCCGGGTCTCGATACTGGGAATATCGCATTCCCTTCCCAAAATGTCAAGGGCGCGGAATCCGCCTCACGCGTGCCGGCCCGGGAAATGTCCGAGGAGCACAAGGCGGCCCTGCAGCAAGACCTGTCCGTTGTCCTGGCGGGGATGCTGGCACGGAAAGAGAAGGTGACGGAAGCTGGCGTGCGCGCCATGTCCAAGCAGTACGGCCTGGACGCCAAGCCGCGCGACATCATCCAAGAAGCGATGAAGCTGCAGGCTGAACTTATCCTTGAAGCGCACGGGATCACGAACGACAACGAACTGATGTCGCGCTTGATCGACGCCAAGGGCGCCCTGAAGTTGCAGCGCATCCAGGGCGAGATGTACAAGGCCGCGTTCGAGAAGGGCGGGTACGTGCAGGCCGCTACGACGCGCCTGGCCGCAGAGCGCGAGCGGAACAAAGCCAGGGCCCTGGCCGCCCGCGCGGGCCTGGACAAGACGGAGCTGGCGGCGGCCGGCGTGGACGGGTCGACCCTGGTCAGCGGCGACGCGCCCGCGGACATCGCAGCAACCGCCGCGACGATACGACAGACAGTCCTGGACAAGCTCATCGCCGAGGGGCACTTCACCAGCCGGAAGACGAAGCCGGAAATGGACCCGGTCTGGCGCGCCGAGTACGCACGGACCTGGGCAAACCTGCTCAGCGCCACGGCCGCCGGGAAACTCCCTGCCAGGATTGCCGCGCAGGTGGCCGTGTCCATCGAGCGGAATCTCCGCCAGCGCTCCCCGTCCGTTGCCAGGATCGAGATGGAAGCGCAACGCATTGTCGGGATGATCCATGCCGGACGCGTGCGCCTGAGCAAGGCGGAACTGCTGGAGAAGATTGACCGTGAACTGAGCCTGAAGGCGCTGCGTGGCCCGGTCTCGACGCGTCAGGAGCTGGCGGCCCGGGAGATCCACCCGGCCGCACGGCGCTGGGTGCGCGTGGTCAAGAGCGTGTACGACCTGGGAACGGCTGCGGTTGCCGAACGCTGCGATATGCTCGCCGAGGTGCAGGGCGATCCGGGCCACGAGAACCGGACGGACCGCGCCAAGGCCGAGGCGTGGCGCAGGGAGCTGGAAGCATGGGTGCCTGAGTTCAAGTCCGAGCCGTGGTACCGCGAGCAAGACACCGAAATGCTGATGAAGCTCGCGACCATGGCGTACTTCCAGTACGGCGCACTGAAGCACAAGACCGAAGGTGAGATGGCCACGGCCCTGGAGGACCTCCAGGCACAGATTGACGGCGGCATTGAGGCCGTGGAGAAGAACGAAGCCGACCTGCGCGCCAAGGTTGCCGGCGACGTCAAGACCATGCTGGACAGCCAGCACCCGGCCAACCCGGTCACGGATCCGGGCGACCTGTGGCGCACGATCAAGCGCGAACTGATGTCGCCCCTGGACTTCTGGCACCGGCTGAGAATGCTGGGCGAGTACGCCACGGACGCGACCCACGCGAACCTGAAGACGCTGGCGGAACGGCTGGGACAGCGCAATCAGACGTGCCTGGACCGGAAGGTGACGGCGATCCGCGAGCAGACGGCCGCCATCGACAAGACGCTGGAATCCATCTACAAGATGCCGGCGTGGAAGGCCAAGCGCGAACTGCGCAAGGCGCGCCCCGAGCTGGCCCGGTTCAGCCGGAACGAAGTCATGCCCCGCTTCCTGTCGCGCCAGGAGGCGCTGCAGATCGTCGCCTACTGCGAACAGCGCATCTACCACCAGCCCGCCCTGTCCCACGGCCGGGACGCGGCGTACGTGGCGGAACTGCGGCAGGCGCTGCCGGCTGAAGACCTGGTCCTGCTGGACGCGTTGCGGGCGTTCTACACGCAGGCCCGCGGCCCGATCAGCGACGTGGCCGAGACCCTGACCGGAGTCCGGCTGTACGACGACGACCCGCTGTACATGCCCATGCAGGTCTGGCGGCCGGCGCAGGGCCCGGAAACCGTGGTGCGCGACTCGGTGATCCTGCCCGGGGGCCTGACCCGGCGCGTGCAGCACGGGTACGACGTGGACGAGACCGCCGGCGTGCTGGACATGCTCGACCGGCGCGTGTCGGAGTTCAGCCACTTCGTGGCGTTCGGAGAGTTCAGCCGCGACCTACGCGCTACGTTCGGCAGCGAGGACGTGAACGCAGCCATTGAGAAACTGCACGGCAAGGGCGTCCTGGACGCGTTCCGGGGCCAGTGGACGGACATCATCAAGGGCGGGTACAATGCGGGCTACCGCATGGCGGCCCTGGACAGGCTTGCCACGGCCACGGCGTTCAACTACCTGAGCTGGCGCGTGGCGTCCGGGATGCGCCAGGTCACGGGCGTGGTGCAGTTCGGACACAAGATCGGACTGGCGGACGTTGCCAAGCACCTGACGACAGCCGGGTCCGAAGAGGGCCGGGCAGCAATGAAAGTTCTCGTGGCCTCTGACCAGTGGAAGAACCGATACTGGCAGGGCCCCAACGACCTGCTGGCCAATGCCCTGGCGGCGCCCGCCCTCGGCAAGACCATGCACCTGCTGCAGAAAGGCATGATGATCCCGGCGGCCGGCGATATGGTCGCAACCGCCCTGGTCGGGCAAGGCATCTACCGGGACGCGTATGCCACTGGGATCCGCATGGGCATGACCCCGGAACAGGCCCAGCAAGCGTCCCTGACGCGGGTGTTCCACATCGTGAGCCTGACCCAGCAGGGCACGGACCCGAGCGTCCGGCCCGAGTGGTCGCGCCGCGGCGGCCAGTTCGGGCGCTACTGCGGCATGTTCCTCCAGAACCAAGCCCAGATGTACGCGTTTGAGTACGTGGCGATGCAAGAGGCGCTGAAGGCCAAGCGCCCCGGGTCCATGCGCGCACTGATGAATACCCTCGCCATCAACCACTTCCTGGCGCCGGCGGCCATCGGTGGCGTGAATCTGCTGATGAAAGCGCTGCTGGGCGACGACCGGGACGACGAGTGGTGGAAACTGGTCCTGCCCACGATCATCGGCGGACCCATCGGCGGCATGGTGGTGTTCGGCGGCCTGACGGAATCGCTGATTGCGGGCGTGATCCGGGGCAAGCCGCAGTTCGACAGCATTGTCCCGGGCGACTGGACGGTCAAAGGCGCCGTCAGTGCCTGGCGGATGACAACGCATCTGACGTGCGACTTTGACCTGGACGAGGCGGTACAGGACGCGGACCGCTGGGGCCGTGCCTGGTCGGGAGTGTACAAGGACGCGAGCAAGCTGTACCAGAACCGGATAGCGGAGTGAGGCACCCATGAGTGTCGGCGCAACCGAGTACGAAATCGCGGTGGGCAACGCTGGCGACGGCACGGAACTCACGGCCTCGTTCGATTGGCCCGCGAGCGAGACGGAGCTTGTCGTCCAGGCGTTGAACAGTGGCACGGGCGAGGTGGCCGACGTAACCACGTTCGACCTGGACCTGGTCGGCGGCACGTACACGGTCACGGCCGACAACCCGTGGCCAACGGAGTCCGCACGCCTGATCGTAACGCGGCGGAAACTGCAGACGCAGGAGGTCAACCTGCAGGAGGCGGTTGCCCTGGACCCGGCAGGCATCGACGCGCAGCTCGACGCCATGGTCCGGTTCGACCAGGAGAACCGCGCGGACATTGACCGGCGCTGCGGCGTGGTGAACCCGGCGGACGTGTTCAACTTCCCGCCGGCGGCAGTGCGAGCGTCGCACCTGGTCGGGTTCGACGTGGACGGCGCCCCGACCCTGATCAGTATGGCGGACCCGGCCCACCAACTGGGAGACATGACCAAGTCGGTCTACGACGCGGACGACGACGGGATTGTCAACCAGGCCGAAGCAATCGTCGGCCAGGGCGCACTGGCGACCAAGAGCACGGTCAACAACGGCGAATGGTCCGGCACAGACCTGAGCGTGCTGAACGGCGGGACGGGCGCCTCGACGGCGGCCGCCGCACGCACGAACCTGGCGGCGGCCGCCGCCGCGGACCTCTCGGCGCACACGGCGCGGTCGGACAACCCGCACGCGGTGACGAAAAGCCAGGTCGGACTGGGGAACGTGGTGAATGCACTGCAACTCCAGGCGGCCAACGACCTGAGCGACCTGGCCAACGCAGGCACCGCCCGGAACAACCTGGGCCTGGGCAACGCAGCGACCAAGGACACCGGCACCGGGTCCGGCAATGTGGCGACCGGGAACCACAACCACGCCGGCGTGTACGCCACGGCGGACCACGAACACACAAGCCTGTCCGGCGACCTGGAGTTCAGCAGCACGAAAGGCGTGGTCCTGACGGACCGCGCGACCGGCACCAAGTACCGCGCATATTTCACGGGCGGACGACTGCGATGGGAGGTTGTGGCATGAGCAAGCGATTCACATGGTGCGCAGTCCTGGTGGTGGTGTGGATCCTGGCCGCGTGGCCGGCGCGGGCCGGCGACCCGGAGGCGCTGGAACGCGACTCGGCGACCAGCGAGTGCAACCAGGATATCAACTTCACGGGCACGACCCTGCAGCGGAACGGAACCTCGTTCGGCAACGCGGCGACCAAGGACGTAGGCACCGGGTCCGGCGCCGTGGCGACCGGCGACCACAACCACAACGCAGCCCCACTGGCCGCGAGCATCACCGACAGCGTAATGACACTCACGGCCGGCGTGGACGTCTACTCCGTAGCCACGATGAACTCAGTCCACACCATTACGCCGGCAACCGCCGGCCGCCGGATCACCATCTACCGGACCGCCGCGGACAACGTGTCGATATTCTACGACGCGGGCGGCAACATCATCATTCCCGATGGCACCAGTACGACCTATTACGTGCCGCGCAACGGCTGCGTGAACCTAACCTGCGACGGCACGTCCTGGCGACTCGACGACTACACCCCGGACATGACAAACAACGCCATACTGCGCGGCGACGCGGTCGCCGGACAGGTGTTAGTACAGGGAAGCCTGGTGACGATCGACGACTCCGGCAGCGTCAATATCCCCAGCGGCCAGGTGTACAAGATCAATGGCACGGCCCTGGCCTACGGCAACGTGGGCGCTGCCGCGGCGGGCCACAACCACACGGGCACGTACGCACCAACCACGCACGCTCACGCCGGCGAGGACGTGACTAGCGGGACGCTGGACGGCGACCGGCTGCCGGCCCTGTCCGAGACGAAGAAAGGCGGCGTGCCGGCGACCGGAACTCCGTCCGGCAAGTACTTGAAGGACGACGGCACCTGGGCCACTCCGGCGGGCGGCGCCGGCGACATGACCAAGGCCACCTACGACGCGAACGACAACGGCGCCGTGGACGACGCGGAGGACGCCGACACCCTGGACGGCAGTCACGCGGCGGCGTTCGCGGCGTCGGCACACAACCACACGGGCACGTACGTGCCATTCTCTGGCGGGACACTCACGGGGGCCGCGCCTCTGGAATTCGAGGGCGCCACCGCGGACGCGTTCGAGACCCTGCTACAAATCATCGACCCAACGGCGGACCGGCAGATCCGCATACCCAACGCTACCGGCGACATTCCGCTCTGCGAGAGGTACTCTGGCATCACCAACGTGAACCAACGCACGATCACAACCGCCGCCAGTACGCTGCCAACGACCAGCAACAACTACCTGGTAACGGCCATGGTCTCGGGCACGGCCACCACAGTGGGGCTATTGCACCTGGAGGCGAACCTGAACGACGACGCGGCCGGCGGATCCGCGCCACACACATTCACGGCCATCGGGAATGTTTCGTACAACGGTTCGGGCAAGTTCGGATCAGACTGCCTGCTCCTGGACGGGACCAACGCGTATGTCTACTCAAGCTCGCACACCGACTGGGACTGGAACGCAAACGACTGGTGCGTTGAGGGATGGTTCAAGTCAACCCAGGACCGAGACGAGGAACTCATGGCGAAGTGGACTTCGCCATTCTTTTCCTGGCGCGTCTACAGGGCCAGTTCCGGGTTGGTCTCTGCACAGGTAAGCGAAGACGGCTCGACACCGATATCGCTCAGTTCCAGCGGCGGCTACTCTGCGGACGGCAACTTCCATCACGTCGCACTCACCTGTGACTACAACGCCGGCAGCAGTGCAAGTGCCTATCGACTCTACGTGGACGGGTCCAAGGCGGCGGAAACACTGGTCGGGGGCAGTTCCGGCGTGTTCAACGGCACCGCCGCCGTAATGATTGGCTGGCGCCCGAGCGCGAACTACTTCGACGGCCGCATTGATGAGGTGCGCCTGACCAAGGGCGATGCGGTCTACACGGGTGCCGGGTTCTCGGTCCCCACGTCAGCGTTTACGAGCGCAGTCCGCAAGTACGACCTACCGGGCGTCGCCGCAACGGCCGCGACCGGCTACGTGCCGGCGTACTCTGGGACCGTGGAACAGGGCGATCTCCTGTACTACTCCGCAACGTCCTGGACGCTGCTGCCGCACGGAACGGACGGGCAGGTATTGAAGACCGCCGGCCACGCGGCCAACCCTTCGTGGACGTCAACTGTACCAACGCACACTCACGTCCGTACGCAGACGGTGACGTTCGTGTTTGACGGCGACGGCGCGGCCGTGGCAACCGGAATCGGCAAACCCTATCGCGTGCCTGTGGCCTGCACGATCAAGGCCTGGACACTGCTGGCCGACCAGACGGGCAGCATCACCGTCGACGTCTGGCGCGATACGCTGGCCAACTATCTCCCGACCGACGCAGACAGCATCACCAACGGCCACGAACCGGCCCTGTCGAGCGCGACGAGCGGCGAGGACACGGACATCACCGACTGGACCGACGTGACCATGGACGCCGGCGACGTACTACTCCCGAATGTGGACTCGTGCGCCACTTGCACCTGGGCGGTACTGATCTTGAAGTTGGAGGTAAACGAATGAGAACCCCCCTGACAATCTTCGTCCTGGCGACGTCCATGGCATTCGGCCAGAAAGCCGACCCTCCATTGGTCAAACCCGTCCTGGTTGACGTGGCCGACATCGTCAAGGTCGAGAACGTCGCCCGCGCCGAGATTGACAAGGCGGGCAAGTACCGCGTGCTCGTGGTCCTGGACGCTGACGAGGCGCGCGAGTTCAAGTTTCAGAAACCCCCGACGGGGTCTGACATTGCTGCGCTGCGAGAAAGGGCGCTGGCCGCCAAGGCCGCGCCGCCGCCGCCGCCAGAGAAGTGCCCCTGCTGCGGCCGCTCCCTGGAACCCACCCTGGAGAAGGACAAGACCAAATGAAACGCTACCCGCTCTGGTACCTGCTCGCGCCTGTTCTCCTGCTGGGCCTGCTCCCGCCCCAGGGCAACCCGTTGCTGCTGCAAGGCATGGCCGCGGTGTTCTACATGCACCCAGGCACCGGCGACGACAGCAACAACGGCACGACCTGGGCACTGGCATGGAAGACGGTTGCGACCGGTGCCTCGGCCGCCCGTATTGCCCCTACCGACACAATCTGCATCGCCAAGAGTCCAGACCCAACGAGCCTGGGCAACGCGACTTGGACGTACAACTCCACGACGGTCACACTGGCCGCCGCCTGCACGGCGAGTATGTACAACTGCGAGTCGCCCATGTGGGCTGGCGCAAATTGCACCCTCACGGCGGACAACGTCACCAAGAAGCAGGGCACGTCCTCCGCCAAGCTGGTGACCGGAGCTGGGGTCACGGCCGCCCAGGAAGTGGCCTGGGCCGACCTGGAAAGCACTCAGGACTACTCCGCGTACCAGCAGTTGAGCTTTTGGATGCAGGGCTCCTTTGGCGCTGTGACCACGGACGGCCTGTTTGTGATCAAGTTCTACAGCGACGTTGCCCGCACCTCCGAGGTGAACAGTTTCTCGGTGCCGGCGTTGGCCCAGGCATCATCATGGCAGGTCATGGTGATCGATAACGGATCGGCACTCAGCAGCACGGTTCGGGCATTCAGCATCCAAGTTACCGGCTCGTTCGCGAGCAAGTTTGTATTTTTCGACAACTTTGTCCTGTCGAAAGCGCCGAGCGCGAACGACAGCCTGACCCTGGCCAGCCTCATCGGCAAGAATACCGCCGGCGAACCATGGTGCGCCATCGGGTCCATCACCGGCGATACCATCAACCTCGACGGCCAAACCAACTCCTCGGTCAATACGGCCTACGGCCGGTACGGTGGCACTGGCGAAACCGTTGAAACCTACAAGCGCGAGTGTTATAAGACCACAGTCGCGACCAGTTTCGGCACCACAATAGGGACGATTAATGACTCAGGCACTTCTGGCGCCGGGAATCGCATCCGCTACTGTGGCGGCTGGGACACCAGCACTAACGTCCAGGACGGCATCACGTTCTGGGACGGGTCGAACGGCTCCGGCAACGCGCTGTATGCCTCAAGCAAGTCGTATATCGAGCTAGACCGTCTCGGTTTTGCCCGGTACAATTACGGTTTTCAAATGAGCGGCACATGCAACGAATACCGCATCACCAACATGTTCTCGGCTGGTTGCAACACGCGGGCGGTTTACCTCTATGGCACGGGCCACACAATCACGGGCTGGCTAGGCCACGGCGGCAGCGGTTTCGACTCTTACTTGCTATCGAATGCGGCTATAGACGGCATGGTCTGGTACGGTGCGTCCTCTGGGTTCCAGTTTAACTCCTCGACTACCATCACGTTTACAAACTGCAAAGCAATGGCCGGCTACTTCTCCGGTTTTTCCAACGGGTCCACGAGTTGCGAGCGGATTCTGGTTGAAGACTGCACGTTCAGCGACTTCAATCAGGCCACATATGGCACGCCGCTATACCTAGGAGGCAGTGCGGCGTTCGGCGCGGACTGCGTATTTCGCTCCTGCACGTTTTCCGGTGGGCAGAGCGGGTCGATTATGATTTCGACACCCACGGGGCAGGTGCGGCTCCAAAACTGTACAGTGAGCGATGCGACGGAGGTGGTCTATCCGACCAATGTCACGTTCGGTGGGTACATGATGACAGTGGGCGGCCCATGGTTGTGGAGCATGAACCACGACAACGCGTCCGGGACACATCGCGGTTGGACGCCCGGTGCTACGGTCACCAACGCGACCGACCAACGCCACACGGCCAGCGGCTACGCATGGAAGGTCAGCGTCACGAACACGGCCAGAAACGCGACGCGGCCGGCCAGGTTGCCCATTGCGCGGGTCGCCGTAGCCAACGGTGCGGCCCAGACCATTACAGCCTGGTTCTACCGCGACGACGCGGACCTGCAGGCACACCTCACGGTCCCCGGCGGCCAAGTGGCCGGCCTTGACTCCGACACGTCATCGAGCGACCTCTCGAGCACCAGTAGCTGGGAGCAGTTGTCGGTCCAGGTCACGCCGTCCGCGGACGGCGCGGTTGAAGTGTTCGCCATGGTCTGGACCACGAACAGTGACGTCACGCACTCGGTCTGGATCGATGACTTGGACTATGGCACGGCCCGCGACCTCAAGACGCTCGACTACCAGTTTCAAGGCGCGCCGTTCAGCGCCAACCAATCTGGCACTGGCGGCGCGGCCACGACGCGCTCCTGGTCCAGCGGCTTCTGAGTACGACAACACAGGGAGGACAGAACATGCGACGGATCATCGCGACGGCGGGATTGCTGGGGGCGCTGGCACTGACCACGGGGTGTCTCGGCACGACCGCAATGCTGCAGGTCAAGACGGACGGCACGGCCACGTTCATCCAACCCAAGGACGTGTCGTTCGACTCGATGGAGGTGGGTTGGGATCCGGCCTCGAAGACGTACCGGATGAAGGTCAAGGGCTACAGCAGTTCGGCAAACGTGAGCGCGATCAAGGCCCAGGGCGAAGTCATGGGCAACATTGTCGGCCAGGCTGTGGCCGCAGGCGTGAAAGCGGTCGTCCCGGTTTCGGCACCGGTCCCTGTCATGCAGCCGTTCACGATCTCCGCCGAAGAGTAGAGGGGGATGAATGACCTCGTTCCTGCCCACAACACCCCCGGCACCCGGAATTCCGGACTGCGGAATCAAATGGGTTACCCCGCTGGAGTTGCGCGGCGTTCCGGGCCAGGAAGAGTTCGAGCTACTTGCGGACCTGATTGTGCAGGTCGACGGCATTGAGTACCGTGCGCCGGCCGGAATGCACTCGGACGGCATGAGCGCGGGGCGACTCCTGTGGGCGTTTGAGGGGCATCCGTGGGCCGGCACGTACAGGTACGCCTCTGTCATGCACGACGCGGCATACCGCGGGTACCTGTCCTGGCGGCCGGTTGGCGAGGCCGAATGGACCGACGAACCGCTGACCCGCGCGGAGGCGGACGCACTGTTCCGCCGCCTCGTGGCGTACGAACAGGCGATCCGTTGCCAGGGCATCAGCTCCCGGTGGCAGTGGTGGCAACGCACGCGCAATGTTGTCAACCGCTGGAAGAAGTGGTGCGGCTTACGGATCGGCGGGGCAGGCAGCTACAAGCCCCAAAGGGGAAAAGCATGAGTGAGCTAGCAGAGATCCGGGATAAGCTGAACGCCATCCACCGCGAGCTATGCGAGTTCCGCGCCGCCCAATGTCAGATCTGCCGCGCCGCGGCAGATGTGCGCGCGGGGCACACCAAGACCCTGTACGGCACCGATGGCACGGACGGCCTGACGTCCCGCGTACAGGCAATCGAGGAGACCGCCAGAGCCGTCGCGCCCCTGCCCGCACGAGTGCAGACCGTAGAGGAACGCTTGCACCTGGTCTGGGCTGGAGTGATGGGGTTCCTGGGCTTGATCGGAAAACTCATATGGGACTACGTTACCGCACCACGCCAGTAGTCAGGCCAGGGCCGCCACGGCCTGACGCAGCCGACTCAGATCATGATCGTACACGCGCTCCGCGACATCGGACCGCCAGCCCCCGAGGCGCCGCGCTACCTCATCCGACACCCCGGCCGCAGACAAACGGGTTCGAAAACTATGGCGGAAGCAATGGAACGTCAGGCACTCGCCCGGATGAGCCTTGATCCCGGCGCCATGGAGGATGGCAGCGAACTCGGTCCGGCGCTGGCTGGACTTGAGCCGCGCGACGTGGTCGGGGAACACGTAACGGTCAGTTCGTGGGCGGCCAGCCAGGAACTCCGCCAGGCGCGCATGCACCGGGACGCACACCTCGACGGCATGCCGCCGCGTTTTGGCGGGCACCACCCATAGCGCCCCATCCCGGTACTGGTCCCAACGCAGCCGCGCCACATCGCCGTACCGCAGCCCTGACCACCACCCGACCACGCTCACACCTTCCCAGTCGTGCCCGACCGCCCGGGCCGCTTCCAGGATACTTGCGTACTCCGCCGGCGTGAAGGCGCGGCCGGACGCGGCATCGCGGACCTTGGGTGCCGGGACATCCCGCCACACGTTGGAGATATCCAGCCGCGTGCCCAGCACTGACCAGACCGCGGACAGATCGGCGCGCAGGTTCGCGCAGGTCTTGCCCGAGACCCCCGCCTTGCGCGTCGAGTCCAGGTACCGCGCGGCCACCTGGCGCGTGACCTGGCCGGCGTAGACCACTCCAGGCGCACCCGTTGCGCACCACCGCGCGAACCGGGCCACAGCCAGCCGCCGCTTGCGCAGAGTCTCAGCGGCCAGCCCCAGATCCGGGACGTTGACGTACCGCGCCCAGACCTGACCCAGAACCAGCCCCCCACCCGCAGGGACCAACTCCCCCTCGCCAACCCCCAGCATGGCATCGAGCGCCCGTACGATCCGATCCCGCTGCACCTTGCCCCGCAGCCCGGCGACCAGTTGCGCGTCGATCACGGCAGCCTCGGACTTGTCCGCAGTCCCGGTCGAAATCGACCGCTGGCGGCCATTCACCCACAACCGCACCTGCCATGTTTGTCTTCCACGCTGGCGGAATAGCGTCATTGGAGCGCCTTGGAGTGTGGTAACCTGACCCGTAACGCAGCCCCCACTATCTGCGTTGTAAGTCGTTGTGCGGAAAGAGAATAGAATGGTGGAGGCGGGGGGAATCGAAAGGGCCGACCTACTCTCAACAACACCAACCAAAACAACCGTTTAGCGCACTGGTCAATCGAGAGACCACGTAACAAACGAGTAACGCAGAACCTACCCCCCGGCGCCCGCTCTGACACGGGAGGACTTTCCCCCCAGCCTCACAGGCAAGATTCGCCACCGTTACGAGCCGCATTACGACGCCGTTGCGTTGATGGCCACGCGATCATCCGCACGAACGGTGACACGGCTACATTTCGTGGTTGGCCAATGGGGACACATCCCTTGGGCAATCAGGGCGTCAAGGTGCAGGCGCGCGGCGGTCTTGATCAGGCATCGCGTCTTGGCCTCGGTACGGCCGGCGGCAACGCAGCCGGGAAGATCGGGAATGAAAGCCGACCAGCCGTTGCCGGTCCGCTCCAGAATGACGGCGTAGGTCATGGTTTGAGTCTCGCCTGTCTGAGTATGCTGCCCAGTGTGCCTTTGGATAGTTCCTGACATGGCGCCCCTGCTATGGTTACTGTACCAGGTTTCCTCGGGTGCACAAACTGACGATGGCTGCCGCTGCAGCGCACCTGATGCCACCCGTCGCGCTCGATCATGGCGATTGCTTCACGGACCCGTGGCGGCACGTTCACATCCCCTCAAGTTGGCGGCGGTCAGCCAGTCTTAACCTTGCGCGCTGGATCTGCAGCCAGTGTACCTTTTTCGATGGCCGCCAAGGCTGAAACCTCGACGGCGTTCTGATTCTTCTCCGGGATCCGAGCCCAGAGGCGGCACATCTCTGTGAGCCACGTCGGCTTTCCCTCGCATGGGTGGGCGCCCTGGCCGGGGACGACTTGACTCGCTGGCGCTCGCGAGACGCCGGCGGAGGAATCCGTTGGCCCGTCCAACAAAGTGGACTTGGGTTGACGTTCATGTCTGCCAGAGAGAAATATGCCCTGGTAGTACTCATGGCGGGGATCCAACTGATTTGGCGAAACTCCCAGCGCCTTCGCCAACTTTATCACCGCCTCAACTTTTGGGTCACGCTGGCCACGCTCCCATTTCGAGACCAAGGCCTGATTTGTTCCGCATGCGAAGGCGATGGCAGCCTGACTCAACCCTCGCTTCTCACGAAGGGCCTTGATCCTATCCCCGATGTGTTTCATAATGAGCGTCCCTTCAATACCTTGTAACGGAACATACCCCCGCGATAAAAAAAGTGCAAACCAGCCATTGACGTTAGTCCAAATGGACTGTACCGTAATGGTAACAACAGGAGGCAGCAGATGGCGAAGCGAGACAGGCCGGGCAAGGTGTTCGTCGGGATGTATCTTGAGAGTGAGTTTGCGGGTTACGTGAAGGCTGAAGCCAGGCGGCGCATGATGCCAGTGTCAGGACTGGTGCGACATAGCCTGGTCTTTTTTTTGGGTCCGGCAAGTCCAAATGGACTGCCGGCGGGGGCGGGTCAGGAGGGAGAGGGGGGGCGGGATCGGTGACTGAGCACACTCACGCTTGGGATTGGCCCTCGCGGGCGGAGGTTGTCCGCTTCAATAAGGCGCTGATTCTCCAGAACAAGGCCCTGATTCGCCGCAACAAGC
>Ga0208961_1000121_pt1 | contig 39729 bp, 32 predicted proteins | sample RifOxyB3_FD_184034 | JGI IMG/M metagenome (GOLD analysis project Ga0208961, IMG submission 184034) | Groundwater microbial communities from Rifle, Colorado - Rifle Oxygen_injection B3 (SPAdes) | ecosystem: Environmental > Aquatic > Deep subsurface > Groundwater | place: Rifle, Colorado, United...
GGGAGCGGCTCGCTCCCGCGGGTGTCGGAGCGAGCCGCTCCGACCACTTTAGGCGTCAGCCCAGGTCAAACTTCGACCTTATCTCCACCCGCAACTGACGCATTACGCCGCACTTGTTTGAGGGGGCGAAGCGGGCTATTATAGGTTAAGCAGGTCGACAGAGGTCTGCATCTGCGGAAGGTTCCGCGTTCGGTCTCGGGTCGTGGGGGCAAGGAGCGTGACGGATGAACTGCGCCGACAACGCTCAACGCCGGTCCGGAAAACGCAATCCAGCCACTGCGCCGTTGTCCCCGACCTCGGAGGCTGTGGGTGCCCAGCGCGCGGGTGAGTGGTTGCCGGACGCGCGTCGACAACTTACCGTCGCCATTCTGCAACGGCTCAACGCGGCGGACGAGCACGCCGATGTCATGGGTGATATCCTGACGCTGGTCAGGGACTTCACCGGGTTCACGTCCGTTGCCATTCGCCTTCGCGACGGCGATGAGTTCCCGTACTATGTCACCGACGGGTTCCCGCGGGGTTTCGTCGAACGGGAAAACGCTCTGTGCGAGCCGCCGTCCTTGGGGGCACCGGTCCGTGGCGCGTCCGAAACTCCGGCCTTGGCGTGCCTGTGCGGTCGGGTCTTGTCGAGGAATCCGGGGGAAGTGAGGTCGTGTTTCACGGAGAACGGCAGTTTTTGGACGAACAACGCTGCCGACTTGGCGACGGTGGCGGGGTTGTTCACGCGTTCGAGTTGCCTGGACGCGGGCTTTCAGAGCATCGCGTTGATCCCCCTGTCCGCGCAGCGGCAGGTCGTCGGCTTGCTGCAACTGGCCGATACGCGCGCCAACCGACTCGACCGGGATGGTGTCGCATTCCTGGAGGGGATAGGGCCTGCTATAGGGATTGCCCTGACGCGAAAGCATGCACAAGCGGCGCTGAGGGAGAGTGAGGAACGATACCGGGCGATGTTCGACCGCATTCCCGCGGGCGTCATCGTGTACCGGCCCGAGCGAGGCGGCAAGGAGTTTGTCATCGCGGACCTCAACCGGGCTGCAGAACAGATGGACCATCTGGAGAAGGCGAAGGTGGTCGGTCGGAAGGTGCTGGAGGTCCTGCCCGGCTTGGAGCGGTCCGGCCTTCTTGGCGTGTTCCGGCGCGTGCTGACGACGGGGCAACCCGAGTCGCATCCGGAGTCGTTCTACCAGGACGACCGCATTTCGGGTTGGCGCGGGGCCATGGTCTACAGGTTGCCGTCCGGCGAGTTGGTCTGTGTCTGCACGGACGAGACGCAGCGGCGCCAGGCGGAGAACGAGAAGCGGAAGCTCGAGGTGCAGCTTCGCCAGGGCCAGAAATTGGAGAGTCTCGGCGTTCTGGCCGGCGGCATGGCGCACGACTTCAACAATCTGTTGATGGGCATTCTGGGGAACGCTGACCTGGCCATGGAGAGTTTGCCGGTGTTCTCGGAGGCTCGGACGAACATTCAGGACATCGGCACCACCGCGAAGCGGGCCGCGGAACTTTGCCGGCAGATGCTGGCCTACTCAGGGCAGGGGCAGTTCCAGATCCGCCCGACCGACCTCAACGAACTGGTGCGGGAGATGGCGCGGTTGCTGGAGTTCTCGATCCGCAAGGGAGTCGTCCTGTGCTACGACTTGGCCGACAACCTGCCAGCGGTCAGCGCCGACGCCACACAGGTTCGGCAGGTGGTCATGAATCTGATCACCAACGCCAGCGATGCCATTGGCAGCCGCAGCGGTCGGGTTCAGCTCAGCACGGGAATCACGAAATGCGACCGGGAATTCCTGCGTCGGACCTATCTGCAAGAGGACCTGCCGCCGGGCCAGTATGTCTATCTGCAGGTGGCTGACAACGGCTGCGGCATGGATGAGGAGACCCGGGAGCGGCTTTTCGACCCGTTTTTCACGACCAAGACCAAGGGGCGCGGCCTGGGCTTGTCCGCTGTGCTGGGCATCATCCGCGGTCACCGCGGGGCCATTGAGATCTGGAGTGAGCCGGGAAAGGGTTCCATGTTTCGGGTGCTGCTGCCGGCCCTCGATGGCGCGGTTTCGGCTACCGAGGAAGTGCGCACGCCGGACGTCACTGGCTGGCGTGGTTCCGGGACGGTCTTGCTGGCGGACGACGAGGAGACGGTTCGGGTCGTGGGTGAGCGGATGCTGCAGAAGCTGGGTTTCACGGTGGTCACGGCGGTTGACGGCCGGGCGGCGATCGAGCAGTTCGCGGCGCGTGCGGCCGAGATTCGTTGTGTCATTTTGGACCTGACGATGCCGCACGTCGACGGGCGTGAGGCGTTGGAGGCCATTCTCAAGGTCAGCCCCGATGTGCCGGTGATTGTCGCCAGCGGCTACAGTGAAGAGGCCCTTTCCGAGGCGGAAACCCGGCGGGTGGCCGGTTTCCTCCGCAAGCCGTACCACTTTGCCGACCTGGCCGCTGCCGTGCGTGACGCGTTGAGCCGGTGACGGGGCCGGCGGAGGATTGCGGCGGTATTTCTTTCGACCTGTGCGGGTAAATCTACTGAGAGAGAAGGCGGTGCCATTGGCGCCAGGATACGCCCGTTCGTAGTGGGCTCGCAGTGCGCGCAACGAAGTGGAGCGCCAAGAGCCCATCTGGCGTGTTGCGGCGGCGTGGCGCGGCGATGGTGTCTTGCCCGGCGGACTGCCGCCGGGACTGCGACACCACTACGAGCGGCGCCGTTCCCGATGTCTGTCCGCGTGAGGGCGTCTTCCCGCGAGGCTAGATTTACCCGCGCGGGTCGGTGTTCTTTTCGGGGAACGCTGCCCGACAACCTCCCGTTGACCGCGGGACAGAGTAACTACGAAAGGGCACGACACGTGCGGTGTTGCCTCACAATCTGGCTGATCTTGGCCGTTGGGATGGCAATGGCCGCCGACACGGTTGCTCCAGTCGTCGACTACCCGTTGTTCCTGGACCTGGCGCGGCCATCCGTGGCCCAGGCCGCCGCGCAGTGGCAGCCGGGCGAGGGGACTCCGCCGGCACAGCCGTTCAGCGCCGGCGGGGTCCCGGCCCTGCGTCTGGCCTGCCCGTTCGCCAAGTCCGGTCCGGAGCGGGCCTGCTGGGACGTGGCCGTCAACCTGGACCTGCGCCTGGTTCGGGGCATTCGGTTCCAGTTCCGTTGCGCGGACTCGTCGCCGGTCGGGTCGTTCTTCTGTTACCTGAAGAGTGGCGGCGGTTGGTACGTTGTGGATTTCAGTCCGAAGGGGGCCGGCGGCTGGGAGACGATCGAGATTTTGAAGGCGCAGTCACGTGTCGAGGGCACGCCGGGGGGATGGGGCCGCATCGAGACGCTCCGCCTGGCCGCTGGTCGCGGCGCGGCGCTCGATGCGGCTGTCGATGTGGCTGGGTTCGGGGTGATCCACCCGATGACACGTATCGCGGTGCTGCGGGGTGTTTCGGCCGGCGGCGGCCTTGCGGCCGGCGACCGGCAGGGGGTGTACAACTACTGCGAGAACGTGGCGACCGCGCTGGATGCGGCCGGCATCAAGCCGGCCATCCTCGACGATGTGGACGCGTCGCCCGAGTTGCTGCGCGCACTGCAATTGGTCGTGCTGCCGTACAACCCGAACATGTCGGAGGCGTTGACCGATATGCTGGTTTCGTACGTCAGCCAGGGCGGACGGTTGGTTGGGTTCTACCCGGTTCCGCCGCGAGTGGCGGCGGCGCTGGGCATTCGCGGTGGGCGGTACATCTCCGGCAAGAGCTACACGGGCGGGTTGGGCGGGATCGTGTTCCTGCCCAATGCGCTGCCCGGCGCGCCCGACAGAGTGGTGCAGAACTCGTGGAATGCCCTGGGGATTGAGGCCGAACCGGGCCGCAGCGCGGTGGTGGCCGAGTGGCTTGACGGCGCGGGGAACCGCACCGGGCTGCCCGCCGTGGTCGCCTCTGCGCAGGGCCTGTGGATGTCGCACGTGTATCTGGCGCAGGATGCGGCGGCTGGGCCGCGCATGCTGGCAGCCATGGTTGGGCGTTACGTCCCGGACGCCTGGCCCGTGGCCGTGAATGCGAGCCTGCAGAACGTGGCTCGTTCACTGCCCTACACCAACGCGGCGCAGGCCTACGGCGAACTGGGGGCACTGGTCCGCGGCAACGACGCGGCCGGCGCGGCACTGCAGCAGGCCACGCGCAGTCACCAGGCGGCGACGGCATGCGCAGGCAAGGGTGACGTGGTGGGCGCACTGGCCACGGCGGACGAGTGCCGGCGCTGGCTTGAGGAGGCGTACTGCCTGGCGCAGAAACCCCTGGCCGGCGAGTTTCGCGCCGTCTGGTGTCACCGTGGCTACGGGATCGAGGGGCTGACCTGGGAGCAGAGCGTCAAGCATCTGGCGAATTGCGGATTCAACGCCATTTTCCCAAACATGGCCTGGGCGGGGCAAGCCTCGTACCGCAGCGCCATCCTCCCGCCGGACGCCACGTGCGCCGAACGCGGCGACCAGTTGCAGCCGTGCCTGGAGGCGTGCCGCCGCAACGGTGTGCAACTTCACGTGTGGAAGGTCTGCTTCAACCTCGGCGACACGGCGGACGACATGGCCGCTCGCATGCGAGCGGCGGGGCGCGTGCAGCGCGACATCAAGGGTCGCGTCATGGACCACTGGCTGTGCCCGTCCGACCCGGAGAACCAGAGGTTGGAGGCGGGCGTCTGCCAGGAGATCGTGACCCGGTACGCCGTGGACGGTATCCTGCTTGACTACATTCGGTACCCCGGGGCGGACACGTGCTTCTGCGACGGTTGCCGGCAGCGGTTCGAAGTCTTCCTCGGGCGCAGCGTCAGCGGCTGGCCCAACGGCGTGCGCTCGGATCCGGCCGTGTCCCCGCGCTGGCTCGAGTTCCGGCGCCAGAATATCACCGTGGTCGTTCAGAGCATTCGCCAGGCTGTGAAAGCGGTACGGCCCGAGGCGAAACTGTCCGCGGCGGTCTACCCGAACTGGGTGTCGGCGCGTGACAGCCTGGCCCAGGACTGGGCCGACTGGTGCCGCAAGGGTTACCTGGATTTCGTCTGTCCGATGGACTACTTCCAGGAAGCGCAGGGGTTTGACGGCGCCGTGCGCCGGCAACTGTCGCTGGTGCAGGGGACCCGGACCGCGCTGTTCCCGGGCATCGGCCTGCGCTCCAACGAGTCGCACCTTAGCGCCCCGGAACTGATCGCGCAGATCAACGTCACCCGGCAGCACCGCACCGGCGGTTTCATCGTGTTCGAGTACAACCGCCAGGAAGCCACGACCATCCTCCCGCAACTCGCCAAGGGCGCCACGCGCCGGTAGCCCGAGCCGCTGCCCGCAAGGTCGGCGGCACCGGCATCGGCTTCCCGGCGCCAAAGGACGCCAACGGCGCCAGGCAGAGCAAGGCAAGGACCGCCAGAACCATCCAGTTTGCTGGGGTATTACTCATGTGTCTGACTCAACGCCCTCCGACCTCGCCCAGAACGCGGATCGGCCCAGGCTCGTAGTCCCGCGTTCACGCGGTCCGGGAAACGCCTCGCCACGGCGCAGGGGACCGCGCCGAACCGAATGACGCGTGGCGGGGCAATCGACATCCCCCGTCCGGTACCGCGTTGCGCCGCCCGGTCCCGGCCCTTGAATTCGGAGGCGGCGCTTTCGTCGTGACAGGCGCCAGGCATGAGACCGTGGCCCGGTGGCCCATGGACGTCTGTTGCCTATCTACGTGTACACGCAGGCAAGGGGACTGCCACGGGCGGGCGGTCCGCGCCACGGTTCGGCGCGCTGTGCGGGGACGGTTACGCCGGGCAGTTGGCTTTGATCCACTTGAGGCAGGCGGCGTAGCCTTCGCCTTTGTCGCCCTGGCCTTCCCACTCGGCGCACCAGGCGCCCTTGTAGCCGGCGGCGACGAGGGAGTCGATGGCGCTCTTGAGCGGGATTTCGCCCTGGCCGCAGGCGGCGCCCTTGTAGTCTTTGCGCACGCCGGAGCCGTCCTTCATGTGAGTGTGGAAGACGTACGGGGCGAGGTTCTTGTAGATCGACGGCAGGTCTTTGACTTCATTGCCCCACCAGCGGAAGTTCATGGTGTCGAGGTTTGAACCAATGAACTTGGAGTCGGCCTTTTCGAGGGCGGCCATGAGGACCTTCGGGTTGTTCGAGACGTAGCCATGGTTGTCCACCGCCAGCTTCATGTTCATGCTCTGGCACAGCGGGATGCAGGCCTTCAGGCAGCCGGCGATGCTGTCGGCCCACTTGTCTTCCGGGACGCTGTCCTTGGGCTGGCCACCCTCGGTGCGCAGCACATGGGTGCCGAGGATCTTGGCCAGTTGCGCGACCTTTTCCATGCGTTCGACCTGGGCTTTGATGGCGACCGGGTCGAGCTGCACGAAGTCGTTGGCGGCGGTGAGTGCCGCGGCGCGGACCTTGTACTTGTCGAGCAGCGCCTTGGCCTCGTGCGCCTTGTCCGGGTTGAACGCCGCGTCCTTAGGCCAGACGTCGTGGATCATGACTTCGGCGCACTGGAAGCCGGTTTTCGACGCGTACTGCAGGAACTCCTCGAACGTCGTGCCTGGGGTGTTGTAGTGGATCAGTCCGTAGCGCATGGCAATCTCCTCCCGAATGTTGCGGTTCGCGGGTCAAGGCCAGCCGCCGGTTGCGGCGGCCGGCCGGTGTGGGTTCAGGCGTGCTGGTCGGGTTTCGGCCCGGACAGGACCTCGCGCATCTTTTCCGCCAGCTTGTCGAGCCGGTACGGCTTCTGCAGGAACGCGGAGAGGCCCTTGCCGGCGAAGCGGCTGGTCGCTTCCTGCGCGTCGTAGCCGCTGGAAAGCACGACCACGGCATCCGGCCGGAGTCGGCGGATCTCATTGAATGCTTCCTCACCGTCCATGCGCGGCATGCTCAGATCGAGCACCACGGCGGCAATGTCCTGGGCATGCTTTCGGAACTTCTCGACGCCATCGACGCCGTCGACGGCGGTGATCACTTTGAAGCCGAGCTTCTGCAGCATGCGGTCGGCCACCTGGCGGACGATCTCCTCGTCGTCGACGACCAGGACGGTGCCCGTGCCGGTCCATCTCTGTTCTTCTTTGGCGGGGGCCTTCTTCTGTGGGTCGTCGGCCAGGCGATACGAGCACGGGAACAGCACGGTGAACTTGGAGCCTTTGCCGATTTCGCTCTCGACTTTGAGCGCGCCCTTGTGGCCGCGGACGATGCCCAGGACCAGCGACAACCCCAAACCGCGTCCTTCGGCCTTGGTGGTGAAGAACGGATCAAAGATCCTGGTAACGGTCTCGGGATCGATGCCGCAGCCGGTGTCTGTGACTTGGAAGTAGACGTAACGGCCCGGGGCGAGTTGCTCGTCGAGGTAGGTTTCCGCCAGATAGGCGCCGTCACAGTCGCGGACCCCCGTGGAAACGACGATCTCGCCGTTGGCATCGCCGATGGCCTGCGAGGCATTGGTTACCAGGTTAAGCACGATCTGCGAGATCTGGGTGCCATCGGCTTCGACGGAGGGCAGATTGGGTGCAAGGGTGTGCTTGAGCACGGCCTTCTTTGAGATGCTGGCCTTGAGCAGGTGTGCCATGCTGTGGATGATCTCGTTCAGGTCGCAGGACTTGATCACGAACTGCGCCTTGCCGGAGTAGGCTAGCATCTGCTTGCCCAGTTCGCCGGCACGCCGCGCGGCGGCGGCGATGCCCTCTACCCCCTCGCGTGCCTTGGAACCCTTTGGAATGTCGTCCAAGGCGAGTTCGGCACTGGCCAGAACGCCCATCATCAGGTTGTTGAAGTCGTGGGCGATGCCGCCGGCGAGCACGCCCAGACTCTCGAGTTTCTGGGACTGCTGCATGTGTGCTTCGAGTTTGCGGCGCTCGTCTTCGGCCCGCTTGCGTTCCGTGATGTCGTGAACGATGGAGTGCAGCAAAGCCCGGCCCCGCATGCGCACCTGGCCGGTGTAGACCTCGACCTCGCGAACGTCCCCGCCGGCGAGTCTGTGTTGGCAGATGTAGTGAGCTTGCGGTTTGGACTTGACCTCCTTGAGGTTCTCCAGGACCTCATCCTCGGGCGAGACGTTGATCTGAGTGATCTTCTTGCTGGTCAGGTGCGGTTTGCTGTAGCCGTAGAAGTGGCAGGCGGCGGGGTTGGCGTCGACAATGACGCCCGTTTCCGGATCCACCAGGAGCATGACGGAGTGATCGTTCTCCAGAAGCAGGCGGAAATGTTCTTCGCTCTCCTGCAGGGCTTCTTTGGACTGCAGCAGGTTGGCGTAGAGGGTTCGGAACTCCAGTGCGAGCTGGCCGATCTCGCCCTTCCCGTAGACACGGTGAGCCGCGGCGTCGCCCGACCGGATGTCCTTCAGCAGGTCCGTCAGCGGCCTGACCTCGAAATGGATCAGGGACACGAGCACGATGGCGCTGAAGAGAAACGCGAAGATGAAAAGACGCGACACGACCCTGGCCTTGCTGCGCGCTTCCGCCAGCAGGTCGGTCTTGGGCTGGTGAACGATCAGTCCCCACCCCGTGGCCTTGATGGGGCGGTAGGCGGCCACCCAGGTAGCCCCCTCGTACTCGTATTCGCACCTGCCCGACTGCCCCTTTATGACTTTCTTGACCGGCTCGTAGTTCATGTAGTTGTAGATGGAGAACTCATTGGCATCCAGGGCGATATGGGGATGGGCAATGAGCCAGCCGTTCGAGGTCACGATGTAGGCGTAGCCGCTCTTGCCGACCTTGGTATTGCGCACGGTTGAAAGGACGGTGTTTTCTTCGGAGACCACAATCACCCCGCGCAGCACTCCGACCATATCGCCGGATTTCGAGCGAATGGGGGTGGCAAACCCGCTGACCAGGGAGCCGAAACTCGAGACCAGAAGGTCCAGGAAGATGGTGCGGTTCTTCTGTACCGTTTCCCTGACCCACTCCATATTTTCGGGCGGCACCTTTTGGTTGGCCATGAACGGCTTGCTTGGGAACGACACCCATGCCCCGTCCCTGTCGACCACAAAGTAATGATTGAAGAAGTGGGTCAGGTGGTCGATTTCAGAGATGCTTTCGTCCAGGAGTCCCTTCTCCATCGATTGGACGCTGGACAGCTGTGCGATCGTTTCCAGTTCGACGATGGCCTGGTGGAAGAAGAAGTCGGCGCTCTCGCCGATCTGGTCCGCGATTTGCTCCTGGGCATACAGGCCGCGCTCGAAGTTGTCTTTCGAGATCATCGGCGTGATGTACAGGGTCTGGAATAGGAGGACCACGCCGAGGACCGCAACAATGACAGCGACGGTCTTGAACTTGATGCTGTGGGGGTTGAGTTTCAGCATGAGGTCAAGTTTCAGAGTTGGCTCTTGATTTCGTCCAGGACCCGCTGCGAGACGTTCTGATCACCGAAGGTCCCGACCCGAATGACGAGGCGGGTAGACGAGTCGGACACGCGTTCCAGCTTGATGTTGATGGGGGTTGTCTGGGCATTTTCGAGTGCGAACTGGGCACAGACGGCGTCGCCGGTCTCGGACTTCTTCGTCAACTGCAGGCTCTCGACGGCTTTGGCGGTCGCGGTGCGGCAGGCGTCGATGGAATAATCGAGCGTGACCTGGAGTTCTCCCCTGACGTAGGCCACGGCGCCGCCGGCTGCGCCCCCTGCCAGAAGGAAGGCGACGCAACCGCCCGAGAAAATCAGGAACGGTGAGCAGAGCAAGGCAACCAGTGCAACGTGACGCCGCATCATGCGAGTCTCCTCCTGTCACACATGCCTGTGGTCCCCGAGGCGGGGGGGGGCAACTCCCCGCCTCGAATGGGGCAGGGCAAGCGCAACTCCGAGAACAGTAGTCCCGGGGTTGCGGAATACAACCGGGCCGGCACAGGCCCCAGGGCTGTTTCAAGATCTGGCGCCGCGTCTCGGAAGGCCACGCCTCCGCGCACACCAAGTAGGGGCGGCCTGTCCTCAGGCCGTCCCCCCCCGGCGTGGGGACACGCCGGGGGTACTCACCGCCCGCGACAGTCACGAATCTTGAAACAGCCCTGCACAGGCCCGGGTGATGCGACAGTCGCGGGTGGAGGCAAGGTCGAAGTTCGACCTGGGCTGGCGCCCAAAGTGGTTGGAGCTGCTCGCTCCGACATCCGCGGGACCGAGCCGCTCCCGCCACTTTGGCCAGCCACCCCCAACCGTGCACCCACGACGGACGCAGCACCAAGCCCAGCACGGCGCCTTTTTGGCCCGGATTGCGGTGGCCGAGAGCCCGACGACGCCATACTGTACCACGCTGACTTAGGCTCCGGCGTGGTTGGGCCCCAGGGGCACACGTGCCGGCGGGCAGCGTCGTTCGGAGTCTCTCTTGATTTCGGGGGTGAGCGGAAAGGCGGTTCATGAAAGCAGCATTGATGGCGCAGAAATTCGCGGTGGCGGGGCGACTCGTCACGGTCGAGAGCACGGGCTTCGGCAACGTCAACGATACGTATCTGGCCGTCTTCCGGACCACGTTCTCGGAGGAGCGGTTTATCCTGCAGCGCATCAACCGGCGTGTCTTTCCGCATCCGGAATACATCATGGAAAACATGCGGGTCCTGACTGACCACGTGCATGCGCGGTTGGAGGATGAGGCGGCCATGTCGGACCGTATCTGGCAACTCCCCCGGGTCATTCCAGCCAAGGACGGACAGGATTTCGCCATTGACGCCGAAGGCGACTTCTGGCGTGCCATCTCGCACATTGCCTCCGCCCACTCCTACGAGAGAGTTCAAAGCATTGAACACGCGCATGAGGCAGGCTTTGTACTTGGCCATTTCCAGCGCGTGATCAGTGACCTGTCGCCGGAAAGACTGGGTGATACGCTGGTCGGTTTCCACATTACGCCGGGGTACCTGGAGAAGCTGGACAAGGCGTTGGCCAGCCCGGACGGTCAGGCGCGGCTGAAGAGTTCAGCGGAAGCAGAACGGTGCTGCCATTTCGTCAATGCCCGACGGGAGTGGTGCGCTGTTCTGGAGCGGGCGAAGGACCGCGGCGAACTACGGCTTCGTCCGATCCATGGGGACCCGAAGATTGCCAACATCATGATCGACGATGCCACCGGGAAGGGAACCTGCATCGTGGATCTTGACACGGTGAAGCCTGGCCTGATCCATTACGACTTTGGCGACTGTCTTCGGTCCTGCTGCAATCCCGCCGGCGAGGAGACTCAGGATCTCGGCCGCGTCATGTTCGACACCGACCTGTGCGAGGTGATCGTCAAGGGTTACATGGCACACGCCCGGGATTTCCTCACGGGCGAAGACCGGACCTACCTCTACGATTCGATCCGGTTGATTGCGTTTGAACTCGGATTGCGCTTCTTTGCGGACTACATCGCCGGCGACGTCTACTTCAAGACACGCTATGAAGGGCAGAACCTCAACCGTGCGCGAGTTCAGTTGAAGCTCACGGAGAGCATCGAGACGCGGGAGTCCATCATCCGGAAGCTTCTGGATAAGTACTGAGTTTGGGCCGTCGGGGGGCGGGGGTGAGGGTCACCAGTGCGTCGCCTGGCTGAACACGTTCCGCTGTTCGACCTCGAGCTTGGCGGCCAGTTGCTTCATGTCGAGTCTCTTGGCCTCTTGGGTCAGCAGCTGAAGCTGATTCCAGTGTTCGCGCGGATTGTGCTTCAGGGTCATGTTGATATTGGCGATCTTCTTTTCGAAAACCCACTGCAGGCCATCGGCGTCGCGTTTGCGGGCTTTTTTCCATATCGAGGCGGGGCCTTTGCCCGGTTTGCCTTCCGCCGCCGAACTCCCTCCCTCATAGTACCTGATCAGGTGGAAGGCGAGCTGGCCTACGTCGACGCGTTCCACCAACATGTCAATGGCCCGGCGCAGGAACTGAGCCGCGTCCTTCTCCCGGCCCGCATCGATCAAGGTCTGCACCAGTCGCTCGATTTCCTGGACCTGTTCATCCGGGTCCCCTTGGGTATCCGCCAGGATCTGCTCGAGCCGGCTCAATGCACGCTCGGTCCGAGTCAGGCTTTCCACCATGCTTCCCAAGGGTAAGTCCATCTCTTGGACCTCCGCGCGCTTGTGGAACTGGCGGAGTTGGTAGTCGAACACCGAGACCCCCACGAACAGCACGATAACCGTCAGGCCTTGGCGCATGATGTGCGCTGTCTGAGTCGATTCGCGGTGCGACTGGCTGGCCGTAGTCATGTCTCGACGTGCCTCCCCGTCCGTGTGATGGCCTGCGGTGCGGTCCTTCAATCCTTGGACCTGAGCCGTATGTCTTTCTCATCATACAACTCAACCTGCCACGAATCAAGTCCAAGATGCTGGCCGGTTTCCTTCCCGTCCGTATTCCACGGGGTTGTAGGGGGACGGTTGTTCGGTCGTCGGATGGCGAGAAGGAAAAAGGAGCGTAAAGACTGGGGGCGTCTGCATCGGGCGATGACAGAGCAGAATTGCGGGAAAACAATTCTGGGAGCGCCCTTGCATTACGCCGGGGCATCGCTTATTTTCCCTTAAAGAACGCGGGCTGGTTTGAGGGCGCTTGGCAGAGAAGGGCCATGTGCCGGTGAAACTCCTGGTCCGTGGGTGAAGTTAGGGCTTGCTGCATGTTCTTGTGACATCTGCGCGATGGGTCTTCCAGATCCTGCGCACCCTCACTATGCAGGAGGTAGGGCCTGTCGGTGGCAGACGTTGACAGGGCAGATGCGGGGCCGTTCTTGGTGGATGCCTGTTCGATGATTTCGCTGCCCTGATTGGGTCGACACAGGGCGTGATGGAGGCTGAACATGGCAGTGATTGAAGTGGAGGGTCTCTCCAAGATATACCGGAAGTGGATCCCTCCACGGACAATCCGCGCCTTGGAAAGCCTGACCCTGTCTGTAGGCGAGAATCACATTTTTGGGTTTCTGGGCCCCAATGGCGCTGGCAAAACGACGACCATTAAGCTGCTGCTGGGGTTGAATCAGCCGACAGGGGGTACGGGCTTCATTCTGGGGAAACCGCTGGGTGATCAGGAGACAAAGGCGCGGGTCGGGTTTCTGCCGGACAGTCCTCAGTTCTATGCCCACTTGACGGCGAAAAATTTCCTCTACTACTGCGCGAAACTGCTTCACCTCCCGCACGAGGTGTATTCGGTACGGGTTGCGGAACTGCTGAAGCGGATGAACCTGATGGACGCCGAGAACCGGAAGATGGGAGAGTTCTCGCGCGGCATGCTCCAGCGAGTGGGTATTGCCCAGGCAATGCTCAACAATCCGGACTTGGTGATCTTGGACGAACCGCTGACGGGGCTTGACCCGCTGGGGCGGGTTGAGATCAAGAACATCATGGAGGAACTCAAGCGCGACGGCAAGACGGTGTTCTTTTCCAGCCATGTGCTTGCGGACGTGGAGCAGATGTGCGATGATATTGGGATCCTGAACCGCGGGCGGCTGGTTCGGACCGGGATGGTGAACGAATTGCTCGTTGAGCAATCCCTTACCGTATGGGTCAAGAACCTGCCGACAAGCGAGTACGAGGCCATGCAGGACCTCACCGACTCGATGACGATGCGGAAGGACCAATGCGGATTTGCGTTGAAGGAGATGTCAAAAGCAGACGAATTCCGGGCGCTGGTAGCGCAGAAAGGAGGGGAGGTGGTACAGGTTGAGGGGAAACGCGAGAGTCTTGAAGAGTATTTTCTTGCTCTGGTCGAGCAGGATAACACGAAGCGGAAAGAGGAGGTGTCCGTATGAGTGATTTGATTGCCATCGCTCAGAGTACATTTGGTCGGGCGTCGCGCATGAAAGCGCTGTACTTCATCTTGATTGGGTGTGTCTTGATTGTGGGGGCCATGGGCCTCTACGGTGTACTGAGCGCCGGTCGCGCCAAGGAGATGATGTTTGACGCGGCGTTGTCGCTGAGTCTGATTGTCGGCATGTTGACCGCCATGAGTTCGGTGTTCGAGATCCCCCGGGAACTCAAAGAACAGACCGCCCAGTTGATCCTGACCAAGCCGCTGGGAAGGACCCACTTCATTGTCGGGAAGTTCTTGGGTGTGTCCCTGTTGTGCGTCTACAATGTGGCTATCGTCTGCATCGGGTCGGCTCTGGCGATCTACATGAAGTACAACAGTGTTGACCCCAATCTCTACGTCGGTTGTGCTCTGATTGCGGCCGAGGCCGTCTTGCTGACGGCAGTTGGGGTGATGCTCTCGCTGCTGCTGCGCGACGCGGTGGCGGCCGTGGTGCTTTTCCTGCTTTTCGTCATCGGGCACGCGCTGCACGTGCTGCCCGTCGCCTTCGGTGGTGCGTTTGCCGTCGTCGGTTACATCCTGCCGAATCTCTACCACACGGATTTCAGCGTCCTGCTGGGTAACGGTATATCCCTGCCGCGCGAGGTGTTTCTCTGGGCGATCTGCTACTCCGTAACGTATTCGATCGCGGTGTTGGGGATCGCTGTGGCCGTATTCCAGCGGCGTGATGTGGCATAGTTTTCAATATACCTTTGGGGAAAGGAGCAGGACGTAATGAAAAGAGTGCCGGTCATTCCTCTGATTGTGGTTGCGCTGGCTTTTGCGCTGTCTTTTGTGGCAGCTCAGAAGGTTGAGACGGGGCGTTCCGAGTTGATTACCAACAAGGATCGTTTGGCGCGGGTGTATTTGCCCTGTATGGGAATGGACAAATTCCTCGCGGATCTGAAATGGGTGAAACTCATTCAAGACATGGGCAAGGTCAAGGGCAAGCTGAACGAGAACGCGGCCAAGTATTTTGCCCGGGTTCTGGACAGCATCACGGACTTGGATCCCGATTTTTCCAAAGCCTACCAGATGGGCGGAATGCTGATCTCCAACGAGTTACCGCAGGACGCCATCAATCTGTTGCAGAAGGGGCGGAAATTCGGGCTTAAGGAGTCGTGGAGCCTTCCGTACTATTCAGGGTTCTTCGCGGAGCGGTTCCTGCCTCGGAAGCAGGAGGTGCCGATGAATGAGTGCCTCGCCTTGGCAGAGAAGTATTACGAGGACGCAGCCAAGGTCAGTGGCCGTCCGTTCTACGTTGACCATGCCTGGATGCGTCTGGCGACCCGCGGCGCGGGCGAGGATCCGGTGGAGCAGTTGGTTGCCCAGCGGGACTTTGTGCTGAAAATGAAGCCGAAGGTCACGGAGATGGAAGGCATGCCCGGGGCTGGCGAGGGCATGTACATGGAGGGCGGCATGGAGATGGAGAACTCGCCGTACATCCTTCTCAGTCGCCGTTTGATTCAGCGCAGTTCCGGGCTGGCGCGTCGCCTGGTCGAGGAACACAGCTCGGCGCAGGACGCCGAGTACAAGAAGAACATCGAGGAGCAGCTCAAGAGAGTGCGTGAGGTGTTTGAGGCGTTCAAGCCTGCCGGACACATGTGCAACAACTGCTTGGTCCCGTATGGGCCTGGGCAGTTCTTCTGCTCTGGCTGCGGCGCCAAGGTTGAGTCGTATGCCTACTGTCGTGAATGCTGGGCCAAGGGGAAACTGGTTCTCCTTTCTGGCAGTTACTGCCATCTGTGCGGAACCAAGTCTCCGGAGGCGCCGAAGGTGACTGTGGTCGCCGAGGGGGCAGATGAAGGTGGTCTGAAGGCCAAGTGAGCGGTCTCGCGTTGTTGAACCGTTGACTTAACTCCCCAACGTCGGCCCGCCAATTGGCGGGCCGACGTGTCTGTTTCGGCTCGGCGAGGCGGTGTCTCTCAGGTCCGGAAATCAGTGACAGGTTCACGGAGGGAACGACCAACGATGACGGTCACCCCAAAATTCCGCCCAGCGAAGGCGAGTTCGCCCCAGAAGGGGGCCTCTGTGGCAACTAGCGACAAGCGGCCCTTGCTTCGTGACATTTACACCATCGCGGAGTGCATGGTCCGCAAGTTGGTTCAGGGCTGGCTGCTGTTCCTCATCGCCGTGGGCGTCGGGGCGCTGCTGGTGGTATCGTTCCAGACAGGCCCCGAAGACATCAAGGAGGTCTTGACAAAGTGCCGGGAGAACGGGATTCTCGTGACGACATGGACGTCTCTCTTGCTGGTGATTATTGCCGGCAGCATGGAGTTACCTCGCGAGGTGCAGAGCGAGACGATCCTTTTCCTCCTGGCTAAGCCGATACTGCGGCGTGATATCGTGCTGGGGAAACTGGCGGGGTTGCTTGTGGTGGGCTTCGCGTTTGTGTTGCTTCAGACCGTGGTGAGTGTGACCGTGATTGGGATACGCGGTTTGGGCCCTGACTGGCGGTTCACCGTGCAAACGGTTCTCATCCTTGCCCGGGTGAGCATTCTTGCCTCGGCGGTGATCCTTTTCTCTACCTCTCTTCCGGAATTTCAGACGATTTTCCTCTCGGCCATGTATCTGGGGCTGGGCTGCATCATGTACCTGCTTGATGCGCTGCTGGTTTCCGGTTATCTCCACTGGTCGGTGAACTGGGTCTTCCGGTTTTCTTACTACTTCGCGCCCAATTTCAGCATTCTCAGCCTCAGCGGCCTAAGCGGATACCGTGCCCCCGTGCCCTTTGTAATTCATGCCGTTGGCTATGCGGCTTCCTACTCGATGCTGCTGACCTTGGCCGCGTTGTTTGTCTTCCGGAAGCGCGAGTTCGGTCGCATCTGAACATGTGAGATGATGGCGCCGACCAGTGGCTCTCAACCCCAGTACAGTGTGTTCGCCTGGAAGACGGGGCCATCCTTGCAGGTGCGGACGTACTCCCAACCTTCGGGAGTGTCTGCTTTGCGTTTTATGACGCATGCCAGGCAGGCTCCCACGCCGCAGCACATGGCATGGTCGAGGCTCAGCTCCGCGTTCACGTCGTGGGTTTGCGCGATCGAGGCGACCGTCGCCAGCATGGCGTTTGGGCCGCAGGCGTAGACCGTCGCTGGGTGAGATCCCCGCGACGCCAAGGCTGGCCCCAGAAGATCGGTCACGACTCCCCGGTGCCCCACCGTCCCGTCGTCCGTGGCCAGTTCCACGTTGGCCCCCAGGTTTCGGAATTCCTCCACCAGCAGCAGATCGGCATGGGTTCGACCGCCGATCAAGACGCGACAAGGGACGGGTGCCCGTCGGACCAGCAGGTGCGTGGCTGCGGCTCCGTAGCCGCCGGCCACCACCACCGGCAAGGTCCCAACCGCAGGCAACGAAAACCCTACTCCAAGCCCCCCGAGAAGATTCAGTGTTTGCCCTGGTGCAAGCGCGGCGAGGTGTCGCGTCCCTTCTCCCACCACCTTGTAGATGATGGTCAGATAACCTGTGCGCGGGTCCGCATCGCACACGCTGAACGGACGCCTCAACAGGCGGTGCTCCAAGGCTGGAAACTGCACGTGGATGAACTGGCCCGGACTCACCGTGGCGGCAATCCGTGAGGCTTGCAGGAGGGTTCGATAGTAATCGCCCCGGATCTGGCCGTTCTCCAAAATGGTTGCGTCTTCCTGAACGCTCATGCCGCAATGCCTCGTGCTGGGCTGGCATCGGGGCTTGCCGCGATGCCAGGGTAAGGTACAGATTCGATTCTTTTCAGAATGTAGGGGGTCGCCCGTTTCCCGTCAAACGGCACTTTGGTGTCGAAGAGTGGTACGGCGCGATGGGGGCGGTCGCTCTCAATCTGGAACGGGCGTCGTAATAGGGCGCCCGGTGAGTTGCTCAACACCGAGGCGGAATCTGGTTTTACCGACGGAGAAGAACAGCGTCGGGCCCGCCGCTGCGCCGTCTGGCAGGAAGAGAAAGCCAGGGCGTTCATCCGGGCCCAGATCCAGTCCGGTCAAGTCCCACTCGACTCCTGACGGCACCTTGTACTCCAGCAATTGCGGCGGTACTTCGGGGACCCGGTCGGTGGTTTCCGGTGCGGGCGGGGGGGGCAGGCCGGGGATGCTGATCGTCGCGGGGGCGTCCTCCATGCGGAACTGACCGGCCTCGGCGTCCAGCACGAGGCGCACTGGCTTGCCCGTGGTGCGAGCCTTGAGCCCAGCATCGCGGAACCCGGTCTCGATGGCCGAAAGCGCATGCTGGATGACGAGGGTCCGCGGCAACCGGCCCACTCTCGGCAAGACCAGGGCAAGAAGCAAGCCGACGGCGGTGAGCACGATGACAGCTTCGATCAAGGTGAAATGGTGCTTGGGGCGCATGCCCATGCTCACTCTCGCCGATTGGTGTCGGTCCGCAACTCAGTCCAGTCCCTGCCGATTGACTCGGCGGCTGAACTGCACCGCCCTGTCATGGCGGGAAGCTGAACCCCATTCCCGTGCCACGAAACTCAGTCCCGTTCCGTGGGTGATCGGGCAGGCAACCCCGGTCGACGGGGAGAGCGTCAGTCGCCGGTTGTCCAACGACCGTGCTCGATCAATCCCAACTGTTGGCGTCAGCCGCGTCTCCCTCGCCACCCGGGGCTTTGTCCGTGCCGTAGCTGTAGATGTCAAATGCGCTGTGCTGCCCGGGGACATCGTAGTGGTAGGGTTCTCCCCATGGATCGAGCGGCAGTTTGGGGGGATCTAGATACGGTCCGTCCCACTTCTGGGTGCCTGGGTTCTGAATCAGGTTTTCGAGCTTGGACGGGTATTCGGACATGTCGAGGTAGTAGTCCTTGCAGGCATTGGCCAACAACAGCACCTGGCTCTTGGCCGTTCCCGTCTGTGCCTTCTTGAGTTTCTTGACAACATTGGGGCCGACCAGTCCAAGGATCATGCCGATGATGACCACGACGATGAGGATTTCGATCAAGGAGAAACAGGATCTCCGTCGACCGGCCGCAGGTTCCGTTCTGGGTTTCATTCTCTCGTTTCCTCCGTTTTCCGCAATCCAGATCGCGGTCACGATCGGGGCCTGAATTCCGGCTATGGTTGTGGGGCCGATGTTAGTGTCGCCCCCGAGCAACGGACCGCCCACGGTTGCACTGTCACATCGAGTCGGCCGCTCCCCTGGGGCATGGCTCTGCGGGGGCAGCGGAGGGGTCTTCGTTCTCGACGATTGCCCGAGCTATAGCCCTCCCTCCATGTCCATGATGGCGAAGAACATGGCCAGAACCACGGCGGCGACCATGAGCCCAAGGCAAATGATGACGCAGGGCTCGAACAGGCTCAGCGTCCGGCGAACCAGTCGTTTCAGATCGCTCTCGTAGCGGTCGGCGACCCGGTCCAGCATGGTCTCGACCGCGCCGGTTTCCTCACCCACCGCCAGCATGCGCAGCATGAACGGGGGGATGAACCGGCTGTGGCCGAGTGCGTGCGAGAGCCGTTGGCCCTGTCGCAATTCCCCCGCCATGCCTGCGACGGACTGGCGCAGAGTGTTGTTCTGGATAACGCGGCTGGCGATGGCGACGGTGTCCAAAAGGTGTACACCGCTGCGCATCAGGATCGCCATCGTTCTCGACATGCGTGCCAGGTTCGTCAACAGCACCATTTTCCCGACCAGTGGCACCGACAGGATGGTGTCGTCATAGGCGTTCCTGAACCTGCCGTCCTTGCGGAGTTGCAGGAGGAAAAGGACCAGCAGGGCAACCCCAACCGGCAGGCACCACCAGAAGTCGCGGCAGAAATCGGACGCTCCCAGCAGGAGCCGTGTCGACGCGGGCAGCGTCCGCCCGGTGCTGGCCAGGACGGCGGCAAACCGTGGGACAATCACCCACATGAGGATTGTGAGCACCACCATGCTGGCACTCAGAACAAAGACTGGGTAGATCAGCGCGGAGATCAGGTAGGCCTGGAATTCCCGGGTGTCGTTGAGGAAGCGGCGCAGTTCACCCATGACTGCGGGCAAGGCGCCGGCTTCTTCTCCTGCCTCCACGACGCTGGCGAACAGTCGGGGGAAGAGCCGCCCCCGATCACGGATCAGTTCGGAGAATTTCTTGCCTTCATGCAGGCCACGCCTCAGGTCGGCAACGACCCGCGATGTTAGGTTGTCGTCCACGCCCTCTCCAACAATGCTGAGGGCGCGCTCCAGCGGGATGTTTGCCTCGATGAGCGGCACGAGGCGATCCGTGAAGTCGATGATGTCGAAACGCTGTCCGAAGCCCGTCAATCCCTGGCCGGGAGCGGACAGGGAGCCTTCGCCGAGGAACTCAAGCGGAATCATCCCCCGCTGCTGCAGCCGCCGTGTCGCGTCGGCTTGGCTGTCGCCTTCGACGAGCAGTTCATTGATGCTGCCCGTCGAATCGCTGGTCTTGAACCTGTAGAGGGACATGTGGCACTGCTCTGGCTGTTAGGGGTTCGGCCGGGCCTACCGCCTCCGGGCGTCGTGGTGTCAACTGTGGCTTGGCCCCGACTGGCCGGACTCTCCTTCGGCCCGCTTCTCGCGTTCGCGCTTTTCCACCGTCAGTTGCCGCATCATGATCGGTACATCCTCAACCTTGAAGTGGAGCCAGTAGGTGCCAGGCTTCGGGAACCGCACTCCATTCAGACGGAAGACCAAGTCCACGACAGTCAGCGGGTCGGGCAGGGAAACCTGGCCCTTGGCCGAGAAGGATACGGTTTCGTTGTCTTGGTGTCGGCAGATCACTTCGCATGGGTAGTTGCCGCGGCTGCCCGTGAGAGAGACAAACACGGTCATGGCCGGGTGGACGCACGGAAAGCGTCCCGACTGAATTCGGTCGAAGAGGCCGATGAGCGTCTTCTTGCCGGTGAGTTTGTCTTCGATGATGGTGTCGCACACCAGCAGAGCGAGTCCCATGGGCGTTTCAAATGCTGACATACTACTTCATCCATCCTGTGCCGTGTCTTCAGCACGGACGTTAATTCTACTCAAGCATACTATCCGGCCCTTGGGCCGGCACCTGACGGTTAGACCCCTGGAGGCAGGTCCATGTTCCAGGCTGGAGCATGGGTTGCGCTGCTCAGTCCACCAATATCGACAGCGAGGCCACGCTTGTCAAGAAGGGGAGACGCTGTCGTCCGCAAGTGTCCATGTTGTCGGTGTTGGGGTCGGGGGCACGACGACGGGTGCTCGACAGGGCTGTTCCAAGATCTGGCGCCGCGTCTCGGAAGGCCACGCCTCCGCGCGCACCAAGTAGGGGGCGGCCTGTCCTCAGGCCGCCCCCCCCCGGCGTGGGGACACGCCGGGGGTACACCGCACGCGACAGTCACGAATCTTGAAACAGCCCTGGGTGCTCGACGCCTCGACTTGCAGACCCGGCTTCGAGTCACTACGTTATATGCTCCTACGCTCTATGTTATCGAGCTTCTTGGGCGCGAGGGCGTCTTCTGCGTTCTATGAATAGATCGACGCACGGGGTGTGGGCTCGCGGGGAATCCCGTTGCCGGGACTCGGCCCCGAGCGGAAGCGCGAAGCGCGGCACACCAGGCGGCGAAAGGCAGGGCATTGCACCATGGCAAACTACGTGTTTCTTGGGGCTCCTGGCGCAGGCAAGGGCACGATGGCCCAACTCCTGGTCGAGAAATACGGTCACGTTCATATCTCGACAGGTGACATACTGCGGGCCGAAATGAAGAGCGGCAGTGAGCTTGGACGTCAGGCGAAGGCGGCGGTGGAAAGCGGGGCCCTGGTGTCGGATGAACTTGTGGCGGCCATCGTCGCGCGCAAGTTAGCCGAGAAGGTGGTCCGGAAAAACGGCTTTGTGCTGGATGGATATCCGCGCACAGCGGGCCAGGCGGGGCTTCTGGACAAGGCGCTGGCGGACAACAAGCTCACGCTTGATGCAGCCGTATTGTTTGAGGTGGATGAAGAGCTGCTCCTTCGGCGTCTGACCGCTCGGCGACTGTGCCAGGACTGCAAGGCGGGCTACAATGTTCTTTACCTGCCGCCGAAGCAGAAAGGGATCTGTGATCAGTGCGGTGGCAAACTGATTCAGCGTCCAGACGATAACATCGAGACCGTCAAAGACCGCTTGAACGTGTACCAGAAACAGACCGCTCCCTTGATCGACTTGTACGAGAAGAAAGGGGTGCTCATTCGGGTGCCGGGGTCTTTGGAGAGGGATGAGAATTTCGCTGCCCTGTGTCGGCACCTGAAGATCTAGGCGCGGGCATGCCAGGACCGAAATTCGTCATCCATACGGAGGCAGAGATTGAGGGGATCCGGCGCGCTGCGCAAGCTGCCGCCCGGGTGCTGGACGGGGTCTGTCAGTCCGTGCGTCCAGGGCTGAGCACCTTGGATTTGGACCGCACGGCGAGACGCCTGATCGAGGACGCCGGCGGCAAGAGTGCGTTTCACGGCTACCGTGGGTTCCCAGGTCAGCTCTGCATCTCACTGAATGACGAGGTCGTTCACGGGATCGGGCGTGCAGACCGGATCCTGAAGCCCGGCGACCTCGTGAGCCTGGACGTCGGCGTCTGCTTGGACGGGTGCATTGGAGACACGGCCCGCACCGTCTGTGTTGTGGCGGCTCCGAGTCCTGAGGCGGAGCGGTTGCTGCGTATCACTCAGGAGAGTCTTGAGGCGGGAATCGCCGCCGCGAGAGGCGGAAACGGCGTCAATGACATCGGCCGGGCGGTGGAGGCGACGGTCCGCCGTGCCGGGTTCAGCGTTGTTCGTGACTTTGTCGGTCACGGCTGCGGCTTGGAACTGCACGAACCGCCAGAGGTCCCGAACTTCAGTCAAATGACGCGCGGGGCGCTGTTGCGGCCGGGGATGGTTCTGGCCGTGGAACCGATGGTCAATGTGGGCACGCACCGGGTGACGGTGGACCCGGATGGGTGGACAGTGCGGACGGCGGACGGCCGGCTTTCGGCGCATTTCGAGCACATGATCCTGATCACCAGGAACAGACCGGAGATTCTCACGTGGCTAAGGACTGCATAAAGGCGGAGGGGGTCGTGAAGGAACTGCTTCCGAACACGATGTTCAGAGTGCAGTTGGAAAACGGTCATGAGATCCTCGCCCACATCAGCGGCAAGATGCGATTGCACTTCATTCGCATCCTGCCCGGGGATGCCGTCGTGGTGGAGGTATCCCCATACGATCTGACGAAGGGGCGCATCACCTATCGGAAAAAATAGTGACAAAAGCCGGGGGTGCGCTTTCCTTACGAATCGGAGTTGACGTCTGCGTGGACGGCGGTATATTGTTCTCTCTCTTTGCCGAAAAGCATCGTTTCTTGTTGCGGCTGGACGCTTGGAGAACAGGGCGGTTGGGTGCGATCAGAGCTTCAGTGGACGAGTCTGGCGCCCAGCAGGCCCGAATCGTCACGTGTCCGGTTGGCGTAGTTTTGAAGGTACGACACCAATGAAAGTCAGAGCATCCGTAAAGCGATTCTGCAACAACTGCCGAATTGTCAGGCGTCAAGGCGTTCTTCGCGTCATTTGCAAGAACGCGAAACACAAGCAGCGGCAGGGCTGAGGCGGCCCCGGCGACGTTTGCACGCCGAGATGAAACACACGATCAGTTGAGACCGTTTTCAAACGGGAGTGACAGGGACAATGCCGAGAATTCTGGGAGTCGACTTACCGGCCAACAAGCGGGTGGATATCGCCCTCACATACCTCTACGGTATTGGGCGCACCCGGGCGAAAGTGATCTGTCAGCGGACGCAGATAGACCCTGCCCTCAGGGCCAACCAACTGACGGAGAGTCATGTCGCGGCCATCACGCAGGTCTTGCAGGACAGCTACACGGTGGAGGGAGACCTGCGGCGGCAGGTGGCGCAGAATATTCGGCGACTGATCGCCATCGGGTGCTATCGTGGGTCCCGCCATCGGCGTGGCTTGCCAGTACGCGGCCAGCGCACCTCGACCAACGCGCGGACGCGGAAAGGCCCGCGCAAGACCGTTGGCGCCATTCGCGACAAGACCGCCCGTAAGCTCGCCAAGGGCGACGGCAAGGAAGAGTGATCGCCCGGCGGCGGACGCGGTAACACGACAACGTGAGGAGAGCAAGAGTTCATGGCTGATGATATTGTGGAAAAGGTGCAGGAGGCTCCGAAGCCGGAGGTTGAGGGTGCCGCTACGGCCGAGGCCGCGCCAGGCGAACGGAAGAAGGCGGTCAAGGCGAAGGCGCAGCGGCACGTGCCCAGCGGCGTTGCGCACGTGGCCGCTAACTTCAACAACACCAAGGTGTGTATCTCGGACCAGCACGGCAACGTCATCGCCTGGTCTTCTGGCGGCCGTCTTGGGTTCAAGGGGTCGCGTAAGAGCACGGCGTATGTCGCGCAGCAAGTTGGCCTGGATGCTTCCAAGCGGGCCATGTCTATGGGGGTGAAGGAAGTGGAAGTGAGGATTCTGGGGCCAGGAGCTGGTCGGGAATCGGCCGTGCGGGGCATCGCCTCGTCGGGCTTGGAGATTACCATCCTCAAGGACGAGACTCCCATTCCGCATAACGGCTGCAGGCCGCCCAAGCGTCGGCGCGTGTAATGCCCGCCTGCGATTGCGCCAACGGAGCGGTTGGAACCGCACCCGGGATGGATTAAGAGTCCTTTGTCGTTTTTCATGTGAAGGAGACAAGGATGGCCGCGGTTGAAAATTTCACCATGCCGAAGGGGCTGGTCGTGGACGAAGCGACCGTAACGCCGACCTACGCGCGTTTCGTGGCTGAACCGTTGGAGAAGGGGTTCGGGCACACTCTGGGAAATGCGTTACGGCGCGTGCTGCTCTCCTCCATGGAGGGCGTGTCCGTGGCGTCGGTGCGAGTGGACGGCGTCCCGCACGAATTCACCTCTATTCCGGATGTTGTCGAGGATGTAACCGAGATCATTCTGAACATCAAGAAACTGCGTCTGCGTTGCAGCGGAGACTTGCCACGCACGTTGGAGCTTTACGCCGACAAGGCCGGACCGGTGACGGCGGCGGCTCTGCGCGAGGACGGGGTGACAGAGGTTTTAAACACCGACCTCTTGGTCTGCACCTTGGACCGGGACAAGCCCCTGCGCATGGAATTGGTCATTGACCAGGGCCGAGGGTTCCGGCCATCCGAGGAGAACAAGCGTGAGGATCAGCCGATCGGGGTTATCCCGGTTGACTCGCTTTTCAGCCCGGTGGACCGTGTTCGCTATGATGTCCAGGCCTGTCGCGTCGGACAGCGGACGGACTACGACCGGTTGGAGTTTGAGGTCTGGACCGATGGCCGGATTGATCCTCAGGATGCTGTCAACCGTGCCGCAATCTTGCTGCGGGAGCACTTGAACATCTTCGTGGCGGCCCAGGAGAAGCAAGAACCGGTAATCCAGGTCACCAGCGCCGAGGACCAGCAACTGGTGGATAAGCTCAGCACGAGCGTCAACTCCATGGAGCTGTCCGTTCGCGCCAAGAACTGCCTGAACACGGCGCAGATCCGCGTGATCGGCGATCTGGTACTCAAGTCGGAGAGTGAGATGCTGAAGTATCGTAACTTCGGCAAGAAGTCGTTGCAGGAGATCAAGCTGAAGCTGGGCGAACTGGGACTGTCGTTGGGCATGGCGCTGAAGGACGACGTCCAGGCGGTTATCCGGCAGAAGCTGGAGAGTCAGCAGAAAGAGGAATAACCGATGCGTCACCGCAAGTTCACATTCAAGATTGGACGCACCGCGTCTCACCGTCGGGCTCTGCTCCAGAACGCTGCTTGCAGTCTGATCAAGGAGGAGCGGATCGTCACGACGGTCACGAAGGCTAAGCAGATTCGTCGCCTGGCCGAACGGATGATCACGTTGGGCAAGCAGGGCACGCTGCATGCTCGGCGCCGTGCCATCGCCTTGCTTCGTCAGCCGGATGTGGTAGGGCATCTCTTCCGTGATTTGGCCGCCAGATACGAGGGCCGAAACGGCGGATACACCCGTATCATCCGAGTGGGCACCCGTCGGGGGGATGCTGCGGACATGTGCATCTTGGAGTTCCTGCCGAAGGCGGGCCAGGAAGCGGCGCCTGCCGGTACGGATGGAACCCCGGCCGAGGCCAAGGCGGTAACGCAGGGAACCGCCGATAAGCCTGAAGGCAAGTCCTGAGTTCTGCGGGTCCTCTCCCGGCGTGAAGCCCCTCTGTCCGCAGGGGGGCTTTCAGTCTCATTCGCCGTATCGAACAAGAGGGCCCTAGATGAGCACCTTTCCGTCCGCTGGCCCGATCCTGCTGGACTTGAGGCCGGGGCAGACCGTTTTCGGCTTCGATATTCTCCGTATCTCTCCGCTGCCCGAACTGCGTTGCATTGCCTGCGAAGCCCGGCACCGCCGGACAGGGGCAAGACTGCTGCACTTGGTAGCCGACGACGCCGAGAATCTGTTTGCCATCTCGTTTCGCACCCCGCCACCTGACGACACCGGCGTCGCGCACATTCTGGAGCACTCGGTTCTGGGGGGATCCCGCAGGTTTCCCGTCAAGGATCCGTTTGTGGAAATGCTGAAATCCAGCATGGCCACGTTCATCAACGCGTTCACGTATCCGGACCGCACCATCTATCCCGTGGCCAGCAACGTCAGGAAGGACTACTTCAACCTGGTGGGGGTTTACCTCGACGCCGTCTTCCACCCCAGTATCAGGCCTGAGACCTTGAAGCAGGAGGGATCGCACCTTGAATTGGCCGAGCGTGGCAATCCCAAGAGTCCGCTGATCCTCCGTGGGGTGGTGTACAATGAGATGAAGGGCGTCTATTCCGATCTTGACAACATCCTGAACCGGGAGTCCAGTCGGCTCCTTTTTCCGGCGTCCCCCTACGGGCTGGACTCGGGTGGCGATCCGGAGGTGATCCCAACCCTGACCTATGAAGCCTTCACAGGGTTTTACCGTCGCTTCTACAGCCCCGCCAATGCTCGAATTGTGCTCTACGGGGACATCCCCACCCGAGAGCAGCTTGAGTTCCTGGACGCCCATCTCCGTGAGTGTGAGACTGTCGAGCAAGCCGACAGCAGCATCGGCATGCAACCGCGCTGGACCGCGCCGCGTGAGGCGGAAATCCTGTACCCGGTGACGTCCGACGAGGGGTTGACCCGCAAGACCGCGATTACGATGAGCTGGCTGATTGGTGCGCTCCCCGATCCGATCTTGGAGCTGGGAGTCGCCGTGCTCGATATCGTCCTGCTCGGACACGCCGCTGCTCCGTTGCGCAAGGCACTGGTCGAGTCCCGTCTTGGTGAGGACCTGACCGGGTCAGGGTACAGTACGGGCAGTCTCGAGGGAACGTTTCACGTTGGGCTCAAGGGGACCGATCCGGAACGCAAAGACGATCTTCATGCATTAGTATTCCGAATTCTGGAAGGACTGGCGACGACGGGTATCCCGGAGGAGGAGATCGAGATTGCCTTCAACCAGCTTCAGTACTCGCACCGCGAAATTCAGTCGATGTATCCTCTACACCTCATGGATGCGGCACTGAGCGCCTGGAACTTTGATCACGATCCCTTGACCTATCTTAGGTTCGAGGGGTTGATGGATGGCCTGTACAAACGGTACCAGGCATGCCCCTCGTTCTTCACGGAACTCCTGCGGACTCAACTGATCGACAATCCACACCGCGTCACCGTCACCTGTCGGCCCGACCCGGAACTTCAGGAACGCCAAGATCGCAGGCTTCAGGAGCGGCTGGAGCAGATGAAGAAATCCTTCGCCCCTGAGGAGTTGGACCGTCTTGATGCGGAGGCGGTGGCTCTCGAGGAACTGCAGAGCGCGCCCAATTCCCCTGAAGCGCTGGCGACGTTGCCACGGCTCCATATCACGGACTTGTCTGCAGAGCCGAAAGTCATCCCCTGTAGCGTGGTGCACTTGTCTCGGCAAGTTCCTCTGGTGCAGTGTGACGTGTTCGCTAACGGCGTCAACTATCTCATTTTGGCGTTCGATCTTTCCGGCATGCCGCCGGAGTTGCTCGAGTATGTCCCGGTTTTCTCCTCCCTGTTCAGCAAGTTGGGTGCTGGCGCCGAGTCCTATGTTCAGACCGCCCGCCGCATGGCGAAGAAGACTGGCGGGCTGCGAGCCAGCACATTCCTCAGTACCGATGCACAGGACGCGGGGCAACTGTTGAATTACCTCACCGTCTCCATCAAGGCGCTGGACTCAACGTATGTGGAGGCCTTGGGTCTCGTACGCGATCTTCTACTGGGTCTGAACTTGAACGAGGCAGACCGACTTCGCGATGTCACTGTGCAGCGGAAGGTGCAACTGCAGAGCAACCTGATCCCGGAAGGGCATCGGTTCGCGGCTCTGCATGCAGCCAGGACGCTGTCGTCGGCGGCGTACCTCGGCGATTTGTGGGGCGGGATTCCGCAGTTGCGTCTGGCCGACCGCCTGGCCCGTGAAGTCCGTGGTGACGTGGGGCCATTTTGTACGAAGCTGGAGGCCGTCCACAAGAGCTTGGTCCGCGGCAGCCGGATGGCCGCCTGCTTCACAGGTTCCGATGCGTTGCGGGAACCGACGACCCAATGGATGGACAGCCTGATTCGGGAGCTGGGGCTGGGTTCCGGACGGCCCGCAACGTCCAGTCCGATAGCGGTTCCGCCCGGCAGGGCATTGGCCGAGGGGCTGGTCGCGGCCGCCGACGTGGGATACTGCGCCTTGTGCATGCCGGCGCCGCATGCGTCACACCCTGACGCGCCGCTGCTGAGCGTGTTCTGCCAACTTTTGACGTTTGACTATCTGTGGCAGGAAGTGCGAGTGAAGGAAGGTGCCTACGGCGGGTTCGCTTCCTACGATGCCTTGGCTCAGGTGTTCGAGTTTCTGTCCTACCGCGACCCGGCCATCCGAGGTACACTGAACGTCTACGCGAATGTCATCGACTATGCTCGGACCGGCAAGTGGACGGAGGATGACGTCGAACGGGCGGTCATGGCTTGCGCCAAGGCGGACGAGAAGCCGATCCGGCCGGGAGCCGCCACGGCGACGGCCCTTTGGCGGCAGCTTGGGCACGTCACCGAGGAACTGCGCCGGCAGCGCCGAGCTGACCTGCTGCGAGCACGACCGGAGACGGTACGTGCGGCGGCGGTTCGGTTGCTGGAGGAGGGTTTGCCCCAAGGCAATACATGCGTCCTCGGGAACCAGGCCAAACTCGAAGAAGCCAACCGCGGTGCCGTTCGGCCCCTGGCTTTGGAGAACGTCTTCCCGTCGACGCCGGACTGACCCAAGCCAGGCCCCGTGTTATCCGCGCCCCTTGGTGTCGCGTGTCGTTGTGCAGAGCTCGCATGACGCGCTGGCAACGACCGAGGTGGTTCGGTTGTGGATGGCCACGCTCATCCCACAAAACGGAGTTCTGTAAGAGGCTTAAGGAGAAGGGAAAAGGTCGTTCACTCCTCGTGTCGACCGAACCCTGCACGTCCGCCAGTTCGAATGCACGGAGCTTTACGCTCCCCCGCATGGTTCTACCGTCAGCCTGTCCATTTGGGCAAGCTGCAGGCAACGAGCAAACCGCGAGGGAAGTGTTTTGCCGGAACAGGCTTTTCCAGCCACAGGGCCCGGTACACCGATCCAAGAACGCCGATTCCCTTTGGCGTTCGCGGTCACGGTATTGCTTTCCGTTGTTCTGCTCGTCTCAACCAAGTCCGACGTGACGCAAGCCGGTAATGAGACCTCTCGGTTGGCGGTGGTTCAGTCCTTGGTGGACGGTGGGACATTTGCCATCGACGGCTCCTTGTTCCAGACCGTCGACAAGGTTCGCATCGACGGGCGTTTCTATTCCGACAAACCGCTGCTCCTTAGTCTTTGCCTTGCGGCGGTGTACTGGGCCCTGGCAACGCTGTTGGGGCTGAGCTTTGCGTCGCACTATCACGTCGTTGTATTTCTGGTCAATGCGCTCGGCATGGTCCCCTTTGTGATCCTCCTCTTTCTCGTCTCCTCTCGCGTTCTTGCCGCCAGGGGGGTCTCCCGGAATGCCGCTATCGGGTTTTCAGCGCTGCTGGTGCTGTCGACCTGGATTCTGAGCTATGGCGCGACGGTGAACAACCACACACCGGCGGCCGCCCTGCTTATGGCCGTGCTCTGGCTCGGGGAATGTGCGAGGAAAGGTCCCAGCTTCGGTCGCTTGTTCTGGCTGTTCTTTGTTTTGGGGCTGCTTTTGAATGTCGAAATACCGTTCGGCGCAATCGCGATCTGCGTCTACGGCGCAACCGTTCTCCTGGCACTCCCGGGGCGACGTCGGTTTGACGGTTTGGCGGCTATCGGCAGCGGGTTGCTGGTTCCGGCTATGCTGATGGCCGGACTGAACTGGCTGGCACACGGCAACATCCTGCCAGCTTACATGGTCCGTGGCGCCTATGATTTTCCGGGGAACATCCACTCCGGAGGGGTCGCAGGGCTCCGCGAAGCGCCTAACGTACTGCTTTACGCCTGGCATACCACGTTTGGCTGCCGGGGTGTCTTCTCCTACATGCCGGCACTGTTGCTGGCGGTCCCCTGGGTGGTGTCCGGCTGGCGGTCTATGTCCAGGAATGATGTCGCCGCTCTGCTGGTCGTGGTCTTGGCATTTCTGTTCTACTTCAAGGCAACCGGGGACTACGGGGGCTGGGCGTACGGATTTCGCTTCATGATCCCGGCGGTGCCGGTTCTGTGGATCTACTCTTGCCTTTGGATCCATCGACGGTGGCACAGCGCCTGGAGGCCTGTATTTCTGCTCTGTGTGGGCGTTGGGGTTCTCACCAGCGCGATCGGCGCCTATAATCCGTGGCCCGTGTGCGACGAAGGGGCATCCACCGCATCGGGCAGTGCAGACCGCCAATTCAAATGTGCGTTCACCGCCAATGCCCTCGCCTTCACCTATGAGTACTGGCCGGACTCCATCCTTTTCCGGGTCCTCTGCAACCGCGTCTACACGCCTGACCTCACCGTCCAGTATCTGAAACGGGCGTTCCGGAATATGCGCAAGTACGAACTGGCCGTGGGTGCTCCGCCTGGATAGTGCGGCCGAAATGTGCGTTCGCCGCCGAGAACAGCGCCAGCGAGACCCGCGGAATCAGGCCCGCCGCGAGGCGACCATGGACTTGCCCTGAAGGGGCAACGTATACCAGCCCAGGGCAGAGCGACAGCGTCACCCTGGGACCATGTGTCGACCGGTGACAACCCACTGCACGCGGGGGCAAGGCTTCAGCCGCGCCCCGAGTGCTGGTGGCGCAACTGGCCGGGCGGAAAACCGAGGTATTTGCGACAGACCCGTGACAAGGTGATGACGTCGCTCAATCCCGCCATGACCGCCACGCGCTTCAGTGGCAGTGACGTGGTCAGGATCAGGTCACGTGCGTGGTTCGCGCGGATGGCCCGCACATCCGCCATGGGGGTACGCCCCGTGATCTGCTTGTAGCGGCGCACGAAGTGGTACTTGCTCATTCCCGCTCGCTCCGCGAGCACATCGAGGCTCAGGGCCGCCGCGATGTTTTCGCGCACGTACTGCCGCACCGTGTCGACCAAGGCATTCTCCTCGTGCGCGGCCAGGCGTGCGTACTCCGCAAGGAATGCAGCCACAAAGGCGTTAACGGAATCGTTTGCGGCGGCAACGTAAGCGTCGCGTTCCGCGTACATCCACCCGGCCAGCAGCCGCAGCCGCCCATGGAGGTCCTTCAGGTGCAGGGGCCAGTCCGCGCCAGGCGCTGCTGCGATCGAGAGGTAGTAGCTGTTGAGCGGACGACTTCGGACCGCCCACTCCTCATGCACGACACCCGGCCCGAAGAAGAAAGCATCCCCGGGCGACGCGATATGCCGCTGGCCTTGCGTCTCGATGACTTCCTGTCCGGCGTTGAACACCAGCACTTCGCTGTGCTGGTGACTGTGCGCCTGGATGTGCCAGCACTCGTCCGGCACGTTGTTGCCGATGGCCAGAAACCGTGCGTCCATGCGGCTTCCCTCCTACCTGTCTGGCCCATAATTCTGTCAGAGCCACAGCAATTTCTGCTAATAGAACGCAATCGCCGCAGCTTTCAAGGATGTTCCGCGGGGCGTATGTTCATTGCAGGGAAACGATCAGAGAGAACCCGTGAGGAGGCGCATCACTTGTCCGCCGAAGCCTCGATTCGGAAGGTGCAATCCCTGCATCGCCTGCTTGGAGAAGCCGAAACAGCACAAGAACTTGGTGCGGCCGTTCCGACGGGGAAGGAAATGCGACCGGCGACCTCAAGTGCCAGAACCGAGGTAGGAGTACAACCGCCATGGGTAACGACAAGGTTCGCATCGGATTTGTCGGCGTCGGAAACATGGGGCAGTGCGCGCACCTGAAGAACTACGCGGTGCTGCCAGAGTGCGAAGTGGTGGCGCTGGCCGAGTTGCGGCCGAAATTGGCCGCCAAGGTTGCCGCCCGCTACGGCGTGCCCCGGTTCTACACCGACCATGCGGAGATGCTGGCGAAGGAGAAACTCGACGGCATTGTGGCGTCGCAGCCATTCACCCGGCACGGCATTCTGGTCCCCGAACTGCTCAAGGCTGGGGTCCCGGTTTTCACGGAGAAACCCCTGGCCGGTTCGCTCGAAGCGGGCGAAAAAATCGTCGGGGCCATGGCGACGAGCGGGACCTGGCACATGCTCGGATACCACAAGCGCAGTGATCCGGCAACCATGTACGCCAAGGCCGAGATCGACCGGCTGAAGGCGAGCGGCGAGTTGGGCAAGCTGACGTACATGCGGATTCTGCACTGCGGCGGCGACTGGATTCAGGGCGGGTTCAACGACCTGATCCGCAGCGATGAGCCTGTCGCCGCGCTGAGTTGGGACCCGCCCGCCCCCGATCTGGACGAGAACGGCCGGAAACTCTACATCAGCTTCGTCAACTACTGGATCCACCAGGTGAACCTGCTCCGCCACCTGCTCGGCGAGTCCTACGGGGCGAAGTATGCCGACCCTGCCGGCAGACTGTTCGTGGGGGAAAGCGTCAGCGGCATCACCTGCGCCATTGAACTGAGCCCGTTCCGCACCACCCTGGACTGGGTCGAGACGGCGATCGTCGCGTTCGAGAAGGGTTACGTTCAACTCGATCTCCCGTCGCCCCTGGCCAGTAACCGGCCCGGCAGCGTCAAGGTCTTTCGCGATCCGGGCAACGGCGTGACGCCGCAGACCGTGGTGCCGCAACTGCCGTCCGTCCACGCGATGCGGCAGCAGGCCATCAACTTCGTGGCGGCTATCCAGGGCAAAATGAAACCGTTGTGCGATGCGGTCGAAGCCCTGGAAGACCTGAAGGTGGCGCGGCAGTACCTGAAGCTGTGGAAGGGGATCTGAGAGACGAGAGCCGAGGGAGTTTTCTGGTGTCGGGTGCCGGCTGTCGGAAGGCCGGTCTCCCTGGAGCGGGCAGGCCGTATCGTCTGACACACACGTGCGCGACAAGTGGCGCTCGACCTCCCCGATCCGTCCTATATGCCCCATACGTCACATATGTCCCATAGCACACAAGCGCAAAGGAGGAACCAACCATGCCCTTGAAGTGGCGCAGACAATGGATCGGGGATGAGACCTACGAGACGGCCGGGGTTTTTGACGTCAACGGCGACGGGGTCCCGGACATCGTGTCCGGCGCCTTCTGGTACCAGGGCCCGGACTTCCGCAAGAAACATTTCATCGGTGCGGTCCGGGCTTCCGGCGAGTACTTCGACGACTTTTCCACCATTCCGCTGGACGTCAACGGCGACGGGCGCCTTGACTTCATCACCGGCGGTTGGTTCGGCTGCGACCTGCGCTGGCTTGAGAACCCCGCAGATCCGAAGAAACCGTGGCCTGTGCACGTCATCGGCCAGACGGGTAACGTGGAAACAACCCGTGCCTGGGACCTGGACGGCGACGGGGTCCTCGAGATTGTGCCGAACACTCCGCCCACGCGCGACGTCAAGGTGTTCAAGCTCAAGACCGATGCCCAGGGCAGGGGGACCGGCGAGTTCAGTCGTCATGTCATCTTTGAGTTTCCAGAGGGTAAGACGCAGGGGCACGGCCTGGGTTGCGGCGACATTGCCGGCAACGGCCGCATGGACCTCGTGCTGCGCACCGGCTGGCTCGAAGCCCCCGCAGCACCGTGGAGCGGCACGTGGACCTGGCATCCCGAGTTCGACCTCGGCAGTGCCAGCATTCCGATCCTGGTCGCCGACCTGAACGGCGACGGTCGCAACGACCTCATCGTCGGCAACGCGCACGGTTACGGACTGGACTGGTGGGAGCAGACGGTCAAGGACGGTAAGCGCACCTGGACCAAGCACCCCATTGACCCGTTCAACGCTGGCTACCACGACATGATGTGGCTGGACATCGATGGCGACGGCAAGTGCGAACTGCTCACCGGCAAGCGCCACCGCGCGCACTGCGGCAACGACCCGGGCGAGTGGGACGACGTGGGCATCTACTACTTCAAGTGGAACGGCGAGTCGTTCGCCAAGCAGGTGATCGACTACGGCCCGATCGGGGGCAGCAAGGGCTGCGGCATTCATTTCGCGGTGGCCGACCTGCGAGGCACCGGACGCCTCGACCTGGTGGCGCCCGGTAAGGACGGACTGTACGTCTACTACAACGAAGGAATGTAGGCTCGAGTCCCCCCCCCCGGGACGCAGTGATTCGGTGCCCCAGTGACTCAATGATGCACCTCCGGAACCCCTGAACCCCCAAGCAGGAGGGCCGAACCATGCCGAAGATTGCGATGATCGGAGCCGGAAGCCAGATCTTCTGCAAGACGCTGACCATGGACATCTTCGCCACGCCGGCGCTGCGCGACAGTGAAATCCGCCTTATGAGCCGCACCAAGCCCAAGCTGGCGCGTATGGAGAAGTTCCTGAAGCGGGTCGTCAAGGAAAACGATCTCCCTGGCACGGTCTGGAGCACGCTGGACCGGCGCGAAGCGCTCAAGGGCGCGGACTACGTGATCTGCATGATCCAGGTCGGCGGGTTGGACGCGTTCAAGCTGGACTACGAGATTCCCCTCAAGTACGGCGTGGATCAGTGCATTGGCGACTCGCTCGGGCCGGGTGGCATCTTTCGCGGACTCCGCACCATTCCCGTCCTTGCCGACCTGGTGCGGGACATGGAGGAACTCTGCCCGAACGCGCTGCTGCTGAACTACGCCAACCCGATGGCCGCCTGCTGCCTGGCCCTGGGGCGCATGTCGCACAACGTCCAGTTCATCGGTCTGTGCCACGGTGTCCAGACTACCCTGGATCTGATCAGCCGCTACGTGGACCGCCCCAAGGACCAGATCGACTTCCTCTGTGCCGGCATCAATCACATGGGTTGGTTCCTCTCGCTCAAGGACAAGAAAACGGGCGATGACCTGTACCCGACGCTGCGCGCGAACATTGAGAAGCCGGGGTACTACGTCAACGAGAAGGTCCGCGGTGAAGTCATGCGCCACTTCGGCTATTTCATGACCGAGTCAACCGGGCACTTGTCCGAGTACATCCCGTGGTTCAGATCGAGCCGGCGCGCCCTGGAGCGCTACTGCGACGAACCGAGCTTCGGCGGCGAGACCGGTGCCTACGTCAAGTACTGCCTCATGCTCGACGAGAAGTACCGCCACGTCGATTACCTTGAGTCGGAGAGTCCCAAGCTCACGCCGCGCTCCGTCGAGTACTGCTCCTACATCCTGGAGGCGAAGGAGACTGACCGCGTGTTCCGGCTCAACGGCAACGTGCGCAATGACGGCTACATCGACAACCTGCCGCCGGGTTGCTGTGTCGAGGTCCCGGTCTACGTCGACCGGCGTGGCCTGCACCCGAGCAAGGTCGGCCTGCTGCCCCCGCAGTGCGCGGCCCTGAACCAGAGCAACGTCACGGTCCAGAGCCTGGCCGTGGACGCAGGCCTGGCCGGGGATCCCGAGCACATCATGCACGCCATTGCCATGGACCCGCTGACCAGCGCCTGCTGCACGCTGAAGGAAGTACGTGACATGACTGCCGAGATGCTCGAGGCCGAGCGCCAATGGCTGCCGCAGTTCAAGGGGCGGAAGCTGCGAACCATGCCGGTCATCAACATCCCCAAGAACGTGAAGCGTGTCGACGTGCCGGTCGACCCGGCCCTGGCCATCGTGCACCGGTTCGGCGAACTGGCGGCGCGAAAGGTCTAGCCGTCCGTTCCCCCCTCACTCACTCAGTCGGCTTGCCATTGACGAAACGCGCCACCGTACCGGTGAGTATGTCGCGCACCAGGCGCAACGACACGTCAGGTGCCTGCAGTTCGACGGTGCGGATCAGTTCGCCGTAGGTGCGCGGCACTTCACCATCCTCGGTGAAGTTCTCGCGCACCGAGAGCTTGCCCACGTCTTCGGGGCGATCCAGAAGCACGACGCACCAGCCGCTGAACAGCAGGTGCTGCGTGACCATGCCCGCGCCGCCCTCGATGAGCGGCACGCTGAGGTACACGCCGCGCTCGGTGCGCTCCAGTCGCAGCGACGCCGGACGGACGTTGCCGGTCGTACGCCGTTGCGGATTGCGGTCGGTGTCGGGCGCGTCGACGCCGCGGCACTGCAGGGCGCGAATGGCAACGCAGGTCGGGCCTGATGTCATCACGATCCAGTCTTCCGGCGCCATGAGGGGTTGGCCGTCCCACTCCTTGCCGCCAATGTGGACCTGCGCCTGGCCCGGGTTTACGCGCCAGCGGTCGGCCAGCCGCCGTGTCGGCGAGTGCAGGTGGTGAATCTCGCGCAGGACAATGGCTGCGCGTCCCTCCTGGTGCCCGACGAACACGACCTCCGGGTGGAAGCTGACGCGCTTGAACAAGTGGCGGCTGGCCCAGTCGTAGATGTTGCCGGCGGCTGGGTGCTGGCGGACCACGCCCTCGTCATCCTCGCTCTCCCACTCAAGCGTGCCGAACTCGTCACGATTGAGGATGAACGATGCCGGCTTTGACTGCCAGCCAAGTCCCCAGCCGTCGTGCATGTAACCATTAGGCATCAACGGGTAATGACTTAGCGTACCGAGTCGGCTGTTGGCACCGACGTAGCTGACGCTGAAGTGCGAGTCAAACGTGCGCCAACGGCGCTGCCGCGGTGTGGTCAACACCGGAGCGCGGAAGCGGTATCCGCACATGTCCGCGAAGGTCAGCAGCAACCGGCGCGGTTTGGCAACGGCGCGGCCTTCGATCAGCGCGGCCACTGGATAGTCCACCACCGGTTCACCCTTGAAGTTATACGTGCGTATGGCGGGCACGGCGTCCAGTCCGTCGTGGAACGCGACCCAGTCCATGATCGCATCGGTCAGGCGAAGCGCCTTGTCGTAGAGCGGTCCGGTCTTCTCGAAGGCCATGATCAGCAGTGTCATTTCCAGGATCACGGTCACATAGACCGGCGAGTGGTCCTCACCCCAGCCGGTGCCGCGCCGCGCGTAGTAGTCGAGGTAGCGGTGGCAGAAAGCGCGGCCCGCTCCGCGCGCAGGCTCGTCATCGAGAACATGCCCGGTTGCCAGGAGCATGGCGGCATCGCTGATGCACTTGTTCGGGTAGAACAGGCTCGGGTGTTCGGCCATGCCGCGGAACCACGGCAGCACGTCTTGGAATACGCCTTTCAGCTCGGCCATCTCGTCGGCGTTGAGTTGCGATCCGTGTGCGAGAAACAGTCCGGTCAGCGGCGTGCAGATGAAGAAGGATGCGTTCGTGTCGTTGATTGCCGGGTCTTCCATGAACCATTTGTAGCAGCCGAACGTCGGGCTCTGCGGGTTGGCATCCCGGTGCGTACGGATGGCCTTGAGGATCGCGACGGTATCCGGGTCCTTGGCGCCGGCAGCCAGGCGCTCGAACAGGTGTCCGGCGGACCCCGGCAGGCTGTGCGTTTCGGTCAAGTGCGCTATGGCGGGATTGTGCGGTTTGCCGCTGCGCGCCAGGAAGACACTGCGATCAATCGCATCGGTTGACACGGTGGAAGTCCCTTCCTTGTTGCGGCCGCGCTGGAGGATGCCCCGGTTGTGCCGTTCCGGAGGTCGTCTCGGACCGTCACCGGTTTCGGCTCTCGCGCCACAGGCTCTGCCGTAGGCCGTGGATTGCGCGGTTGTGGTAGCGGGTGCTGTGGCGGGGAGGGGCGGTGATGCTATAGCCGACCCTGCGTCTGCGCTTGCGGCTGCGTGGCCGGATTATGCTGGACCTTCGGATCGCACCAACGGCCGAGCCTACTTGTCCTCAACCTTCTCGGGTTCGGGGTCTTCCTGCATGTCCTCGTGACACTGCTTGCAGACGGCGATAGGTTTCAGTTTCACGTCCTTGTGCACCCCGAACGTGTGACAGACGTTGCATGCCTGGCCGTCGTCGATGTGCTGCTTGTGCGGCATGTCCTTGCCGCGGAACTTGACCGTTTCCGCCGGGACTTTGACGCCGACTTTGCCGTGACACATCGTGGCGCAGAACGCGCCCGAAATCACCGGCAATTCGCTGAGATCATCGACTTTAGCTTTGAGCTTCTCGGCCACGCCTGTAAGCGACGCGTCCGTCGCACGCAGGATCTGGGCCGCATAGTAGATGTTGTGCACACCGCGGGACTTGATGATAAATCGGAGGTTGAACGTCGCGTCGTGCACCGCGTCGTTCGCCTCGCGGCTCAGTGCCGGATCGGTGGCTGTCGCCGTGGCCTTCTTCAGTTCTTCGAGCTTCGCTTCCAGCTTGGCGGCCGTCTCGTCCACGAGTTTCTGGGTCTCCGGCAGGATGCCGAGGTATGCCTGGCCATGGCAATCAACACAGCCTTTCTCGTTGCCTACGTAGGTCGTCGCTTCGCCTACATCGACCTCGGTCTGCTTCTTCTCCAAGTGACAGCCGACGCAGTCAACGTTGGAGAGGTACATGGGGCTGGGCATGGGCGGTACCCCCTTGGCGCCAACCCCGCGGTAGAACTCGCGCTGCAGGTCGTGCATGTCCGTGTGGCACAAGGTACAATCGTAGTTGAGTTTCTTCGTGCCGGCCGCCGTCACGACGTGCCTCAGTTCGCGATGGCAGTGGAAGCATGCCGTGTTGTGCTTGGTCACGTGGTTCTGGTGCAGGAACTGGATGTCCCCGATACGTTCCAGTTTCTTCGGCTCATTGTGGCACGTGAAGCAACGGTCCTGGGTCACTTCGCCGGTGCCTTGGACCACGTCCTGGTGGCAACTTTCGCACGCGACCGGGTGCTGCGCCAGGAACTCCTTGTGGTTGTAGGTGACATTCTGGACCTTGATCTCGCGGTCGGGCAGCAGGTGGCACCCCTGGCAACCGCCCAGCGGTTCGATCTTGCGTCCTGACGTGCGGTCCTTGAGGTGGCAAAGGTAGCAGGTGTCCCAGGCCACTTCGATGTGGCGTCCGATGGCGATCTGGGAGTGGCAGGACACGCAGCGCAGTTGACGCCCATAGCGCACACCCTCCAAGTGTGGGCGGTGGTCGAACAGTACTCCTTTGGCGCTCACGACACGCCCCTGCAGCAGGCGCGTGGAATGGCAACCCTTGCGGAGGCAGGACGAGTCGTCGACTTCGGCGAACGGCTTTGAGGAATAGGTGCGTGTCACGTATTTCGCCACCTGCGACATCGCCTGAAACTTCTTCCACAGGAGTGTTCGAGGCGTGCTTGCCGGGTAGTGGCAGTCCACGCAGGGCACCATGCTGTGTTTTGACGTCGCCCAAGCGTCGTAGTACGGCTGCATGATGTGGCACGACTTGCAGAATGACGGGCTGGTGGAATATGCCGCAAACCCGACCAGTCCGACAAAGCCCAGCGCCACGATGCCCAGCAGCAGCAGGAAGAATCGCGGACGGATGTGGGCCCGCCATCCCCGGCGGGGGCCGGTCTCGATGCCGATCAGAAGCAGGGCTCGCCGCCAAAGGCTCAGTTTTTCATCGGTACTCAAGTCGACCTCCAAGAGGTGGGAATCGGGCGTCCCGGCTTCACGGTTAACGGCCGGTTTCAGGGCTGTCGCCGAGCCCGAAAGGCAACCCGCAAGGCCAAAGGAAAATCTGACACAAGCTAAGGCACTAAATATGGTCTCCCCGGGGTGGTTTGTCAACGTTGGCGTCTCGGTGTTGCGTCAGTCGCGGGCGGAGATAAGGTTGAAGGTTGGCCGGGGCTGGCGCCCAAAGTGGTCGGAGCGGCTCGCTCCGACACCCGCGGGAGCGAGCCGC